>ERZ825525.1183-NODE-1183-length-25212-cov-4.576778_pt1 | contig 25212 bp, 10 predicted proteins | sample MGYA00519930_ERZ825525 | MGnify/ENA primary metagenome ERZ825525 (study PRJEB31778, sample SAMEA3449203) | human gut metagenome | biome: human gut; feature: human-associated habitat; material: faeces | place: United Kingdom | collected 2010/2012 ... | reverse complement strand
CACGATTGAATCGTCCAGATTATAAATTTTTTTTCCTTCACATCTTGCGACAACCAGTGGTTCCTTCGGAAAAAGATAATTGTCGCTTTCAAAATTATCCGAAATAGAAGGCGCTGTTTCGTGAATTTCTTCCCAATGTTGTTTCATTGCCGAGATAATATCATCACAGTCCTGCCAAGCATACACATAGCCTTCATTTGTGCTGTGTGTATCAAGCATATAATCTCCGATGTTCTTAATTATTTTCTGAAGCTGTTCTTCTGTAGGAACTACAGCTTCCGGGTTATCGGCATTATATACATCGTAAGTTACCTTAATGCCTTCATCCAGATCCTGAACATCATCAATATTAAAGCTGTTATTCTTTATTTCCCTCCAAGCTGCTGTGCCTTTGATATTATTATCATCAATTATTCCGGGAAGAGCATATGTATCTCCTGTTTCAAATTCAACCATAGTAAAGATATACTTTTCATCATAAACAGGAGCATCTTCTTCCATCTCCTTTTTTATCTCGGTTATATCAACAGTAAAAGTGTTACTTTCAAGCAGAGTAGCTTCCCTGATTATTTCTTCCAGATGATTATTTATGTATGTCAGCTGCTTTTCATCAGGTGGATCTGATTCGCCGGAGCTTCCTACGACGTAAAACGAAGCATCTACCTCCACTTCATCGTTATTCTGTCGTGCCGCATAATCTATAAATTCGTCAAAATCATATATTGCCGGGTCATCTTTGCCCACGTAATCAGCAACAGCAATTTTGTCATTGTTATCAAAAGATATAACTGTAAAACAGTAAGAATTATGATCGAGATCCAGCAGCTTCTTCTGCTGAATAGAATAAACATCATCAGCAGTCATACTGATTGCTTCCATTCGGTTATCATATTCATTATGCAGCCATTCATCATAATAAATTGCAAGGGGAGATCCTGTTTCAATCAGATTTTCAATAGCAGTCTGCATATCCGGGTCTGTGATTTCGTCGGGAAGGTCATTTTCAATATATGACAGAATGTCACGCTTTACTGATAACTCATATGCGGCATCTATAGCTTTCTTAACGGTGTCAAGGCTGTTTTCAAACTCCGTTAATTCTTTTTCAGCCATTTCATATAATTTTGAGGTTAAATTACTACTGCCCATAATATTTCCTTTCTGTTCCATTCCCCAGTGGGGAATACTGGGAAATGGAAACATTGTTTTTATTTATCTCTCCTGACCGATAGACTGTTCATTCTTGCCGATATCAAGTTCGCCGTTATCAATAGCATCCTGAATCTTATCTGAAATATCTTCAACATAGTTGATTTTATCAACTATGTTGAACTCGGCTTTGACTGCATCAACAAACGCCTTGTTCTTTACACCATCAACTGTGACAGCGGAATTATCACCATCAAACTTAGCTGAAAAAGTGATACCCTGCTCCTGTGCCTTCTGTCCAATCGCATAGGCAGTTTTTGCATCTGTATTGATAAATTCTTTGTTTTCAATATCCTTGTAGGCACTTTTGTTAAAGAAGGTAGGCTCATCGGGTGTATGAACTTTAAACTCAGCCTTGACCGCATCAACAAATTCCTTGTCTTTAATGCCGTCAACAACAACGGTGGACTTATCTCTGTCGAACTTAGCAGAATATGTAATGCCCTGTTCCTGTGCCTTCTGTCCGATTGCATATGCTGTTTTTGCATCGCAGGAGATGTACGTTTTGTTCTCAATGTCCTTGTAAGCTCTGCTGTTAAAGAAGGTAGGCTCATCGGGTGTATGTACTTTAAATTCAGCCTTAACCGCATCAACAAATGCCTTGTCTTTTACTCCGTCAACAACGACAGCAGACTTATCTCCATCATATTTTGCAGAGAAGGTAACGCCCTGCTCCTGCGCTTTCTGACCAATCTCATATGCTGTTTTTGCATCGCAGTAGATGTACGTTTTGTTTTCGATTTCTCCGTATGAATGCTTGTTAAAAAATTTGGCTGTGCTCTGATTTTCCATAGTGTTTTCCTCCATTATGTTTTTTTTTGATGTATCTAATATTTCCATGCCATAATTGGTTATTTCATTTTTTAACTGTTCGGCAAGTGAAATAAAAGAATTTGATGACATACAAGGTGCTTTTTTTTCAGTTGCTATTATTCTTTGTAAATTATCTATAAGCTTTTGGCGTGTATCTGAGTTTTTCAACTGCATTATTGTACTTGCGAGATCATCATTTGCAGTACCAAAGGACCAATAGGGATCATAGCGATCATAAAAATCCAGTATTTTGTTTGCCAATTCATTCTCTTTGGAATTTGGGTATTCATTTAATTTATCAGTATTCATATTTTTCCTTTCCGCCTCATTCCCCAAGCGGGGAGTGGGATGTTAACTTTTAGATTGGTATTGCTTGAAAAAATTATTATTCCCTTCCTCGGCTCTGCTCATTTTTATCAAGTAAGCCGCTGTCAAGCGCATCTTCAATCTTATTTGCTGTTTTTATTGCCTCATCAAAACTTTGAGCATAATAAGTTTGTTCATCATCACTTAAATCAAGCTTTTCGTGAAAAGCGTTGGAATTAACTTGTGCGTAATTGCTATCATCAATCTTATTAAGTTCTTCAAGACAGTTTTTGAGAATATTAAGACTTGCAGGATTTTCATTACTGTATTCTTCATATATTCCCTTATAATCATCTCTATAACTTGTAAGTTCAATAGATTTTTCTTCAGCATTAAGCTTGAATGTAATTCCTCCGCACGTCATTACGTCACCGTTTTTCTTATCTTCTCTGGAAGCAAAGAATTCACCATTGCCGAGAGCTTCAATTACAAACGGTCTCTTGTTTTTATCTGAAACAAAATAACGTATAAATTCATTGTCATTTATTATTTCAGGATTTTCAATTTCAGGAACGATGAATGAGAGGGTTTCATAAATTGCAAGGCAAGTATTTGTTTCGTTGTCTGCTGCAAGAAGCTCTGCATTGACCGCTTCAAGACGAGCTGTTTTTTCAATCAGTTCAGATTCATATTCAAACGGGGCATTTATAGAAACTTCCGCATCAACAATACTCTTTTTGATGTTTGTAATATCATTTTTGACATCAGCAATCAGATTGTCGAACTTATCGAGAACATTATCAATTCGGAGCAGATTGCCTTCATAACGATTGCTCTCCATATTCACGGCTGTAGTGTAATATCTTTTCGCTCCAACAACTTCAAGCTTGATTTCCTTGCTATCGCTATCCCATAAAGCTGTTGCTATTGCATTGATTGTCATTCCTCGATATTTTCCAATTTCAACCACCTCTCCAGAGTGTAATCCACTCATATTGCTGTCAATCATATGAGCAAGAACTTTTCCGCCTTCTGCTCTGTCTGTATATTCCTTGCCGTTTATTGTAATAGGATAGCCTTCCTTATCACCGACCGTTACCTTTGGGACAGACATAACAGTTGCTTTATCCTGTTCATACAAACTGAGGGCTTTTTCACAAATGCTTATCTTCCTTGGGGCATCCTTTATTGCATCTTGCATTTTGTAGCGTGCTGCGTTCCAATCGCTTTTAAGGTTATTAAGAGTTGAGATCCTTTTCATTAGCTCTCCTTTTTCCTTTGCAAGTGGATTGCCTGAACACAAAGCCTTGGCATCCGCAAAATCAAGGACGCTTTCATCAATATCTTCGCAAACCCTGAGAGAAAGTTTTTCAGTCATTACCTGAGAAATAAATGTTTGCTTATTTTCAAGGAGCTGATACAAATAGCTATCAAATGTTTTTTCCGTCATATAGCGATAAATATCAACTTCCTTGTTTTCATTACCTCGGCGTTCAATTCTTCCGTGTCTCTGCCCCATATCAGATGGTCTGTATGGAGCATCGAGGTCGTGCAAAGCTATCATTTTCGCCTGTGCGTTCATTCCTGCGCCGCACTTTTGCGTTGACCCGATCATTACACGAACTTCACCCTTGTTCATCTTATCAAATAACTTCTGCTTCTCTTCATTTTTGTAGCAGTCGTGAATAAAGGCTATTTCGCTTTCGGGAACACCCATTTTCACAAGTTTGGCTTTGATATCATCATACACGCAGAATGTTTTGTTCTGCTCATATGGAATTTCCGCAGGCATACCAATATCATTCAGCTCAACTCCTGTTATTGGTGTGCCTTTCCCACCTTCGCCAATTAGCAAGCCCGAATGTTCTATCATTCCTCCTTCAATGTCATAAGTTTCACTTACAACAATATCTCCTTCTTCAAGAACACCGCACTGCTCATCTTCAACAAATTCCTTCGGTAATTTCTTTTTCAGAGATTCAAGAATTCGTTCAGGTGATTTGTCCTTTGTGCGTATTCCACCACTGAAAATATTTGCATATGACCCATCTTCCTGTTTACGGAAAATATAATATTTATCATCCTTAGATGGCTTTTGAGGTGTAGCCAAATCGCAAAATATTAACTGAGTGCTCTTCTGATCCTTGGTCTTTTTCCATATATCAAATACATTATTGATACAGATATTTACCTTTGAAGCAGGATCGTCGGGGATATTTGGATCAATACAACGTGCATCAAGACCAATTTTTCTGCCGTCCGTTGTGATTTTGAGCATATTATCAATGTGCTTATCAACCGCACCAATTCGGCAGGCTTCTGCCCTGTTTCCAAGCTTTTTTACATATCTTCTCTGATAGCGGCTTGCAGGAACATTGACGTTATGAACTTTTGCTTCTGGACGTTCTATGTTAAGACTGGAAGCAAGCTTTACATCTGCTACCTCTCTGAACATAGTTTGAAGTTCAGGCAAATTTATAAAGTGAGCGAACCTTGTTTTGTTCTGATACTGACCATCACCTGTTGGCTTTACTTCCATAGATGTTTCAGTTTCACCAAATACGCTTGCCCATTTATCAAAGGAATCAATGCCCATTTTTTCAAGCTTATCTGCCTGTAAATAACGTGAAAGCGTGTACATTTCGGTCATACTGTTGGAAATGGGGGTTCCACTTGCAAAGACGATACCATTTCCTCCGGTCTTTTCATCCATATACTTGCACTTCATCAGGAGCTGTAAAGCTTTAGCTGAACCTTTACTTACAACACCTGAAACATTGTTCATTTTTGTAGCAGTCGAGAGATTTTTATATTCCTGTGATTCATCAATGAACAGCTTATCTATTCCAAGCTTTTCAAACTCAATGAAGTCATCTTTTCGCTGTTTGTCATTAAGCTTGTTAAGCTTTTCTTCAAGTGATTTTTTTGAGCGTTCAATAGATTTAACACTCAGAGAATTTTGACCGTCTCTCTTTGCAGCTTCGAGGGCAGTTTCGAGATCGTCAATTTCAGCATTTATATATTCTCTCTGTTTATCTTCTGACAAAGCACACATATCAAACTGAGAATGTCCGACGATTACTGCATCCCAGTCTCCTGTTGCAATCTTTGCCATTATTGCTTTTCTGTTCTCAGGCTTAAAATCCTTTTCAGTTGCGACAAGTATGTTACAACCTGGATAAAGGTCTCTAAATGCCTGTCCAGTCTGTTCTGTCAAATGGTTTGGAACAGCTATCATAGATTTATTATGAAGTCCAAGTCTCTTGCCCTCCATCGCTATTGCAACCATTTCAAATGTCTTTCCTGCACCGACTTCATGAGCCAGCAGCGTATTGCCGCCGGACAGACCTCTTGCAACGGCATTTACCTGATGCGGATTGAGCTTGATGTTTTCATTCATTCCGACAAAGTTCAGGTGGCTGCCGTCATATTCACGCAGTTTTGTGCTGTTGAATAAACGGTTATATTTTTCGACCAGATAAGCACGTCGGTCAGGATCGTTGAAGATCCATTCTTTAAACTTGTTTTGCAGCATCTCCTGCTTTGCCTGTGCAATCTCTGTTGCTTTTGTGTCGGTCACTTTTATTGGGTTTCCGTTGATATCGTTAACGGGATAGCCAAACTCATCAAGTTTATCCTTTTTTATTTCAATCGTTTTGAGGTTTAAGGTTTTTTCAAGGATCTGGAAACCATTCAATTCTTTAGTACCGAAAACATCAGTAGCCTGAACATTGTAGATTAAATCGCTGTTTTTGTATCCGCTGATTTTCCAGTCATTGCTGACTGCGGAATATTCAACCTCAAGCGAAGCATAAGTTTTGCTCCATTTATTTATACCGAATGTTTCAACGATAAAATCCTTCATATATTTTGGATCTATCCAAGATGAACCAAGTCTAACCTTGATATCTACCGCTTCAACCGTTTCAGGCAATACGTTTTCAAGCGCAACAATGTTCTTTTCAAGCCCCGCTGCTTTTGCAGCATTAAGCTTCTCACGCACGTTTCCCGACAAATATTCATTGTCAGTTTCCCAGTTCATTCCGTTTTCAGGATTCTGATAGATTTTTCCTTCAAGCTCAGAAATAAGACTTGATTCATCCATTCCTGTTATATTTGACATAAATGGAATATCTACTTTGAATTTTTCTGAAAGAGAAACAAGGAGTGCATCATTTGCGTTATCAATATGATGAATAGGCTGTTTAGCTTTAATGATAGCCTTTTGCATTATATCTGCTTTTCGGTCAAATTTTCCATTACTGTCGTTTACTTCAAGGGCTTTGACGAGCTGATATGAATAATCTTCACCAAAAACATTGGATGTTTCTTTTGCACTCAATCTGCCGTACTTTGCGACATATACGTCATACAACGTATTAAGTTCATTTAATTCTGCGGAAATTTCATGTGAATTTATTCCGTCATAATTATCAACCTGAGTCTGAAGAACTTCGTTAAGCTTTTGTCTTATTTCGCAAAGAGCTTTTATTTGAGGTATATCCTTTGTCTTAACATTTGCAGGTGACATTGTATTGTCTCCCTTACGGTAGTAAAGCTTATCATCCTGCACAATAAAGCTGAACTTTTTACTGTCAACAGGAGCATACATGGTGGCTTCTTCTGTAACAGCAGCTGTTTTTTCTTGTTCTTTATACTCCCCCTTTATATTCTTTACAGCTTCCGCAAGCTGTTCCTTTAAATTTTTGCCTTCGATTGGAACACACATTGTACCGCTGCCGAACATTTTATTGCCTTCAACCATTTCGCCGAGGATCATTTCAGGGTGTTCAGCAAAGTATTTGTTTACCATTACTCCGTCGTTAAGCTCATCTCTGCCAATCCAGTCAGCATCTATCTCAATAGGTTTATCACGTTTTTGTAAGAAAATTATATCAGTAGTAACCTCTGTTCCTGCAATGCCCTTAAAAGCGTTGTTCGGAAGCCTGATTGCACCAAGTAGTTCTGCCCTCTGAGCAAGATATTTTCTTACTGTTTCATCCTTTTTGTCCATTGTTCCCTGAGAAGTGACAAAGGCAACAACACCACCGGGGCGCACCTTGTCCAGAGACTTTGCAAAGAAATAATCGTGAATTTTGAAATTCAGGTTATTATATTCCTTATCATAAACCTTATAGTCTCCGAATGGTACATTTCCGATTGCAACATCAAAGTAATTGTTTTTGAAGTTTGTGCGCTCAAAACCGCTTACAGTAATGTTAGCAGACTGATAGAGCTGCTGAGCTATTCTGCCTGTTATTTCATCAAGTTCAACGCCCGATAAGGTAGAATTATCTTTCATTGTTTCTGGCATTGTTCCGAAGAAATTTCCTGTTCCCATTGCAGGTTCAAGGATCTTACCACCCTTAAAGCCTATATTATCAAGAGTGGAATATATTGCGTTGATAACAATGGGAGATGTGTAATGAGCATTGTTCACGCTGCTTTTTGCATCTGCGTATTCACGCTCTGAAAGAAGTGATTTAAGCTCATCATATTCATTTTTCCATTCGGGCTTTGTATCATCAAAAGCTTCCTGGATACCGCCCCAACCAACATACTTGGCAAGTACAGCCTGTTCTTCGGCTGTTGCTGCTCTGCCGTTGTTTTCAAGAGCTTTAAGCGTTTTGATTGCTTCGATATTTTGCCTGAAACGTGTCTTTAAGCCACCGCCATTATTAAAATCATCAGAAGTGATACGATAATCTCTTGTATCAGCGTTTTCAGGCTTCTTTGCTGCATCAGGCTCTAATCTGTGTTCTGTTCTGTCACCTATGTAAGTATAGTTCTCAAACAGCTTATTTCTGTTGATGTTAGAGGTCACTTCAAATGAAAGGTTTCCCGAAACTTCCGTTTTCTGAATAACAACATCATCAGGATATATTCCGGGCTTATCCACTACGGTGTACACCTCACCGTCCATTGTGAATTTGTCACCGGACTTTATATCACTTGGACTTGCAAGGATAGGCTTGGAGTTTTCATTCCCCACTGGGGAATGAACTGCTTCTTCAAGCTCAGGTGCTGTTAAAATAGGATTTTCGGCAACAAAAGCATCAAATATACGCTGTTCTTCAGCTGTGAGTGTTTCTGCTGCTTTTACAGCAGAAGCCTCCGAAGTCATTCCAATATGGTCAAGAAAATTTGAGAGTTTACCATTTAAATCAGAACCGTCACCTATATCATATCTTTCAGGAAATGATACCATAGAGCCATTGACAGGAATATTTAGTGTGATGGCTGTTTTATCATAGCCCAATACGTCAGGAAGCTGCTCATCTCTTGATTCTATAAACTGCTTATTGTCCAGATATTCAAGTACTGCACTTGCAAGAGCCACGGATATATTATTGTTATGCTCTTGTAAAAAGTTGTAAAGGATCCTGCTTTCAGTAAAGTCAATTTTAATTGATGGAGTAAGACTTTTATGCTGCATATTTGAAGTCTCAACCATTTCCTGCAACTTTTCAAAATTTATCTGTTCGCATTTATCAATGTCATAATCAGCATCTTCCAGAATAATTGTAAATGCCTGACGGATTGAAATGCTTGTATCGTCATATACTCCACTATCCATAACATTATAGTTTTCGTCATAGATAGTATAATCGTAACCATCATCACGTTCAAACATCTCGGCATAGCCCACATTAGGTATCATAAAAGCAAGCCTGTCCTCGGTTGCTTCAAACTCATAAAGTCTGCCCTCAAGCACCGCTGTATTGCCGTTCAGATCCGTTATGGAAATGCTTTTTGCAGAATCACTTCTCGAATCTTCAAAAAATTCATGAATCTCTTCAAGCATAGCCTGACGGGGGATAAACGTGTCACCCTCATCAAGATCGGGCATAATATCATATTCATACGTAGATTCCTTGTAGCGCTTTACAGTATCGGAATTAAGTTTGCTGAAAGAAATAATATCCTTGACATGAAAAGGATTGTCGGGTTCATCTCCGCTGCGGTCATATTCATCAGTGAGAGTAATCTCCGACAGTTTTGAAATGTCAATTTTCTGCTTTTCGACTTCAAAGAAAAGGTCGGTAACATCGACCATACCATACGAATCCACATAAAATGCGGAGCTGCCGTTATTTTCTTCAAGCACGATAACGTCACCGACAGAAAGGCTGTGTCCTCTGAAATCTTCGGGACGGTCAATGTTGAATTTGGTATAGATATTATCAAGGATAACACCTCTGCCCTGACTTCTGCTTACGTCCGAAACATATCCGCCGTAAACTTCCTCATAGTTGTTTTTGTCAAAGGAAATATTGAATTTTTTCAGCTCATTCCAGCTGTTAAAGGAAAGCCTTTCGTATTCTTCGCCCCTTTTCACCTGATAAATGGCATACTTGGGTGCATTGGCTCTCTCGGCTCTTTCTTCGGGAGTAATGTATGTTCCTTTTTCCAAAGCAGTCATAACAGCCTTGCCGACCTGTTCCCACGAATATTCCGACAGATCGGACAGAGTAATTTTGTTTGTGGCAGCTGAATAACCGTCAAGCCCGAAGCCCTGTCTGCCGCTTAAAACAAGGCTCTGAATATATGCGGAAAGTTCTTCGGCAGATGGAGCTTTGCTGTTATAGTATTCCTCAATTATGAATTTGCCGGGGTGGTGTGCTGTGAGCTTTTCCGCAAGAATATCCGCCGCATCGTGTGAAGCTTCCTTATCAAGCGAATAAAATTCTTCTGCCCATTCTTTTGCGGCGGAAAGCGAAGAAAATCCCACACTTTCAGATGATACGGGAATAATTCTTTCTCCCGTGTCATATTCAACGTCATAGCTGTTGTTTTCATTCTGACTTATCCAGAGAAATCTGCCGTATGTTTCGGAGTTTATTTCCGCTGCCCAGCTTGTAGGCTTTCCCGTTTCCTCATCAATGGTTTCGGATATTTCTTTCCATACAAGCTCAGTGCTTTCTTCAATTTCTGCATCACCAACATCAGGCACTTTTGTCGCAATTCTATTTTCGGAAACATAAAATTCAAACGAATTGTCTTGTAGTTCAGTTTCTTTGCCATTCACATCTGTGATAACGACCGACTTGTAAGAATGTTCTTTTTTCATATCTTCAAGCCAATTATCAATTTCATGCAACATATCATCTCTGGTGACTTCGGTGACTTCAAAAGTACTGTCAGCTGTTGCCTGTTCTCTTATTATGGCATTAACAGAGTTCAGAGAACTGAATGATACGTAAGGTGGATATTCATGCCGATAGTATTCTTCAGCAAGAGATATCTTTACAAGCTTCGCAATATCAATTTTCTGAACATCATTAAATCTCTTGTGGTGGTTGCTTTTATTATTTTCTAACTGATACATTTCGTAAGGGAGATAAACCGACTGTTCTTCCTGTGTAGGAACAGTCTTTCTGTCAAGTTCCCTAATATTTATTTCATAACCTTCTGCGTTGGCTGTAAGAAGCTGTCCGTGTATATAAGGAATTGTAACAGCAGCATCGTAGAAATCATTTCTTTCCCAGCCTTCTTCAATGTCATTGCTGTTTGTGCTATAATAGAAAAGCTGCTTATCATCCGGGTACTGAATTTCGATATGGTCGATTGCTCTCATATCCACATCAATGGACAGTTCGGGAACGGAAAGATGAAATGTTTTGTTTTCATATTTTTCAACTGCATCTGTTCCGACAGACACGAACTCTTCAAAATTCAGATTTGATAGTGCAAGCTTATTCATTTGTTCAAGGCTTTCGTATTCTTCGGTCTTTACGGTTTCATTATTGAGCATATAGCTTATTTTGAAAGAAACAAGGTCTATCTCCATCTGAAAACCGTATTCATTGTTTTCTCCCAATTCAGTATAGCCTGCGGAGATGTGTTCAAGGTCATCAAAGCTTACGTTTTCACTCAAAAATTCTGATTCGAGATAACTGCGGATATATTCTTTTGCAGTTTTAAGCTGTGTATCGCCGTTCTCTTTCGCTTTATTTTGAGAGGTCAGGGTGTTAAGCTCCTGCGCTATCTCTGCAACTCTCGCATAATTTCCTGCGTTCATTGCTTCCTTCATTTCGTTCTGCTTGTCTGTAATGATTTTGACAATATCCTCAGTTGCTTTTTCGGTTTCGGGTTTTGTTACATCAGAAGCATAATATGTTGTTTCATAATCATTGAGAATATCAATCGCATTTTCTGTCAAAACAGAGATATCTTCGAATATTGTAGTATTTTTAACATCATTAAGCCAAGCTTTGAGCCATTCGTATTTGCCCTGGGAGATAGAACGTGCAGTGTTTTCCCATTCAGAAGCACCAATCGCATAGGCATAGCCTTCTTCACTTGCGTCACGCTGATACTCCGTAATGTTTATGGAAGGATTATCTGAAACATAAGAATTTATTTCGTCAACAAAGTTAGAGATAGTTTCGATTTGTCCCCACTTCTGAACATCAGCCGCAGTCGCAAATATTTCTTTGTCATTCAGCTCCTCAACGGCTACTGCATTACCGTCTTTATCGTAAATGCTCATATTAGCCTGTACAGTCATATCGTATGCAGTTTCTGTGCTTATTGCTTCAAGGTCAAGCTTTTCCGCCTGTTTTGCAAGTCTGATATCTGTGAAATTATCTGTCAGACGTTCAATAAGTTCATCAGAATATGTTGTGAGGAAATATACTTTATCATTATCTTTTTCGGCAATAAACTGCATTGCGTGAGATTCAAAATCTTCTCTATCAGCATCAATAAGGTGAGTTTCCGCATTTTCGTTTATGTACTCAAAAAATACATTAAAATCAACATCAGGAGTGTTTTTATACGCTTCATACGCTCCTGCCACAACATTTATATTTAAGTACATTTCAACAAGCTGACCGTTACCGTCATTTCCGTCAGGATTGAAGTATGTCCAAGTGATAGTTTCATCTTCGTTGATTATTAAGTGTTCTTTATCATCGAATTGAGCAATAAGTTCCTGCATCTTATCCAGATGAATAGCAGCATCTCTTTTTTTCCAATCCTCAAGCTCAGCATCGGTATTGGAAATAGAAATATTATTTGCCTGAACATAAGAAATAGCATCAGCTACAGTATCGAATGTAAGATAATATCCGTCACTATCCTTTTCGATATGTTTTTCCTTGCCTGTTGTACTGTCCATTGCCTGAACAGCATAAACTCCATTAAAAGCATCGCTCGTAAGACCAATCTGATAGTATGTGGGATGGAAAAATTCGTTCTCAATGTCATTGAAGGCATTTTCCATTTGCTCATAGTTTTCAAAGCTCATTGTATTGTCATTTTTATCCTTAACTGTAAGCGTTTGAACATCTACAAGTGTGAAGTCATAATCTGCGATATGATTTACAATGGTTGTATTTCTTATATAATTAAGCCACGCCTGCGCAAGTTTCTGATTTTCTGGTCCGCTTACGGTAATGGCTGCCTTATCTGCATTGTAAATGTTGCCGGAAAATTCAAAACCTTCCCTTGTTAGGATTTCTGCAAGTTTACGGATCTCTTCCTCATTACTGTTGATGTACTTTTTGTCGTAGATGTACTTATATGGCTTATTGCCGATAGTGGTATTCTTTTTCTCAACAGGGGAGTTTGCTTTGACTTTTGCCAGTATATCTATTACTGCTTTGTAATTCTCAGGCGATACGGTAATCGTACCCTTCTGAAGATTAGGCTGTATTCTGCCTGAGAATGGGACACCATTTTCGACAAGTGTATCAGCTACCCTTTTGCATTCATCAGCAGAATTTATATTGATGTACTTTTTTTCTTTGATTGCCTTATAATCTATCGTTCCTATAATAACATTATTATTCATAGTAGTTTGTCCTTTCTGAACAGTTGTCTGCTCCTGTTTAGGCTTTAGTTCCTTTGCTTTGTGAACTTCATTCCCCACTGGGGAATGAGATATATTCGAATAGTTTGTATCATATTTGGCAAGAAAAGCCTCTGCCTTTTTGATAAAACCTTCTGGATAACTTTCACGTTCACTGATATAGCGGTTGGCTGTCCTTATACCCATTTCTATATCACTTTTGGTGATATATGTGCCATTGTCGATTGCAGCTGCTATTGCTTTAGCCACTTCTGTCCATTTGAAATTGTATTTCTTTTTGTTTTCAATAACAATCTCTATGCCCCTGCCATCGTGATTTTGCATTATGCCTTCTCCTGATCTGCCGCCAACGCCATATTCTTTTTTTAGAAATGTTACAAACAAAGCGTCATTACCATTTTCAGCATATTTTTCTTCTATTCTAAATTTGCCTTGCTCAAATCCAGATCCGATCATTATTTCATCTGCCAGTATCTTACGGACCTCGTTTCCGTGTTCTCTGGCTTCATTATACACAAATCTGAATACTTCATTGAGAACGCTATCCTTATTTGCAAGGTAATAATCATAAAATTTCTTATTTACATAGGGACGTTCTATATCACCATAATGAGTATAATCAGGGTTGAAAATAGCACTTACTTTGCTTGAATAATTTTCTACCCAATCATCGTAAATTAAATTTTCTTTATCATCTGAATAGTCCCATTTCTCCATTTTTCCAAGGAGATAGCCACTTATACTCATTCTGCCTTTAAGAATGTCAATGCAATCTGTAAAATCAACCACTTCCTCGGCTGTTTCATTCCCCACTGGGGAATGAAACACTTTTTCCTGTTTAATATTGTGCACTATATCTTTGACGGTTTCCCAATGGTAATATACTTCTCTGCCTGTCGCACTGCCACTTTCTTTAATTTTAAGTTCATCATCATTGGGTTCAAACGCAAGATTATAAGTGTAGCCTTCGTAATTGATTTCTACTTTTATATCAGTTAATATCTGTTTAATCTCTTCAACAGTCATTTCAGCGTTTAGTTCAATTTTTGCTTGCTTTATCATTTTAGAAAGAAATTGGTTCGGAGAAGAGTTAATCTGTCTGTTTAAAGTAATATGTTTCTTTGCAAGTTTATCAAGATCTTCGGAAGTAAGGCGTTTGTTTGTAGCTTCCATTTTTGACTCCTTCTCATTTCCCAGTGGGGAATATATAAAAATACGCTTATATATTTGTCTCAAAAACACATTCGGGAACTTATATATAAGCGTAAAATTTAATTCTGGTATTATTCAGTTGTATCCTCGCTTTTATTGTGCGGGCTGTTGTTTGTTGCAGAGTATTCGATGGTATCAATATGAACAAACTGATCTACTCTGGTCTTGTCGTTTTCATCTTTCCATTTTTTACATCTTATGCCACCTTCGATATCTACCATAGAACCTTTCCTAAAGTATTTACAGATAAAGTCCGCTGTGCCGCCCCAAGCTTCACACTTAACAATATCGACCTTTTCTTCCTCTCGTTTTTTACTGTATCTTCGCTGCGATGCAACAAAGATGTTGCACACGCTGTCTCCTGCTTTTGTGCTCATCAGTTCCGGATCTGCTACAAGCCTGCCCTGTAATACTACTTTGTTTATCATTGCTTTTTTCTCCTATCAGTCATATGAAGGCAAACTTGCCATTATTTTGTTAAGCTCGTTATTGCCCTCGCTTGCTTTTTCATTTTCTTCTGTTGATTTTGAGTTTTCAGCAGGATCATCTTGAATAAGAGAGAGAATATCCTGAACAGATACCTTCTTTTCCGCCATTGTTTGAACAAGCATTACCACTTCATCAAGTGTAAATCCTGAATTGGTTATCTTGGACATATGCTCCTTTTGAATGCGCTCGGTATTTTCTTTCATTTTAGCTTTAGCTTCTGCGATACGTGCTTCTGCCTTTGCTATTTCATTTGAAAGTTTTTCGTTTTCTTCTGTAAGATTTTCAGATTTTTTAACTCTTGGCATATACTATTCCTCCAGATTTTCAAACATTTTTCTGATTTCAGAAATGGATCTTTTATAGTCACGCTCACCGCTTTGCAACTTAGCAAGCAGTTTCTTATCGTCTTGAAGCAGCCTTTGAAATGCTTTTTTCTGTCGCTTGTATGTTCCATCTATATCATCTCCGCAGCGAATTTTATCATCGCAGAGATCAATATAACTTGACAAAAGGTCAGTTTCCTTTTTTACTTCTTTAAGCATACGTGACACTATTTCACTATGCTCCTTTATTTTGCCAAAACAGGTGTATTCCTCTTTTATTGTCATTGCAGTTTGTGCATTTACAGTATCCACTAAGTTTTGAATGCACTGGAGTAGCTTATCATAGTTATTGGCAATTTTTTTCGGTGGTTCTTTGATAAGCTCATCTTGGTTCTCTGTTAATAAAAACATATTTTTTCCTTTCTGATTTTATATTCATATTATATCATAGTCGAAAATCGGAAAAAAACGGAAACAAAAGGCAATAAAGGGTAATAAAGGGTAATAAAGGGTAATAAAGGGCAACAAAAGACACTGAAATTCATATATTAAATGTGCCTTAATATTTTGAAAACTTTTTGGGCTTACTGCCCGGATGTTTTTCGTCCGCTTCGCTTTGCGTGTTCCTCTTCAAGCCTTCTCCGTTTTTCTTCTTCCGCCTGTTGTTTTGCTATTGCTTCATTACGTTTTGCCGTTTCTGCTTCAACTTTTAGTTGTGACATACTGCGCAATCCTTCCGTTTTTTTTCGTTCAAGCGCAAACCGCTTTGCCAACTGCTCTCGGATCATTCCCTTTACGGCTTCAAATTCATCATCGGTAATGTTGTTTGCTTGTCTGTAGTTTACTCCTCCAAAATTAACGATTATTTCTACGCTGTTATTTTCAGTCATACGAATGAGATGCTTATCGCTGAATATTTTCACAAGTGATTGTATTCGTTCATAATCAACGAGATTGAGATTAAACTGATTATAATTTATCTCTGTATATGCGCCCTTAGAGTAGGCGAACATCATAGCAGTTCCGTCATAAGATGTCTGCATAATAGTATCTTCCGCAGGAAATGTATTTACTTCACGTCTTAATATCTTTTTGATAATATCTTTTGGTGTATCATCACAGCTGACTTCTGAGGCATCTATACGCAGTGTCAGCTGCTTTTCATCAGGTCCTTCATCTATAGCAGACAAGCAACCATTTTCTGTTTTTATTTTACAGTAGTCAAGGTGGTTATATTTTGAAGAAAAGAAATAGTGCTTTCGCAAATATTTGTTAAATGTAAAACTGAGTTTCTTATCTTTGAGGTATTCAAGATAACGTTCATCTGAAACCTCCAATGGGAGATCGTCATTAAGGCAATCTGAGATATAATCTCGTCCGAATAGCTTTTCTATGTAGTATTCAATAAAATATGCTGCATGAGCATTTTTGAAAATTATCTGCTCATCTTCATCATATGTATCAGATGGATCATAATCATCAAGAATATCACTTGATTTTGTTGCCATAAGTCCTTTAAATAAGGAAGCGAACGTTAAAAGATATTCGTCAGGTATGCAATATCCTTCTTTTATCGTAATGTGATTATGCTTTGCTGAACAGATTTCATATGCTGCATCAAAGTTAATGTCCGTAAGCTTGTCAGAATTTGATGTTTCCGCACACATTTGTAATGCGTTGGCAAAAGCCTTTAAGTCAAGCATATCAGAATTAAGCTCTACATAGCGTTCACTTTTGGATGTTTCTTCATTCTCAAACTTTAGTATGAGACTTTCAGCTGCTACAGTATCTTCGCATTTTAAAGGTTTTCCCAATGTGAAAAATCGCAGCAGTTTTTCATCAATCATTCCATATGCGAATAACACTAAAAGTCTTTCCGTACTTTCTGAATACGAAGATTTTCTTAATTTTTCAATAAGCTGCCCATCCGTAAGTTTGGGGACGGGAACGGTTATGCCTATGCCAGAGTAATTTAAAAGGCTGAGTATCATACTGTATCTCAGGCTCATAGATTCAAAGGTTTCGCCGGATTCATATTTCATTTTGCAAAGCTCCTTCACAGTCATATATGATCCATTCCCCATTGGGGAATGGATTTACGCTGCACTTTCTGTTACCAGTTCAAGCCCCTCTTCAAATATTGGAAGAAGAGAAACGTCAGAATACTGCTCATTAACAGTAATAACATTTTCATTTTCATCTGCATCGACCCATTTGATATCAATATCTGTGATAACTATGTCATCTTCATCAACACTGTCTATCCATTCAGACAGGTCAAGTATTTTTTCTTCCTTTTTTGTATGTATGTTATCTTCGACAATGTATTCGTTACGGTTTATAGATCCCATGGAAGCCTTATCCCACGCTTCATCGAGCATCGAATATCTTCTATGATTTTTTATTTCAAACTTATCCGTAAGAAACGGATTTAAACCTCTTATCATAACGATACACTTACTGTTTTCCATTGTTTCAAGTTCGTTAATCTGCATAAGTTCTCTGCCGAGAATACCATCGTTATATGAAGTTGACCCTGATTGTCCCTTGGATTTGTTTATAGAGACCGTATCAATGGTCTCCTTGCCCAATGATTTCATAAGGTATTCGTTAGTAAATTGGTCTTTTCCTCCCAAGAAAATCATTGTATCACAGTTACCGGGAAGCTCTTCCCAAGATTTCTCATACATTCGCTTTAACTGTGAGAGATTTTGAAGGATAACAACTACGCTGATTTCAAACTTTCGACAAGTAGCGAGAACTTTGTCAAAATCGGGTATCTTACCGATGTTTGCGAACTCGTCGAGGAGGAAGCGTACATGAACAGGCAGTCTGCCATGGTATTTTGTTATGGCTCTGTTATACAACGTATCAAATAACTGGGTGTACATCATAGCTGCTAAGAAATTGTATGTAGTATCTGTTGACGGAATAATAATAAACAAAGCGGTTTTTTTATCACCAAGCTCCTCAAGATGTATGTTGTCTGTACAAGTCAGATTACGCATCTGTTCCAGTTTAAAATGCTGTAATTTTGTAGTTGTACTGATAAGTATTGACTGCATCGTTTTGCCCGCAGCCTGTTTGAATTCATCGTAATACTGTACAGATAAGGCATTTGGTGAGTCTTCTCTGTGCCTGTCAAAAATAAGGTCAAGTTCGGACTTTTCTTCTTCCTTGCCTTCTATGACCTTTGCTTTATGTATCAGATCAAGAACGCCTGCAAAATTCTGCTCCTCTTCCGTTCCCGTTTCAATAAGCAGGAAACAGAGTGATGAAAGCAGAAGCCTTGTGGAATCATCCCAGAACTGATCTCCGCCTGATGATCCTTCGACTTTCGTATTGGTCATGAACACATTTATCATCTTTATGACGTTATTTTCATTGTATTTTCCGGTTGAATCCTTTAAGTACCAAAACGGGTTATAGTTGTTACTATAACGCATATCATTGATATTAAATACCTTTATCTGATATCCCTCTCGTTCAAGCATTTTTCCGCAGGATTGCAGCAGTTCGCCGGAAGGATCTGTAACAACAAATGATGTGTTGCACTGCATTAAATTTGGCTTTACAAGGAAACGTGATTTACCTGTACCAGCTCCGCCAAGTATAATCTGATTAAGATTGAGCATTGGTTTGATTTTCTCACTCGCCTTACTTTGAGCAGCCACTCGTTTAAGAGAGATTTTTTCATTTTCATGGACGCTTTTCCCTGCATCATCGACTGCTTCAAACAGTATGTAGTTCTTATTGGCGTATTTTTCTGCAAAAGACGTTTTTTCGCTCCTAATTACTACTCTTGCGCATTTGTTAAAAGCAAATTCTCCGATTGCTTTAAGTCTCCGACTTACTGAGCAATATTCAAGGTTTTCGCACTCTTCAAATGCACTGTCTCCAATGTCTGTAACATTGGGAGCAACGATTGTATGTAGCCTTTTACAGCGAAAAAAAGCGCCTCTTTCAATTTTCTGAACGTCCGATAAAATAATTTCTTCTACATTTGTATCAGCAAATGCAAACTTGCCAATTTTTTTTACATTGGAAGGAATAATAGGTTTTAAGTCATTTCCAAGCCAACGTACAAGAACATCATTATCAATTACCATATCCGACATTATAATCACCCACCGTATAATTCTTTGATTTTGCTCAACTCATCTTCAAGAGTCTGAACTCGATCTTTTTCTTTATTTGTCGCTATAGCCTTTTTTTGTTTGCATTCGGCAAGCTCCTTTGGGGTCATAGCATTTTCATCTCTTTTTTTTCTGTCAAGCACAAGCATAATGTCCGAAGCGCAGATAACATTGTTGTAAAAATCGTTTGTATCTGCAATAATATCTTTTTCAGCTTGACTACCCCATCTTGCCGAGCCGTGTTCTACACCTTTTCGGTGAAACCGTTTTCCTGTTTTAGCAAATCCAAAGAATGCCATCAGCCCGGCTATAGCGCCGAACTTGAAACCATCGAATGCACCACCGCTCATGGATAACATCTGCACAAATGCAGATCCCAAAGTTGATAATGTAAAATATTGTGCTATAAAGTTTTCTGGGCTTTTAACCACTTTTTTTATACCGCCTGCAATTTCAACAGCATAGCCTGCCCACATTCCTAATATTGTGAGAATTACAAATATTACAAGCAGATGCCAATATTTTTGAAGCAATTCCTTTCCTGTCAGCTTTTGAACAGGCTTAGAATTGTCCTTTTTCTTTGCTGCCATTATAAGCTCCTTTCAGTGGTCTGTAATTTCTGCGACTTGACCTGTCCCTTTTCATCAACAGTAGTTTCTTTGCTTTTATTATAAACTTTTTCAGCAGTTGCTTTAAGCTGATTTAAAGGCATAATGCCTTTTTTCATTCCGGCGGTTGCTTTAAATGCTGCTTTTATTCTGGTTGATATCTTCTCGGCACTTTTTTCGCTTATGTTGAGCTGCTGCGCTATTTTTTCTGTATTAAGCACGTTTTTGTTAATAACTGCTGACTTATCACCATCCGATATCTGTATGTATTTGCTTGTAAGTTGTGTAATGCTATACTTGATGCCATCTACCTTATCAACGACCATTTCGGGTGCTTTTATCTTATCTTTGAATTTTTCTGCCATTTCCGCCAAAGCTGAATCATTTGTTATTCCGAGCTTTTCTTTGCATAACTGCTCAAATTCTAATGCTGATACATCTTTATCTATTGTTACGTACCTTATTTTATCGTTTTCCACATTAAAAATAGATGTCACGCCGTTGCCCAGATCGGAAAACCTTACGTTTTCAAGAGAAGGGGAGCTTGCAGTAATGGTCTGACCATAGTTAATCGAATTTTCTATTTCTCCATTGATATCATATTTCTGCTTGAGAGCCGATACAACAGCGGATCTTTCAATAGAGTTATATCCCATTTCTTTTAGCATATTATCAGCCTGATACCATTTGTTTCGTTCAACAAATACATATTCCTGAGAGCGTTTATCATATATAATAAACACATCTCCCTGAACCTTATCGGCATTCTTGCATTTGAAGTCTTTGAGCTTTTGCGATAGCGCAGCTGCTTTGACTGCATTTTGAGTGACTTTTCCTACAGAATAGTCCTTTTTAAATACCTGTTCAAAGCCGAACTTTGTATTGTATTCGGGAGACATTTTCTGAGAAATTTTATATGCCATTTTTTCTGCTGTTCTATCATCCATGCCCATCTTTGCAATCAAAGACTTTTGGATATTGGTATAATCATCAATAGGAATAGAGACTATTTTATTTGTTTTGACATTAAGCAGTTCTACTCTGTCGATGAATTTATCATACTCTGACTTATCTGTTGTTTCATTCAACAGTTTTTCAAATGGACTTCTGGTGTTAAAAGATGATGCAAGGTCTTTTCCAAGGCGGTTTTCGATGGTATTTCCTTTGGAGTCACATATTTCATATTCTTTTTCATAGTCAAGCTTGCTTGTAATGGTCTTTCCGTGATCTTTTTCTCCAAGCTCAGACTTATCAAATCTGATATAATGATCTTGTTCTCCGGGCAGCTTTATCAGCTGTGTAGCTCCTTCATCAAGTCCCAGAAGTTTTTCTTTATTGAAAGTTACGGTATTGTCAATAATACCTATCTGCCATTCGTCTGTTTTCTTTTCGGCAGCATAATCATCTTTTATTACATCTGCAACATCCTGCTCAATGTCCTTTCCATAGGCATATAGTTTACCGTCAACCTCTGCAATGCTTACCTTGGCATTATATTCAGCAAGAAATTTTGCTTGAATAGGAGTAACTTCTATTGCGGTAGTGGCAGGATCGTCCCAGACGAAACCGTCATTGGTGAAATCTGCAATTTCAATCTTTTCTATATTTCTTACAGTTTCTTTTGCTTCTGCACAAGCATCAAGATATTGTGACTGAAACTCCGATGGAACAGCAATTACTTCCGTTCCATCGCTTTTTTGAAATGTTACAGTGGGTATGTCGTAGCTATCCAATATATTATGGAATATCAAATCATTACCGCTTTTAAAGTCAGAGTTTATGTTTATCTCATAATTTTTATCACGGCTGACTTCTTTACTTATCATCATCTCCATTATTTTCTGTATTGTAACTTGATGTTCCGTAGGAACGGCTATTACGCTGATATTATTGCCACTTTCGCATGAAAGCACAGGAACACCTGCTTTTTTGGCACTGTCCATTATTTCAGGCAACTTGGCGGTTGCAACTTTTACATTTGAAAAATCCATTTTCTTTTGAAGCTTATTAAACTTTTTGAGATCTATTTCTCCGCCCATAATTTTTTTCTTTATTTCATCTGAGGCTTTTCGTCCAACAAATGTTGCAGCACTAAGACCTGCCTTGCCAATATTATGCGTAATTGACTTGCCTCTAATTACCCTTTCACTGTGATGCTGTTCGATACTCATAAGTAATTTTAACATCAAGGAAAGCATATTTATAAGTTCGCTTGAAGTGGAATCGCCCATTACTGACATTTAAATCATTCCTTTCATTATTTTTTGATATCAAGATTTACGTATTTCTTTCCGTTTGCTTCTTTTTCGACCATTACGACAGTCCGTCGTATTTCTCCGTTAACGGTTTTCCTTTTTACTGTAGTTTCTCCTTTTGAAAGCAACTCTTTTGCCATTTTAGCCGTTACGGTGCCTATTCTTTTATCTTCTTTCCAAATAGCAAACCCGCAGCCGGGGGCATCCTTGCTCTTATAGCTTGTACAACCAAAGGTCATTTTTGTTTCTGCAACATCCATACCGCAGCGAGGGCATTTTCCTATGGATTCTATAGGCTTCGCAGCCTTAATGATGTTTACATATTTTCCATCATCATGAATTTCCCAATTAGCATCATATTTTTCGCCCTTCTGATTTGTTGTTTTCAATTTAATACTTTTGCCAGAAAGCAAATTCTTTGCTTTTGAGACTGTTATTTCTCCCTCAAACCAGCCCTGACGATGAGTTTTGGAAAATGCAAAACCGCAGCCGGGTTCTTCTTTGCTTTTATAACTTGAACAACTGTAAAAATTTTTCCTTTCTACAACATCCATGCCGCAGCGAGGGCATTTACCTACATTTACCGCATCAAATCCCTTTGCAGTCGGATCCTTGATCTGAACTCGGTCTGTAATTGCTCCTTCGTACTGTACAAGAGCTGTTACAAATTGCTTGGTTTCATTATATAAGCCTTCTGCACTTGCTCCTGTCTTTTCCATATCGTCAAATTTCTGCTCCCATTCAGCAGTGCGTTCAACCGAAAGTACCTGAGCAGGCAAAGAGCCTACAAAAGCTCGTCCAAATTCAGTGGATATTATCTGCTTTCCTTTTCGTTCTGCATATCCCGATGTAATCAATTTTTCAATAGCATCAGCTCTTGTCGCAGATGTTCCGATGCCCTTGCCCTTAACAGCCTCTTTAAGCTCGGCTCTTTCCATTCTGTTATCAATGTTCTCCATAACAGACAGAAGGGTAGCATCTGTAAAGTGTTTTGGCGGCTGTGTTTTGCATTCCTTAACTGTAAGTGTATCGGGGGTAAATACACTGCCTTCGTTATATATGGGATAGTTTTCCTCGTTCTTGCTGCTCTTTTCCCATTTTTTCCATCCCATCTGAACAGGGTTCTTCACCTTTGCGTGATATATAATATCATTACACCAAAACTCATATTCGATTTCTGTGTATATATATCGTTCGCCAACAGCCATAAGTGTTCGATTGGCAACAAGGTCATATATTTTTCTTTCATTTTCTGAAAGAGATGAAAGGCTTGCACTTGGCTGTAATGTAGGAATTATTGCGTGATGATCGGTAAGTTCATCATCATTTATAACTCGTTTATCAAGAATAAGTCCTGAATCCTTGACTTCTTTTGCGTGTTCGGTATATTCAGGAACTGCTTCAAGCATATCAACGGTCTTTTTGAGTTGTTCAACCATATCAGTTGATATTACTTCACAGTCAGTTCTCGGATATGTAGTATATTTCTTTTCATATAATTTCTGAGCCGTATCAAGAACTTCCTGTGCTGTCATTCCATAAAGGTCATTGGCATCCTGCTGCAACCGTGTTAGGCTGTAAAGTTTTGGAGCATTTTGAACCCTATCATCTTTCTGAGCTTTCTGTACCCTCACATCACTTGTCCTGTCCCGATTTGCAACCACAGCAGCCTCTTCCTCTGTATTATATACATTCTCACTTAACGCAAAGCCGTTTAGAAGCACTTTATAAGATGTTGTTGACTTAAAGCTCACTATCTCATTGTCTCTATCAACAACGATTCCAAGCAGTGGTGTTATTACCCTTCCAACTCTGTGGCTGCTGTTATTGAGTGCTGTGTAAAGTCTGCTCAGATTCATCCCGAATATCCAGTCAAGCTCGTTTCTTACCTTTGCCGTCTGATACAGATTTTCATACGCTGACAAAGGTTTCATATTTGCAAGCGCATCATTTATGGCATCATCTGTAAGGGAACTTGTCCAAAAGCGAAGGCAAGGCTTGGTGCTGCCACTTGAAGTATAAATTTCCCGGAATATAAGCTCGCCTTCTCTTGCGGCGTCGGTTGCGCAAATGATTTCAGTAATATCGTCTTTGTTTATAAGATCATTCAGAAATTTTCTTATTTCACTTTTGCTTTCGTCTGTGGGAAGTGTTTTGAAGTCGGGGAACATCGGCAATTCACCATTCTCGTAGCTTACAGCAAAGTCTTTGCTGTAGCCATAGTCTGTTGGATTTCCTAATCCGTATAGATGACCAACGGCATTTGCTACATAGTACTCGTCATTATAATATGCAAAGGTTGCTCCATTATCAGATGATATTCTGTCATATGCCCCTATTGTGTGGGCAATATTTTTCGCAACAGATGGTTTTTCAGCTATAATCAGTTTGCTCATTTTATCATTTCTCCTTTAAATTATGGTGTCAAATCATCAGGAACGACTGTCACAGTATAGACATCGGCTGACGAATATTTACTGTTTCCATTTTCATTCGTCGCAAGAACAAGGTAATTTTTAGTTACAGCCCTGCTTTCATATTTTGATTTTAGAACGCCATCTTCCAGATACGTCGTATAGGTCATCAATGTTCCAACATCTATAGATATTTCATTGTTGGTTGTTGTACCAGCGCACCTGATATACTTATCATTTAAAACGTTGTATTCATATACAATATATGAATCAGCTCCGTCAACCCTGTCCCAAGTTAAACGAATGAAATAGTGCTGCTTTGAGTCTGTAGTACCATCTTCATTAACATAGTAGTCTTTATAAATGGTATGATGTATATTTTGGGGCATTGATGGACGAGGACCATTTTCTGCTTCGTACAGTGCTTCCAGTCGCCGCTGTGCAACTGCGCTTGTTTCATAATCATCAAGTTTTGTGCTTGTTCCTAAAACTTCTGATATGTATTCCTTATAAACATTGTAAATCTCCTCATTCTCTCCGGTAATGCCAAGCTTGTTCTTAACAAACGAGATGTCTCCATGATCGTTATCATAGATATATTCCCAGTTGTTAACTTTTCCTGTCAGGATTT
>ERZ825525.1180-NODE-1180-length-25315-cov-4.357641_pt1 | contig 25315 bp, 22 predicted proteins | sample MGYA00519930_ERZ825525 | MGnify/ENA primary metagenome ERZ825525 (study PRJEB31778, sample SAMEA3449203) | human gut metagenome | biome: human gut; feature: human-associated habitat; material: faeces | place: United Kingdom | collected 2010/2012 ... | reverse complement strand
CAACTGCGGAAGCCACGGCGCGCGGCGGGCGCGTGAAGGTGCATGCATTGGGCCAAAGTAAGGCGCACGCGGCGTTCGGCGCGCAATGCGTTGCAAAGGCGATAGACTTTTTCAGCGAAAATATAGGCGAATATCCTTACAGCGATATTTTCGTTGTGCCATTTGACCTGAACGGCGGCATGGAATACCCCGGGCTTATAATGGTGAATAAGGCGTATTTCAAATCCTCTAAATCGACCGAGGGTGCGCTTGTTATGGGGCACGAAACGGCGCACCAGTGGTTTTACGGCGTTGTGGGGAGCGATCAGGTGTATTCCCCGTGGCTGGACGAATCGCTGGTTGAATACCTTGGGTTCGATTTCCTGCGGCAGTATGCCGGTACAGACGCGGCGGACGCGCTTGAGCGGGAGCGTTACTATGCCATGCGCCATGAATACAGCCGCACAAAGCGGCTGGACGGTTCGCTTGAGGATCTTTCCGGCGCGGACTATTTCTTCATGGTGTATGCCTACGGGCATGATTTTTACGCCAAGCTTGTGAATGAGATTGGTTCGGGAGCCTTCTACGAAGGGCTTAAAACATACTATAATGCGAACTACATGGGCATAGGCACAAAGGAAAAGCTTATAGCCGCCTTCAGCGAAGCCGCGGGAAGGGACCTTACCGAATGGTTTGAGGCGAACATTGCGCCGGAGGCCGCCCAATGAAGCGGATAGCGGCAATATTGCTCATTATAGCCGCGCTGATTACGGGCGCGGGCTGCACCCAAGGGGACGCGAAATACCAATACGTTTTTTTTGATGTGTTCGATACGGTTACGGAGCTGACCATATACGCCAAGGACGAAGCTGCGGCTGCGGATGCTGCAAAGGCCGCGCATGAGCGGCTGATTTACCTAAACAGGCTTTATGACATATATAATGAATACGACGACGCCGTGAGCCTTATGGCTGTGAACGCATCCGCGGCAAATGCGCCGGTCAGCGTGAGCGATGAGACCATGGCGCTGCTTAAATTTGCCAAGGAAGCATATAAGCTTACCGGCGGCAGGGTGAACGCGGCGATGGGCAGCGTGCTTTCAATTTGGCATGATTACAGGGAAGCGGGGCTTGAGGATGAGGCGAACGCTCAGCTTCCGCCTATGGAGCTGCTTAAACAGGCTGCGGAGCATACGGACATAAACAGCATTGTGCTGGACGAAGCGAACGGCACCGTATTTTTTACGGACAGCATGGTGCGCCTTGACGTGGGCGCTATTGCAAAGGGCTTTGCGGGGCAGATAGTTACGGATGAGCTTAACGCGCGCATAGATACGGGGGAAATATCCGCGGCGCTTATAAGCCTTGGCGGGAACGTATGCGCGGCGGGAACAAAGCCGAACGGCGAAGCATGGCAGATTGCCGTGCAGGACCCGCGCGGCAGCGATAATGCCGCAACGGCGAGCATAGCTTCGGGCTATGTTGTAACGAGCGGGGACTATCAGCGCTATTACACCGTGAACGGCGTGCGCTATAACCATATTATAGACCCCGATACGCTTATGAGCGCGGACAAGCACGCATCCGTTACCGTTATATCGTCCGACGGCGCGCTTGCGGACGCGCTTAGCACGGCGCTTTTTATAATGGATACGGGCGAAGGGCGCGCGCTTATAGACTCGATAGCCGACGCCGAGGCGCTTTGGATAGCCAAGGACGGCGGCATAACGCGCACGGACGGGTTTAATATAGCAGAATAATTTGGTATAATAAAGTGAATAAGCAATACGGAGGGCTATATATATGGGTCGCATGAGACTGTTGGACAAGGTATTTAACGCTTCTGCAAGCCAGGTGGAGGGCTTCTGCATAGTTAAAAGCGTGGGAATAAAGACAAACGTGAAGGGCGCGGCGTATTTGGACATGATACTGGCGGACGCGGGCGGCGAATGCAACGCCAAGCTTTGGGATTACGCGCCGGAGGTACACGGCTCATACGAAGCGAACACGGTCATAAAGGTGCGCGCCACGATAAACATGTGGAAAGACGGGGAGCAGCTTAAAATAGACCGCATACGCAATTTGAAGCCCAATGAAGAAGTGGACATGAGCGAGCTGGTGCCCTGCGCGCCGCAAAGCCCGCAGAAAATGTATGACGAGATATTTGCTGTTACCGAAGGGTTTAACGACCCCGATTTGAAGCTCATCACGCAGCATCTTTTGAAGGAGAATAAGGAGGCGCTTATGCGCTGGCCCGCCGCGCTGAAGCTGCACCACGCCATGCGCGGGGGATTGCTTTACCATACGCTTACAATGCTTGAAAGCGCAAAGGCCATAATAGGCGTATATAAGCGGCTTTATCCCTCGCTCAGCAGCGAGCTTGTTTACGCGGGCATAATACTGCACGACATTGCAAAGACGAGGGAGCTTGTCGTGGGCGAGCTTGGCCTTGCAAGCGCATACAGCACCGAAGGGCAGCTTTTGGGGCATCTTGACCTTGGCATGGCAATGATTGAGCGCGCGGCGGCGGAGCTGATGATAAACGACGAAACGAAGATGCTTTTGCAGCATATCGTAATGTCCCATCACGGGGTGCCTGAGTTCGGCTCACCAAAGCCGCCCATGTTCCCGGAGGCGGAAATAGTGAGCGAGGTAGACTTGCTGGACGCAAGGCTGTTTGAAATGTATGACGCGCTTTCGGGCATAGTTACGGGCGGCTTTACGGAGCGGCTGTGGGCGCTGGATAACAGGCAGCTTTATAAGCACGGGCATGAATAAGCCCAAAATTGCGGCTTGACAGCCCAATAATTAGGAGAATGAATTACTATGGAGAATAAACCTGTCCTTAACCGGCGGGAAGTGAAGCGGCAAAAGACCGCAAGGACAATGAAGGGCGCGGCGGTGCGCATAGTGATAATGACGGCGGCGCTGCTCATTGTCTGCTTTGCCGTAATGGGCATAAACAGGCTGACGGACTATATACACGAAAAGAATTACCGCGCGCTGAGCGATGAGGAGATTGCCTACGCACTTGTGCGCGGGGAGGAAAAGGAAGCGGAAAACGCGGACGCATCGAGCGAGAAGCGCCTTGAGCTCGCCCGCGCCGCGTGCAGCATAGTTGGCAAGGTGAACTATTTCTGGGGAGGCAAAAGCAGCGCAGCGGGAGTTGACCCCGCCTGGGGAGAGCTTAGGGAGGTTACGAGCGGCGGCAGCGAATCGAGCGGGCAGATGAAGCCCTATGGGCTTGACTGCTCCGGCTTCGTAAGCTGGGCGTTCATACAGCTTGGCTATGACTTCGGCGAGATGGAAACGCTGCTTGGCAACGGCACATGGAACCAATGGGACCGCAGCGCGGACATTGCGTATAATGATATCCGCGTGGGGGACGTGGCGTTCCAGAACCGCTACCCTACCGACCAAGGCAACCACATAGGCATATGCATAGGCTTCCTTGAAAACGGCGAGCCGGTATTTGCGCACTGCTCGTCAAGCTACGATAACGTGGTCGTTACCACGCGTGGCACGGCGTTCAACTACGCCAGAAGGCCGAACATATTCAATTGATCGCGGCTGCATATCGCCGCTGCAAATTTTGGCATAAACGTCCTCATCAGGCATGGGGGCGTTTATTTATACAAAAAAGACCCCTTTTGGGGGTCTACGGATGGCAGAGTGGGGAGGTCATGCGTTTATGTGCGCATTTATTCTTTCCATAAGCATGTTCACGGCAACCATATTGTGGCCGCCTTCGGGGATTATTATGTTGGCATAGCGCTTTGAAGGCTCAACGTACATTTCGTGCATGGGCTTTACCGTGGTAAGATATTGCTCCACCACGCTTTCAAGGCTGCGCTTTCTTTCCTTAACGTCGCGCATTATGCGGCGCAGTATGCGCACGTCCGCATCCGTATCAACAAATATCTTTATATCAAGCAGGTCGCGTATGCGTTCGTCGCTCAAAAGGAGTATGCCTTCAAGCAGTATCACAGGCGCGCTTTTTATAAGCAGGGTTTGGTTGGAACGGTTATGCACCGTGTAATCATATACGGGGCAAAGCACGTCCTCACCGCGCTTGAGCTTTGCAACGTCCTCCAGAAAAAGCTCCGTATCGAATGCATCGGGGCAGTCGTAGTTTATTTTTGCGCGTTCGTCATAGGTAAGGTCGTCGTGCGCCTTATAGTAATTATCGTAATATATTACGGATACGTCCTTGCCGAAGCGTTCGCTCAAAAGGCGGGTTATCGTGGTTTTGCCCGATCCGGTGCCGCCCGCAATGCCAATGGCCATAATGTCGTTCATGTGCTGTCCCTCCGCGCTGAAAATGCTGCTTTTTACATATTGTATCATATTTCGCGGAATATAAAAAGAACGGCCTTGTGAGCCGTTCCTATTATTTTTTTAATTAGCCGGCGTAATGCAGCACCGTGAAGCAATCGTATTCGGAAACGCCGTTTATATAGCAGCCGTAGTCCGTATCCGTATTGACAAAGGTTACCCTTATGGTGCCTTCCTCGCCCGCGCGGGTAACGAAGCGGCAAACGTATTCTTCGCCGTCAAGGCTTATTTCGGTTATGGCTATTTCGGTGCCTATGGGCAGGGTCGCATCCTCCTGCGTGCCGTCCATGCGCACGGGGAATTCCGCGCTAGTTTCCATGCCCATGTATTCCCAGTCCTCGGCATTGTTCGTATCAAACCTGAATACCCAGGGCGCGGAAGGATCCTTTGCAAAGCGGAAAGAATCCGCATCCATAAGATACGTTGTGCTGCCGCCGCGCGTACCAAGTATGTCAAGAGTCTGGTTCACAGTGAGCGAGCCATCGTTCACAGTATCTATGTACCCATAGAATGAAGGCTCTTCGGTCTGAGGCGTGCCGGGTTCAACGTCGATGAGCATGTCGCCGCTGTTGTCATAGGGAACCTCCGGCGCGGCAAGTATCAGTTCGCTTCCGTCGAAGCGGATAACGTAGCTTACAAAATCGTCGCTTTCCATGTCTCCGCTTATGAAAAGCTCCGTCCTTCCGTCCGCGTCAAAATCATATGCCGTGGCCATCATTGCCCACTGTATCTGAAGGTTCATGGTATGCTCGGCGCCGCTTGCGTCCTTAACGCTCAGCGTGCAGTAATCCTGTATCATATACTGTTCGCCGCTCTGCGCAACTATGCTCACCTTTTCGGCAAGGCCGTCCCCGTCAAGGTCAACCTCGCATTCGCCGTCCTTGCTGAAATCGAGAGAGGCGGATACGGGGTCGCTCTGCACGCCGTTGAAGGTGCGCGCCATAACGCCCGTAAGCGCGGCGGTCAGCTTTTCGTCGTCCGTGTCGCCCGCGTGCCAAAGGGCATAATGTATGCCGTCGTGCTCCCATTCAACCAGCTTACCCTTGTCCTCCGCGGCGTACACGGTGGCATCTACGCAGAATCCGTCGCACTCAACCATTACTATGCACTGCGCGGTGAGCTCATAGTAAATGCCGGATATGTTGCTGTCCTTGGCGCTGGCGCGGTAGGTGTATTCCTCCCCGTCATAGGTGAACTGCACCCCCGCAAGCGTGCCGCTGATTATATAATAGCTCACGTCTGTCGCGTCCGCAGGCGCGTCTATGTTCACTCCGGCCGCGCTGAAGGCATCGGCCGAGTCCACGCTGACCATGGGGTTGGGTAGATTGGCTATTGGCGAATCCGTGGGCGTTGTGGTTCCGCTTGTGCAGCCCGCCATGCCGAGCGCAAGCAGGAGCGCAAGCGCGCCCTTTGCAATTTTTTTGATCATAGCAAGTATTCTTCCTTTCCGCTCCGCGGCATTGCGCGGGGCTTAGGTTTGTTTTCATTTTCTGCAATTATAACGCATTTTGGTGCGGAATGGTTGCCCGAACATGCATTATTCATGCATTGTTCATAAAGGAAAATAAAGTTGCCGCCGTGGGATGGCAAACGAGGCGATATGTGGTATGATATAATAGGTTAATAAGATAGGGAGGATGGGCCCATGCGAAATTATAACGACAGTTCCGCCCGCGATGCTGCGGCAAGGCTGCTTTCGCTCGTGAACCGCGTGACAATACTGCGGGAAAAGGAGCCGAGCGACGCGCTGAAGCTGCTTGCCGGCGCGGCCGAATGCATAATAAACGGCGACTGCATGGGAGCGTATATAAAGCACTGCGCGCTGTGCCGCGCGCTTATAAAAAGCCCTGCGCGCCGCGTGAGCGGCAGCATATTTACGGATTATCTTATCCACCTTGCCGTGGGGTACGAGCATTCCTTTGCGTTAAGCTCTGCCACAGGCATGCTGGACGAGGCGCAGCTTATGCTTTTCAGGAGCGACCTGAGCGCGCTTGGGGAGCTGAGCACGCTTGATTCTGCGGACATAAGCCGCATGACCATGCAGCGCAGCCGCGAGCTCAATTCCCGTTCCCGCTACGCCAAGGACGATATATCCGTAATGAGCACCGCCGCATGGGGCGGGACCGAGCCTAAGCCCATGCCGCATAATAAAGAAGCGATGCCTGCGGAAGCGGCGTTGCAGCCGCCTGCGGAGGGCGAATGGCCCGCCTGGAGCTACGGCGAAAAAGGCATGCGCGGCGAATACGCGGCGGACGAGGTGCTGGAGGAAATATACATAAGCCTTACGGAGAGCGATAATTGGAAAAGCGCGGCGCAGGATCTTTTCAATCTGTTTGCATCGTCCGGAACGGGGGTGCTGCTCAGGAGCAGAACGCTTGAATGCCGCACGGACGGGCAGCGGGCATGGCTTGAGGAAGCGGCGCAGAATGAGTGCGCCGTGCAGCTTAGCTGCCAGGAGAAGGCGCGGCAGACGCTTGGCGAGCAGGTGATAGCATTCATGCGCGGAACGAAGCCAAGCTGCGTGCTTATATACGGGCCGGAGGCCATGGGCAAGGCGACGCTTGCCCGCGCCATGGCGGATGAGTTTCCGGAGCTGAGGCTAATACAGGCATGCCCCGTGAACGGCGCGGAGATACGCAGTTTGTTTGCATACCTTGGCGCGCAGCCGCTCAGGTTCATGCTGCTTATGGAAAACGCGGATACATATTCGCCCGCGTGGCGTGCGCTGCTGAATGAATGCACGGGCGCAGCCGTGCCGCAAAACGTTATGTGCGTTGCAACAAGCTCAAGCGCGGCGGGGTTTGCGGGCTTCCCGGTGCGGATAGGGCTTGAGAATATGGAGCTTGACGCTTTCGCCAAAACGGCGGAGGAGCTCAGCGCCGCCCGCGCGCCGTATATAGACACGGACGCGGCATGGATACGCAACGCCGCGGTAGATTATCAGCTTGACCCGCACGATGAATTCAACGTTTCTTCCGCTTCGCTCATCGCGGCGCGCTTCATTGCGGCGCATGAATAGGCGGAAAAGAGTAAACAAACTTTGAACAATGGCGTTGCGCTATTTATAGCTGCCGCTTTAATTGGTATTATATTCTAAGAACGGAGAAAAACGGATGAAAACACTCGCTTTGGCAATACTTGCATTGGAGGCGAACCCCGCCATATACGCAAGCGACGGTACGCTGAACTACATGCCCATTTTCAAGGTCATAATCGCCGTATACCTATTGTATGTGGCGGTGCTGGGCAGGGGCAAGATACTTGAAAACAAGCATCTGAAGATAGAGGAAAAGAAGTTCCGCACCATAATGCGCGCTGTGGCGCTTGCGGGCGCGGTATTCACGCTGGGCAACAGCGCGATAGAATTTTTCCTTTACGACAATGCAACCTTTAAGGTGGTCGGAAGCGTTTTATGGGTGCTGGGCCTTGCGGCGCTTGTAGTCATGCTGGTACTGAGCATTGTATTTACCGACAGGAAGGCGGCTGCCGAGGAGCAGCGCAGACAGGATGAAGAAATGATCCGCAAGGAGCGGAGCAAGATGCGCGCCGCGTTCGAGTTCGATGATGAGGACGACGATAAGCCCGAATCCGATAACAAGACGGACGGCGAGTAACAAAACGATGACATGCGCGGATGGGGGAAAGGCTTTCCTTTGAGCGCATAGCATACAAGAACAAAAAAACACAAGGAAAGGATTCATTGAGAAATGAAAAAGAGTTTTCGTATCCTCGCGCTGGTGATGGCGCTGATGACTGCGCTTGGCGCGGCGTCCTTCGCCTCAGCCGATATGCCAACGAACTATGTCGGCGTTACTACGGTAGAAGATACAGATTTCTTCTATCAGGGTCCCGGCACCAATTATGATTTTGTGCAGGGCAAGAACCAGGTTACAGCGGGAACCAAAGTCGCTATTTACAGCATAACCGCCGACGGCAAATGGTGCTATATCGGATTCAGCCTTTACATGGGCTTTATCCAGACCAGCAGCCTTAACGACCTTGTTACCCTGAGGAACGGCACCACCGCTTCCATAAAGGCTACCCTTGCCAAGAGCGGCATAGCCTCCTCCGGCAACAGCGGCAACGTGACGGTCGGCCCCACCGGTTCAACTACCACGACCACCACCACTACCGGCGTTATCTACAACTGCACCAACTGGGTGAGCCTGCGCGCGGAAGCCAGCAGCTCCTCCAAGCGCATTGCCAAGCTGACCCCGAACACCACCGTTACCGTAACCGGCGAGCAGAACGGCTATTATAAGGTGACTGCGGGCAACTATATCGGCTTCGTACTCAAAACTTATGTCCGCATAACCGGCACCACGGCCACTCCCGCTCCGGGCGGCACGAACAACGGCAGCTCCGGACAGACTTATGTTCCCGGTGTGGGCTGGGTAAATTCCAACAACAACTCCAACGCGAACACTAATCCGAACTGGAGTACCGGATGGGGCAACAACAATAATAACAACAATAACAACACCGGCTGGAACACCGGCAATAACAATTCCGGCAACGTGACTTCCAACAAGTCCATCGGCATCGCCGTGACCACCGGAACCATCAACTTCCGTCAGGGCCCCGGCACCAATTACGGCAAGGTGACGGGCTGCGCGCAGGTCCCCAAGGGAGCTACCGTTACCATGCTTGAGTACACAAGCAGCGACAACGGCTGGTACAAGGTAATCTATGGCAGCTACACCGGCTACCTCAGCGCCAAGTACCTCAAGGTCACTTTGACCAACAACAACGCCGGCAGCAGCAATAACTCCGGCAATACCTCCGGCAGCAGCTGGAACACCGGCTGGAATACCGGCAATAACAACACCGGCAATAATAATTCCGGCTCCTCCGCCACTGCCACCACCGGCACCACCACCGGCAACGTGAACTTCCGCCAGGGCCCGGGCACCGGATATAGCAAGGTTTCCGGCTGCGCCAAGGTTCCCAAGGGCTCAACCGTTACCATACTGGAGCAGACCAACGGTTGGTACAAGGTAACTTACAAGAGCTACACCGGCTACCTCAGCGCGGATTACGTCAGGGTTGTTGGCGGCGGCGCAAGCGCCCCCGGCTCCGCGGGCAGCACCGGCGGCGTAAACACCCCCGGCAGCACCGGAAACAACGTGGGCAGCGTATCCTCCAACGGCACCAAGTATGCCAAGTACACCGGCACCTCCGCCGATATTTGGGGCAGCATGAGCGTTGCCGGCACGAACATAAGCGACAACATCTACTGCAACGCCATGAACAGCAAGGGCCAGTTCGTGTACAACGCTTACAGCTCTTCCAAGAATAACCTCTATGCGCTCAGCTATCTGACCGACCCCATCGCCGTCATATACGGCCACAATATGAGGAAGGTTGCCAAGAAGCAGACCACCAATCTGGGCCTGCATGAGCTGCACCATGTTCAGAACGCATGGCTTGGCAAGGCCAAGTGCGAATACTGCGGACGCAGCTGCTCCGGCGCCAAGACCTCCACGTTCAACATCAACTATAACGGTAGCAGCAGCTGGACCCTGGTAGGCTTCTTCGAGCTTTCCAACTCCACCATGAGCAGCGCCGCACAGCGCAAGAAGATACAGACCTACGCTTCCTTCAACTCCACCCTTACCGGAAGCGCAAAGCAGCAGTGGGTAGATACCATGATGAGCTACTGCAACAGCAAGTATCTGGGCGCAACTCTGGGCAGCATCTCCGGCAGCGACAAGGTGATGGTAATAATCACCTGCGCCGATAAGTCCGGCTCCAAGAACCAGAGCATGTATATGATTCTCAAGGGCAACTAAGCTAAAATCAAAAAACGCTCCTCCGTGCGGGGGAGCGTTTTTATATCGGCCCTATTGTTCCACGGCGAACATGTTCAGCTGGCGTATCAGCTTCATGTCCCGGCGGGAAAGTATCAGCTTTTCCATAAGCGCATCGTCTATCGTCAGCGGCACGGGGGAGAGTATGCATTTTAGGCTTATCGGCAGCATTGGGTAGCGTGAAATGCCAGTCAGCATGCCCTGCACCTGCTCCACGCGGTCTATCGGGTTCACGGCGCAAAGCGAAGCATGCTCCATGCGGTTGGTTTGGTTGTCCAGCGAAAAGTTTGTTACCGCATCGAAATACTCTGCCGTGCCGTAATAGAGCGAGCGGCAGGAGGAAAGCGCATCGTCATCAAAGCTTGGCACGTCCAAATAGAACACCGCTGTGCATGGCTCCGTGGCCCTGTCCAACTGAAGCACGTTCTTTACGCAGCGGCCTATACGCCCATCGTAAAAGTAAACGTATATGCGGCTCTGCTGGAAGAACGCGCAGGATTCGCCGTGCGCCTCGCCATGAGTGAACGTGCGCTGGTCAAGCAGCTGCTCTATTCGTATGTCAAGCGCGGCGGCAATGTCGTAAAGCGTTTCAACGTCTATTGCAATGTCCCCGGTTTCATATTTTGAAAGGGTGGCCTTGCTTTTGTGTATCATTGCGCTCAGCTGGATAAGCGTAAGCTTCTTTGCCCGGCGGTAAAGCCGTATCCTTGCGCCCACGCGCGCGTTTATCCCGTTCATGTAAGTATCCCCTCCGTGTAATGCATACAAAAGTTTCGTATAAATCAACTTTATGCGCTTTTGAAAGCAGATTTATGCCATAACGTGGCTTATTATACCGCTGATATATAAATAATTCTACTGTGAGTAAACAAATTCCTGCATGAGTTTCGCCAAACGAAAAGTATATTATTTGCGCCGAGGACCGATTGAAATGTATCCTAACAAAGAACGCAGATCCCCTAATTTAGCGATATTCAGCGGAGGGTGCTATTTTATGCAGAAAAACGCAAAGAGCTCATTAAAGGATGTTATTGTTGTCGGCTTCGCCATGTTCGCCATATTCTTCGGCGCGGGCAACCTTATTTTCCCGCCGTACCTTGGCATGGTATCCGGTCAGGAATGGTTTAAGGGCTTCCTGTGCTTTATGATAGCCGATGCCGGCCTTGCCGTTATGACCGTGCTTGCCATGATACGCTACGACGGCACGGTATGGAGCATGCTCAGGCGGCTTTCCAAGCCCGCTGCGGCTGTGATGGCCACGGTTGCCATGCTGTGCGTAGGGCCGCTGCTCTGCATACCGCGCACCTGCGCCACCACGTTTGAAATGGGCGTGCTGCCGCTGTTCCCCGAATGCAGCCCATGGCTTTTCGGCGCGCTGTTCTTTGGCGCGGTGTTCATACTCACCGTAAGGCCCAGCGCAGTTATTGACATAATAGGCAAATTTCTCACACCCGCGCTGCTTTTGACCCTTGCGGTGCTGTTCGTGAAGGGCGTAATCCACCCGATAGGCACAATAAGCACCGCCGCGCCCGCCGTAAACGTTGCGCAGGAAGGGCTGCTTGCGGGCTACCAAACAATGGATGTGTTCGGCGCGCTTGCCATAACGCTTGTGGTGGTGAACACGGTCAAGGAAAAAGGGTATAGCGAAGAAAAGCTCCGCTTCAGCGTAATATCAAAATCCAGCATTGTTGCTGCGCTCGGGCTGTTTTTCGTGTATTGCGCGCTCAGCTTCCTCGGTGCAACGTCGTCCGAGCTTGAGCTTGGCGCGGTGAATCAGGCCGGCCTTGTGGTGACAATAACCGAACTGCTGCTGCAGCGCTTCGGCGTGGTGCTGCTGGCGGTGATAGTGCTTTTCGCCTGCCTTACCACGGCAATAGGGCTTACCTCATCCTCCGCGGAGTTCTTCTCCCGCCTTACAAAGAACAAAATTAGCTATCCAGTAATGGTCGGCATAGTCTGCGCGGTTGGCTTGGTTATAAGCACCGTGGGTATTTCCACCATGATAGATTTTGCGTCCCCCATACTGAACATAATCTATCCAATAATACTTACGCAGATAATACTTTCCTTCTTCAACGAGAAGATAGCCAACGACAACGTGTACCGCGGCGCGGCGATAGGCGCGTTCATAGTATGCACGCTGGATGTAATAGCCGGCTTCGGCGTGGAACTGCCGTTCCTGCAGTATCTGCCGCTTGATTCGGTCAAGCTTTCGTGGATACTGCCCGCTATGCTCGGCGGCGTGATAGGCGCGCTTATACCCATGCGCGGCGCCAAGTGCAGCCTTGCCGCGCAGAAGGCGTGAATGGTATAATAACATATGCATTCTTGTCCCCTGCATGAGATGTGCGGGGGATTTGTTTAAGGAGAGACTTATGCAAAGGCAAAAGGGCGCGTGCCTTATATGCGGCGAGCCGCTTGTGTATCTGAAACAGGCGGAAATGATGAAGTGCAGCTTCTGCGGCAAGGAAGAACCAAGCTACGCCAAATGCGGCGCGGGGCATTACGTTTGCGATGCATGCCACGCCAGGCAGGGCATAGAATCAATAATGCGCTACTGTGCCGCTGCCGCCGGGCGCGACCCGATAGCCATGCTTACGGACATGATGAACGACCCGTATATACATATGCACGGGCCGGAGCATCACACAATGGTGGGCGCGGCGCTCATGACGGCATACAGGAACGCGGGCGGGGACATAGACCTGACCGCATGCCTTGCGGAAATGAAGAAGCGCGGCGCACGCTGCCCGGGCGGCTCATGCGGATTCTGGGGCTGCTGCGGCGCAGCGGTGAGCGCAGGCATGTGCATGAGCATTATAACCGGCACAACGCCGCTGAGCGGCAAAACATGGGGCTTGTCTAACATCACCACCGCACGCGCATTGGAAGCGATAGGCCGCATAGGCGGGCCGCGCTGCTGCAAGCGGGACAGCTTTACCGCGGTTATTGAGGCGGCAAAGCTGATTGAAGCCGAGCTTGGCATTGCGCTTGATATGCCGCCGCGCGTAACGTGCGCCTTTTCTGCCGAAAACAAGCAGTGCCTTGGCAAAAACTGCCCGTATTTTCAGGGCAAAACCGAATAAATGAGTTTGTGATTTCACCTTTCCCTCACCGCCGTTCTGAACGACTGCGGCGTCATCAGCTTATGCTTTACGAAGTTGCGGGTAAGGGTTTTTGCGTTGTGGTAGCCCACGTCTAAGGCTATGTCCATAACGCTCCTGTCGGTAGTGGTCAAAAGTTCGCAGGCGCGGTTCACACGCACGGAGTTCAGATATTCTCCAAAGTTCTTTTCAAGCTGATACATAAGCACGCGGTTAAGCTCATGCCGAAGCGGGAGGCCGTGTTCTGCGCGGTCAACTCCTGGTCATAATAGCGGTATATGTAGCGCACTATTTCATATGCCTTACGGCTGTCGTCCACCTTGCATATTTCGCCCACGCGGGCGTATGCTTTGCGGTATTCGTTTATCTTCATGCCAACGCGGGCGGAGAATACCTTTGATATGTGGGACGAATCAACATAGCCAAGCACCTCCGCAAGCTCCTCCACCGTAAAATCCGTATACAGCAGATAGTTTGCCGTTTTGCCAATGCGCATTTCGTTCCTCAGGTCAACGAAGCTTAGCCCAGTTATGCCGGTTATGTAGGCGCTTATGCTGCTTTCGCTCATGTAAAACACGCGGGAGAGCATGGAAAGCGTAAGCTTTTTGTTGCAGTGGGCATACATGTAGCGCAGTATTTCGCTCCTGTCCGGCACGTCGTCCTGCTCCATGTAATCAACCGCCCCGCTGTATGCGCAGCACCGCTCGAACATGACAATGAGTTCCACAAGCTTATTCATAACATATATGCTGCCAAGCGGCTTTGCCGGGCTTTCCAGCGTGGATTCCATGCCGAGCTCATCCCTCAGCGCAAGGAACAGCCTGTCTATCTGCGCGCCAATGCGCTTGTCCGGCGTTATTACGGGGGAAGCGTCAACATCGCGCTTCCACATCGCCGGCAGGCCGCCCGCATCGTAAAACGCCTTCATAACGCGGTTTAGCGTATCCAGATGATATACCAGAAGATAATATTGCAGCGGCTCCTCAACGGCGGTCACCGTTGTTATCTGCCACGGCAGCACCGCAACAAGCGACCCCGGCTCCAGCCTATACGGGCGGGACTGTATGCTCATTTCTCCCCGCCCCTTGCGTATCAGCAAAAAGCGCGCCTCCTGATGGATAAGCGGGCGGGTGGGGGCCTCTATAACCTCCTGATCGAAGCTGGCAAGCTTGCTTTGGTCAAGGCGGGAGCGCGCCATGGATTGCATCTGTATAATATCCGGCATATGTCCTCCTTTGCGCCGTGCGCATGAATCGCTTAGCATAATAATAGCCCGCTTCACTTGCTTTTTCAATATAAAAAGGACAAACAGGCCGATTTTTATTGTATATATTCTGCACGTCTTAATGTCCGTTCGGGTGCAGAATGCCGCGCTTTGCTGTCCGCGGACGGCGAAAAAGCGTGCTTGTGCAATGAACGGCGGCCATACGCGCGCAGAAAAGGCGGCCGTTTATTACCGCAAAAGGGCTGATGTGCGTCCCGTGGAAGAAGCGGGCGCATTGTATAATAAATCAAGTACCAATGGGATCATTGAACTTAAACGCAAATGTATTTAAAAGAACAATTGAATGACGGAGGATGGAGAACTATGGACAATATCAGGGTTGCCGTATGGGGCTTCGGCGCGATGGGCGGCGGAATAGCCAAGGTTTTGCTTGAAAAAAAAGGCGTTGAAATAACCGGAGTGTGCGATATTCACCCCGCGCGCGTAGGCAAGAGCATATTTGAACTGCTTGGCGTTGAGCGCGGAGAGCGCAGGGACGTTACGGTCTGCGACGATATAAACAAGGTTGCGGCGCGCGGCGCGGCGGACATATGCGTTATAGCTACGGATTCCTTCACCAAAAAGGTGTTCCCGAAGATAAAGCTTGTGGTCGAAAACGGCATAAACGTTATCTGCACGGCGGAGGAGATGAGCTATCCAAAGGCAAATCAGCCCGAGCTTGCGGAGGAAATGGATAAACTGGCCAAGGCCAACGGCGTATCCATACTCGGTACGGGCATAAACCCCGGCCTTATGATGGACCTGCTTGCGGTGTGCCTTTCCGGCTGCATGACGGACGTGCAGAGCGTGCAGTGCCGCCGCGTGAACAGCCTTTCCCCCTTCGGCCCGGCAGTAATGGAGGAGCAGGGCGTGGGCCTGAGCATAAAGGCGTTTGAGCAGGGCGTTGAGGACGGCAGCCTTGCCGGACACGTGGGCTTTGCGGAATCCGTGGGCATGATAGCCGAAGCGCTCGGCTGGAAGGTGGATAAGTTTGAACAGCAGATGAAGCCCATAGTAACAACGGTTGACCGCAAATCCCCCTACGGCTTTGCCAAGGCGGGCGACGTTGCGGGCGTTAACATGACCGGACAGGGCTACGTTAACGGCGAACTGAAGATAGACATGATACATCCCCAGCAGATAGAGCCGGAGATGGAAGGCACGCACACGGGCGACTATATTGTGCTCAAGGGCACGCCCAACGTGAGCATGGCCATAAACCCCGAGGTTGACGGCGGCATTGGCACAATAGCAATGATGGTGAACATGATACCCCACGTTATAAACGCACGGCCGGGCCTTAAAACCATGCTCGATCTGCCCGTTCCGCGCGCAATAATGGGCGACATGCGCGACATGATAGAAAAATAAGCATTTTTACGCATCGGGAGGCGAGAAAAAATGGCAAAAAAGGGCGACTGGGTATTGACCCATAATATTATTCTTACGCCGCAGCAGCGCGCGCCGCAGGTTCCGGAAGATACGCACGGCGTACCGCTTGAAATGTGGGTAAAGGGTCACCTGACCGCGGATGCCGAAATAGGCGACGAGGTGGAGATAATAACCCGCACGGGCCGGCATGTGCGCGGCAGGCTGCTGGAGGTAAACCCGCGCTATACTCATGACTACGGCGAATTTGTGCCTGAGCTGCTTGAAATAGGCGACACTGTGCGCGGCATACTTTTCGGAGGTGACGGCAAATGAAGGATATGAGCTACAATGCGGTAATGGGACGCAGGGCGGAAATAATAAAGTCCGCCGTGGGCATGGATTATTCCCGCTTTGAATCGGGCTCGATAGCCTTTGATTACGAGGGCATGATGAAGGCCACGGGGCTTGACATAAACGAGGTGCGCCGCATTCAGGAAAGCTTTGCAATCGGGCACACCCCGCTGATAGAGCTTAAAAACATAACGGCGCTTGCGCGCAAAATGGCGCCCAAGGGCAAAGGCGCGCGCATATTCATAAAGGACGAGGCCTGCAACCCCAGCGGCAGCTTTAAGGCGCGCCGTGCCGCCACCAGCATATATACCGCCCGCGAAATGGGCTATAAGGGAGCAATAGCCGCCACCAGCGGCAACTACGGCGCGGCCGTTGCCAGCATATGCGCAATGGCGGGGCTTAAGTGCATAATAGTGCAGGAATGCTACGATTCAAAGTATATAGGCCAGCCCGAAATAATTGAAAAGGCCAGAAAGTGCGAGGCCTTCGGCGCGGAGGTGGTTCAGCTTTCCGTAGGGCCGGAACTGTTCTATGAAACGCTAAGAATGCTTGAGGATACGGGCTACTTCAATGCCTCCCTCTATACGCCTTACGGCATAATAGGAGTTGAAACGCTGGGCTACGAAATTGCGGAGCAGTTCCGCGCGCGCTTCGGTAAGGATCCGGACGCGGTGGTATGCACCAATGCCGGCGGCGGCAATTTGACCGGCACCGCGCGCGGCTTGCGCAAGGCCGGCTGCAGCGCTAAGGTAATAGCCGCAAGCGTTAACCTGAGCGGGCTGCACATGGCAAGCGACACCCAGTTCAACAAAAAATCCTTCACTACCGGCCATACCGGATTCGGCGTACCGTTCTCCACCTGGCCGGACAGGAGCGACGTGCCCCGCAGCGCGGCAAGGCCGCTTAGGTACATGGACCGCTACGTTACCGTTGCGCAGGGCGAAGTGTTCTACATGACGGAAATGCTCGCCTCCCTTGAGGGGCTTGAGCGCGGCCCCGCGGGCGATACCTCCCTTGCGGCGGCGTTCAGCGTTGCGCAGGAGATGGACGAGGATCAGTGCATAGTGGTTCAGGAAACCGAATACACCGGCGCAGGCAAGCACGTTAATCCGCAGCTTGCGTTCGCCCGCAAAAACGGCATAGATATTCACTTTGGCGATCCTGCCGGGGAAGTGCCGGGCAAGAGCATAATTCTGCCGGCGCATCCTTCGCTGATAAAGGCGCGGGACTTCAACATTGAGCATATGCGCCATTCGCTTATAAAGAACGCAGTGGCAAGCGTTGACCACGCCCCCACCGAAGAGGATATACGCTTCCTTGCGGAAGAAGTGCAGCGCGACGAAGCATATGTAAAGGCCGTGCTGGCGGGGCTGAAGAAATAAGCAATCATGGGTTCATCGCGCCGCAAAGGGCTAAGGAGAGATGCGCGTTTTGCGGCGCGGCAAGCATTATATTATCGGGAGGAAAGTAACTGATGAAAAGAGATGACGATTATCAAGTGCGCCGCCAAAGCGTGGCAAATTTGAGCGACAAGGAACTGGAGCAGCGCTTTTGGCAGCTTGCGGAGCAGATAGTTGACCCGCTGCTCAAGCTCGGCTACGAAAACACATCCCCCGCCATAGAGCGCAGCGTGCTGCTGAGAATGGGCTTTTCCTCAATAGAGGCCAAGGCCATTGCGGACGGCTGCGTTGAGCATAATCTGCTGGGCCACGGCGCGGGCAACGTGGTATACAGGCTGGCTAAGGCCAAGGAAATGGACTATATCGACGCGGGCAAGGCTCTTTGCGAAGGCAAGCTTTGGGATGAAGCCGCGGCGCAGTTTTAATGGGAGGTAAGGCATGAGCGATTACAGATTGGACCCCAACGACAACATAAACGTGTCCGAAATACTGGACGATCTTGAGCATTATCATCCGCGCCGCCATGGGTGGACGTGGCGCACGCCCGCGCCCGGGCTGAAGCTGGGCCAGTTCACCTACGAGGACTGCTCCGAACCCCTTAAATCAAGCGTACCCCTGCCGCCGGCGCATTACTTTGGCGATATAGACCCGCAGCCACTGCCCACGATAACAACGGAAATAGCATCAGGCCGCTTTGAGGACGATATACGCCGCATGAGGCTTGCCGCGCACCACGGCGCGGATCACATAATGGTTATCCGCACGGCGGGGCAGAGCCACTTTGACGGGCTTATAGAAGGCTCCCCGCAGGGCATGGGCGGCATACCCGTTACCCGAAAGCAGGTGCGCGCGCAGCGCAAGGCGCTGGACATGATAGAGGACGAAGTGGGCCGCCCCATAAATTACCACAGCTACGTTTCCGGCGTTGCGGGGCCGGATATAGCGGTAATGTTCGCGGAAGAAGGCGTGAACGGCGTGCATCAGGACCCGCAGTACAACGTTATTTACCGCAACATAAACATGATAAGGAGCTTTGTTGACGCATGCGAGAGCAAAAAGCTGATAGCATGGGCCGGACAGGCGCAGATAGACGGCGCGCATAATGCCAACGCCACCGCGCGCGACGCATGGAAGGTTATGCCCGAGCTTATGGTTCAGCACGGCATAAACGCCATATTCTCCGCCAAGGTGGGCGTGGATAAAAAGAGCATATGCCTTTCCACCGTTCCCCCCACGGCTACCCCCGCGCCCTGCATACATATAGACCTGCCCTATGCCGTGGCGCTGCGCGATCTTTTCCATGAATACCGCATGCGCGCGCAGATGAACACCAAGTATATCGAATCCTCCACGCGCGAAGCCACCGTTACCCATGTGCTGAACATGATGATATCCAAGCTTACCAGCGCCGATATACAGTCAACCATAACGCCTGACGAAGGCCGCAACGTGCCCTGGCATATATACAATATTGAAGCGTGCGACACGGCGAAGCAGGCGCTTGTGGGCATGGACGGGCTGATGGAAATGGTTGAGCTGAAAAAGGACGGCTACCTTAGGGAAAAGGCGCGCGAGCTGAAGGAACGCGCAGTGCTGTTCCTTGAGGAAATGGTTGAAATGGGCGGCTACTTCAACGCCGTTGAAGCGGGCATGTTCGTGGACAGCGGCATGTTCCCCGAGCGCAACAACGACGGCATAGCCAGGAAGATAGACGGCGGCATAGGCGCGGGCACAATAGTAAAGCGCGAAGGCGATTACATGGCCCCCGTTACCGCGCATTACGGCTATAACAACATTGCCCAGTACGGCGCAGCCAACCCCAGCGACCTTATAGGCGGCTGCACGCTGGAAAATCCGGACAAGATAGTGTTCATAGACGAGCTGGACGACGAGGACAACTGCACCGTGCGCATGGCGGAGGTTAAGGAGTTCGCACAGCCCGGCGCAAAGTTCATCCGCCCCGAAATGGAATGGCTGGCGGACGGCACGGTTATGCTGACAATGTTCTTCCCGGCAAACAAGCTTATTGCGGAGGCGGCGGCAATAGAATGCTGCAAGCGCATGGGGCTTACCGACATAGAGGTTATTTCCAAGGAAATAATGCATCCCGCCGAGGGCACGCGCATAGAGGCCAAGGGCAAGGTTCCCTTCAGCATAGAAATAGACAAGCTGGTGCTGCCCAAGGAGCCGGACGTTATGAGCGACGACGCCATCCGCGCCGATATAGAGCGCAAGCCCATGAAGGTCGTCTGCGGCACGGTGGGCGAGGATGAGCACAGCGTCGGCCTTAGGGAGATAATAGACATTAAGCACGGCGGCATAGAGAAATACGGCATAGAGGTGCATTACCTTGGCACCAGCGTGCCGCCGGAAAAGCTTGTGAATGCGGCGGTTGAGCTGAATGCGGACGCAATGCTTGCTTCCACCATAATCAGCCACGACGATATACACTATAAGAACATATCCAAAATAAACCGCATCGCTACCGAAATGGGCATACGCGATAAGGTCATATTCGTGGCCGGCGGCACTCAGGTGGCCTCCGCGCAGGCGCGCGCCAACGGCGCGGACGAAGGCTTCGGCCGCGGCAGCCACGGCAACCACGTTGCCACCTTCCTTGTAAAGAAGCGCTGGGAACTGGAAAAAGAAGGGAAGATGTAATGCTTTTTTGCAGGGGGGCCGGGGAAGATTTCGATTTCTCCCCTTAGGCCCCCCTGCACCCCCCGTAACCCCATTGAAACGATCGCTCCGCGAGGGGTACGGCACTGTACAATGTGCTTGCACTGTACTAAAAGGCTCCCCGGACGGGGAGCTGTCGCCGACAGGCGACTGAGGGGTTGACGGAAAAAATGAGCAGCTCCGATGTAACCCCTCCGTCAATTCGCTATCGCTCATTGCCACCTCCCCTTTCGGAGCAGGCTTTTGGGCGGAGTTGCACAATGCCAAAAGGCTCCCCGGACGGGGAGCTGTCGCCGCAAGGCGACTGAGGGGTTGAGGGAAAAAGGAGCAGCCCCGATGTAACCCCTCCGTCAATTCGCTATCGCTCATTGCCACCTCCCCTTTCAGGGCAGGCTTTTGGGTTGGTGGTTGCACAAACCAAAAGGCTCCCCGGACGGGGAGCTGGCACGGCGTTAGCCGTGACTGAGGGGTTGAGACAAGCAAAGAGCTGCGAGCTAATTTATAACCCCTCCGGCTTTCGCTCACGCGAAACCCACCTCCCCTTTCAGGGCAGGCTTTTGGGCGGTGATTGCACAGCACCAAAAGGCTCCCTCACTGAGGGAGTTCGTCCACCAGCCAACGGACTTCCCCACACAATTTTATTCATAGCAGGTACACATGAAAGCAGACGTTCTTGTTGCAGAAATAGGCTCCACCACAACGCTTATCAATGCGTTTTGCGGCATAAGGAGCGGCGAACCGAAGTTCATCGGCCAGGGGCAGGCGCCAACCAGCGTGCTGGAAGGCGACGTGCGCATTGGCCTGAACGGCGCCATAGAGGACCTTAAAGCCAACCTTGGCGCGGATAAAATAGAATACGGCGAAATGCTTGCCACGTCCAGCGCGGCGGGCGGGCTTAGGATGTGCGTACACGGCCTTGTGTACGACATGACCGTTAAAGCCGCCGAAGCCGCGGCGCTTGGTGCGGGCGCGATAGTTACCATGGCCACGGCGGGCAAGCTGAGCGAATATGATATAGAGGATCTTAAAGAAGCAAAGCCGAACCTTATACTGCTTGCGGGCGGAACGGATTACGGCGAAAAGGAAACCGCGCTTTTCAACGCCCGAATGATAGCAGCAAGCGGTGTTAAGGCGCCGGTAATATACGCCGGCAACGTTCAGAATAAGCGCGCGGTGGAGGATATTTTCCAAAAAGCGGGCATAAGCTGCACCGTTACGGAAAACGTGTATCCTAAGCTTGACAAGCTTAATATTGAACCCGCGCGAAAGATAATCCATCAGGTGTTTGAGGAGCATATTATAAAGGCCCCGGGCATGGAGCATATACGCGACATGGTGACGGGCCACATAATGCCAACCCCAGGCGCGGTGATGGAGGCCGTGCAGCTTGCCTATAACGAAATCGGGGACGTTGTGACCGTGGACATAGGCGGCGCGACCACGGACGTGCACTCCGTTACCGGCGGCAGCGAGGAAATAGGCATTCTGCTCACAACGCCCGAACCCTTCGCAAAGCGCACGGTGGAAGGCGACCTTGGCCTTTATGTAAACGCGAAAAACCTTGTTGAGCGCATTGGCGCGGACGCGCTGAATGCTGAGCTTGGCATAGATATGGATGCGGTGATGGCGAACTATCTGCCCATACCGAAGAGCGCGGAGCAGTTTAAGCTGACGGAGCGGCTCTGTAAGGAAGCGGGGCTTGTGGCGCTTGAGCGCCACGCGGGCGCCCTCAGATACGTTTATACGCCGAGCGGACGCCGTACCGTGGCGGAGGGCAAGGACCTGACCGCCGTGCGGACAATAATAGGCACGGGCGGTGCGCTGACAAGGCTGCCGCACAGGGAGCAGCTCCTGCGTGCGCTGGCGGACTGCAACGCAACGGGCATGATGCTTTACCCCAAGCCCGGCAAGCTAAGGACGCTGTTTGACGACGATTATATTATGGCGTCGCTCGGCGTGCTCAGCAGGCATTATCCGGACGCCGCGCTGGCGCTGCTGAAGCATTCGCTGGGCATATAAGGAGAGGCCGCCATGTACCCACGCATAGTTGTTGACACGAAAAAGCTGAAGCATAATATGGACGCGCTGATAGCCATGGGCCATGAGCAGGGGATAAGCATTGGCCTTGTGAGCAAATGCGTATGCGCACACGCGCCAATAATAGAGCTGATGAACCAAACGGAGGCGGACTTCATTGCCGATTCCCGCCTGCTGAATTTGAAGAACATAAAAACCAAAAAGCCGAAGTATCTTCTGCGCATTGCGCAGGCGTGCGAGGCCGCGGACGTTGTTGCATACAGCGACATAAGCCAGCAGAGCGAGCTTTGCACCGTTAAGCTGATTGCGGAGGAAGCCGCGCGGCAGAATAAGCGGCACGGAATAGTTCTGATGGTGGATATGGGCGATTTGCGCGAAGGCGTATTCTATAAAAACCGTGATGAGCTATTGCGCATTGCCAACGCCGTTAAGGAGGCGGAGATGCTGGAGCTGTACGGCATAGGCGTGAACCTTACCTGCTTTGGCGGCATAATACCGGACGAGGCCAACCTTGGCGGGCTTGTTGAAACGGCCGAATGGCTCAGGCGTGAAACGGGGCTTGGCATACCGTTTGTATCCGGCGGCAATTCAAGCAGCCTTATAATGCTTAAAGAGGGCCGCATGCCCAAGGGCATAACCAACCTTAGAATTGGTGAAGGGTATCTGCTTGGCAACGAAACGGTCACCGGCAGCGTTATGGAAGGGCTTTACGGCGATGCATTCACGCTTGAGGCGAGCATTGCGGAGCTGAAGCGCAAACCCTCCAAGCCCATAGGCAAAAGCGGCATGAATGCCTTCGGCGAAAGCGTTGAGTTTGAAGACAAGGGAGAGATGCTGCGCGCAATACTTGCAATAGGCCGGCAGGATACCGACCCGAACGGCCTTACCCCGCTTGACGAAGGGGCGGAGATATTGGGCGCGAGTTCGGATCACCTTATTGTGAACCTTACGGAAGCAAAGGGCAGCTTTGCCGTGGGCGATGTGCTGCGCTTCGGCGTGAGCTACGGCGCACTGCTGAATGTATATTCGAGTGTATACGTAGACAAAATATACATTTATTGATATAATCAGAGCAAATAAGCAACAAAGGAGAGAGAGTATGCCTGTTAATCTTAAAGGACGTTCGTTTTTAACACTGAAGGACTTTTCAAGCGAGGAGATAAGGTATCTGCTTGACCTGGCGCATGACCTGAAGGCAAAGAAGCGCGCGGGAATAAAGGGTAACCTGCTTGAAGGGCGCAACATAGTGCTGCTGTTTGAAAAAACCTCCACCCGCACGCGCTGCGCGTTTGAGGTCGCCGCATATGACGAAGGCGCAAACTGCACATTCCTTTCAAACAGCCAAATGGGCAAAAAGGAATCGCTTGAGGACACGGCGAAGGTGCTGGGCCGCTTCTATGACGGAATAGAGTTCCGCGGCTTTAAGCAGAGCGATGTTGAGCTGCTGGCAAAATACAGCGGCGTTCCCGTATGGAACGGCCTTACCGACCTTTATCACCCCACGCAGATATTGGCCGACCTTTTGACCATAGAGGAGCATGTGCATAAGCCGCTGAACAAGGTGAAGTTCGTATACGCGGGCGATGCGCGCAACAACATGGGCAATTCCCTTATGATAGGCGCGGCAAAGATGGGCATGGACTTCGTTGGCCTTGCGCCGAAGGAGCTTTTCCCGAGCAAGGAGCTTGTGGACGAGATGAAGGAGGTCGCAAAGACCACCGGCGCTACCATAACGCTTACCGAAAACATAGACGACGTGAAGGGCGCGGACGTTATATATACCGACGTTTGGGTATCCATGGGCGAAGAGGACCAGTTTGCCGAGCGCATAAAGCTGCTTGAGCCCTACCGCGTGAATACGGAAATGATGGCCAAAACCGGCAATCCGGACTGCATATTCCTGCATTGCCTGCCCAGCTTCCATGACCTTGAGACCGTTGTGGGCCGCGACATACACGAAAAGTTCGGCCTTACGGAAATGGAAGTGAGCGACGAGGTGTTCCGTTCCCCCGCATCCAAGGTGTTTGACGAGGCGGAGAACCGCATGCACACCATAAAGGCCGTAATGGTAGCCACAATAGGCAGACAGTAAACAAAACAGAATAGATCTTGCTGAAAAACGGGCCATAGCATCGGCCCGTTTTTTTGCTGAGGAAAATTAAAGTGCCGTGCCTTTTTTAGGCACGAAAAGCTGCGCCATGTCGGCGCGCTCCAGCTCCAGCAGCTTTATTTTTTTGTCAATGCCGCCGGCGTATCCGGTAAGGCTGCCGTTTGCGCCCACTACGCGGTGGCAGGGGATGATGACGGAAATTTCGTTATGCTCCACTGCGCCGCCAACGGCCTGCGCGGACATATTGGCAAGCCCCCGCTTTGCGGCAAGCTGCCGCGCAATATCGCCATAGGTAATGGTTTGGCCGTAGGGAATTTTCAAAAGAATTTCCCATACGCTTTGGCGGAACGCGGAGCCTGTGGGGTGCAGCGGCGGCAGAAAGTCCGGCTCTTTTCCGGCAAAATAAATATCCAGCCAACGCTTGGCCTCGGTAAGGGCGGGCGTGTTCTGCTCAATACGCTCCGCACTCAAATCGCGGGCAAAGTATTTCTGCCCATCGAACCAAAGACCCCTAAGGCCGGTTTCGTCCGCGGCAAGCAATATTCCGCCCAGTGGCGAATCGTAATGCTGAGTGAATATTATGGCGTATACCTCCTTAATTTGCCGGATTATCAGCCAATGAAATTATAGTGTAAAAAGGAAGCGGCATAAGCCGCTTCCTTAAAGGCTGTTTAAGCGTTTCTCTTAGTACATGCCGCCCATTCCGCCTGCACCGGGCGCGGGAGCCGCGGGCTCGGGAGCGGGAATGTCGCAAACCAGGCTTTCGGTGGTGAGCACCATGGCCGCTATGCTGGCCGCGTTCTGCAGCGCGCTGCGGGTCACCTTGGTGGGGTCTATGATGCCGCGGTCGGTCATCACGCCGTATTCGTCAAGCTT
>ERZ825525.1175-NODE-1175-length-25348-cov-3.275808_pt1 | contig 25348 bp, 19 predicted proteins | sample MGYA00519930_ERZ825525 | MGnify/ENA primary metagenome ERZ825525 (study PRJEB31778, sample SAMEA3449203) | human gut metagenome | biome: human gut; feature: human-associated habitat; material: faeces | place: United Kingdom | collected 2010/2012 ... | reverse complement strand
ACCGCCGACATTGAAAAGCGTACCGGTGATAAAGCTTGTGTAAGACGAGTCAAGACCTGAAAGAGTTTGACCGTTGTTGCCGCCAATCATAAGGTACATAAGAACAGTACCAAATACAATAAGCTGGGTTGAAAGAGTAACTATAAACGGATGAAGCTTAAACTTAGCAACAAAAAATCCGTTTACAAGGCCAACAACTGCGCCGATTGCAATTACTGCAAGAAATACAATCCAAAGCGGCATTGTATTGAGATTTGGGAACATTTTGTTGGCATAGCCTGTCATTTGCAAAAGCGAAGCCGCAACGCAGGCGGTAAGACCTACACATCGACCTGCCGAAATATCCGTACCTGTTAATACGATACAGCCTGCAATACCCAAAGCAATCGGAAGCTTTGCGGCGGTGAGCGAAACAATATTAACTATTGACGATACGCTCAAAAATGCCGGAACCTTGATTGCAATAAAAATCACCGCTATTGCAATGATGATATACATTGCGTTGTTAAATAATAAATCTGTAATTAATCTTTTTTTGTCGTCCTTGTCTGCCGCTTTGAATTTTTCAACCCAAAGGGAGATACGTGAACGCTTAACCTTTTTTATACTTGTGTCAGCCATAATGAAATCCTCCTTATACATATTTTGCCGCAAGTGTCATAATCTCTTCCTGATTAGTAGTCTTTGCGTCAACCTCGCCTGAGAGCCTGCCGCCCGACATAACAAGAATTTTATCGCATACGCCTAAAAGCTCTGCCATTTCGGAAGAAACCATAATGACTGTTTTGCCTTTTTTGGCAAGGTCAAGAATAAGCTGATAAATTTCGTATTTTGCGCCTACGTCGATACCTCTTGTCGGTTCGTCAAGAAGAAGCACGGTAGGGTCAGTCAAAAGCCACCTTGCAAGGATAACCTTTTGCTGATTACCGCCTGAAAGCGAGCTGATTTTTGTTTCCTGATTAGGAGTTTTAACTCTAAGGGATTTTATATATTCGTCAGTCGTATCCTTCATTTTCTTTTTGTTAAGAAACGGACCGGTCTGATATTTTTTTAAGCTTGAAATTGTAGTATTTTCTCTGATATTCAAAATTCCGAAAATACCTGTTGCACGTCTTTCCTCAGTCAAAAGGGCAAAGCCGTTTTTGATTGATTCGTGCGGATTTCTGTTTTTAACCTCTTTGCCGTCAAGTGTGATTTTTCCGCTTTTTTTGGTGGTTATTCCAAATATTTGCTCTAAAAGCTCAGTTCTTCCTGAGCCGTCAAGCCCTGCCACACCAAGGATTTCTCCTCTTCTTGCCTGAAATGAAACATTATTAAGGTTTGTATATTCGCCGCTTAAATTTTCGACATTAAGAAGAACGTCGCCGATTTTATTGTCTTTTTCAGGATAACGGTTTGTAAGTTCACGGCCAACCATAAGCTTAATGATTTCGTCCATAGTAAGCTCACTTGCTGCCTTTGTGGCAATCCATTTGCCGTCACGCATAATTGTAACGTCGTCGCTTATGCGCAAAATTTCCTCCATTTTGTGAGAAATATAAATAATGCCGCAGCCCCTGTCCCTAAGCATATTAATAATACGGAAAAGATGTTCAACTTCTTCCTCGGTAAGCGAGGAGGTTGGCTCATCAAAAACAATTATTTTTGAATTGTAGGAAACGGCTTTGGCAATTTCAACCATTTGCCTTTGCGAAACCGACATTGTGCTCATAACGGCTTTCGGGTCAACGTTAATTTCGAGGTCTTTAAAAACCTTCATTGTTTCGTCATACATTTTCTTTTCACTTGTGAAAGGAAGATATTTTGAAACCTTTGGAAATCTGCCGAGCCACATATTGTCCATAACATTACGTTTGAGCGCTTGGTTGAGCTCCTGATGTACCATTGCAACGCCGTTTTCAAGAGCTTCCTTACTGTTTTTGTAATTAACCTCTTTTCCATCGACATAAATGTGACCGTTGTCTTTGCTGTAAACACCGAAAAGACATTTCATAAGTGTTGATTTACCGGCGCCGTTTTCACCCATAAGTGCATGAACTGTTCCTTTTTTGACCGTCAACTGTGCATGGTCAAGCGCTTTGACACCCGGGAAAGTCTTTTCTATATCAACCATTTTTAACAATATATCTTTGTCAGTCGCAGAAACGGATTTATTTATATTGTTTTGCATATTTAATCTCTCCTATCTGCTTTGAATAGTACGGTTGAGGCAATAAGCCCCAACCGTATTTTGTGAAGTTAATTTATATTATTTTTCTGAATCTGCTGTGTAAGCCGAATAAGGAATATTTACTCTCCAAGTGCCTACTACGTTTGCAGTGTCAATACTGTCAAGTGCGTTTGCACCGTTGAGGTAATTACCCATAATTGTTGTGATTGTCGTAGCCATGCCCTGTGCGTCTTGCTTGATTGTACCAATCATTGAGCCTGACTTGATAGCTGATTTAGCTGCGTCTGTTGCATCAACACCGAATACAGGAATAACCTTTTTGCCATCCTTGTTGTAGCCTGCTGTTTGAAGAGCAGATACTGCGCCGAGTGCCATTTCGTCGTTGTTGGCAATTACAAGTTCAATCATATTTTTGTTTGATTCTGTGTACTGAGCAAGAGCTGTGCTCATATAGTTTGTAGCTGCTGCTGATGACCATAAGCCGTCCTGGTCAACAAGATATTTGTTCTTGTTAGCTGCATCATAGAACTCAAGGTCAGGCTTTCCTGCTTTTTCAAGAACCTTGTTAGCGTCCTCAACGCCGTACTTTGTACGTGCGATTGCTTCCATATTGCCCTCTTGACCCTTGAACATTATATAGCTGATTTTGCCGTCGCCGTTAAGGTCGAGCTTGTCATAGTTGTTTACAAGGTATTCGCCAATCATCTGACCCTGCATATGACCTGCCTGCTCGTAGTCTGTTCCTACGAATACGCACTTTTCATAGCTTTCAATAACCGACTGGTCAACAGAACGGTTGAAGAAGATTACAGGAACGTTTTTAGCCTTTGCAAGATTTATAATGTTTTGAGCTGCGTCATTTGAGCCTGTGTCAACTACATTGACGATAAGCATTGATGAGCCTTTTGCAAGCGCTGTTTGAACCTGCTCGGTCTGTGTTGTCTGGTTGCCGTTTGCGTCGTAATCGTTATAGGTATAGCCGCCGTCTTTCAAGATTTTATCCATTGATGAACGAACGGTTGAAATGTATGCGTCGCTGAAGGTGTAATAGAATACCGATATCTCACCTTTGGCAGACGAAGCCGCCTTTGTTGTGCCGCCGTCACCCTTTTTTGAAGAACAAGCTGCAAAACCTACTACCATTACTACTGCTAATAATAATGCCAATAACTTTTTCATCTTTTTCATAAAGATTACCTCCTTAAAATTTTCGTTAAGTCATTGTGTGTCTTTATTATATCTTTGCTAGATTTAAAATTGAATGTAATTTTTTATTCAAAGTGTATAAAAAATTACGATATTTATGATTTATTATGTTAAAATTACTGCCCAAAAAGCATAAAAAACGGCTTTGACAAGCCAAAATTGACCGTCAAAGCCGTTTTGAATATTTGTTAATTACTGCTTTCGCTAAAGCTGAAAAGTATTTTTTGAATATCAGGTGAAAACATATTTTTTCTTGTTACAACATAGGTATCGGTTTCAATTGTGCTTGTTTGCAATTTTTTGCCCGACAGTATTTCAGACGCTTTTGAAACCGAGGTATAACCCATAGAAAAAGGATTTTGAACAATCAGTGTATCTATCTCTCCGCTTTCAAGCATATTTACGCAGTTAACATTGCTGTCAAAGCCTATGCCGAAAACCTTGTTATTCAAATTTAATTCCTTTATTGCATACGCCACCCCGATGGTTGACCATTCGTTGAAGCCTATGAGTACATTGATTTGCTTGTGCTTTTTCAATAGCTTTTTTGCACCGGCGGTTGCACTTTCTTTGTTTGATTCAACATTAACCGTATCAACAATTTTTGCATTATCTATTTTGTTTATATAATCGGTAAATCCTTTTAATCGCTGTTTGCCGTTTTCGGTATTTGCGCCGTAATTTACTATACCTATATTAATAGATTTTTGCTCGTTGCACAAATCGACTGCCTGCTTTGCCGCTTTTTTCCCGGCTTCAATATTGTTTGTACCCACAAAAAGCTCCTTGCCGTTTACATCAACGTCGCTGTCAACCGTGATTACTTTAATTCCGCTGTCAATGGCCTTTTGAACGGCATCGGCATTTTTTTCAAAATCTATCGCTGAAAGAATTATGACGCCTACATTGTTTGAAATTGCATTTTCAATCATTTTGTTTTGTGCGTTGTAATCCTCTTCGTTTTCAGGGCCTTCAAATGTAACTTTTACATTGTATTCGGTTGCCGCAGACAGCGCTCCGTTTTTCATATCGTTCCAAAAAGTTGAGTCGCTGCCTTTTGTTATTATTGCAATATTGTTGCTTTTGTTGTCAAATTCTGCGCCTTTTGCACAGCCAAACAGGACTGCAATAAGAAAAAAAGTAAGAGTGAGCAAGGCAGTCGCTTTTTTAATATTCATGTTCTTGTCCTTTCTCAATTTTTGGAATTTTAATCGTTACGGTTGTGCCGACGTCAAGCTCGCTTTCAATCGTAATTCCGTATTCCTCTCCGAAATATATTTTAAGTCGGTCATTTACATTTTTAACACCGATACCTTTTGAGTCGCTTCGGTCCTTTTGAAGAATGGTTTGGCATTGCTCCTGCGTCATTCCGAGTCCGTTATCCTTAACGATTATCACAATATCCTTGCCTTGGCGACGGACAATAATTTTAATTTCGCCCTCGTCAACCATTCGGTCAAGCCCGTGATAAATTGCATTTTCAATAAACGGTTGAATTGTAATTTTGTTGCACATATAGCCCAAAACGCTTTTGTCAACATCAAATGAATAGGTAAATTGGTTTTTGTATCTGTAGCTTTGAATAATAAGATAGCTTTCGGCGTGCTTGAGTTCGTCGCTTATTGTTATAAATTCATTGCCGTGGCTTATGCTTATTCTGAAAAGCTTTGCAAGTGCACCCACCATTTTGACTGCGTCCTTGCTGTTGTCTTGCTCACACATCCATTGAATTGAATCAAGCGTATTATAAAGAAAATGAGGATTGATTTGAGCCTGCAAGGCTTTCAATTCCGTCTTTCTGAGAACAATTTCTTCATTGTGAACCTTTTCCATAAGCGACTGAATCATAAGCACCATATGTTCAAACGATGACGAAAGCGTTTTGAATTCCACAACGTTACTCATATCTGCTTTGTATTCAAATGATTCCGCCTGCTTTTCAAATTTTTGCATTGAATCAACAAGCCTTCTGACAGGTCTTGTAACAGTTCTTGAAAGAATAAAATAAACCAAAACCGATATAAAAAGGCTGAATAAAATCGCAAATGCAGAGCCGATGATTATTTGGCTTTTTACTGCTTGTGTTATTTCGTCATTAAAGCTTACGCCTACTATTTTCCAATTACACGAGGCAAGGGAGGATATGTTATAAATATTATTTCTTTTTCTGTGTATTCCGTCTGCAAGGTCAAAAATCTCATCGGTATTTTCCTTTTTCAATCCCGAAAAAAGAATTTGTTGCTGTGGGTGATAAATAATTTCGCCTTTTGAATTGATAATGTAGCAATAACCCCTTTGACCGATGCTCACCTTATCAATATATTTTGCAATTGACGAGAATTTGAAATCAATCACAACAAAAACCTGGCGGGCATAAAGATTTGAATATTCTTTTTTTGCAATTGTTACAACCCACGGATATTTGTTTTCATAAATCGTATTTACGTGGGGTTGAGTAATTGCGTATCCGTCAGTAAGTCCGGAAAAAGCGGCTTTGTCAAACGATAAATTAGTAGGGTTGCTTTTTACTTTGTCGTTGTTGTCGTTTCCGTCTAAAAGCAAATTCCCCTGCATATCATAAAGCATCACGCAATATATATCTTCTTCAAGTCTGGATGCTGTTGATATTGCATTTTGAAGCGACGAGGTATCGGTACAGCTATTCATTTCATCGCAAAGGTTATCAAGCTTGTTTTTTATTGACGAAACATAATTAGAAACGGTCTCGTTAGCCTGCGACACGGCTTGCCGGCTCGATACATAAGCCGAATCAAACATTGAATTTTTGTAAAATATGCCAAAAAATAATGTAGAAGCAAGAGTTGAAAATATAACGCCGAAAACAACGATTGCTATAATCAATACAGACAATTTTATTTTGTTACGCTTAAACATCGTTTTTTCCTAAATGCTCCTCTCTGTATTTGTTAGGTGACATACCGTAATATTTTTTAAAGCAATAACTGAAATAGTGCTGGTCACTGTATCCGCATTTTTGTGATATTTCAAAAATTTTCATTGACGTACACAACAGTAAATCGCTTGCCGCTTTCATTCTGCGTTCTGTAACAAGGGCAATAAAATTTTGCGACTTCGTTTTCTTTATAAGCGCACTTAAATAGTTTGGGCTTACACCCAGCTTGTCGCTTGCGTCGGTCAATGATAAATCCTCATTCATATATTCATCGTTTATAATTTGAAGTGCTCTGTCACAAATCGTTTCGCTTTCGTGTCTTTGCGAGCGTGAAATGATATCTCTTGCATCAAGGCAAAGTGATATTAGTTCTTTTTTATACTGCTCGTTAAAATCGAATGACAGGCGAGAGGTAAAAGGGTTATTTGAAGAGAAAAGCTCAGATAATGCGTCATTGTTAGATAAAACGCTTACACATCTGTGAGCCGTTGCAAGTATTTGAATAATCAAATAATTTATTTCGTCATGATTTTTATTTGATAACATATCATTAAGAAATTCACTTATTTCTTCCTTGTTGCCTATTTTTAAAAGCTGTTCAAGCTTATGGACGGACTTTTCTATGTCCTCAAGTTCATATATGCTTTTGCGTTCCTGATCGTTAATAAATCTGATATCGCCTGCACCGTCAGAGGTGTATCGTCTTGCCGTGATAGCCTGAGCGCAAGCAAGCGACAAAAGCGCAGGGCTTTCAACTGTTTGGCTGATACCGATTGTGCATTTTTGGTCGAAAAGCTTTTTTGCGCTTTGCACAAGCTCAATTACAGGAAGTCTTAATTTTGTTGACATTTCTTCTGCTTCACTTGTCACAAGCGTAACAATTCTGCCGTTTACAAAAAAGCTTTCGCAATTTGCATATTTTCCTACAATGCTGTTTACAAAATCAATATGATGTGCCTTGGTACAGTTTTCCCCGCTGAAAGTTTTGAATTTTGACACAACAACGCTGTAGCAGTCATTGTCGCTTTTAATAAGTCCTAACCTTTTGGCACTGTCTTTCAACTCTTGAGGTGTATAAATATCCTCTCCTGTTCCTAAAAGCAACGGCAAAAGAAATTCCGTTTTCTTAAGTCTTAACTCGGTTTCTTCATTTGATGTTCCTGTTTTAAGCCTTTCAAATTCTTCGTCCATTTCCGCCTTGATTTTTACGAATTCTTCGCTGATTTCGCTTGCGGAAATAGGTTTTAGAAGATAACGGATAACATTATACTTAAACGCTTCCTGTGCATATTCAAAATCATCGTATCCGCTTAAAATAACAAACTTTGTGGCAGGCCTTATTTCTCTTGCCTTTCTTGCAAGTTCAAGTCCTGTCATAAGCGGCATTTTGATATCAGTCAAAATTAAATCAGGTTCCAGCTTTTCAAGAAGTTCAAGTGCTTCAATTCCGTTTTCAGCGTCGCCCACAACTTTAAATCCGGCTTTTTCCCAATTTACGTTTTTAATAACAGCTTCTCTTTGACGTATCTCGTCATCAACTACAAGCACACTATACATAATTTTCCCTCTCAATAAAATCACTTATTTTGCGTATACTTATCTAAATTTATTATATATAAACTTAATCTATTTATCAAGTATGTTTGATTGATAAAAATATGTGTACTAAAATATCCGATAATTAATGCTTTTTACTGAGTTACTACTCAAAGCGGTCTGACGATTTTTTTGTACGCTGTCGGTCCCGTCACTCAGTATCGAAAGGTCCACCGGACCTTTCTCCCAAATTTTTTCGCTTTGCTTAAAATTTGGACACTCGTGTTCGAGTCCCTACAACCCCAAAAAATAAAATAACCGTCAGGAATAAATCCTAACGGTTATTTTGGTACGCTGGAAGGGACTCGAACCCCCGACCTACTGGTTCGTAGCCAGTCACTCTATCCAGCTGAGCTACCAGCGCATTTATGTGTTGCACGTTTTTGTGCTTAGATAATATAACACAAATAAAACAAAAATGCAACACTTTTTTTATTTTTTATAAGGATTATTTGAAATATATTTTTCAAGAATATCTGCGGCAAGCTCCACAAGCTCCGGGCACGGGCGCTTTTTATAGTATTCTTTTGTGCGAGGCTCGGCAAGCGGCGAATCGGGGCCGGGCTTTGAAAGACCGAGAAGCTCACGGCATACTATTGAGCCGTTTTCCTCTCTAAATTCATTTGCTACAGCTTGAACTCGCTTGTAAATTCCTGATTTATCGTCATCATAAAGTGCAGAGATAACAAAGGTCATACCGGAAACAGCTCCGCAAACCTCTCTCATTCTGCCCATTCCGCCGCCAAAGCCGACGGTTAATTTTTCAACAAGCGATTTTGGCATATTCATTTCTTCCGCAAAAGCAGCGGCAACCGCTTGCGAGCAGTTAAGACCGCTCATAAAATTTTCTTTAGCTGATTCGCCCTTTGTCATTTTTATCTCTTTTCTTTTTTAATATATTTATACCTATATTATTTGATTGCTTGTATTACTCGCCGAAAACGAAGTCGCTGCCTGAATTTGAAGCGGTTGTTTCAGGCGCTTGAGTTTCAACAGGTGAGAATTGTGCTGAAAAGCTTGCATTTTGGTTAGCAGTGAAGGTGTATTCTTCCTTGCTGCTTACTTTGACTCCGTTTGAATACCAGCCGTCGAACTTGTATCCGTCATCAGCTCTTGCAACAAGAGTAACCTTTTTGCCGTTTTCATACTTGCCGTCGCCCTCTGCTTCGCCGCCTCCGCTTGAGCTTGTGTTGATTATCCAAAGGGAAACCGTGGTTTGCTTGGTGGTTTTTTCGGTAGTTGATTCGGTTGTGCTTTCGGTAGTCTTTTTCTCTGTGGTGCTGTATTTGTCGCTTGTAGAATCAGACTGTGTAGAAATTTTAGTAAGGTTTGAAGATGTGGTATTGTCCTTGTTCTTGTTATGAGCAATTGCCGCAACAGAAGCAATGATTGCAATAAGAATAACCGCAAGAACGGCAATAATTATGATGCTTTTCTTTTCGGCACCTTTATTTTTCTTTTCGCTTTCGTTATTTTTTTGATTATTATATTGATTATTATATTGATTTTCTTTATCATAATCATTATAGTTATCATTTCGGTTTTGAACTTGATTATTCGGCTCGTTTACTGCTTTAAAAGTTTGAGTTCTGTCGTCGTCAATACCGTTTGCATTGTCAAAATCGCTTTCGTCATAAAGAGGAGAGCCGCAAACCTCACATATGTATCTGTTGTCATCGTTGTCTGCGCCGCAGTTTTTACATCTCATTATTTATCACTCCTTGAAAAATATATTAAAAATACTGTACTATAGTCTGTTTTCATCAAAATAGTATACCATAATAATGTATAAATCTCAATGTAAAAATTAATTTTTTAAAAATTATGACTTAATTTTAAATTTTCTATTGACATTTTGTGAGATTTAATATAAATTTAATATGTAGCGTTTTATAAAACGGATTCGTATAATTCTGAAAGGGGAACCCTGAAAATGAACAAATATGTGAAAAAAGGCTTGTGCCTTGTACTTGCTACAGGATTAATCGCAAGCTCATTTGCAGGATGTGCAAAAGTAAATTATGTAACTGAAGGTGCCATTAAGGCTATTCACCAAATTAAGGACGGCAGTTGGAAGAAACAAGCAGAGGGCGAAAAAGCCGGTTCTTCAGAAGATACTTCTGTTCTTGAAAAGTCATTTGAGGCAGGCAAATACGGCGGAGTTGAGTTTAAGTCACTCGACGATGTTGCTAACTATTATAAAGAGGCTTATGATTACACTAAGACTCTTACTGCCGAGTATGTCAATGATAAGGGTCAGACTGAGACTTTCTACAAGCTCCTCGGTGATGAGAAAATTAATGTAGGTAAGGTTATGATTGACGGCAAGGAAAATGCTGTTATTAACAAGCTCGTTCCGGGTATTGTTGACGGCTTATTTAAGCCAAATATTTACGGTCTTGTTCCTTGTAACAACCGTAACCCTAAGCTTGATAATACTAACAGCAGTGAAACCGACCCGGGTGATAAGGACTTTAGAAAGTCTTATGTTAAGGGTGAGGACGTTCTTGACGCTAACATTACAGATAACGGCGACGGAACTATCACAATGGTAATTCAGCCAAAGGCTGCTGAAATGAGTATGAGAGGCGAGGATTCACAGGGTGACTTCTTCGAGGTTCTCGGTGATATCAGTGCAACTGTTGCACAAATCGACGTTATTTCATTTGCTCAGGGTACAGCAGAGGATAACATTAAGGTTACATATAAGGGCGGTACCGTTACTTGCACAATCAATACTAAGACTAAGGAAATCACTAAGGCTGAGTATGATATGGTTGCAGAGGTAGCTGTAAACCATGCAAATGTAGCAGTTATTAAGGATAAGAGCGCATCTCTTTTAATCAAGTATAAGAACACATTCCCTGCTTCTGACGAAGCAACAATGAAGGCAAGGCAGTTTAAGAGAAAGTAATTAAGACTTTCTATGTTTAGAGAATTTAAGAGCATCTCGATTGAGGTGCTCTTTTTCTATGCAATTTTGGTTTATTTATCGTTATTTGTTAATAATATGTTTGTTGAATTAAATATAATAATGATTTATAATTTATATATAATAATTTACTGAGAGGGGTATATTATGCGCAAGGTTATTAATATTGACAAGGATTGGAAATTTTCAAAAGAGGCTTCCTCTGTACCAAGCACATTTCCGAGCGATTGGGAGAGCATTGATTTGCCATACACTTTCAATGGCGATGACGGACAGGACGGTGGCAACGATTATTATCGTGGCAAGGGATATTTTGCAAAAAGCTTGGCTAAAAGCGATATGCCTGACGGCGAAGAAGTTTATCTTCAGCTTGACGGTGTAAACTCAACAGGTACTGTTTATTTTAACGGAAAAGAAATTTGCGTTCACGACGGCGGATATTCTACCTTTAGGGTTAAGCTTGATGATATTAAGGACGAAAATTTGCTTGTTGTTGTTGCCGATAACTCGCCTAACGATTACGTTTATCCTCAGGTTGCGGATTTTACATTTTACGGCGGTATTTACAGGGATGTAAGCCTTATCGGAGTAGGCAAAAATCATTTTGACCTTGATTTTTACGGTGCGCCCGGCATTGCGGTTACACCTGAAATCAGCGGCGATGACGCAAAAATTACTGTTGATGCTTACTGCGACGGCGAGGTTGAATTTGAAATAAGCGACGGCAATGAGGTTGTTGCAAGGGCTAAGGCAAGCGGTAAAAATCCGAGTGCTAAACTTGAAATTAAAGACGTTCATCTTTGGGACGGTGTTGATGACCCGTTTCTTTATACCGCTGTCGCTAAGCTTATTGTTGACGGCGAGGCACTTGACGAGGTTAAAACACGTTTTGGTTGCCGCACATTTGAGATTGATGCGCAAAAGGGATTTATTTTAAACGGCAGAGAGTATCCTTTAAGAGGCGTTTCAAGGCATCAGGACAGGCCGCATATCGGCAATGCGCTCTTGCCTGAGCATCACAAAGAGGATATGGATTTGATTTGCGAAATGGGTGCTAACACTATCCGTCTTGCCCATTATCAGCACGCTCAGTATTTTTATGATTTGTGCGACGAAAGAGGTATTGTTGTTTGGGCTGAAATTCCGTATATTTCAAAGCATCTTGAAAAAGGTGTTGAAAATACAAAGTCGCAAATGAAAGAGCTTGTTTATCAAAATTACAATCACCCGTCAATCGTGGTGTGGGGACTTTCAAATGAAATTACAATGGGCGGCGCAACTTCTCCTATTGTTGAAAATCATAAAATGCTCAATGACCTTGTTCATTCGCTTGATAAAACAAGGCTTACCACCGAAGCTGTGCTTACTGCCTGCAATATCAATGAGGAATATGTGCATATTTCGGATGTTCTTTCATATAACCATTATTTCGGCTGGTACGGCGGCGATGTGTCAATGTACGGCGATTGGTTTGATACATTCCACAAGAAATATCCAAACAAGGCAATCGGTATGAGCGAGTACGGTTGCGAGGCACTCAATTGGCACACAAGTCACCCTGAACAGGGAGATTATACTGAGGAATATCAGGCATATTATCACGAGGAAGTAATCAAGCAAATTGCAAAACGTCCTTATCTTTGGGCTACTCACGTTTGGAATATGTTTGACTTTGCCGCAGACGCACGTGCCGAAGGCGGCGAAAACGGCATGAACCACAAGGGACTTGTCACATTTGACAGAAAGTATAAAAAAGACAGCTTTTATGCTTATCAGGCTTGGCTTTCCAAAAAGCCTATGCTCCATATCTGCGCAAAGAGGTATGTTGACAGGGTTGAGGACGTGACCAAGGTTACTGTTTATACAAATCTTGACGAGGTTGAGCTTTTTGCAAACGGCGAGAGTGTCGGCAAAAAGAAAAAGGGCGAATTTCCGTTCTTCCACTTTGAAGTTAAAAATGAGGGTGAAACCACCCTTGTTGCAAAAGCAGGCGATTTAACAGACGAGGCTCAAATCAGAAAAGTTGACAAGTTTAACGAAGATTACAGGCTTAAAGAAGAAGGTGCGGTAATCAATTGGTTTGAGATTGAAACTCCTGCCGGTTATTACAGCGTAAACGATACTTTGGGCGATATTCTTTCAACCTTTAGAGGAAAAATTTGTGCAGTTAAGCTTCTTCTTAAAATGAAAAAGGCGCTTACACCTGACGGCCCTAAGCAAAAGGGCAAGAAAAAGGGCGCCGAGGTTATGGGCTTTAAGCTTAGCGATATCAACAAGACTATGATTGATATGCTCAAGGGCTTTACAGTTAAGCGTGGACTTATGATGCTCGGCGGCAAATTCACCAAGGAGCAAATTCTTGAGATAAACGCAATGTTAAACAAGGTTAAAAAGAAATAATATATGTTGAAAAAGCGCAAATACTATTATCGGTGATAATGAGTGTTTTACGTTTTTGATGATGAGGTGAAAAGCATTGATGTTGATGAAATCGGCAAAAATATGCTTACACTCGGATTTATAACGGTTGGTGAGCTTGAAAGGCTTGCCGCCGTTTTTTCTTTGCCTAAAAATATTATTGAACTTTGCAGAAAAAAATCAGACAGCAGCTTTTTAACAAAATTTATTAACGATGATTTTAGTTTTATTCGCATAAATATAATATGTAATAAAACAGACAGCAACAACGAATTGGCAATTATAATTTCTAAAAATATGATGATAATTGTTAATATTTGCGATGATTTTTCGTTTAATCAAAAGTGCTTTTTAAACGTTCTTTCAAATACCGCCTGCGAAAGCGCAACGCTTGAAAAGCTTATTTGTTCGTTTCTTGAAACGATTGCAAAACAGTGTTCGGCTCAGTTTGATGTGCAAGAGGAAATAGCTATGCTTGAAAAAGAAGTTATTGATAAAAGTGTTTGCAAAAATTTTGCCGAGTTGCTGATTGAAAAGAAAAGAGAACTTTTGCGCTTTCGTGCTTTTTATGAACAGCTTATTGATGCAACTGAGATATATATTGAAAATGAAAACGAACTTTTGGATGAAAAATCATATAAGCTTTTCAGGCTCTTTCGGGATAAGGCTGTAAGATATAAGGAAAATACGGATATTTTGAGAGAAAGCGTAACTCATCTTTGGGATGCATATCAAACAAGCATTGACGCAAGGCAAAATGAAATAATGAAGCTTTTTACCGTCGTGACTTCTGTTTTTTTGCCTATGACCGTTATAGTCGGCTGGTACGGAATGAATTTTAAATATATGCCGGAGCTTTCCTCCCGCTTTGGATATCCGTATGTGATTTTTTTAAATGTTGCAGTCGTTTTTTCACTTATTTATATTTTTAAACGAAAAAGGTGGATTTGAAATTATAAGCGATTTTTAATAGACACTGACATTTCAAAATGATGTATCGTGAATGTGTGCTCAAGGCAAATTTCTATGACTCGTGCAGGGAAATTAATTCAGGCTTTATCGGCGCATATTACAACGAAATCGTAATTTGCGAAAAAATTTGATATTTTTTTATCCGTCAAAATTGCCTGTTTTGGCGGATTTTTTAATAATTGTAACCTGATGTTTACAAAAGAGTAACAAAAAAATCTTGATTTATCTTATAAGTTGATATATTATATTATTAATAATAATGAATAAGTGCGCTAAGGCGTAAATTTATAATGAAATACAAGGGGAAAAAATCGTGATAGAATTCAGAAATGTATCAAAGGTTTACGACAGCAACGGTACCCACGCCCTTTCAAATGTTAATATCAAAATTGAGGACGGAGAGTTTGTTTTCGTTGTAGGCTCTTCGGGTGCAGGTAAAAGTACATTTTTAAAACTCATTATGCATGAGGAAAAGCCAACCGAGGGTGAAATTATTTTTAACGAATATTCATCTGCCACTCTTAAGAAAAAGCAGGTTCCTTATTACAGAAGAGAAATGGGCATAGTATTCCAGGACTTCCGCCTTATTCCTAAAATGTCGGTTTATGACAATGTTGCGTTTGCAATGCGTGTTATCGGCGCTAAGGAAAAAGAAATCCGTAAGAGAGTGCCGTATATCCTTCAGCTTGTAGGTCTTTCTCAAAAGGCACGTTCGATGCCTAATGAGCTTTCGGGCGGTGAGCAACAGAGAGTTTCTCTTGCAAGGGCACTTGTTAATAATCCTAAGGTTATTATTGCGGACGAGCCTACGGGTAACGTTGACCCTGAAATGAGCCACGAGATTGTAGGTCTTTTGACTAAGATTAACAATGCCGGCACAACTGTTATTATGGTTACTCACGAGCACGATTTGGTGCGTTCGTTCCAAAGACGTGTTATTGTTATTAAAAACGGCGAGGTTGTATCCGATACTCCCGACCCTACCCATGCTCAGTTCACAGGCGAAAACCCTAAAGCGGACACCGATATGTTCTTTTTTGACGAGGACGTTGAGATTGATAATGTTGACGTTTTGCCTAAGGACGAAAACGAAGAGGATATTTTTGATAACCTCGAAAGCGTTGTAAGCGACGAGAGCACAGAGGAAGAACAGGGAGGTGAGCAGTAATGACAGGTGCAAGTTTAAAATATTTAATTAAAGAGGGCTTTAGGAATACTTGGACAAACAGAATGATGTCTATCGCATCAATTTGCGTTCTTATGAGTTGCCTTGTTCTTATTGGCTCTGCTTCAATGATATTCCTTAATATTGATTCTCTTCTCGGCAAAATTGAAGAGGAAAATGTAATTATGGTTTATATCACGGATGACGCAACACCCGATGATATTACAAATATGCAAAACGAGATTACTGCTTGCGGAAATATTAAAAGCGTTGAATTTATTTCAAAGGAAAGCGCTTGGCAGGAACAGCTCAACACAATGGAGAAGGCTCAAGCAGAATTCTTTACTCAGATAAGCTCCGATATTCCGCTTCCGAATGCCTATAAGGTAACGGTTGAAAATCTTGACAAATTTGACGAAACGGTTAATAAGCTTAAAAAAATACAGCACGTTGATACTATCAGGGAAAACAAAAATCTTGCTAAAAAGCTTGTTGCGTTAAGGCAGGGAATTACGGTTATTTCCTTTGTTATTATCGCAGTATTGTTTGTTATTTCTGTTTTCATTATTTCAAACACAATTAAACTTACGGTTTACAGCCGCCGTTTAGAGATAAGCATTATGAAATCAGTCGGGGCAACGAATTCATTTGTCCGTTTGCCGTTTGTGGTTGAAGGTATAATCCTCGGTATCACATCGGGCGTTATCAGTTTAGGCTTTGTGTGGGGACTTTACGAACTTGCGGTTAAAGAATTTTCTGATATCCTCAGTTCGTTTAACGGCTTAGGCTTCCTTAAATTTACCGATTATGCACTTCCGATGCTCGGAATATTTGTTGCTATCGGCGTGTTGACCGGTGTCGGAGGCTCAATTATTACAATGAGTAAATATTTAAATAAGGAAGGCAGTGAAATAAGTGGCATTTAGTATGAAACGAACATTGTCATTGATTTTAAGCTTTGCATTTTTTATATCAAGCTTTGGCAGTGCTTTTTCGGCTCAGGCTAAGTCAACATCACAGCTTAGAAGTGAAAAGCAAAAAATTCAACAGCAGATAGACAGCGCTCAAAGCAAGCTGAATAAGCTTTCTGCCCAAAAGCAAAAAAATGAGGAATATCTTGCAACGCTCAGGTCAAAAATAAACTTGATGCAAGACAAGATTGATTCTCTTGAAGATGATAAAGCTGCATTGCAAGCGGAAATTGATGCAATTCAGGTAAAAATCACGCAAACAGAACAGGATATTGCAGACGCTCAGGCAAAAATTGACCAAAAGCAGGCTGAATTTGACCAGACCTATCAGGTTTATTGCCAAAGGCTTCGTGCAATGTATATATCAGGCTCTGCATCTACTCTTGAGGTGCTTTTAACTTGCAAGGATGTAAGCTCAATGCTTACACGTGCGCAAATGGTTAAGTCGGTATCTCAGCAAGACAGTGCAATTCTTGATGAGCTTATGACAAAGATGCAGGAAATCGAGAAAGAAAAGAAAAAGCTTGAAGAAAAACGAAACGAATTAACTAACGATAAGCAGCAGCTTGAATCTAACAAGAAGGAACTTCAGTCAAGTATTGATGAAATTGATTCGTCAAAAAGTGAACTTGATGCCGAGGTTGCAGAGTGTAACGAGGTTATGAAAAGCCTTTCAAGCCAGTCGAGCGAGTATAAGGAGCTTATTGAAACCAATCAGGCGCAGCTTGAGCAGGTTGAAAGCGAAATTCGTGCGGCAATTGCTTCCGCTTCAAGGGGAAGCGGCTCAATTTCAGGCTCAACGGGTAACGGCTCGGGCGAGCTTGGTTATCCGACGGATTCAAGAAGTATATCGGCAGGTTATCCTAACTATTCATCGGGCGGATACCACGGCGGTATCGACTTCCCGGTAAGAACAGGCTCAAACGTATATGCTGCGGCTTCGGGTAAAGTTATTCTTGTTAAATATCTTAATTACAGCTACGGCAGATACATAATTATTGACCACGGCAACGGTCTTTCAACGCTTTATGCTCATAATTCAAGCATTGAAGTAAGCGTAGGACAAAAGGTGTCGAGAGGTCAGGTTATTGCTCACAGCGGTTCAACAGGTAATTCAACAGGTCCGCACTGCCATTTTGAAGTTCGTGTAAACGGTAGCAGAGTTAATCCTAACAATTATTTATAATTTTAATATTTTTTATACTAAGGGGTGTAGCCAATGAAACAGAAGAGTTTTTTAACTAAAATTTTAGCTGTTTTGTTGGCTACTGCCTTTTTTGCGGCTTCCCCCGCTCATATTGTTGCGCTTGCAACAGGCAATTCTCAATCCGATGAATATGCCGGTATGACGGCAGAGGAAAAGCAGGCGGCAATCGAGCAAAAAATCAAGGAACTTGATTCAAAGCTTTCTTCTCTCGGTAAGGAATCAAAGGAAACCGAGGAATATATCAATGCACTTGATGAAAAAATTTCTTATTTGAAAAAACAGCTTGAATATTCTGAAAACAGGATTGATTCCTCAAAGAAAAAAATTAATGATTTGCAGCAGCAGTATAAGGATAACGAGGCACAGATTGCCGAACTTACAACGGATGTTGCAAATTTAGAGGTAAAAAATGCACAGCTTGAGCAAACGTTCAGCCAAAGCTTAAAACTTTATTATCAGCGTATCCGTGCAATTTATGTCAGCGGCGAAACAAGCACAATAGCAATGCTTCTCACCTCACCCGATATTTCAACTCTTCTTACAAGATATGAAATGATTAAACGTGTGTCAAAGTGTGATAAGGAGCTTTTGCAGTCTGTTCAGTCGCAGGCAAGCGAGCTTTCAAAAACGAAACTTGAAATGCAGGATAAGCAATCTACGCTTCAAAATGACCAAGTTGTGCTTAAAACAACACAGCAGAATTTGACGACTTCTATTTCAACTCTTGAAACTCAGCAGCAGGATTATTCCCAAAAGCAGGACGCTTATCAAAGTCAAAAAAGTGAGTCGGACAAGCTTTTGAAACAGCTTGACGAGCAAAAGCAGACTTTCAGCGAATACAGAAATCAGGACCAGGCGGAGCTTAACGCAGTTAATGCAGAGATTGCAAAGGCGGCAGAAGCTTATAAAAAGAAGCTTGAGGCTGAAAAGAAAAAGACAACAACCACAAAGCCGACCGTAACCAAAAAGGACGAAAGCGAAAACGGCGGCACACCGTCAACAACTAAGCATACGACAACTGCACAAGAAGATAACAGCGGCAGGCTTAGGATGACATATCCTGTTCCGAGCCAAACAAGAATTACGTGCGGTTATCACGGTTATGCAGGGCATACGGGGGTTGATTTCTCCTGTGCGGCAAATTCAAAAGTTGTTGCGGCTGAATCGGGAATTGTTATTATTTCAAAAGACTTGACCAATTCCGACGGAACATACAGAAGCTACGGCAGATATATCGTAATTATGCATGATAAAACCGATTCTGCCGGAAATTATGTTTACACTTTGTATGCTCATAATAATTCAAGGCTTGTAAGCGCAGGGCAAGAGGTTAAAAAGGGACAGCAAATAGCTTGGAGCGGCTCGACGGGCAATTCAACAGGTCCGCATTGCCACTTTGAGGTAAGAACACCGAGCGCAAATTATAATGATTGTGTAAATCCAACCTTTTATTTACCGTGATAATGGTATATAATAGATATATATATTTATTTTAAGGGAATGTGAAACGTGAATAAAAAAATATTATCATTAGCTTTGGCAGGTGTAATGCTTGTTTGCAATATGTCAGGCACAACGGCATTTGCTGCACAGGCAACTACACAGGCTGTGCAACCGCAGGCGCAGACAACGGCGGCTCATAATGAAAATTCAACCTCCACAAGCGGCACAACAATGAGTGCCAAGGAGGCTGAAAAGAAGCTTAAAGAGCAGCAGGCAGAGCTTGAAAAAAATCTTAAAAAAACAGACGCTAAGCTTAAGGAACTTGAAAAAAGTTCTAAGGTTACAGAGGAGTATATTGATACCCTTGACCAAAAAATAGGCTACATAAATGAGCAGCTTACTCTTCTTGAAAACAAAAATCAAAAAATTCAGGAAGAAAAAAATGCACTTGAAAAGAAGATTAAATCAAATCAAAAGCAGGTTGATGCTCTTCAGGCGGAAGTTGACAAGGCACAGGCTGAATATGATGCGCTTTACAGCGAATTTCAAGCGGTTTATAATGCGTATTGCTTTAGGCTTAAGGCTATGTATATGAGCGGAAGCTGCAATATTTTCACTGCACTTTTGACTTGTAAGGATATTTCGAGCTTTTTGACAAGATATGAAATGATTAAAACCGTTTCAAAAAGCGATTCTGCCTTGCTTAAAGAGGTGAACTCCAAAATGGCGGAGGTTACCAATAAAAAGAACGGCCTTGCAGATAAAAAAGCGGCGTATGATAAGAAAAAGTCTGAGCTTGATTCTCAGAAAAAACAGCTTTCATCAAAGCAAAAGAGTATTGAACAAAACAGTAATTCAATAGCAAATAAAAAAGCTTCTCTTGCAACTGACAGGGCTGAAAGTGATAAACTTTTGGCTGAACTTACGGCGCAGAATAAGCAGTATACCGAGTTTAGAAATGAGGACAGCTCTTTAATTGAACAGGTCGAAAATGAAATTCAGGCTGTCATTTCAGGTGTTAAGCCGCCGGAAGAGGCAACAACTGCTGTTGCAGGCAAAAATTCATCTAAAATTGACAAGATTGACCAAAAAGGCAGTGATGTTTATTCAAAAAGCAACGCCGTTTTGAATATGACGTATCCCGTTCCCGGTCATCACGGTGTATCGGCAGGCTTTCCGAATTATTCATCGGGCAAGTATCACGGCGGTATTGATTTTCCTTGCTCAACAGGTTCAAAGGTTGTTGCGGCGCAAAAGGGTATTGTTATCACCGTTAAAAGGCTTAATTACAGCTACGGCTACTATGTTATGATTTATCACGGAACGGACGCTCAGGGCAGAAGTGTTGTTACCCTTTATGCTCATAATTCAAGAATACTTGTATCTCCAGGTCAAACGGTTAAAAAAGGCGAAGCTATTGCAAAGAGCGGCTCAACAGGCAATTCAACAGGTCCTCACAGTCATTTTGAGGTTCGACTTAACGGTTCACGTGTAAACCCTAAAAATTATTTAAGCTAATGAATAAGATTAATTATCAAAAAGAATTAGACAAAATAATAGAGCAAAATGTAAGAGAGGACCGAGTGCCCTCTCTTTTACTACATAGCTGTTGCGCTCCTTGTTCAAGCTATACTATTGAATATTTGTCGCAGTATTTTAAAATAACTGTTTTATACTATAATCCGAATATTTCTCCAAAATCGGAATATGAAAAGCGCAAAAGCGAACAGCTTAGGCTTATTGACGAGATGAAAACAAAATATCCCGTATCTTTTATTGAATGCGATTATGATTATGATGAATTTTTGAATATTGCAAAAGGATATGAAGCTTGCAAGGAGGGCGGTGAGCGTTGCTTTAGGTGCTACCGCTTAAGGCTTGAAAGAACGGCGGCCCTTGCAAAGAATAACGCTTTTGACTTTTTTTGCACCACTCTTTCAATCAGCCCGCTTAAAAATTCGCAAAAGATTAATGAGATAGGCTTTGAACTTGAAAAAAAATACGGCATTAAATGGCTGCCGTCAGATTTTAAGAAAAAAGAGGGCTACAAGCGCTCAATTGTGCTTTCCAAGGAATATAATCTTTATCGCCAAAATTTTTGCGGCTGTGCATTTTCTAAGGCGGAAAGTATTGAAAATAAAGAATGAATTAATTATAATAAACACATTAATAAATGATTTTTTGGAGTAGATATGAATAAACCTCTTGCAGACCGTATCCGTCCTACTGAACTCGACGATGTTGTCGGTCAAAGGCACTTGCTTGAAAAGGGTAAGGCACTCAGAAGCCTTATTGATTCGGGCGATATTCCAAATTTAATATTTTACGGACCGAGCGGAGTAGGTAAAACCACGGTTGCTTCTATTATCGCAAGTAAAACAAACAGAAGCCTGCGCAGATTAAACGGTACTACCGCTTCGACTCAGGATATCAAGGATATTGTCAGCGAACTTGATACGTTTTCTGCGCCTAACGGAATTTTGCTTTATCTTGATGAAATTCAGTATTTTAATAAAAGGCAACAGCAATCGCTTCTTGAATTTATCGAAAACGGAAAGATAACGCTTATTGCGTCTACTACGGAAAATCCGTATTTTTACATTTATCCCGCTATTCTTTCCCGTTCAACCGTGTTTGAATTTAAGGCGGTTGAAAGCGAGGATATTATCCCTGCCGTAAAACGTGGATTTAATATTTTAAGCGAAGAATATCAGGTTGAACTTGAAATTGACGAAGAAGTATTAAAGCGCATTTCAGTCGGTTGCGGCGGTGATGTGAGAAAGTCGCTCAACAGCGTTGAAAATTGCTTTTTTGCAACACCTACCGTTGACGGTAAAAAGCATATTGAACTTGACATTGCAAAGCAGCTTGTTCAAAAAAGTGCAGTTCGTTATGATAAAGAGGGCGACGAGCATTACGATATAGTTTCCGCTTATCAAAAGAGTATGCGTGGTTCAGACCCGGATGCGGCGCTTTATTATCTCGCGCGGATGCTTTACGCGGGAGAGGATATCCGCTTTATCTCGCGCAGGATCATGATCTGTGCGGCGGAAGACGTGTCCAATGCGGATCCGCAGGCACTTGTCGTGGCGACGGCGGCATCGCAGGCAGTCATGCAGCTTGGCATGCCGGAAGCACGGATTATCCTTGCACAGGCGGCGACGTATGTGGCGTGCGCACCAAAGAGCAATTCGGCGATTATGGCGATCGACGGTGCGATGGAATTTGTGAAGGCACATCCCGATTACAAAATTCCTTCTTATTTACAAGACGCACATTATAAAGGGGCGGCTAAACTGGGACATGGAATCGGTTACAAATATGCCCACGATTACAAAAACCATTATGCCAGACAGCAATATTTGCCGGATGCCTGCAAAGACATACATTTTTACAACCTGTCAGAGCAAGGATATGAAAAACGGCTGAAAGAGCATTTGACACGCATCCACAGAGAAAGTGAGGAAGACAATGATGGACAGTAAGAAAGAAACAAAAAGCAGATATCCGAAATCCATCCGGATTATCGCGATGGTGGGTATTATTCTTTTACTTGTACTATATATTATTACACTGATTGCGGCACTGACGACATCCCCGCGGGCAGCAGGATTGTTTAAAGCCTGCCTCGGAGCATCTATTTTGCTTCCGATCGTACTTTGGGGTTATCTTCGTATCGCAATCTTATTGACACCAAAAAAAGATAAAGGAGAAGACAATGTTTGAGATAAAAGCCAGAGAGGGAAAAGCGCGGAGAGGAACATTTCACACGCCACATGGGGATATTCAGACTCCCGTATTTATGAATGTAGGAACTGTCGCAGCGATCAAGGGGGCAGTGTCTACGATGGATCTGAAGGAAATCGGAACACAGGTAGAACTTTCCAATACGTATCATCTTCATGTGAGACCGGGGGACGATGTCGTCCGCAAAATGGGCGGACTTCACAAATTTATGAACTGGGATCGCCCGATCCTCACGGATTCCGGTGGATTTCAGGTGTTTTCTTTAGCAGGGCTCCGCAAGATTAAAGAGGAAGGCGTTTATTTTAATTCACACGTTGACGGCCGAAAGATTTTCATGGGACCGGAAGAAAGTATGCGGATTCAGTCGAATCTGGGCTCAACGATCGCCATGGCATTTGACGAATGTGCGCCGCATCCGGCGACACGCGAGTATATGGAAGCGTCCGTCGCGCGTACGACACGCTGGCTGGAACGCTGCAAACGTGAGATGGACCGGTTAAATTCCCTTCCGGATACGATCAATAAAGAGCAGATGCTTTTTGGAATCAATCAGGGAGGAATATTTGAAGATATCCGTATCGAGCATGCACAGCGGATTTCCGAATTGGATCTGCCGGGGTATTCCATCGGCGGACTGGCTGTCGGCGAGAGCCATGAAGAGATGTATCACATTCTTGATGAAGTTGTGCCACATCTTCCGGACAACAAACCGAGATACCTGATGGGAGTCGGAACACCGGCGAACATTTTGGAAAGTGTCGAGCGCGGTGTGGATTTCTTCGACTGTGTATATCCGGCGCGAAATGGCCGGCATGGACACGCCTATACAAACTTTGGAAAGATGAATCTGATGAACAAACGCTTTGAACTGGATGAGCGTCCAATCGAGGAAGGATGTCAGTGTCCGGCGTGCCGCCACTACTCGCGTGCCTACATCCGGCACCTGCTCAAAGCAAAAGAAATGCTCGGACTTCGATTATTGGTCTTGCATAATCTTTATTTTTATAATACAATGATGAGTGAGATTCGCGATGCGATTGAAGAAAATCGTTTTCAAGAATATAAAAAGAAAAAATTGGATTCGATGGAATCTAATGAATACTAAGTCTCGTAACAGAGCCAGGAGGTAAAGAAATGGGAACAGTTGGAATGGTTATTTATATCGTAGTTATCATCGGTGTATTTTGGCTGATTGCGATCCGACCACAGAAAAAACAGGAAAAAGAACATCAGGCATTGATCGGTGGTCTTGCTGTAGGTGACAGTATCCTGACAACAAGCGGATTTTATGGCGTCGTGATCGACATGCCGGACGATAATGTTGTGATCGTAGAATTCGGAAACAACAAAAACTGCCGTATCCCTATGAAAAAGGATGCAATCGTAGAAGTACAGAAAGCAGAAGAGTAGAAAAGAAGAAAAGAAGAAAAGAAGGCTGCACTCTTGACAATATTGAAGCGAGGGGGCAGCCTTCTTTACAAGATACTAAAATGCGGGTACATTTTTTAGAATATTGATAATCTGAAAACGATGAAAAATAGCTTGCAAAAAAATAAAAAAAGTACTTGCATTCCCCAAAAACTTAGTGTATAATAGCAATTGCTGTGACATGATAGCGAAGAAGCGTGAGGTTGCCATCCGATGGATGGGTTTTCCGTGGAGCGAATGTCAAGAGACCGTAGATCAGCATATCACGGTCAGTAAACCTGACGGCAAGTCACTGTACGTAACATAGTTTCTGCCAGATAGAGAGCAGATAAACGTGTGAGAAAGTATGCCACGATGTGGCATTTTCGTGTGAACCGGCACGATACACACGGATGAGTGTACAGTCACCACTTGTCGTACGAACTATTATTAATTCAGTACGAAAAGGAGGCGGCTTTTTTTATGGCAAGTCAGCAGACAATGAGAATCATTTTAAAAGCATACGATCATCAGTTAATCGATATGGCAGCAGCCAAACTGATTGATACAATTAAGAAAACAGGAGCAAAAGTAAGCGGTCCGGTACCTCTTCCTACAAAGAAGGAAGTTGTTACGATTCTGAGAGCCGTTCATAAATATAAAGACTCCAGAGAGCAGTTCGAGCAGAGAACTCATAAAAGACTGATCGATGTGCTTAAGCCATCACAGAAAACAGTTGATGCATTATCCCGTTTGGAAATGCCGGCTGGTGTTGCAATTGATATTAAAATGAAATAATTCATTTAATATAAGATAAGGTGTAAAACCTACGGGGTGAAAATAGTGCCCCGGTCCTAAGGTTGGAAGCGGTCCTCCGGTTCGGGATCAGGGAAAACCATCTAGGATGATTACTTTCCGCTTTTTGGATCAGGTTTCTGCCTGTGAGAAACGACCAATTATGAAAGTGATCCGCTGTAGAATTTAGGAGGTAAAGAAAGATGAAAAAAGCTATCGTAGCTACAAAAGTTGGAATGACTCAGATTTTCAACGAAGATGGAGTTTTAACTCCAGTTACTGTATTACAGGCAGGACCTTGTGTTGTTACTCAGGTAAAGACAGAAGAGAATGACGGATACAGCGCAGTTCAGGTTGGTTTTGTTGACAAGAAAGAAAAAGTTGTAAACAAAGATGCCAACGGTA
>ERZ825525.1166-NODE-1166-length-25545-cov-13.010082_pt1 | contig 25545 bp, 16 predicted proteins | sample MGYA00519930_ERZ825525 | MGnify/ENA primary metagenome ERZ825525 (study PRJEB31778, sample SAMEA3449203) | human gut metagenome | biome: human gut; feature: human-associated habitat; material: faeces | place: United Kingdom | collected 2010/2012 ... | reverse complement strand
TGACCGACCACTTCAACCCGCAGACGATGACCGTCAACCTGAGCGACAGCGTCTATTCGTCGACGAGCGTCGCAGCGGCAGCCGTGGCGGCGCACGAGTGCGGGCACGCCGTGCAACATGCCCGGGGCTACGCCCCCCTGACGCTGCGCTCGCAGTTGGTACCCATCGTGCAGTTCTCCTCGACCGCAGCCACGTGGGTCATCATCCTCGGACTGGTGATCCTCGCCACGACGCAGAACGAGCTGCTGTGCTGGATCGGCGTGGGGCTGATCGCCATGTCGGCGGTCTTCTCGCTGGTGACGCTGCCCGTCGAATACAACGCCTCGGCACGCGCGCTGGAATGGCTGCAGGTCAGCCGCACGATGCAGGGCGCACAGCTCGCGCAAGCCCGGGAAGCCCTCTCATGGGCAGCGCGCACCTACCTCGTAGCAGCTCTCAGCGCCATCGCCTCGGTGCTTTACTACGTCTTCCTGATCCTCGGGCGACGCGACTAAACGGACGATGAATACCCCCGAAAAAGACTACTCCCACCGGGGATGGATCGCGGCCCTGGCGCTGATCGCAGTGCTTGGGGCCGTGAGTTTTATCCCCCCGCAAAGCCTCGGCGGCGTCAAGCTCCGCCGGGCCAACATCCTGTCGGACATCCTGTCGTTCGAGGACGCCGCGGCGGAAGCCGCCGAACCGGCGCTCTTCGACGAGGACGATTTCCACGTCGACATGGCACAGGTCGCCCGGCGCATCGAGGCCGAGCGCATCGAAGCGGACACAGCGCCCCGCCCCGTGCAAACCATCTTCGAATGGCTGCTGCGGCAAGACAGCTCCGGCCGCAGGGCGGTAGTCCCCGACACGGTGCGGCTCAACCCGGCGCTCGTGGCGATCGAGCAGTTCGCCCCCGCCGATTCGGGACGTCTCAGGGCATTCTACGACACGCTGCTCTATGCCCGCCGTCCGGTGCGCATCGCCGTACTGGGCGACTCGTTCATCGAGGGCGACATCCTCACGGCCGACCTGCGCGAGAAGCTGCAACAGGCCTACGGCGGGGGCGGCGCGGGCTTCGCCCCGATGGCATCGCCCCTGACGGCCTTCCGGCGCACGATCAAAACCCAGTCGAAAGGCTGGACGGCATACAACATCATGCAGCGCAAAGCGGCACCCCAGAACCTGCGCGGGCACTTCTTCGTCTCGGGATGGGTGTGCCAGCCCTCGGAGGGCGCCTCCACGCGGTGGGAAAACACCGACTACCGGCAGCGGCTCGACTCCTGCACCGCGGCACGGGTGTTCTTCATCAGCCCCGGCGACAGCCGCATCGAACTGACGCTCAACGATTCGCTCCGCCGCGAATTCGAGGTCGAAGGAGCCGCCGCCGTCCGGCAAGTCACGGTCACGGCGCCCCATATCCGTTCGCTGGCATTCAAGGTGAACTCCGGGACGGAAGGGTTCATCGGCTACGGCGCTGTCTTCGAAGCCGACGGCGTCGTGGTCGACAACTACTCGGTGCGCAGCAACAACGGGCAGGCGATGTTCTGGACAAACCCGTCGGTCAATGCGCAGATCAACGCCCACGCGGGTTACGACCTGGTAATCCTGCAATACGGGCTCAACATCATGCAGACGGGGGTGCACAACTACACCAACTACGCCCGACAGATCGAGAAAATGGTCGTCTACGTACAGCAGTGCTTCCCCACGGCGGCCGTGCTGGTACTGGGCGTGAGCGACCGTTCGGTGAAGACCGACGCAGGCTTCGAACCCATGGATGCCATCCCCTACATGCTCGACTACCAGCGCGGGGCTGCGGAAAACACGGGCGCGGCATTCTGGCCGACCTGCGACGCCATGCGTTCGCTGGGCGGCATGGAACAGTTCGTCGCCAACGGCTGGGCCGGCAAGGACTACACGCACATCAACTACGCCGGCGGGCGCCGCGTGGCCTGGTCGCTCGTCGATGCGATCAACGCCGGGGCATACGAAGCCCATGCCGCCGCGGAAGCCGCACGCATCCGCCGCCAGGCCGAGCAGGCCGTACTCGACAGTGTCCGTCTGCTGAAGATCGACCGGGAGCTGCGGCCCGTCTCCGCAATCGGAAACCTCAACACACCCCGGAAATGACACTCCCCGCAACGGACGGCATCCTGGAAAAACTGCAGGCGCTGCTCGCGTACGACGCCTCTTCGCCGCTGATTTTCAGCAGCGGGCTGTTCCTGTTCCTCTTCGCCGGGTTCATGCTCATATACAATGCTTTCCGCCGTGCGCCGATGGCCCGTATCGTCTACGTCATCCTTTTTTCGCTCTATTTCTACTACAAATCAAGCGGCATCTATTTCCTGCTGCTCATCTTCGCCGCCACGAGCGACTTCCTCATAGCGCAGGGCATCTACCGCGTGCGGAACCGCGCCGCGAAACGGTGGCTCGTCGTACTGAGCGTCATGGTGAACCTCGGGATGCTGGGATATTTCAAATACACCAACTTCCTGGTCGACATCGCCAACCAGATGTTCGGGCAGGGGTTCCTCCAATTCCAGAACATCTTCCTGCCGGTCGGCATCTCGTTCTTCGTGTTCCAGTCGATGAGCTACACGATCGACATCTACCGCGGGCAGCTCAAACCGCTCGGCAACTGGTGCGACTACCTGTTCTACCTCTCGTTCTTCCCCCAGCTGGTCGCAGGCCCGATCGTCCGGGCCCGGGACTTCATCCCCCAGATCCGCCGCAACCCGGTCGTCGTGACGCGCGAAATGTTCGGCACGGGAGTCTTCCTGATCCTCACGGGACTCTTCAAAAAGGCGATCATTTCGGACTACATCTCGCTCAATTTCGTCGACCGCATCTTCGACGAGCCGCTGCTCTATTCGGGCTTCGAGTGCCTGGCAGGCATCTACGGCTATGCCTTGCAGATCTACTGCGACTTCTCGGGCTACTCGGACATGGCGATCGGCATCGCCCTGCTGCTGGGCTTCCGCTTCCCCAAGAACTTCGACGCCCCGTACAAGTCGGCCACCATCACCGAATTCTGGCGCAGGTGGCATATCTCGCTCTCCTCGTGGCTGCGCGACTACCTCTACATCTCGCTGGGCGGCAACCGCAAAGGCAAACTGCGCACCTACGGCAACCTGCTCGTCACGATGGTGCTGGGAGGGTTGTGGCACGGTGCGGCGATCCGCTTCATCCTCTGGGGCACGCTGCATGGCGTAGCGCTGGCGCTGCATAAACTGTGGATGGCCGTCGTCCCGGGGGCCAAGGCTTCCGGGGCGCAGATGCACTGGTGGAGCCGTGCGGCGGGCGTCTTCTTCACGTTCAACCTCGTCTGCCTGGGCTGGCTGATGTTCCGCGCCGAGTCGATGCAGACCGTCGAACTGATGCTGCACCAGATCTTCTCCAACTTCAACGTCCCGATGATCCCGCAGGTCATCGCGGGCTACGCGGGTGTCTTCGCCCTGATCGGTGCGGGCTACCTGCTCCATCTCATGCCGGGCTGCGTCGACCGCACGGCACAGCGCCTGGTAGCCAACGCCCCGCTGGTGTTGCAGGTCGTGATGGCCGCCGCGATGATCTGGTGCGTGATGCAGATCAAATCGAGCGACATACAACCGTTCATCTACTTTCAGTTTTAAAATGCGTATGACGGCCGCCTTGCATCCCGGTATGTTCTTCCCGCGGCCGACGGCCGTGTTTACAAGTCCGACCCGCCCCGACCCTCTCCCTCGGGAGTGGCGTCCCGCAATGCGGCAAAAACAGCCCACAGCCATTTACGACAAATCCATTGACCTATGTATACCTTCGACCACGGCCTGTTCATGGCCCTCAATTTCGACGGCGGCACGGCCCTCGACCGCGTGATGCTCACCATCTCGGGCACGGCGATGTGGCTGCCGCTCTATGCATTGATCCTGTGGCTGGTATGGCGCCGCAGCGGCTGGCGTGGCATGCTGATCTTCCTGGTACTGATGCTTCTCGCCCTGGGGCTGTCGGACATAGTTTCGGGCATCTTCAAGCATAACGGCCTGCTGGGCGACATGCTGCCGCAGTTCGAACCGCGCCCGCGGCCGATGTTCACCCCCTCGCTCGAAGGGCTGGAGATCACGCCCGATTCGCTGCGCGCCCTGCGCCGTGCGGCAATGCCGCATGATTGGGCAGTGCACGTCCCGCCCGAGGCCGTAAGCGGCATGTACGGCACCGTCTCGGCGCACGCGGCCACGATCGTCGCGCTGGCCGTACTCTCGTGCGGTGCGATCCGCCGCAAGTGGTTCACCGCCCTGATGGTCGTCTGCACCCTCGTCATCTGCTATTCGCGCATCTACCTGGGCAAGCATTTCCCGATGGATATCGTATGGGGCACGCTCGTCGGCCTGGGACTGGGCTACGCCGCCCTGCGGGGCTACCTCAGGCTGGCACAGAGCCGGAACAGACGATTCACCCACCCCGGCTGAAGCATATTTGCGCAGAATTTATTAACTTTGCACGGTCAATAGTCCAAACATTCAAAAACACAAGATATGAGCATCGAACTCAGTGAACAGGAACAGCTCCGGAGGCAGTCGCTTGCAGCCCTGCGCGAGCTCGGCATCGACCCCTATCCCGCCGCCCGCTATGAAGTGACGGCCACGGCACGGGAGATCGCCGACAACTACGACGAGGCCCGAGGCAACTACCAGGACATTCGCATCGCAGGCCGCATCATGTCGCGCCGCATCATGGGCAGCGCCTCGTTCTTCGAATTGCAGGATCACACGGGCCGCATCCAGGTCTACATCCGCCGCGACGACGTCTGCCCCGAAGGAGACCCCACGCTATACAACACGGTGTTCAAGAAACTGCTCGACATCGGCGATTTCATCGGCGTCGAGGGCTTCGCGTTCCACACCAACACGGGCGAACTGTCGGTGCACTGCCGCAAGTTCACGGTGCTCTCGAAGTCGATCCGCCCGCTGCCCGTCGTCAAGGCCAAGGACGGCCAGACGTTCGACGCCTTCACCGACCCCGAAGTCCGCTACCGCCAGCGCTACGTCGACCTGGTGGTGAACCCGCAGGTGCGCGACGTATTCGTCCGGCGCGCCAAGATCGTCGCCACGATGCGCCAGTTCTTCAACGAGCGCGGCTACGTCGAGGTGGAGACCCCGATCCTGCAGCCGATTCCGGGCGGCGCCTCGGCACGCCCGTTCATCACGCACCACAATGCGCTCGACATCGACCAGTACCTGCGCATCGCCAGTGAGCTGTACCTCAAGAAACTGATCGTCGGCGGATTCGACGGCGTATACGAGTTCGGCAAGAATTTCCGCAACGAGGGCATGGATCGCACGCACAACCCCGAATTCACCGTCATGGAGATTTACGTGGCCTACAAGGACTACCTCTGGATGATGGAATTCACCGAGCAGATGCTCGAAAAAGTCGCCGTGGCCGTAAACGGCACGACGGAGCTGACGCTCGACGGCAAGCAGATTTCGTTCAAAGCGCCGTTCCGCCGCTTGTCGATGACCGACGCCATCCGCGAAAAGACCGGCTACGACATCACCGGCCAGAGCGAGGAGCAGCTGCGCGAAGCCTGCAAGCGTCTGAACGTCGAGACCGACGCGACGATGGGCAAGGGCAAGCTGATCGACGCCATCTTCGGCCAGTACTGCGAGGAGGAGCTTGTCCAGCCGACCTTCGTCACGGACTACCCGATCGAAATGTCGCCCCTGTGCAAGCGTCACCGCTCGAACCCCGAACTGACGGAGCGTTTCGAGCTGTTCGTTAACGGCAAGGAGCTTTGCAACGCCTACTCCGAGCTGAACGACCCGATCGACCAGCTGGAGCGCTTCCAAGAGCAACTCCAGCTGAGCGAAAAGGGCGACGACGAAGCGATGTTCATCGACATGGACTTCGTGCGCGCACTGGAATACGGCATGCCGTCGTGTTCGGGCATGGGCATCGGCATCGACCGTCTGACGATGTTCATGACCGATCAGGCTTCGATTCAGGACGTGCTGTTCTTCCCGCAGATGCGCCCCGAAAAGAAAGCCGTGAGCGATCCGGTGGAGAAATACACCGAGATCGGCGTTCCCGAAGAGTGGGTGCCCGTGATCCAGAAAATGGGCTACATCACGGTCGAAGCGCTGAAAAAGCTCGCTCCGGGCAAGTTTTTCAACGACTTGTGCGGCTTCAACAAGAAAAACAAACTCGGCCTGAAGGCTCCCTCGATCGAAGAGGTCAAAAAATGGTGCGAGGAATAATTCCGCTTGGAAAATTTATTTTACTTATAAAAACAAACCGAATATGAGAAAGAAAATTGTTGCCGGCAACTGGAAGATGAACACGCTTCCCGCCGAAGGTGTAGAACTGGCCAAGAACATCGTCGCAGGCCGCGGCGAAGTATGCTCGTGCGTTAATTTCATCGTATGCCCTCCGTTTACGCACCTCTCGACGGTTGCCGAAGCGCTCAAGGGTTCGGACGTCGCACTCGGCGCGCAGAACTGCGCAGCCGAAGCCAAAGGCGCCTACACGGGCGAGATCGCCGCTTCGATGATCGCGGCGCTGGGCTGCAAGTACGTGATCCTCGGCCACTCGGAGCGCCGCCAGTACTACGGCGAGACTTCCGAGACGCTCAACAAGAAGATGGCGCAGGCTTACGCAAACGGCCTGACGCCGATCTACTGCGTGGGCGAGAACCTCGAAGAGCGTGAAGCCGGCAAGCACTTCGACGTGGTGAAGGCGCAGATCGAAGAGGTCGTCTACAACCTCACCGCCGAGCAGTACAAGGAGCTCGTGATCGCATACGAACCCGTTTGGGCCATCGGCACGGGCAAGACCGCAACGGCCGAGCAGGCGCAGGAGATCCACGCCTACATCCGCAAGGTGCTGGCCGAGAAGTTCGGCGCAGCAGCCGAAGAGACGGCGATCCTGTACGGCGGTTCGTGCAAGCCCTCGAACGCGGCGGAAATCTTCGCAAAGGAGGACGTGGACGGCGGTCTGATCGGCGGCGCAGCCCTCAAGGCGGAGGACTTCCTCGGCATCGGCAAAGGCTTTGCGAAATAAGCGGCCCCGACCGCAAACAAAAAGCTCTTCCAGTAATGGAAGAGCTTTTTTCATATCGTCCCGGAGCGTCCCGCCCCGAAACGGCGCAGGCTATTTCGCGGCCGGATCGGGCAGGTTCTCCATCACGTTCCGGTAGAAGTCGCGCACGTCGTTCCAGCGGTAGTAAGGCGCCAGATCGCTTGCGACGGGAATCCGCACCTCGCGTTCGTTGTAGAGGAATTTCACCAGCACGTCGTCCGCAGCTTTCTTACGGTAGAAAACCAGCTGGATATTGGCCGCCATCGGCGTAATCCTGTACAAGGGCCACGCTTGGGCGATCTTTTCGGGATCGCTCTCCACGACGTCGCCCCCCTCGAACTGCAGCAGCGACACGAACGTCATCAGGTTGCCGTCGTGGCCGAACCGCAGGTCGGCCGAAACCGCGCCGCCCTCCACGGCCCGGTCGGCGCGCGTGAGGAAATCCTCCAGCAGCGCCTTGGCATAATACTGCGGAAAACGCCTGTTGAGCGGCGAAGGGCCGCGGATCACGTAATACTTATAGTTGTCGTACACGTTCAGCCCGTAAAGCTCGTCGGTGGTAAAGAGGTCGTAAAACGAAATCCCCAGACCGACGTTCTGCATGTCGGCGGCGAAATAGAAAAGGCCCTTCATCAGCTTCTGCGCGTCGATCGTCCGCACGAACTCCCCGTCGGCGAACAGCTCCGACATCAGCCGGCCGGGACGCACGAACCGATCCCCGATCCGCTCGTACTCCTCCTGCCAACCGCCCTTGTCGATGAAGTCGAGGTACTCCCGGCTGAGCGTCGGGTTGGTCGGCTTGCTGTAGAAATTGAGGTAGCGCGTCGTCCTGCGGCCCGCCGTGCGCGACACCTCCAGACGGGGATTAAGCCCCTTGAGCCGCTCGCAGAAAGCCGCCATGCTCAGCACGCACCGTACCACGAGGGTCGCCTGCGCATCGACGACCGCGCCGGAGCGGAATACTTCGGGGAAATTGCGGTACATGCGCGCGGCGATCTCCCGGTGCTGCTCGGCGCCGAGGGGCGAAAGATCGCCGCCCCGGTCGATGCCGTCGTCGTAGACGCGCTTCACCCGGCCGTAGACCTCGCGTCCCCGCTCGGTAAACGCATTCGCGGCGTCGGCGGCCCGGAAAACGGCCATCACCTCGTCGTATTCGCTGTCGTGCAGCAGCCAGCGCGAACCGTGCCGGCCGTAGTGACTGATATAAAACGGCTTATAACCCTTCGGCGCAGGCGTCAGCACGGGATTGTCGTAGGTGTAGACATAATATACGCCGCCGGACTTGCCGGGATTTGCAGCTATTTCGTCCCGGAGGTTCTGTCCCGAAGCGGCCAGCGCCGCGAGGGAGCAGAGAACGGCCGCGAATAGTTTTGTAAATCTCATCTGTTTTTCGTTCGGTTACTGAATGATAAAATCGGACATCAGAAAGTAGTGGTCGCTGGGGTACAGACCATCGACCTTGTCGCGGAGAATCTCCGCCGCAACGGGTTGCAGGTTGCCGCGCACGAAGATAAAGTCGATGCGGCGCGCGTTCTTTTTCCTGTAATCCGGGCCTTTGAACCCGTGGTAGGTAAAGCCGGCTTCGCCGGGACCATGTACGGCCTCGTACGCCTCCTGCCACCCGGCGTCACGCAGGCACGCGACGGGTGCATTCTCGATTCCCGAATTGAAATCGCCGCAGATGATCTGCGGGGAGCCGTCGGCATACTGCGCGCACTCCCCGACGATCATCTTCATCTGCTCGCGCCGCGCATCGTCCGACTTGTGGTCGAGGTGGATGTCCAGCACGCGGAACTCCGCGCCGCTCTTCCGGTCGCGCAGGCGCACCCAGTTGCAGTGGCGGGCGCGCATCGTGTTCCACGAACAGCTGCCCGCGGCAAGCGGGGTTTCCGACAGCCAGTAGCAGCCCGACGAGACGAACTCGTAGCGCTTTTTGCTGAAGAAAATCACGTTCTTGCCGATAAAGTGATAACCTTCGGTATAGGGATCCATCTCCGGACCTGCGAATCCGTAAGCGACATAATCCGAGAATTTCTCCTTGAAATAGTTATACGAATCGTAAATCACCTCCTGCATGCAGATCACATCGGGTCTGTACATGCGGATCGCCTTCAGGCAGGCGTCGCGGCGGTCCTCCCAGCGGCGTCCTGCGGTCTCGTCTTCGGGCAGTCCCGTGATGCGGACGTTGCAGGTCATGACGCGGGTCGCCGGCTGCCCGGACGCCGGACGCGCCGCAGTTGCGGAGACCGCCGTAACGCAGGCCGCAAGACAGCCAGCCAGACACAGCATAAAACTCTTCTTCATCGGTTCAAGTCTTAAAGCAAGCGCTGCAGCGGGCGGAATCCGGCCCGCCACAGGCTCACCCGGTTTAAACATTATCTAACCAAAAAACCGTATCAACGAAGGTATGCACCGGTCTGGCGCAGTTCTTCCCGCACCTTCTCCACATCGACCGCCGAGGGGCGTACGCCCTCTTCGAGCGCGATGCGCGCCGCACGTCCGGCGGCTTCGCCCAGCGCCATGCAGGTGGACATCACGCGCGTCGAAGCCATCGCTTCGTGGTTCATCGACGAGCAGCGGCCCGCAACCAGCAGGTTCTCGACCGCGGCCGGCACGAGCGAACGGTAGGGAATGTCGTAGCAGTCCTCGCACCAGTGGAGCGTGCAGTCGCCGCCCGTGGCATGGTGGATATCCACCGGATAGCTGGCCACGGCGACCGCGTCGTCGAAGCGGCGGCAAGCGAGGATATCCTCGGCCGTCAGAATATATTTGCCGACGATCACGCGGCTCTCGCGGATGCCCATAAAGGGAGCCACCTTCTCGCGCCATGCGTTCTCGAAGCCGGGAACGAAGTTCTTCAGGTAACGTTCCAGTTCGTAAATCTGCTTGCGGCCCTCCACCTCACCGTGCGTATAGCTTTCCGGCTTGGTCGAATCGACGCCGCTCACGCGCGACATGTTCACCCAGATTTCGTCGTCCTTGATGCCGGTAATGAGGATCGTACGCGCCACGGGAATCTTATACCCCGCCTCTTCGGCCTTGCGGATCTGGTTGCGCAGACCGACGGTGATGAATTTTCCGGTCCGGAACTGCTCGGCGGGCATGGTGTCCATGTCGAAGACATCGGGCTGGCTGACCAGCGCATCGCGCAGCTTCTGCACATCGACGCCCTTCATGCAGAACATCAGCGTCGGGGGCTGCATGCCGCCGTCGGCATCGCCCTTGCGGCACTCGACGCCCGCACGGCAGGCCACGTCGCCGTCGCCCGTACAGTCGATGACCGTCTTGGCGAGGATCGCCTCGCGTCCCGCCTTGCTCTCGATGACGACGCCTTCGACGGCATCGCCGTTTTTAACGACGTCGGCGCAGAATACGTACAACAGCACTTCGACGCCGACCTCCTGCAGCATCTCCAGCGCCACGGTCTTCGCCTCTTCGGGGTCGATGATCGTCAGGCTCACATGGAGCTTGCAGGGACGGTGTTCGCCGGCGGCGCCCCGCGCACGCAGGCGGTCGATGAAGAGCTGGGGCAGTCCTTTGATAATCTGGTTGCCCTTGCGTCCGAGGTAGCCCAGAATCGGCAGACCGATGGTCAGGTTGCCGCCCAGATAGCCGCGGCTTTCGATCAGCATGACGCGCAGGCCCTTGCCTGCCGCCGCACGTGCGGCCATGATGCCCGCAGGGCCGCCGCCCACGACGAGCACGTCCACCTCGGCGCGAACCGGAATCTCCCGCTGGGGTTCCGTAATCGTTGTTTTCTGATTTGCCATATTTGCAATGTTTTAGGTTTATTTTACGGTTTTCGGAGTTTCGTGGCGTACCATGCGCCACAGGATAACGGCCGTTACGAGGTGCATCACGCCCATGACGGCGAACAGCACGTTGCCCATCGTCGCCAGCAGCGAACCGATGAAAATGTTGAACACCGCGCCGCCCACGGCTCCCGCGCCGGCCGTGATGCCGACCACGCTGGCGACGTTCTTCACGGGGAATGCCTCGGCGATGACCACGCAGATCGTGTAGAGCCAGCTCAGGCACATGATCGCGATCAGGCTGAAGATCGCCACCACAAGTCCGATGCGCGCATCGAACGACACGGCCTGCCACTCGCTCACATAGGGCGTGAGGATGCACAGCGGCGCCACGAAGGCCATGAGGATCATCATCGTCTTGCGGGCCTTCAGCGCCGGCATGCCGCGGCGCACGAGCCAGTCGGACCAGACCGAGGTGAGGATGCCGCCGACGGCGCCGAACAGGAACGGCAGTCCGCCGATATACTGAATCATGTCGAGCGTAGCCTGCTGCGAGAGCCCCTGCGCTTCGCCCATGCTGCGCAGGTATCCCGGCAGCCAGAAGCAGCAGAAATACCAGACGGGGTCGCTGATCAGACGGATCAGCAGCACGCCCCAGAGCGAGCGCGTCGTCCACAGCTCGCCCCACGTGAAGGCCCGCTGCTGTTCGCCGTTGTTCCGCGCGACTTCGTCCTTGTCGGGGGCCATCGTGACGGCCAGCACCTCCTGCGGCGGATTCTTATAGATCAACGCCCATGCCACGGCGATCACCAGACCTACCAGACCGGCCACGATGAAGACGTCGTGCCACGGCAGGAACCGGGCCATCCACGCGATGACCAGCGGCGCGATGACCGTTCCCAGCGAACCGCCCGCCGTACAGAGACTGTTGGCCGTGGCGCGGTGGCGTTTCTCGAACCAGAGCGTGACGGCCACGATCTGTCCGGCGAAGATCGTCGGCTCGGCCAGTCCGAGGATGCCGCGGCAGATGGTGAATTCGACGACGTTGGTCGAAAGGCCGCCGCCGATGCAGGCCAACGACCATGCGACGATACCACCCAGCATCACCTTCTTCGACCCGAAGCGGTCCACCAGAATGCCCGATATGGGATACATGATGGCGTAACAGATCAGGAATACGTTGACGATCCACGCGTACTGGAGGTCTTCGATGCCGAAATGGGTCAGGATTTCGGGTTTGAGGATCGACAGCAGCTGGCGGTCGAGGTAGTTGCAGATGATTGCGACGAAAATCGTCGCCACAATATACCAACGACGCTTGTTCGGGTTTTGAAGTAAATTCATTCGGGTTTCTTTTGTCTTATCGGTTTATAAAAAGGTTCTCGGTGAAAGCGCCCAAGGCGCGGTAACGCTCATAGCGGAGCGCCAATATGCCGGACTTCGCGGCGTCGGGCGTGTAAACACGGGCGACGGACGGACAGAGCGCCCGCTGCGCCGCACCGACCGACGGATAGAGTCCCGCGGCGGCGGCCGCATGGACCACGGCGCCGAGCGCGCAGGAGTGCGCGCTGCCGGAGACTTCGATCGCCATGCCCGTCACATCGGCGAGCAGCTGCATGACAAAGGGGGATTTCTGCGAAATGCCGCCGATGCCCACCAGCCGTCCGATCTCCACGCCGTTCTCCGCCAGATGGTCGAGTATGGCCTTCGTCGCGAAAACCGTCGCCTCGGCAAAGGCGTAATAAAGCTCCGGTGCGGTCGCCGAGAGGTTCAGCCCCACGACCGAACCGGTCAGCCGGTTGCAGGGATAGGGCGAACGGCGGCCGTTCAGATAATCGGTCGCCAGCGGCGCATCGGCCCGCAGGGGCAGCTGCGCGGCGGCTTCGGCCAGTTTGGCCAGCAACCGCTCTTCGGTCTGCGCGGCCAGCGCGCGGAGCGTCTCGTTCTCAGGGTCGGCCGGCAGCAGCACTTCGCGCAACGGCCAGCAGAGCAGGCGCTTGAACCACGCGTACACGTCGCCGAAGGCCGACATGCCCGCTTCGAATCCGACCATGCCGGGAAGTATCGAGCCGTCCACCTGACCGAAAATGCCTTCGACCATCCGGTCGCCCATCTTTTCGGGCGGCATGACGGCCATGTAGCAGGCCGACGTGCCCAGATTCAGCACCACGGTCCCGTGACAGATGCCCGCGCCGACGGCGCCCGAATGGCAATCGACATTCCCCACTCCGATGACCACCTGCTCCGACAGCCCCAGTTTCGCCGCCCATTCGGGGCTGAGCGTACCTGCAGGAGTGTCACAGCCGTACGTCCTGACGGGCAGACGCCGCAGGATGGGCAGCAGGACGGGGTCGAGTCCGGCGAAGAACTCTTCGGGCGGATAGCCGCCCCACTCTTCGGCCCACATCACCTTCGACCCGGCGACGCAAAGCCCCGACCGCAAATCCTCCATAGCGCGGCAGCCGGTCAGCACGGCCGGAATCCAGTCGCACAGCTCGACGACGGCCCACGCATCGCGGCGCAGCCGTTCGGAACCCCGCAGCAGGTGCAGGACCTTCGACCAGAAACACTCCGACGAATAGTGGTTGCCCGAACGGCGGGCGTAATTGATTTCACCGCGGGCGCAGAGGGCGGTGATCTCCTCCGACTCCCGCTGCGCCGTGTGGTCCTTCCACAAAACGAACATCGCATCGGGATTCTCCTCATAACCCACCGTCAGCGATAGCGGCGTGCAGGTGCGATCGACCAGACACGGCGTGCTGGCGGTCGTATCCACGGCGATGGCGCGTATCGCCTCCGGCGCAGGACACTGCGCAATGACCTGCCGCAGCACCTGCTCCAGCCCCTCCAGATAATCCAGCGGGTGCTGGCGGAACTGCGACTTCGCAGTATCGCAGTACAATCCCCGGCCCCAGCGGGAGTAATTACAAACGGCGACGGCGATCTCTTCGCCGGACTCTGCATCGGCCAGCAGCGCCCGCACCGAGTCGGTGCCGTAGTCTATTCCAATAACGTACAGGTGTTCCATTATAGCTTATTTTCAGTGCAAATCGTCGCTAAACGAAAGGTAAAAGAGAGCAAAATCCCTTACTTGACTTTGCGAATATATTAAAATATTGCTACAAAAAGAAAATTTTCAACAAGAAATTTTGCAAATACAAAAAAATAAATATAAATTCACCCCTGAAAAAGATAAGAAAAACAAACAAAAGCAAATAATGACTAACTTTACAGCGCAGACCTTCTCGCCGGCTCACCGGAAAAACGGGCGTTCCGTTTTCCGGGCGGCATATCCGGCGGACCGGGTATTTCGCTGTAATCCGGGCAGTTTCTCCGACTCCGGCACGGCAGAATCCTCCGTTATCCCTTTCCCGACGTACTCTTCATATACCTATATTTTATATAAAGAACGGAAATCGGTCCGAATAAGTATCGGCCCCGGAATTTCCGCATGATCCGGCGCCGGATTTTCTTTCGGACTTTTCTTTTTTCGAAAGAGCATCTTACAACAACGAAAAGAAACTTCATCCATAATTCAGACAACAAAGAGAAAACACCCGCATACACAACCAAGACAAACGACCTCACATTATGAAACCTGAATTTCCGGCCTTTTCGGGCCAATAAACCCGGATTCCTTCCGACGGACAGGCGCACCGACCCGCGTCTGCCCCGCGGTGTTTTATCCCAAGACCAAAGACCTTAAAATTTTACTAATTTTACCAACTATGAAAAAACAGCTACGCACCTTAACAAAACTGTTGGCAGCGGTCATCGCATGCTGCCTGAGTGTGGCCGTGCACGCCCAGACGACAGTCCGCGGAACAGTCACCGACGCGGACGGCATGCCTCTCGTAGGAGCTACCGTGATCGTCATTACAGGCACTCAGCCGGGGGGGGGTACCACGACCGACGCAAACGGCAAGTTCGCTATTGCGGCGGCTCCCGGCCAGCGGCTCTCCGTTTCCTACATCGGCTACAAGGAGACTTCGGTCGAAGTAACCACCAAGACCGATTACGACATCCGGCTCGAAAGCGACAATGCGCAGATCGACGAAGTCATCGTCGTGGGCTACGGCACCCAGAAAAAGGTGAACGTGACGGGTTCGGTGGCCACCATCGACTCGAAGGCGTTCGACAAACGCCCGATCGTCTCGACCTCGGCCGCCCTGCAGGGCATGGCTCCGGGCGTCACCGTCACCACGCAGTCGGGCGCACCGGGCGATGACGGCGGCGCGATCCGCATCCGCGGCATCAACTCCTTCGGCGGCAGCTCGACCTCGCCGCTGGTGCTCATCGACGGCATCGAGGGCAGTCTGGACAGCGTCGATCCCAACCTGATCGAATCCATCTCCATCCTCAAGGACGCCGCGTCCTCCTCCATCTACGGTTCGCGCGCCGCCAACGGCGTGATCCTCGTAACCACCAAGCGCGGTTCGAAGGAGCGGTTCTCCATCACCTACAAGGGCTATGTGGGCTGGCAGTCGCCGACCGACCTGCCCGACATGGTCAATGCGCTCGAATTCCGCGAGCTGACACGCGCCATGTACCTCAACGACGGCGTGGACCTCAACGGCGAAAAGCCGGGCAGCACCCCCATTCCCGATTACAACGACGAGGATATGGCGCTATACCGCAAAAACTGGGGCAAGGACCCGGATCTTTATCCCAATACGGACTGGCAGGACGCCGTGCTGACCGGTTCGGGCTTCACCCACAGCCACAATGTTTCGCTCAGCGTGGGCAGCGAGCGCGTACGCATGCTCACCACGCTGGGATACGTGGATCAGGAAGGCATCATCAAAAATGCGGACTTCCAGCGTTACACGTTCCGCAACAACGCCGACGTCAAGTTCAACGACAAACTGTCGATGAAACTCGACCTTTCGTTCTCGAACGACGACCGCAAGGCCTCGCCCTATCAGAGCACGATCTTCAACTACATGAACACCCGTCCGGCCGACATTCCCAACCAATTTTCGACCGGTCTTTACAACGGTCTGGGAATGCAGGGCATGAACCCCGTAGCCCTGATGCTTTACGGCGGCAGCAACAACACCAACACCATACGGCTTTCGGGAGCCATCACGCTGACCTACGAGCCTGCAAAATGGCTCTCCCTGCAGGGTATGCTGGCGCCGCGCTATACGACCACCAACCGCCACAACTGGAAGAAGCCCGTTACGACCTATCAGGACTACAAAGGCACCTCCACGCTGACCTCCGCTTCCTATGCCACCCTCACCGAATCGGGTTCGCGCGCTTTCTACGGCAACTACAACTTTCTGGCTACCTTCAAGCACAACTTCAGCGGCCACGACCTGAAACTGATTCTCGGCGCCGAGCGCAACACGTACGACTATAAATACCTGATGGCCTACCGTCAGGTCTTCAATTACAACTACGACCAGATCGACGTAGGCGAAATCGACAACATGGACAACTCCGGCCGCCGTTACGAGTGGGCCATACAGTCCTACTTCGGCCGTCTGAACTACAACTACAAGGAGCGCTACCTGCTGGAGGCCAACCTGCGTATCGACGGATCGTCGCGCTTCAACAAATCGAACCGCTGGGGCTACTTCCCCTCGGTATCGGGTGCATGGCGCATCTCCGAGGAGCCGTTCATGCAGGATGTCAAGCACATAATCGACGGATTGAAACTCCGCGCATCGTACGGTACGCTCGGCAACCAGAACCTTGCCGGCGGCGACGCAGCCAGCTACTATCCCACCACGCAGAACCTCGCAATGGGACAAATCTCGATGAACGACAATATCTACTCGCTCGTCACCCTCAACACGCTGGCCAACCCCGACATTAAATGGGAAACCACCACGATGCTCGACGTCGGCGTGGATTTCTCGCTTTTCAACAAGCTCAACATCACGGCCGACTGGTACCGCAAGGAGACCAAGGACATTCTGATGAAACTCGACATGCCCCTCGGCATCGGTCTCAACGCTCCCTACCAGAATGCGGGTAAGGTCCGCAACACGGGCTGGGAGGTAAGCGTGGGTTACAACAACCAGTGGCGCGACTTCTCGTTCGGCGTGCAGGCCAACCTGTCCGACGTCAAGAACGAAATCCTCGACATGCGCGGCAAGACCTCGACCAGCGGCGTGCTGCGCAATCAGGAGGGTTATTCCATCGGCAGCATCTATGCGCTGAAAAGCCTCGGCATCATCCGCACGCAGGAGGAGGCCGACTGGGTCAACGCCAACTGTCCGCAGTTCAAGGAAACCGTCCAGATCGGCGACATCCGCTATGCCGACATCGACGGCAACAACTCGATCGACGAGAACGACAAAGACATCGTCGGCAGCACGATCCCCCGCTACACCTACAGCCTGAACCTGAACTTCGGCTGGAAAGGGCTGCGTCTGGGTCTGCTGTTCCAAGGCGTCGGCAAAACGGACGGTTATCTGAACACCTATTATGTAATGCCCAGCAACCAAGGCGGTACGTTCCGCAAGGAGCACCTCGACTGGGCGAGCGCAGAGAATCCCAACGGCAAGACTCCGCGTCTGACGAGTGCGAACAAAAACAACTGGTACGACTCGTCGTTCTGGATGAAAAGCGCCGCTTACCTCCGCCTGAAGAACATCCAGCTGGGCTACGAACTGCCCAAGTCGTGGATGCACAGGATCGGTCTCAATTCGGCCTATCTTTACGTCAATGCGCAGAACCTCTTCACGGTCACCAACTTCTGGGACGGCTACGACCCTGAGGTGGGTTACGGAGGCGATTCGAGCGGCGACTTCGACGTCGTGAAACTCGGCTCGGCGAACAACTATCCGCAGGTAAAGATCGTTACGGTCGGACTCGAACTCAAATTTTAACGCATTACAACCATGAAAAACAAAATAATCACCGGCATAGCGCTCTGCAGTCTCTTCATCACGGGCTGCTCGCTCGACAAAGCATATCTCAACGGTCCGAATGCGTCCACGTTCCCGGCTACGAAATCGGAGGTGGAAGCGGGCGTCTTCGCGACCTACAAGGGCCTTACCCTGATCGACGCATCCTCGACGCCGTTCCCCGGCATTCAGGACAATGCTTCCGACATCGGCGCATCGCGTCTGAACGCCGCCAACTACAACTACCAGCAGCAGTCGAAACTCCCGCCTTCGAACGCATGGGTGACTAAGGTCTACACCCAAATCTACAAAACCGCAGCCCGCGCCAATCTCGTACTGGACGGCATCGACAACGTCCGCGAGCTGATGAGCGAGCAGGAGTACAATATGTATAAAGCCGAGCTGCTGCTCGTCCGCTCCTTCCTCTACGACTGGGGCTGCCAGCTTTACGGCGACATCCCCTACATCGACCACACCCTGAAATTGGGCGACACCTACACGCGCACGCCGAAAGAAGAGGTGATTTCACGGATTCTCAACGAAGATCTTGCGGACGAAATGCTCGACTTTCTGCCGATCCGCCACAACAAGAACAGCTACGGATCGGCACGTCTGGGACGCGCAGGCGCCTATGGACTCAAAGCCCGCATCTGTCTGAACTGGAAATATTACGAAGAGGCGGCCTATTATGCCGACAAAGCGCTGAAACTGGCCGAAGAGGGCGGATATTCCCTTCAGGCATACGACATCCGCTACTGCGGCGAAGACCACACGAAGGGCGAACCCACTCCTTCCAATCTGTTCGGCATCAACGGTCACAAGAACAGCGACGAATGGATTTGGGCCTTGCAGTACAATACGGCGATCTCCAGCAACCAGCACAATGCCGGCTATTATGCGGCGCCGCGTATCGCAGGCGGCTGCTCCTACTTCAGCCCGACGCAGGCTTTCCTCGACGCCATCCAGTGCACGGACGGCAAGTCGATCGTGGAATCGCCCCTGTTCGATTACCAGAATCCGTGGAAGAACCGCGACCCGCGTCTCGATCTCTTCTGCGTACGTCCGGGTTCCCGCGTACTGGGCATGCAGTTCGAGACCAATCCTTCCGCCCAGACCATCAAGAACTACAATGACAAAGAAGAAGGCGTAGACGTCGCAAACTCGGAAGCCTACGGCAGCAAATCGGAATACGGCGCCAACGGTTCGAAAGGCCCGTGCGGTTACTTGTGGCGCAAATACCTCGACATTCAGGAGTACAAATACAACAATGCATTCGGCACCAGCTCGGTATGCGTGCTGAGCTATCCGCTGATGCGTCTGGCCGAGCTCTATCTGATCCGCGCCGAAGCCAACATCGAGTGGAACGGCGGCGACCTCAGCGTCGCCAAAGCCGACATCGAAACGATCCGCAGCCGCGCACACATGCCCGGTCTCAGTGAAAACCTCAGCCGCGACGGCCTGCGTTCGGCACTGCGCTACGAGCGTATGGTCGAACTCTGCAATGAGGGTTTCCGCTGGTTCGACATCCGCCGCTGGGATATGGCCGAATCGGTCATCTCCGGAACGCTCTACGCACCGGCTCTCGACGGTTCGGTATCGAACGCCGTACCGACGATCGACTCCGACTGGCACGTAACTTACAATGGCCAGACGTTCGACGGCAAGGATATGAACCTGCGCAGATTCATCACGATGTCCTACGACCCGATGAAAGACGCCCTGTGGCCCATTCCGGAGGACGAGCGCATCGCCAATCCGCTGATAACCCAGAACCCCGGTTATGCCGGCCATTCAATCGAGGAATAACAATAAAAACAAACACACTATGATACAACGGCTATACAGACTGCTGCTTCTCTTCTGCTCGATCGCGGTTTTCGCGGCCTGCTCGGACAGCGACGGCAATGACAATAACGGCGGAAACGGCGGAGAGATCGTTCCCGACGGCGGCGACACCTACGGATATGTCACGGGCGCAAACGGCAACCCCGTTCCGGGGGTTGTCGTCAGCGACGGCTTCACCTGCACGCAGACCGACGCCGAGGGCCAGTATGTGCTGACCCGCAACGCGGAATCGGGCTTCGTCTTCTACTCCCTGCCTTCGGGCTACAAGGTCAACATGCACAAGACCTACAAACTGCCCAAGTTCTTCACCAAACTCAAACCGGAAACCGCCCGCTACGACTTCACGCTGACGGCGCTGGACGCTCCCGAAACCCGGTTCGACCTGATCTGCATCGGCGACCCCCAGATCAACGAGGCGGCGCACGCCGTCCGGTTCAAGCGCGAAGCGGCCAAGGACATCCGGGAGTATTCCGCCTCGGCCGACATTCCGTGCTACGCCATCCACCTCGGCGACTTGGTGAACAACAAATGGGCGCTCTACAGCAACATGGTGGTGGCCCTGCAGCCCGAACAGACGGGAATCCCCGTTTTCTCGACCATCGGCAACCACGACCACGAATTCCCGACGGCCAACGAGAAGGAGGCCCGCGCGAAATACGAAAGCTTCTTCGGTCCGGTGGACTATTCGTTCAACCGCGGCGACGTGCATATCGTATCGATGGACAACATCATCCACGAATGTCAGGAGAGCGCGGGTTACACCGGCGGTTTCAGCGCCGAGCAATACGAATGGCTGAAGCAGGACCTGAGCTATGTTCCGAAGGATAAAATGGTGATCCTGTGCGTTCACATTCCCTTCCGCAACAGCAATTACGCCTACTACGACGAAGTGCTGGAGCTGCTCTCGCAGTACAAATACGCAACGATCATGTCGGCCCACACCCACTCGAACATCAACCACATCCACACCAAGAACGGCAAGGAGATCTTCGAGCATATCACGGGCACCTCCTGCGGCGCATGGTGGCGCTCGACCGTCTGCACCGAGGGCACGCCCATCGGCTTCGGCATCTACCGCATCGACGGGGCCGCGATGAAGGAGTGGACCTACAAATCGGTGCAGCACGGCGAAGAGTTCCAGATCCGGCTCTACCGCGGTTCCGACAAATTCACCGGCGGCGGCGACGCTTCGTACTACTTCTCGAAGAAAAACGCCGGCCAGATCGTCGCGAACATCTGGAACTGGGACCCCGCTTGGACCGTCAATGTCTATGAAAACGGCGCGAAAACCGGCACCATGACCCAATATTCGGACAAGGACGCATGGACGGTGGCCTACCACATCGGCATCCTGAACAACAGCAGCAGCTACAACAAGTCCACGGATCACATGTTCTATTACACGCTGACGAATCCCGCTGCGGACGTAAAGGTCGAGGCGATCGACCGCTTCGGCAACAAATACGAACAGACGGTCTTCACCGACCCCGATTCGCATCCCGGCATATATCATCTGGATTATTAAAAACAGACTAAGAACCGAACCTATATGAAAAAGTTATTATTATTCCCCTGCCTGCTTCTGGCGCTCGGCCTGAGTTCGTGCGAATCGTCGGACGACGAAATCATGAGCATCGAACTGGTCAGCCCCAAAAAACTTGCGGTTACGACCGAGTTGGCGACAGCCTCTTTCAAATGGGATGCCGTCGCAAAAGCGGAAGGCTATGCCTATGCTTTGGACAACTCCACCGAATACACGACCATCGACGCTGCGACCACAACCCTGAAACTGACCCGACTCTCGCGCGGTTCGCATACGTTCCGCATCTATGCCGTCGGCAATCAGGGACACACGACCGACTCGGCCGAACGCACCGTCGATTTCGACATCGACCCGACGCTTCCGACCCCGGCCCCGTCATGCACCAGAGGCGAATCCGCAGACGAGGTCGTCGTCACATGGCAAGCCGTCAAAGGCGCCATCGGCTATGCCTACAAATTCAACGACGAGACGCAATGGACCGAAGTCGGAGCCGACGTATTGAAAATCACCAAGAGCGGATTCGATCCGGAAGCGAAAAACACCTTTACCATATACGCCAAGGGCCAACTGCCCGATTCGGAGGATTCGGAGGAGCTTACGCTTCCGTTCCAGCTGATCGACACTTCGGAGGGCGTATGGGCAAGGACTTCCGACGGAAGCCTGTACGAACTCAAAGAGTCGGAATCCGGCATCTATACCGCTGCGATCACCTGCAAGGCCTCGGACGACATCACCATCCTGATTGAGAACACGCCTTACGGGTTCACCGCTTACAGCGGCAACGGCGGCATCGGAACCGTAAACAGCGTTTATGCGACCGTCCCGTTCTACACCTACCCGGCGGCCGTATACTACGTGCGGGAAAGTCTCGGACAAATGACGGCCAAGACCGAAGATGCTGATATAAATAAATTCTGGGTCAATGTTTCGGGATCGACCTGCAAAATAGACGTCGAGATCGACTGCACCAACGCCGACAAGACTCCGCGCTATCGCCTGAAACTCGTCGAGAACGAAGATCCGTCGATCATTCTGGAACAGTATTTCGATCTGATGGTATACGGAGGCGACTGGATCCAGACGGGGAAAGTGGCAAGCAGCGGCAGAAAACTGGCATCCACGAGTCCTGCGGCCATCGACGGCACCGAACCTGCCACGGCTACTGCAAGTTACACGACGTTCGGCATAAACATCAGTTCCGACAAGGATGCGGCACCGGCCTATCTCGCAAACCGGGGACTAACGGATTGGGGCATCAAATACTGTTATGAGTTTCCGGGATATGTCCGTCTCTCCAATTCGGCTTCGGGTTCGAATATGTATTACGGAGTGCTGACCACGCCCAAACTGTCAAAACTGACCGCGGCATCGATCGTCACCGTCACATTCGACGCCGTCCGGTTTGCATCGGAACACGACATTCCCGTCAAAGTACTGAATGCCGGAACAATCGCTTCGGCGCAAGTGGTCGTCGAAGGCAGCGGTTCGGCCGCATCGATCGCTCCGGAAAGCGGCGGCAAGTCGATCAATATCACATCGGCGCACTGCCCCAAACACGGAAACGAGGCCTTGAAGAAATGGTCCAATTTCTCGATAACCATCGAAGGCGCGACGGCGGAAACCCAGATATGCTGGGATACGACAGGTGCAGGATCTACCAGCGCCAACGGCCGTATCTGTCTGGACAACATCGTTGTCAGGAAAAACTAAACGAACACTTTCACACGATCCGGCGGGCGGAGGGACAATCCCCCGCCCGCCGATCGTTTACAATCAACCTCCTGCAAAATGAAAAAAACGCGGATACTTCCGCTGCTGGCCGTCGCGCTCCTCTGCAACTGCGGAGGCTCCGACGACAAGGAGCCGGGAGCGGGCGAGGGCAACGGCAGCATCACGGTCGTCGAACCGACGACGGCGTTGGGCGCCCCGAACGACGACATCTCCCTGCTGCAGCTCAAACCGGGCAAACTGATTACGCTCAAACAGGTCAACACGACCAACTGCAAACGCGCCGCGGCGGCCGGCATGTGCATCGACATCATGGCGCAGGACGCCACCGTCTTCGCCGAAGGAATGACCGACGCGAAACTCGACGCACTGTTTTCCGAGGCGGGAGCGGCAATCGGCTCCGCCGCAGCAAGCCTTTGGGGCATCCATCTGCCCTACCGGACATACGACATTTCGGCGACCGACGAAGCGGCCCGCACGACGGCCGTAGCAAAACTCAGAACCGTGATAAACAGCGCCATGAAACACATGTCGCCCAAGCATTTCGTAATCCACCCCTCGACCGGCACGATACTCACCACCGGAAGCGACTTCGCGGCACGCAAGGCCCAGAGCCGGAAATCGCTCCGGGAATTGCAGACCCACATCGCTTCCTGCAATTCGACGTACGGCCTGAGCACGATTCTCTGCGTGGAAAACTGTCCCCGGAGCGTCGCTTACGATGCCGAAACGACGCTCGCCCTGCTCAGCGGCGAAGGGCTGGAGCAGGTGCGCGTCTGCCTTGATACGGGCCACGCCCTGATTCCGCTGAACGGGTCGTATATCAATCCCACCAGAAACGGCGACGCCGTCGCCATACTCCGAAAGCTCGGCACACGCCTCGGCACGCTGCACATCCAGCAGAATCCCGGCGCCGAAGGGCAATCCGGCACGCTGGACAAGCATTTGCAGCCTTACACCGGCGGTCTGATCGACTGGGGAGAGTTCTATTACGAACTGCTGAAAAACAACCGTTACCGCGGCTGCTTCCTCTACGAAGTCTCCTTCACGGACACCTACGACGGCACGACGGCCACGATCGAATCCGCCAAAGCGAATTACACGGGCCTCGTCTATCCGGCCTTCACCCATAGGCTGAACCGCCAATAGGTCCCCGGCAGCCGGACGACGGACGACGGACGGACAAGGGACAAGGGAATGTCTCCGAACCGGCAAAGTTTCCGCCCGCCGGCAGGAGTAACGGACAAACCATCCGCCGCACTCCTCCCGCACGACAACGAATCTTTCCGCCGAACGACAAATCCTTTCACACAAACGACAAATCCTTCGCATAAACGACAGATTCACCCGCACAAACGACAAAAATCCGGACACCCATCGGGGTATCCGGATTTTCCGATCGTTTTCCGATTAAACGGAAAACTACATTTTCTTGCCCACGTTGGTCTTCTTGGCAACCTTCGGAGCGGCAACCTTGGCCGCTTTGGGAGCGGCCGGTTTCGCAGCCTTCGGAGCAGCGGCCTTCTTGGGTGCGGCTTTCTTGGCTTCGCCCTCGACAACGGTAGCCTCCTCGACAGCGTCGGTCTTCTTCGCTGCGGGTTTGCGCGAACGGCGCGTCTTGGGTTTAGCCTCGGCAGCGGCTGCGGGAGCGATGCCCAGCGTGTAAGCGTCGTTGAAATCGACGAACTCGATGATGCACATGTCGGCAGCGTCGCCCAGACGGAAACCGGTCTTCAGGATGCGGGTGTAACCGCCCGGACGATCGGCGATCTTCGGCGCGATGGTGCGGAACAACTCGGTTACGGCCTCTTTCTGCTTGAGGTACGAGAAAACGATACGGCGCGAGTGCGTCGTGTCGTCCTTCGACTTGGTCACCAGCGGTTCGATGAACTGGCGAACGGCCTTGGCTTTGGCAACGGTAGTCTCGATACGCTTGTGCAGGATGAGCGACGAAGCCATATTCGACATCAACGCTTTACGGTGTCCTGCCTGGCGGCCAAGGTGGTTGAAATTCTTATTGTGTCTCATAATTAATCTTTGTCAAGTTTGTAGATTGATACGTCCATACCGAACTTAAGGTTGAGCGAGGTCAGCAGCTCGTCAAGCTCCGTCAAAGACTTCTTGCCGAAGTTGCGGAACTTCAGCAGGTCGTTGCGGTTGAGCTTCACGAGGTCCCCCACGGTGTCCACGTCGGCGGCTTTCAGACAGTTCAGGGCGCGGACGCTCAGGTCCTGATCCGAGAGCTTGGTCTTCAGCAGCTGGCGCATGTGGAGTACGTCCTCATCGAACTCTTCGGCGCCGTTGGTGTCTTCCATGTTGACGGTGATCTTCTCGTCGGAGAAGAGCATGAAGTGCTGGATGAGAATCTTCGCGGCCTCTTTCAGAGCCTCCTTGGGGTGAATCGACCCGTCGGTAGTAATTTCCAAATTCAATTTCTCGTAGTCGGTCTTCTGCTCGACACGATAGTTTTCGATGGAATACTTCACGTTCTTGATCGGGGTGAAGATCGAGTCGATCGGAAGCGTTCCGAACTCGCACTCGGCGGGAGTATTCTCCTCGGCGGGTACGTAGCCGCGGCCCTTGCCGATGGTCAGCGTCATCTGCATCTTCGTGCCGGGCGCGAGGTGGCAGATCACCAGATCGGGGTTCAACACCTTGAAGAACGAAAGGTAATTTGAAATATATCCGGCAGTCAGCTCCGTCACACCCGCAACGTTAATGGAAACCTTTTCGGCATCCTGATTATCGACTGTGCGGATAAAACGAACCTGCTTCAGATTGA
>ERZ825525.1154-NODE-1154-length-25816-cov-7.836031_pt1 | contig 25816 bp, 22 predicted proteins | sample MGYA00519930_ERZ825525 | MGnify/ENA primary metagenome ERZ825525 (study PRJEB31778, sample SAMEA3449203) | human gut metagenome | biome: human gut; feature: human-associated habitat; material: faeces | place: United Kingdom | collected 2010/2012 ... | reverse complement strand
AATTTTATGCTGCTCAGATTGCTCAAACAATGGGCATTAAGCATGTGGAATACAACCTCAGACAGTGGAAGGGTATGCTTTCATCCGTCTGTGAGCTGTTTACCGACATCAATACCGCATATGTCCCTATTTGGCGCTTTGTGGAGAAAGATTCGCTGCTTGCCATTGCTCAGTTGCTAAAAGACTATGGCGAAGAGTTCTACAATGAGTTTGCAGATATGCTTGTCTTTGATGCACTCATCTTCAATACGGACAGGCATACGGGCAATTTCGGACTGCTTGTCGATAGTCATACGAATAAAGTCAAGGCGTTTGCGCCCGTGTTTGACAACGGACTGTCGCTATTCAATTTTGCAATGGAAGACGACCTTGCGGATATAGAGAATTACTCTAAAACACGTAAACCTGCTATTGGCGGTTCATATGAAGATGTGGTAAAGGAATTTATGTCAGAACGGCAGCGAGCAATGCTTAGAAAGATGATAAATTTTAAGTTTACCCTTCATTCCAGATACAATTTGCCTAAGAGCAGGCTGAAGACTATAGAGAGATTCCTTCAAAGCAGAGTGCGAGAACTCCTGGAACTATTATATTAGCAGAATATGTTAAAGTGAGAAACGCTGGCAAGCGATTTTGTACTTGGTGGTTCGACTAACGGTTGGGCTGAGCGGAAGAACAAAGACAGCAAGACCTTGGATGAGGTTTACAGGAAATAGTTAAATTTTAGTATTTAAGCGAAATAATACATAATAGCAAATAGGAAACAGTAATGGCTGATACAAAAGATATAAAATACCATTCAATAACAGAATTATGGGGGAATGAGTCTTTTTGTAGGGATTTTTCCTCTAGGATTGATGCTTGGTTGGAGCAGTTTGATGAAGATGATAAACCATTAATGTTAAAGCTTTTGCAACACTTTTACTACTATACTGAAGAAAGACTAAATTTTAAGGCAAGACAACTGTATGGCAAGTTTATAGAAGAATATCCAACAGATTCTAGCAAAGCAATTTTTGTGGGGATTGAAAAAGATGTAGGAGTGGGCTTTTCGTCTTTCATGTTTGAAACCTTTTGGATTAGAAATAACCTGAAGGATAGCTCAGTTGATAAATTTACAGATGAAGTTAAGACGTGGGAATCACTGCCAGAAGTAGTGGCAATTGTTGATGACTATAGCGGCTCCGGTTCGACCTTTATTAAATACTTAAATAAAATAATTAAAGTAAATCCTGAATTAAAGAATACTCGATACTACTTTTTGACTATTCACATATCTAAAGACGCGCTTTTGAATATTGCAGAATACGCAAAACAGCAGGAGATAGAAGTAAGTTGTGTTTATCTTCATGAAAGCGACAGGGCCTTCAATGCAGGTTATATATATGAGGCTATCGAGGCGGAGACCAATAAAACAAAATATGGTGATTTGTGCAAACGCATAGCTTTAAGTGAAGAAAATGCATTTGGTTATAGACAAATTGCGGCGTTGGTATCGTTTGAATATAACACGCCAAATAATACTTTAGGGGTATTTTGGAGTAATGTAGACGATTTTATGTCATTATTTAATAGGCATAAAAAGCAAAGAACTACCTTGACAGAACTTCGCCAAAAAGCTAAACAAAACAAGAATTTTATTGGGAAGAAGATCATAGTTCAAAATATCGAAGAAACGAAATTAAATATGTTTATGGCATATTGCGCTGTTTGGGGAAATAAATTCTCTGTTTCGCGGGCATGTTTCGATTTTGGATTTACGAAAAAACAGCTTAATGATATTGTCAAGGAGCTAATAGAGGAAGGGTATTTAGAATACGAAGAAGGAAAATTAGTGGCATCTGAAAAAATGAAGAAATATGTTTTTGTTAGCAGAATGTCCGATTTTAAAAACATTTTCTATGACCTGAAGCAAAAAAACATTTTACCCGCAGATGTAGAACAAGCCGATACCTACATACCTAAAAAGTTTAGTTCAAGGAGGCGAATACATAGGGATTAACGCTTAGAAAACGGAAAACAAGTAGTTCTCCTATAAGTTCAGGCTACTTTCAGCCATATGCTTGCTGCGGGAGGGTGGTTAGTGGCGTAAACGCTCACTTAACCTTACCCATCCCTCTCCGCAAGCATAAGCATATGGCTTCGCCAGAATGCATTTACCAATATCAGGTTCACCTCGCAATTTTTCAAATTGCGGTTGAACCTTAGCATTTTCGCTTAACGAGTAAGCGAAAATGGCTGCTATGACCTTGATGCATAGCATCTGCGTTCATAGCTAATCACAGATATAGTAAGTGTTAATCCCTATGTTTCATATATATGGCTACAAATGAGTTGATAGATAAGGTCGCTGCCGAAGGTATTATTTCGGACGAAACGGCTGCAGCGCTCAAAGAATATAATGATAGATTAAACGAGAATGGCTTCCCTGTAATCTATAATTTAAGGCATCTGCGAAAAATTTTAAAAATACGAAAGAGAGATCAGGATAAGTTTTTTGGAGAAGAACGCAACCAATATCATAAATTTATAATTCCAAAAAAATCTGGAGGACAGAGAGTAATAGAAGCACCCTCGGACAGATTGAAGTCTTATCAGTTATGGATAAAAGAAAATATACTCGATAAAGTCCATATATCAGATCAGGCAAGAGGGTTTAGAAAGACATGTTCAATTATAGATAACGCAAAGGAACACGTCGGTAAGGATTTAGTAATTAATATCGATCTTAAGGATTTCTTTCCGTCTATTACATATTCACAAGTTTTCAAAATATTTGCCTATATAGGATACACGCAAGAGGTAGCACATCTTTTAACTCAACTCTGCACAAACAAAGAGAACGTTTTGCCGCAAGGCTCTCCGGCTAGCCCCGTTATCTCAAATATAGTTTCATTGAAATTGGATAAACGGTTGAAGGGACTATCGGATAAATATTGTTGTAACTATACCCGCTATGCGGACGATATTACATTTTCTGGTAATGCTAACATAAAAAATATTCTGCCAATAGTTCAAAGAATTATAGTCGAAGAAAGGTTTGCCGTAAACGAAGAAAAAGTTCGGCTTCAGTATAAAAATCAAAGACAAGAAGTAACGGGATTGGTGGTGAACACAAAGATCAGTATTTCACCAAAGTTGCAGAAAGAAATAGATAATGCTATTTATTATTGCAAAAAATTTGGAGTAGAAAGCCATATGCAAAAAATAGGCTGCTTGCGATCGTTTTATAAAGAACATCTATATGGCATCGCCTACTTTGTAAAAATGGTTGATAAAGCGAAGGGAGAGTTTTATTTAACCCAATTGGATGAAATAAGCTGGACCTATTGAAACAGATTTACTAATCGCACATCAGGAGAATATACATAAATGCCTAAGACACAGAAGCAAGAAAAATCGATGGAGGCGGCACTTTGGGAGGCCGCAAATAAACTTCGCGGCAATGTGGAGCCGTCGGAGTATAAACACGTAGTTTTAAGCCTTATCTTTTTGAAGTATGCAAGCGATAAGTTTGAGGAGCGCAGAAAGGAGCTTATTGCCGAGGGTAAAAGCGCATACGTTGAAATGGTGGATTTCTACACCATGAAAAACGTATTCTATCTTGCGCCCGAATCGCGTTGGTCGTACATTATGGAGAGGGCAAAGCAGAGCGACATTGCGCTTAAAATCGACACGGCGCTATTTACGATAGAAAAGAATAACCCCACACTCAAAGGCGCATTGCCCGACAACTATTATTCCCGCCTGGGGCTTGATACGTCAAAACTTGCCTCGCTCCTGGACGAGATAAATAAAATAGAGCTCACCAAGGACAACGAGCAGGACGTAATGGGCAGGGTGTATGAATATTTCCTCTCTAACTTTGCATTGCAGGAGGGAAAGGGCAAGGGCGAATTCTACACGCCCAAGTGCATAGTCAATCTCATTGCTGAGCTCATAGAGCCGTATGAGGGTAAAATTTATGACCCTTGCTGCGGTTCGGGCGGTATGTTTGTGCAGTCTATGAAGTTTGTTCAGGCGCACCACGGCAATACAAAACAGATTGCAGTATTCGGTCAGGAAGCGACGAGTACGACCTTAAAGCTGGCAAGAATGAACCTTGCAATACGCGGAATAAGCGGAAACCTTGGCTCTAAGGCGGTTAGTACGTTCACGGAGGATTTGCATAAGGACGAGAAGTTCGACTTTATAATGGCAAATCCGCCGTTCAATCAGAAGGCGTGGAGGGGCGAAAAAGAGCTTTTGACCGATAATCGTTGGGACGGTTATGAAGTTCCGCCCACGAGCAATGCAAACTATGGCTGGATATTGCACATGGTTTATCACCTTTCGCAAAACGGTACTGCGGGATTTTTGCTTGCAAACGGAGCGCTTTCCGGCGACGGAACAGAGCTTGCCATAAGGAAAAAGCTCATTGAAAACGACTTGGTGGAGGCAATAATAATTCTGCCGAGAAACCTTTTTTATACGACCGATATCTCCGTAACGCTTTGGATAATCAATAAAAATAAAAAGGCGCGCACTGTGTTGCAGAACGGAACGCCCAAGGCGTACAGGGACAGAAGCGGCGAAATACTGTTTATGGACTTAAGGCAGATGGGCTCGCCTTTTGAAAAGAAGTATATTGAGCTGACTGCCCAAGACAGGGCAAAGGTTGCGGATACTTATCATACCTGGCAGACAAAGGAGTGGACAAAGGAAGATAATGTCCCCGAATATTGCTATTCGGCGTCGTTTGACGAGGTAAAGGCTAAGAATTTTTCGCTTGTGCCGAGTAAGTATATTCAGTTTGTTAACCGCGACGAAAATATTGACTACGACACTAAAATGCGCCAGTTGCAGGAAGAACTTTCCGACCTTTTAATAAAGGAGCAGCAGTCCACAAAGGACTTGCTTGAAGTATTCAAGGAGCTTGGCTATGAAATCAACCTATAAGCGCCTTGGCGATTATATAAGGCAAGTTGATGTCAGGAATAGGGACGAAAAAGTTACTCGTCTTTTAGGTGTAAGTATTGATAAGAAGTTTATTGAGTCAATAGCAAATACTATCGGAACAGATATGTCCGTTTACAAAATTGTAAGGTATGGACAATTTGCGTATGGTCCTGTAACTTCAAGAAATGGAGATAAAGTTTCCATTGCGTTGTTGACGGAAGCGGAATGTATTATTTCTAGTTCTTACACCGTTTTTGAAGTGATTGATAAGAAAGTTTTGTTGCCAGAATATTTAATGCTTTGGTTTATGCGTCCAGAATTTGACCGCTATGCCAGATTTCACTCTCACGGAAGTGCAAGGGAAATTTTTGATTGGGAAGAGATGTGCAATGTAGAACTTCCTATTCCGCCGATAGAGGAGCAACAAAAAATAGTTGACGCCTATGAAACTATTGAAAGGCGGATCGCGCTCAAAAGAAAGATAAATGAAAACTTGGAAGCGCAGGCTAAAAGTGTATTTAATGAGCAGTTTGGTGTATATTACTCTAAAAATATTTTGCCTGAAGGGTGGAAGCTGATAAAGTTAGAAGATGTATGTTCTATTAAAGGCGGGAAACGATTACCTGCTGATTGTGAATTAACTGATAAACATACGAATCATCCTTATATTAGAGTTCGTGATGTGGGGCAAAGTCGTTATGTTTGCCTTAACAATGAATTTCAATATATAGACGACTATACCTATAACCAGATTTCGCGCTATATTGTTAAAACAGATGACGTAATTATATCTATTGTTGGAACAATCGGACTTTTAGGAAAGATTCACAATTCTCTTAATGGAGCGAATTTAACTGAAAACTGTGTTAGACTTACTGACATGCGTCTTATAACGTCAGATTATCTATATTATACCCTTCTTTATAAAAAACAAATTAGAGAAATAGATTTATTGACAGTAGGCGCAGTACAAGCCAAGTTGCCGATTTACAATATTCAATCAATGCCTATAATATTACCGTCTAAAGAATATCTTATTGCGTTTCAATCGGTCCTAGCAGTAATAAATCAGAGAGTTGAGAAAAATACGATTGAGATTGAAATGCTTGAAGAACTAAAACTTGCAACACTAACAAAATTAAGTTGCTAAATCATCTTTTGTCTTATTAAGGAGAAAAGTATTATGACAATTGCTGATATTATTCAAATCATTTTAGGGATATTATCTTTGATTGCAACGGTAGGGGTATCGTTTGCTATATATTGGTTGCAATCGCGCCACGAAAAGCAATTAGAAAGAATTGCAAAAGAAAATGCAGAAAAGCAATTAAAAGAGGAAGCTGATAGATTTTTAATAGATAACGAAGCGGAAAGAGATTATTTGCCGCTATGCGTTTTTGCGTCCAACTTACATAGGCATGAAAGGCATACAAGAAAGATATATACAAACTTTTGCAGATGTAGTAATGACTTGCAGAATAAGATACTTGAAGTGGCTGAATTTAAATGTCGAACAATAGAGGGCAATGGTTGGCTAAATAAGGCAATAGAGAAATTAGAAGTCGATATTAAAAAATATAATCTTGGTAGAGATTATCTTTACGATGGGGCGAAATATTTCCATAGAGGTTTTGAACGTTATAGGGAAGAGAAGTGGGAGTATAGTCATAAGCAATTATTTAAACAAATAGTTGAGAATAGGGTATGGAAAGCGTTTACAGGAACTAATTTAATTTCTATAAGCAATTACGTTGAGGATTATTTCTATTATTGCATTGAAAAACACGATATAGATAAAGTAAAAGGCGAACCATTACCTCCGTTAGATTATTTATGGGAGTCGCAGGATTTAGCATCGTGTGAAGAATCTAAAGTTTGCGGTTGGATAATGGAAATAGTAAATGCTATAACAATAATTATCCATAATAAAACAATAGAAAAGGACGGCGATGTTTTTCACGAAGATATTACCGACGAGCAACCTGAAACATTTGAAGATAGATACTACGAGACAGTAAGGGCATTATATTATACATATTGTGTGTAAGAAATAATAAAATGAAACAAATAGATTTTATAAACGCAAAGATGAATAAAAAAGATGTGTCTGGTCCGGAATTTTTGTATAAATACAGACCATTTGATTGCTTTGCGTTAGATATGCTTGAAAATGATTATGTTTATCTCTGCCCTGCCGAAAATTTAGACGATCCAAGCGAATGTAAAGTTGATTTTTCTGTTTATGATTATTATCAGTTTGAAACGGGACAAATCAAGTTCAAATGTGTTGATATGATTATGGATAGCCTACTGCCATTCACATCAGAAAGTAATATTCAAGCAGCTAAAGAGCTTGTGTATAAAACTCTTACGCCTGATGGATTAGTAAGCAGGAATATTTTATTATATCAATGCTTTGAAATTCAAGAGCTTGTACCTGAAATAGATATTGCTCCGTGGATAAATTTTCTTGGTAATATCCCTGAAAAGTTGGACGAGCCGAAAATTAAAGAACGGCTAAGAAAACTTATATCGCTTGCATATCATGCGCGTCAGGATATGGGGATTTGTTCTTTGAGTGAATTAAATAATTCTGAAGAAATGTGGCAGAATTATGGCGATGGTGCAAGAGGGTATTGCATTGAATATGATATGCGGAATTATGAAAATACTTATGCTCTTTTTCCTGTCGTATATCAAGATAACCGACAAACAAATATTGCTGTAAATATGATTGCATCCTTTATCGGACAAATGATAGAGGGGATTAGTTATAATCAGATTGCGGCGGATAAGTCACAATTTTTGCGAATGTTTTTGACTAAGGATACTAAGTGGGAATATCAAAAAGAATGGCGATTGATTGGCGATGCAAAGAGTAAATTATCTGCGCCTTCCGTTCACTCCATTTATTTGGGAAAAAATATGTCTGAGCAAAATAAAAGACAAATAAGTGATTATTGTCGCACAAATAATATTGTTTTACATATTGAGGGATAGAAAACAAGGGGTTAAAAATGAACGAATCTCAACTTGAATTGTCTGTAATGGAGATGTTCAGGCAAGAGGGATATCAATACATAAACGGCGAAAGTCTGCTTCGCGAAACTACCGATGTGCTTTTAAAGGACGATTTAAAGGCATATCTTTTGTCGCGCTATTCAAAAGACGGCTTAACTCAAACGGAGGCGGAAAGTATTATTCTCTCCTTGGTAAGAGCCTCGCACGACCCTCTGTATGAAGCTAACCGACAAATGCTCCATAAAATTACCGAAGGCTTTATTCTCCGCCGTGAGGACAAGTCTAAAAAGGATTTGTTCATTCGCCTTATCGACTGCGAAAATGTTGAAAACAATATCTTCAAAGTTGTCAATCAGTTTGAAGTTCAGGGCATGGAATGTCTGCGCATTCCCGATGCAATAGTGTTTATAAACGGTCTGCCCCTCGTCGTAATTGAATTCAAAAGTGCCACGCGTGAAAATGCCACTATTTTCAATGCCTATGAACAGCTTACAGTGCGTTACACGCGGGATATTCCCGACCTTTTCAAATATAACGCCTTTGTGGTAATAAGCGATGGCGTAAACAATAAATATGGTTCGCTGTTTGCCGATTACGACTTTTTCTATTCCTGGCGCAAGATAGAGGACGAGGAAAGTGAAGTTGACGGCATTAATTCGCTCTATTCAATGGTCAAAGGACTTTTCCGCAAAGACAGGTTACTTTCTGTCATCAAAGATTTTATCTTTTTTCCCGACCAGTCGCAGAGTGAACTTAAAGTCGTATGCCGCTATCCGCAGTTTTTTGCCGCTACAAAGTTGTTGGAAAATATTAAACTTCATCAGAAGCCGCAAGGCGACGGCAAGGGCGGTACATATTTCGGCGCAACGGGATGCGGAAAAAGCTACACTATGCTCTTTTTAACCCGTATGCTCATGCGCAGCGAATTCTTTAAAAGCCCGACTATCGTCCTTATCACCGACAGAACAGACCTCGATGCGCAGCTCTCGGCAACATTCTGCAATGCTAAAAAATTTATCGGGGACAACACGGTTGAAAGCATTGAATCTCGTGCTAAACTCCGGGAAAAATTGCAGGGAAGGGCAAGTGGCGGCGTATATCTCACCACCATTCAGAAGTTTACTGAGGACACGCAACTTCTGTCCGACAGAACAAATATAATCTGCATTTCTGACGAGGCGCACCGTTCACAGGTAAATCTGGAACAGCAGGTTCGCGTAACCGAGAACGGAGTGGAAAAACATTACGGTTTTGCAAAATATCTGCATGACTCTCTTCCCAATGCCACTTATGTCGGCTTCACTGGTACGCCCATTGACGCCACAATAGATGTGTTCGGCCCCGTAGTTTCAAAATATACAATGACTGAGTCCGTCAAGGACGGCATAACGGTAAATCTTGTCTATGAAGGGCGTGCGGCCAAGGTCACGCTCGACAGAAATAAGCTTGAGGAGATCGAAGCTTACTATATCAAGTGTGCCGAAGAGGGGGCAAACGAAAATCAGATCGAAGAGAGCAAAAAGGCGATTGCGCACCTCGATATAATTCTCGGCGATCCCGACAGATTAAAGGCGATAGCAAATGACTTTGTTGCTCACTACGAAAAGCGAGTTTCGGAAGGCGCTACCGTATGCGGAAAGGCTATGTTTGTCTGCGCAAACAGGCAGATTGCATATAAGCTCTATAAGCTTATAGAAGAAATCCGCCCCGAATGGACGAAAATCAAAGAAGCCGACGACGGTATTGAGCTAACTGAAAAAGAATGCAAAGAGATTAAACCTATCGCAAAACTTAATCTCGTCATGACGCGCTCTAAGGACGACAAAAAAGAGCTTTGGGATTTGCTCGGCAACGACGATTATAAAAAAGAATTGGACAGGCAGTTCAAAAAAGTTAAGTCAAACTTCAAAATTGCTATTATCGTGGATATGTGGCTGACAGGCTTTGACGTGCCCGAACTCGATACAATGTACATAGATAAGCCGGTACAACAGCATACGCTTATACAGACCATATCAAGGGTAAACCGCGTATGCAAGGGAAAGGATAAGGGACTTATTGTCGATTATATCGGAATTAAAGACAGCATGAACAAGGCGCTCCGCATTTACACGGATTACAAGGAGAATGACCTTGAGGAGATAGGTAAGTCGGTCGTCATAGTGCGCGATACGCTTGAAATTCTGGACGGAATTTTCAAGGCATTTAATACCAAACCATTCTTTGATGGTACGCCCACGGAACAGTTGGATTGTCTCAATCATGCCGTGGAGTTTGTACAGTTTTCCAAAGAACTTGAAGACCGCTTTATGGCAATCGTCAAGCGATTGAAAGATGCCTATAATCTATGCAGCGGAGGAGACGAACTCTCTGACGGTGAGCGGGACAAGATACATTTTTATCTTGCCGTACGCTCTGTTCTCTTTAAGTTGACTAAGGGCGATGCTCCTGATACAGAACAGATGAATAAGCGCGTTTCTCAGCTTATAGAGGAGGCAATACAGGCAGAGGGAGTGTCCGAGGTGTTCAGTCTTGAAAAAGATACGCCGCGTCTTGAGCATGACATATTCAGCGATGAATATATCGAGAGAATTAATCGCATACCTCTCATCAATACAAAAATTAAGGTCTTGCAGAGACTGCTTCGTAAAGCTATCGATGACTATCGCAGGGTAAACCGAATTAAAGGAGTTGACTTCACCCAGAGAATGAATGCGATTGTCGATATGTATAACGCAAGGCGTAAGGATAAGGCTTTCGCAAACGAAGTCCTTGACGATGTCGCGGAACAGCTCACAAAGTTGCTTGAAGAACTCGGCAAGGATAAGATGTCGTTTGAGGAACTTAATATTTCATTTGAAGAAAAGGCGTTTTTTGATATTCTTGAAGCCGTGGCGAAAAAGTATAACTTCTATGACGAGTATATTGAAAAGTACGGCGAAGAAAGTCTTTTGAATCTCGCAAAGGACATTAAAGTGATTGTGGACGACAAGGCAAAATACGCTGCCTGGTCTGCTCGAGACGATATAAAGGCGGAATTCAAGGTCAACATTATTCTTAAATTGGCAGATTATCACTACCCGCCCGTTACAGTGGACGAAGTTTACAAAGAAGTTCTTGCTCAGGCAATAAACTTTAGGAAGTATGCTGAGTAATGTTGAATGGGTATGAAGATAAATTAATTATTGAATAGGTGGAATATATGGCACGAAAAACTTTTATTTCTTATAAATATAGCGATGTTGTTGCTGGGGCTTCAAACAATTTACGAGACCGCATAATTGCAAAACTTGGGGAAGATGCTAAATTTTATCGTGGTGAGGATGGATATACAAAGGATTTAAGTTCTTATTCCGCAGCATACATAAAGGAAACTTTAAAGAAAATGATTAGGGATACATCGGTTACAATTTTGATATTATCACCTAATATGAAGTTAAGCCAATGGATGAACTGGGAATTATCATATTCTTTATCTGAAATCACAAGAAACGGAAGAACATCTCATTCAAATGGAGTTATAGCGGTTGTTCAGAAAAGAGAAACATATGGTTTTGGTAGCGGGTATGATTGGTTTAAGAATTGGTATGGGGATTGGGATATGAATAAAGTCTTTGAACTCGTAAGAGCCAATCAAGGTAATAAAAAATTATATGCGCCAAACTCTTTTTCTTCAAATTATATAGACATTGTTTCAGAAGATAAATTTCTTAGAGATCCTAATAAATATATCGAAGAAGCATATGAAAAATCACAGTATATCAATTACTATAATGTTCGTAAACAGGGAGGAATTTGGTGATGGATATTCCAAGGCATAAGGTTTTCATAAGTTATTATCATAAGGATGATCAGCAATATAAAGATTACTTAATTAATATGCAAGAATGGAATTCTCAAACCTGGCAATTACAAAGTATATTTGATGATTATTCAGTTCGTGAAAATGATATAGATGATACTGGTTTAACATCAGAACGGATACGATGTATTATACGGGATGAGTATATAAAAGATGCGACAGTTTTAATCTTGCTTTGTGGACAAAATACAAAAAAACGGAAGCATATTGACTGGGAAATTCATGCCGCAATGTACAACAGTGATGTGAATCCCCAAATGGGTATTTTAGTTATAAATTTGCCTACCATATCATCATCGCAGGCAATGATTTCTAACAGTGAAAGAGAAGAGGAAATTATGGGACCATTCATACATTGGAGCCCGCTAAATAAAGACATTAATTCGTTAAAAGAAAAGTATCCTTATTTACCGGAGCGTATTATAGAAAACTTAGCAAGAGACAATGTGCAAATTTCAATAGTCAATTGGAATGTTATATCAAATAATACAAGTAAATTGAAGGAACTCATTGATAATGCTTACAACAGAAGAAAAAGCAATAAATATGATCATTCAACTCCTTTGAGGAGGCAAAACAGTTAAATATGTCGAGTATTGATAAGAAAGATTTGATAAATGAAATTGTTCATAGGCTGGAAGAAAAAACTTTATCGGTATTTTTAGGAGCTGGGATGTCATATGATGCATGCTGTTTAGATTGGACTACCCTGATAAAACCATATGCTGAGCAGTTGGATACGGAAGTGAAAGATCCTATTGACGCGCTACAATATTATCAAACGTCGAAGGGGGTGGAGCCAGTCGCTCTTAAAAAGGAAATATCTGATAATTTCTTGGGGCTAAAAGGGGATATAAGACATCAAATTTTAAGTAAATTGCCTATTCGTAATTATTGGACCACGAACTTTGATACAATTATGGAAGACAGTATTACTGAGGTGAATTTTAAAAGAGATATAATAAATAATAATGATGCGTTCATAACAGCTCAGGAAAGACGAGATAATGTTGTTTATAAACTTCACGGAGATGTAAATACTCCGAAAGATGTTGTGATTTTAAGAGATGATTATGATAATTATCCTAACACGCACAGCCATTTTATTACAGCTTTAACAAATGAATTTGCCACTAATAGTATGTTGTTTTTGGGCTATTCATTAAATGATCCTGATATATATAATGTTTTAAATTGCCTAAAATTGCAGAATACCGAACTTAATCAGCACTTTTTGATATTAAAGCGAGATGAAAAATCTGAGACGCTGCAAAATTATCGCATGAAAGAATTAGAGAAAAAAGGTATAATAACATGTTTTATTGATAATTATAGTGAAGTAGGAGAAATACTTCATAGTATTTATAAAAAGTACATGGCGAGAAAGGTTTTTATATCTGGTAGTAGCAATGGTGATTATGGTCCATATACGAAAGAAGAAGCTCAAGATATGCTTTATAAATTGGGGTACAATTTAATTAATGAAAATAAAGAGCAATCAGTAGACCTTATTTCTGGATATGGCTTAGGCGTGGGTTCTTTCTTGGTGGAAGGAGCAGCCGAGGCTGTCGCTACAAATAATTTAGATTTTGCTAAACGAATTTTGATTTATCCTTTCCCTAAGATGTACTATAATGTTCCTTATAGTGAGCGATCTGAAGAATTGAAGAAGCATTTTGTACATTATAGGGAAAAAATGATAGACAAGTGCGGCATTGCTTTCTTTATGTTCGGAACAAAAACTGATAAAGGAACAGGAGAAACCGTTGTTGCTAGTGGAATGCTTGAAGAGTTTGAGATTGCGCATAGACAAGGTAAATATGTTTTTCCTATTGGTGTTACTGGTGGTGCAGCAAAAATATTAGCTGATAAAGTGCTTGATGACTACAAGGCGTATAACGATACTCCACTTGAAGTTGAAAAACTTTTCTTGGAATTAAATACGCCTGGCATAGATACATCACAAATAATAGAAAATATGTTGCAGATTATAGATTTATTGGCTTATAGGTTTCTTGATTAAATATTGTCACTTAACTGATATGTGGGTATTCCGCTCTGACGTAAATCAGCTTTACGTTCGGGCGGATTTTTTTAACTTCGGTGGCTGCTTGCAGGCATAAATCATTGAGGTGACTTTTGCTTCCAAACAGAAAAATATCGGCATACGCATAAAAACGGCTCCTTACTTGGCTACCACTTGTAAGGGGATGTTTTTACGTAGTCGGTCCAAAAATCTTAAATCAAGGGGCTCCGATTTTGCCATTCTCGTGGCTATTAAGTGAGGAGCGTTGCTTGTCTCGTTTTGAAAAATAGATGAAATCTTCCATTCAGGGAGTGAAGTTTTGCCGTTTTCGAGGCTTTATAGTGAAAGAGCTTCCATAAGTAAAAAATTTTAATTCAGACCGTCAACTTTGCAAATCTCGTGTCCTTGGATATATGGAGGGACTTTTATACAAAGCCACAGCTCCACGCTTATTTAGAAAAAAATTTTGGTTTGCCCGTTGAAAAATGCGCCTTGCCGTGGCTACTAAGTGAGTGGCGCACATGCAAAATTTTCCTGAAATTATCTGAGTGATACCCCCCAAAACGCAACTTTTCGTGGCTATTATGTGGGGGAACTTTTTCATGTTGACAGTAGAGTTTTTGGAAAAACGTCAAAGTTATTACCAGTAATTGTCGGGTAATTATGAGAGGGCTTTTTTACAAATGCGCGCAATCTCTTTTTTACCGAAAAATATCTTCGCAAACGTCTATATTTTGAAATCTCGTGTCCTTGTTTATATGGAAGGGTTTGAAGAAAAAAGTATAAAACTTTTAGCAAAACCACGTACTGACATCCAAAAAGTGTCCTTTATATAGTGAGGGGACTTTTATACGATGCTATAACACTCCCCGCATTGAACGCAGAAATTTTGATTTACCGTTGAAAAATGTCCATAGCCGTGGCTACTAATTGAGAGGCGTTGCTTGTCTCGTTTTAAAAATAGATGAAATATTCCATTCAGGGGATGAAGTTTTGCCGTTTTCGAGGCTTTATAGTGAAGGGCTTCCATAAGTAAAAAATTTTAATTCAGACCGTCAAGTCTGACACCAAAAAAATGTCCTTTATATAGTAGGGGGAACTTTTACAAAAAACCGAAACACCGCTCTTGATAAGAGCGCAGAAAATAAAATTTGAGAGGTGATTTATGAACAAACAACCAACAATCAGACCGCCATAAACTAAGAGAGAAAATTTGCGATAGAAAAATTATAGGAGGAGAAGGATTGAAACAATTTACATTTTACAAGCTGTATTCGGACATTTTAGACGGAATGAACGATACAGATGCGGGCAAGTTCGCAATGCGAATATGCGAGTACGAGTTCGAGGACAAGCAACCAGAAGAGGAGCTTTCAGGCAAGGAACGTTTTTATTGGAGCAACATTTCGGACATGCTTGCAGAGGTCAAGGAGGCAGAGAGTAGCGGCAAATCGTTAAAGAAGTTCAACCTGCGCTCGGAGCATTTTACGTTCTATGAAACGTACTTCGATGCTATGAAATTATTGAAAGGTGGTGATTTGGGAGCATTTGTCAAGGCAATCTGCGCGTATATGTTCCGCGGAGAAGTGGTGCAGTTCAAGGACAAAGAGATACAGGGATATTACAATCTCTGCAAGCTGAAAATGGATATTTCCAAAAAGCGAAAGTCCTGCGGAAGCAGAGGAGGAAAGGCAAAATGCGGCACAATTAAGATTGAAGCAAGCGCAAAGCTGGAAACGGACAAGCAACCTGTTACATCACAGTATATGCCTAAGATAACGCCCGTTGAAGAACAGCCTGAGTCGAAAGAAGGTATGACCTATGAGCGGTTCAGAAGTGCTTATCCTGACATACAGGGCAACCTGTATGGAGCGAGTGAAAGGTACATATCCGACTTAAATTGGGCTGACGTTGCTGCTAAGTTTGAAGCGGATGAAGAGCTTGGAAAGGTGCGGAATATCTACTACTTAACGCGGAACTACGAGCAGAAATACGTACAAAAACGTCAAGCAAAAACAAGCGGGGAGGTGGTATAAATATGCTCAAAAAACAAAGCAGGTTAAGGAGACTGCCACAGGCAGCCTCGATTCGCCTTAGTCGGCGCGGCACAAGCGGGAAACCCGCCTTTGCCTTACGGGAGGGAAAATGCCAGGTAACAAGATGACGGACAATCGTTGCCGAAGATATATCCGAATATCCGACGAGGACAGTTGGCGCATGATAGACGAGATTTCAACCTACGGCGGATATAACAGCTTCAACAAGATAATCAACGACGCGCTGTTCTATGGCTTGCCTATCCTTCTTGATAAGGTTGGAGGCGGTATGGTGACGGAAGAGGAGCGGAACTCGCTTATACAACCGCGAACGAACGGCAGTACGCAAGAAGAGTTCTACGCCACTCTGACAAGGTTACTAAAAGAAACCGTGCTGAACGTAGCTATAAACAAATCCATTCTTTCGTCGCTATACAACTTCATAAGCGATAAATATTTGAGCGAACAATGTATTATACAGAAGTTCAACAATGGACTTCTTGCCGACACGCCCGAATATCTCGAACAGTTTGAGGCAGAAGGGATTAAAAATCTGCGTAAGTAAACAAGCCGCGAGCGACGTTTAGTCGCCATGACCGGCAAGACATAAATTTCTCGCTGACCCTTGACTTTCATAGTCTTGTGATATATAATATAGTATATATACGAGAATAATTTTTGGAGGGATAGGGTGGTAACGAGAAAGGAAGATACTCCGCAGAGAGTGGCAAATCGCAAATACGAGGCGAAGAATAAGCAAAAGCGTCAGGCGGCGAGCGGCAATTTTCAGACTATGATACCGCGCGACCTGTTTGACGAAATCAATGCGTTTTTGAAGGAACGTAACATGAGCAAGGTGGACTTCATAAAGAAGGCGTATGCGCTTATGAAAGAACACGGAACACATTAAGTGCTTAACACACCCGTAATATCGGGAAAAAGAAAAGGGGAAAATTGTGTGATAGGGCAAACTGCATTCATCTTTCCGTGATGGGATGCGGAAGTTGAGGAAAAGTTAGAGTTAAGTAAAGGAACAGCGGCGTAACGGAGAGTAGTCGGTAAATAAGAGAATAATGTAAGAGCCTTTGACGGCGTGAAAAGATAAGACATAAATCCCGAACGCTGCAACCTACGCAAAACACAAAGTTAAAAAGGAGATTTGAATTATAACCTAAGAACAGACGAACAGACAAAGGAAATAATTAAAGAAGTAGGCAGCAATTACGATAAAAGGATAGTGGCAATCAAGTATTTAAAAGTGCTGTGCAGGAAGGGCGTTCTTTCGGGCGGCATTTATGAAAGACTTGTTTTAAAGGAGAGGAAACTGTTGGAGGAAAATCAATGATAGCCGATAAAAACAGGGAAAGGAAGATGGTTTTCTATGGGCGAGTATCGACGGAGCACGAAGCTCAGCTTTCAGCCCTTGAAAATCAGATGCAGTGGTATGACGACCAATTAAAGTATCATCCCAACTGGACGCTGTGCGGAAGATATATCGATCAGGGCATTACGGGAACACAGGCGAAAAAGCGACCCGCTTTCCTGAAAATGATGGAAGATGCAAGGGCAGGCAAGTTCGATTTAATCGTAACCCGTGAGGTCTGCCGGTTTGCGAGGAACACCGTCGATACCCTTGTGGCGACGAGAGAACTCAAAAATATCAACGTCGAGGTGTATTTTGTGGAAGATAACATCTGGACGCTGGACGGAGACGGGGAGCTGCGTCTTACCATTATGGCAACGCTCGCGCAGGATGAGAGCCGCAAAATTTCCGAGCGTGTGAAGGCGGGACAGCAGGTCAGCCGCATGAATAAAATGCTCTACGGCAACGGAAATATTCTCGGCTATAAGCGCGTGGGCGATACGTATGTCATAGAGCCCGAACAGGCGGAGACGGTTCGTATGATTTACAGCTGGTATCTGCAGGGCGACGGCATGCGGACGATCATGGGGAAACTCATCGAGAACAAAAGAAAGTGTGCGAGCGGTATCGTCAGATGGGATACGACCAAGGTTTCGCGCGTGTTGCATAACGCTACCTATATGGGTTATATCGGGTACAACAAGTCATACAGAAACAACTTTCTCGATCAGAAGATTATTCATAACAAGGAAGAAGATTATGTGCTCGTAAAGGGAGATTTTGAGCCGATCATTCCCGAAGACGTATGGTACGCTTGCAGAGATCTGCGCATGGACAGGTCAACGACGGTGCCTGCGCTTGTAAAGAGCAAGCAGAAGAGAATCGGCGTAACGCCGTCGACCGACGTATGGACAAACAAACTGCGCTGTGCGTGCGGTTCTAAATTCAAACGTTATAAGTGGCGGCAGGATAAGGACGGACAAAGGCATTTCGGTTACAGTTGCTATTCGCGTTTTAATAACGGCAGTGCGGAAAAGCGGAAGGAGCTCGGGCTCGATACAGAAGGATATTGCGATATGCCTTCCGTGAACGAAACTTGACGTCATGGTGGCGGCACTGTTCGACAATATTTTAGAAAATAAGTAGGACGTGATTGAAGAGGCTGTCGAGACGCTGAGAATGCTTAAAGAGATTCGTACGGCGAACTGCGATTTTTCGAGATACCAACTGCGGATAGAAAAAGCGGAGAAGAAACTAGATACTCTTCTTGCCATGCGGGCGGACGGGGAGATAAGCAAGGAATTCTCCTACACATATGCCTATCCCGAAAATGACGGCGAACCTCATTGGTTGTTTAAACTGTAACAAATTGCCGTTATATAAAAACAAAAATAAATGTCGGTAAAGATTTGTCGTGTTTTACGCAACGCAGTCAAATGAAAACGTATCAGCAATACAGGTGCTTGCAGAAGTGCGTGCTTGTGGCAAAATTGTGAAGTATGGAAAAGTTCGCCGCAAGCCATTGCTACAAAGTAGCCACTTTTATGCAAACAGCGTGGTGAAAGTTCACATCTACACTTGTTGCACGGTTTTGTCAAAAAAGTGCCTTGCTCTCTCTTTCAATCGGCAATACAATCGGGTAAAATACCTGCAACTTACCAGCAAGGGCTTGCTTTTGCGCAAGTCCTTGTTTATTGCGTATCTGTTTGCGTTTTGGGCATTTATTTGACGTCTGACACGACAAAAAACTGCTTGCCGTAGGATGTATCAAACAAAAACTGTTGTCGTGCGCTTGAAATTTACGCAATGTGGCGATATAATAATAAAAAAAATCAGGAGAAAGAGTATGGCAAACAGCAAAGAGCGTAAAAAAATCATAAGTGAACTGTTGCATGTTACGGATGAGGAGTTTTCCGACGAAGAACTTATACGCCGACTTACCATGACGGAGATTACCGAAGGTTCAAACAAAAATGACAAGCCTTCTTTGGGGCAACGTGCGGCAGATGCAGTTGCACGTTTTGCAGGCAGTTGGGCATTCATATTCAGTTTTATCGGCGTAATGGTTGTGTGGATGGTGGTGAACGGCATTTTGGCTGCCAATGCATTTGACGCATATCCATTCATACTGTTGAATCTTGTCCTTTCCTGCATAGCGGCAATACAGGCGCCGCTCATTATGATGAGTCAAAATCGTCAGGAAGCAAAGGACAGGCAACGTGCCGAAAGCGATTATCGCATCAATCTTAAAAGCGAACTTATCATCGACGATTTGCACCGCAAGTTGGAAGAGGTGTTGGAAATACAGCGAAAACTTGCCAAACAAATGGAAGAGTCGGCTTCGCATACGTGCGACAAAAGCCAGCAAGACAAAACAAACGTGCAGAATACGCACGAGGAATAGGTAACACCGACAAAGCAGTTTGTTGTAATGCTGTATTGCGTTACGGTGCGTAGTCAGGTCGAAACAGGTACGCCAAAAAGGCAACGCCTGCGTATTACTATGCATCAAAACCGTCCTGCGAAGTTTTCAGATACGGACGTGTAAATTTAATATGGTTTATTACGGAGGAACAACATGCAAGAACAAAAACTTGTTCTTACAGAGGTTTAGGACAAAACGTTTCCGCAAAGCAACAAGGTAGCGCACAGAAAGGTAACCTTTCACAACCGTTACGGCGTAACCTTGGCTGCAGATATGTACACGCCCAAAAACGTTGACGGCAGATTGCCGGCCATTGCGGTTGCCGGTCCTTTCGGCGCAGTGAAAGAGCAGGCGTCGGGGCTGTATGCGCAAATTTTGGCGGAAAGAGGCTTTATTACAGTTGCTTTTGACCCGTCCTATACAGGTGAAAGCGGAGGCTATCCACGAAACGTGGCGTCGCCGGACATAAACACCGAAGATTTTTGCGCCGCCGTGGATTTTCTTTCCGTACAGCAAAACGTAAATCCCGACAGAATCGGCATTTTGGGAATATGCGGTTGGGGTGGTATGGCTTTGAACGCAGCCGCCGTGGACACACGCATAAAAGCAACGGTAACGTCCACAATGTACGATATGAGCAGAGTTACGGCAAACGGCTATTTCGACAGCATGGACGCCGACGGTCGCTTTGCTTTGAAACAGAAACTCAACGCACAGCGCACTGCCGATTATGCCGACGGCAGTTATGCTTTGGCTGGCGGAGTATCCGACAGCATTCCCGACGATGCGCCGTTTTTTGTAAAGGATTATTTTGCCTATTACAAAACACCACGTGGCTATCATTCACGTTCCCTCAATTCCAACGGAGGGTGGAACGTAACGTCCGCATTGTCATTTCTGAACATGCCCATTTTGTGCTACTCTGACAAGATCAGAAGCGCCGTGCTTGTAATTCATGGCAAAAAGGCACATTCCTGCTATTTCAGCAAAGACGCTTTCGCCAAATTGAAGGGCGACAACAAAAAACTTATGATAATTCCCAATGCCGTACACACCGAGTTGTACGATAACGTTAAAGTTATACCTTTCGACGACATCGAGGCATTTTTCACCAAATATCTTTCGGAAAATTGACATGCAGAGGTGCAAGGAAATTTAACCGCAACGGTTGAAACAAGTGCTGTTTTGCTCCGTTCGGCACATTCCTTGCGCAAAAAATCGCTTTCAAATTGTGAAACCGATTTTTTTTTGTTGTGAGCAAATATGGTCAAAAATCGTGTAATTTTCATTTACGCCAATGACTGTTGATTTTGTCCAAACGTTGCTGTATAATGTAATAGCAAGATAATCGTTAATTGTAATGACGGTAAGAATCAGCCTGATTGCAATGTGCAAATTGACTGTTAGTAGAAATTTTTGCAGATAGGTCAAAAATACCCTTTGATTCGCATTGAAATCTGCAAAAAGTAGCAAAATAATAAATCGGGTAAACTTAATGCGTAAGGAGGCAATATGAAAATTCTCGTAACGGGTGGCGCAGGCTACATAGGAACGCACACATGTGTTGAATTGTTGGAAAAAGGCTACGAAGTGGTTGTAATAGACAACTTTTGCAACTCTTCGCCCAAAGCAATAGACAGGGTGCAACAAATAACGGGCAAAAAGGTGGTTTGCTACAACGGCGACGTGCGAGACGGCAAGCTGCTGGATGAAATTTTCACTTCCCACAAGATAGATTGGGTAATACACTTTGCAGGGCTAAAAGCCGTCGGTGAAAGTTGCTTAAAGCCTCTGTTGTACTACGACAACAACTTGTGCGGCACAATAGTCTTGTTGGAAACAATGCAAAAGCACAACTGCAAAAAAATGGTGTTTTCCTCTTCCGCAACGGTGTACGGCGACCCCAAAAAACTTCCCATAGACGAAACATGTCCCACGGGAGGCACAACCAATCCCTACGGTTCGTCAAAATATTTTCAGGAAATAATGTTGCAGGATTTGCAAAAGGCGGACAACGGATGGACGGTGGTGCTGTTGCGTTACTTCAATCCCGTCGGGGCGCATCCCAGCGGTCTTATCGGCGAAGATCCGCAAGGCATACCCAACAATCTCACCCCCTACATTGCAAAGGTTGCCATAGGCGATTTGCCGGAAGTGGGCGTTTTCGGAAATGACTACGACACCACCGACGGCACTGGCGTAAGAGATTACATTCATGTTGTGGACCTCGCAAAGGGGCACGTAGCCGCCATAGAGGGAGCGGACAAACCTGCCGTGTACGTTTACAATCTGGGAACGGGCAAAGGGTACAGCGTATTGCAGGTGATTGACGCTTTCGGACGTGCATGCGGCAGAAAATTGCCCTACACAATCAAACCACGTCGCCCCGGCGATATTGCCGCCTGCTACGCAGATGCTTCCAAAGCGCAGAAAGAACTTGGCTGGAAGGCGGAGTTGGGGCTGGATGAAATGTGTTCCTCTTTGTGGAATTGGCAAAAGAAAAACCCAAAAGGATTCAAGGACTGACATGATATTTGAAAAAGTGGACCTCTACGAGTACTTCGGTTTGCGTCGTAAGTCAAACGAAAAAGGAATTTTGACTGTTTATGCCCGACCGTTGCATGGCGAAGAACCGCAAGACAAGCGTCGCCCTGCAATGTTGGTGTTGCCAGGCGGTGGCTACAAGTTTGTTTCCGCCCGTGAAGGGGAATGCGTTGCGTTGGAGTGGCTACAACGTGGCTACAATGCTTTTGTGCTTGACTATTCCGTTTCACCAAACTGCTACCCCGTGCAACTTGTCGAGGCGGCAATGGCAATGTTGTACATAAGACAAACGGCAGATAAATTTGCAACGGACAAAAAGCACGTTGCCTGCGTTGGCTTTTCCGCAGGAGCGCATCTTTGCGCCATGCTTTCCAGCATTGCAACAAATTGCGATGTAACTGTGTTGGGGGAAAAATTGCGCAAAGCGCAGCCTGACGCAGTGGTGCTTTGCTACGGCGTGTTGAGTCTGGCACAGGCGGACAAAGGAAACAGCAACACATTCGCCGTTGTTTCCGACAATTTCCGAGTCAGTGGCGACAGTGTAGACCCTGTCAGTCTTGTTTCGGAGCAAACTTCGCCTGCATTTTTGTGGCACACACGCACCGACGGCACAGTCAGTTTCAAAAATTCCGTCGACTACGCAATGCAGTTGCAAAAATACGGCGTGCCATTTGAATTGCACGTATTTTGCAACGGACCACACGGATTGTCCCTTGCCACAAAAGAAACCACATGCAACGACGAAAAAGTTGGCGTCTGCATTTCTGTCTGGGTGCAATTGGCTGCCAACTGGCTGTCTCAAACGCAAGGCTTCGAAATCAAATACAAGCAAAACAAAGGGCAGTAACACGCATTTGCGATTTTTGTACAAGCATATCCAACCTTGTATTTGTGCGGTAACGAGATAAACAGACTATTTGCTTTTTGTGTCGGAGTTGTATTCGATTGCGGTATTTTTGCGCACAATAAAATTGGCGTTTTCAATTTTATGTAGCAAAAACTTTACACCGTATGCAAATATTTTGTACCAATCTCTGTCAATAACTATGAAGTGTCGGTCAAAGAAAAGGGGCAATGAGGAAAATGTGCACGAGTATTTCCGTAAATTTAGATAAGCATTATTTCGGCAGGAATCTGGACTTGGACAGTCACTTCGGAGAAAGGGTCGTGGTTACGCCACGTAACTACACCTTTACTTTCAAATGCGAAAAGCCATTGGAAAAACATTTTGCCCTTGTGGGAATGGCAAGTGTGTACGACAACTATCCGTTGTACGCAGATTGTGCAAACGAAAAGGGCTTGTGCATGGCGGGACTTAATTTTAACGGCTATGCCAAGTACTCTTTGCAGAAAGCAAACGGAAAGTACAACATTGCTCCTCACGAAATAATTCCATGGATACTTTGCCACTGTCGTACGGTTGACGAAGCGGTGGATCTCATGCGACAAACTCAACTTGTTGCAATGTCATTTTCGCCGTCGTTACCGATAGCAACATTACATTGGCACATAGCGGACAAAAGTAAATCCGCAGTGGTGGAATGTACCGAAAGGGGAACAAGCGTGTGTATCAATCCCGTGGGCGTTCTCACAAACAATCCACCGTTTGATTTCCACATGGAAAATCTTTCGCAGTACCTCAACTTATCTGTGCAAAACCCATCGGAAAGCACCAATTTGCGGTTAAAACCTTTCAGCAACGGTTTCGGGGGAATAGGACTTCCGGGAGATTTCTCTTCCGCTTCCAGGTTTGTGAAAGCGGCTTTTTTAAGAAACAACTGTTTTTGTCCCGATGTAAACGGAGTGCAACACTTTTTTCACCTTCTCGATGCAGTGGCTGTGCCTGCGGGTGCCGTTTCTCTTCCATACGAAAAGGTGTACAAAACCAACTATTCCTGCTGTATCGACAGTGACAGCGGTGTGTACTACTACAAAACGTACGAAAACAGCAGTGTGCGCAGTGTGGACATGCACAAAACAGATATCGACGGCGCATCGCTTGTGTCCTTTGACGTTTACTGAAAACAAAAAATAACCTCTGCAAGTGCAGAGGTTTTTATTTTGCAAAATTCATTTGGCGCAAGTTGCGCTTTACGATGATTAATACATAGTTTTGTCGGTGATTTTCATGTAATCACGGAAAAGTTGCAAACATTCTTCGTGATCTATTTGAGAAATTTTGTCCTGAATCTTTTCCATATTTATTTCCAGCGTCTTGCTGAAAACGTCGTCACGAAAACCTATCATGTCATTTTCCGCTATGGAACAACCGTAGTAGATGTGATTTATGTTGGACCACAAAATTGCCCCCAGACACATTACGCACGGTTGACCGGTAGTGTAGATGTCGGCACCCGACAAATCAAACGTGTCAAGATTTTTGCAGGCGTCCCTGATTGCTTCCATTTCGCCGTGGCAGGTGGGGTCGTTGTTTTTTGCTACACGGTTGTGTCCTTTTCCTATGACGGTTCCGTTTTTCACGACCACCGCACCAAAAGGTCCGCCGTCGTTTTGCGCAATGCCCTTGCGAGCCTCGTCAATGGCAATTTTCATATAGGTGTTCATGGCTATCCTCCGTTGTCGCTTGTGGCGACCCAAACAAAGCAAAATGCCGTGTCTGGTAAAAATATCGGCTGTTGCCGAAAAAATCTGAAATCAGACGTCCGTCAATTTTGCAAAAGTTGTTGCAAAATGCTTGCGTCGGTGTAGGTTACCACCATTTTGCCCTGCTGTTCCACGTATACCCACGTTGGTTCTCCGTACAAGACGGACATTGCCCACAAAGCAACGTTCCAATGTTGTTCTTCGGCAAACTGTGCGGCAAGTTGTTGGTTTGAGAAGAAGTAGAAAAAGCACTGGTTTTCATCGCTGTCCGTAACAACAATGTAGTAGTCGTAACCGAACTCTTGCGAAGAAGTGTAGTCAATGTAAAAAACATCGAATTCGTCGGATTTTTCGTACGCTTGGCGCACTTCGTCAACAAGGTACTCTCTGGGCAAAATGTGTTGTGACGTACGGCAAGCACACAAAACAACCGTGCAAGCAACAAGTAACAGACAAATTATTGCAAGTTTGTTGTTTGATTTTGACATGGCAACCCTTCAAGTAACGGGAATACTGCGCTTGCGCTTCGTGGCGTTCGTGATACGCACTCGGCTGAGCGAACCCGTTACCGCACAATTTCATTTGGAGCGGGTAACGGGAATACTGCGCTTGCGCTTCGTGGCGTTCGTGCTGCGCACTCGGCTGAGCGAACCCGTTACCGCAAAATTTCATTTGGAGCGGGTAACGGGAATACTACGCTTGCGCTTCGTGGCGTTCGTGCTACGCACTCGGCTGAGCGGACCCGTTACCACAAAATTTCATTTTGGAGCGGGTAACGGGAATACTACGCTTACGCTTCGTGGCGTTCGTGCTACGCACTCGGCTGAGCGAACCTGTTACCGCACAATTTCATTTGGAGCGGGTAACGGGAATACTACGCTTACGCTTCGTGGCGTTCGTGCTACGCACTCGGCTGAGCGAACCTGTTACCGCACAATTTCATTTGGAGCGGGTAACGGGAATACTACGCTTACGCTTCGTGGCGTTCGTGCTACGC
>ERZ825525.1146-NODE-1146-length-25984-cov-8.992827_pt1 | contig 25984 bp, 23 predicted proteins | sample MGYA00519930_ERZ825525 | MGnify/ENA primary metagenome ERZ825525 (study PRJEB31778, sample SAMEA3449203) | human gut metagenome | biome: human gut; feature: human-associated habitat; material: faeces | place: United Kingdom | collected 2010/2012 ... | reverse complement strand
TTTTCCACTTTGTAGCCGTAAATGATAAAGCCGCCTGTAAAATTGCCTTTACTGCGCGTTTCACGCATACCGCGCTTTACTTTCTGCGAAAGTTCAGCGGAATAATATTCTGCATAGCCTTCAAGCATACTTTCGAGTATGATTGCTTCGGGACTGTCGGGAATGTATTCCGTCGCTGAAATGACTTTAACGCCGTTGTCTTTCAGGGTTTTCTTGTGTATCGCCGTTTCATATTTATTACGGCTGAAACGGTCGAATTTGTAAACAAGCACAACATCGAAAGATTTTTTTGCGCTGTCTTTAATCATACGCTGAAAATCGGGGCGGTTGTCGTTTGTTCCCGTCATTGCTCGGTCAATGTAGGTGTCTAAGATTACAATGTCATTGGACTTTGCGTACTCATTGCATACGCGCAACTGTCCCTCAATGCTTTGCTCGGTTTGGCTATCCGAGGAATAGCGGCAATAGATAACTCCTGTTTTCATAATTTTTAATCTCCTTTGAAAATGTATTTTTTGTCTTTCGACAAGGGGCGGACAAACGGAAACGCATTGTAAAGTTTATTTCTTATATCGCATTCTCCTTTTATGCAAGGGTTGCGAAAAGCAATGCACTTTACCCTTGCATAAAAGGGCGGTTTCGTTTACGCTCCGCAAGCCGAAAGACAAAATGATTCAGTTGCATTTCGGCAACTGCGATATGGTTTCGGGACTTACTTTGCCTATATGACACCCCTCGTCCCAACAGTTAAAGTCATCGAATAACAAGGCTTTTCTGTCGTCTATACCTGTATGACAGACAATATCCTCGTCCATAACGTCAGACTTGAAATAGGTAGGCAAATCTCCGCCGTATACCAATCTTTCTCTGCTTTTCTCTATGTATTTGAGAAGATAGCGGACGGATTGCACGACATCGTTTTTGTCTATCGCCTTGAAATCGTTTCTGCCGAAGTACCGCAAAAAGTGCGTGTTTTGGTACGTTGTCTGCATTCGGTGTTGTTTGGTGCTGTAATCACTGATTTGTTTCAGTTCTCCCACCATAGCGTTTTCGGGGATATAGAATATCCCGTGAAAGTGTAGCCGCTCGCTTGCAGAGCGTTCCCACACGCCGATATACTTCCAGCCTTTGCGGCTTACAAGGTGTTTCAAAGTGTTGCGCAATGTCTTTTGAAAGGTCTGTTCCGTGTGCTTTTCGTCGGAATAGGTACACGTTACAAAGAAATTCCAATTGCGTTGCAGATACACTTTGTGCCAAAGCCTCGTATACCGCTTATATGCGTTGTTTCTCTTGCGTTCCGTTTGCCGCTTGACGTATTCTTCCGCCTGTTTATCGTCGGGAAAATCGCCTTGCAGTTTTTCCGTAACGTATTTGCGGCGTTCGCGTTTCGGCAACGCCTGACTTTCCGCATAAGCCGTTTCAAACTTGGCTTTTACGCTGTCTGTTTGCAGATTGCTTTTCCTTGCCGTTTTTCTGCCTTTGCGGCTCGGAAAGTTTTCTTTCGGGACGGCGATATAATGACTGCCGTCATAATAAATTTTGCTTGCCCGATATGGCATAAATAGTTCTCCTTTTGATGTGTTTTAGTGAAAAAGAAAAAGGACAAAATACAAAACAATCCTGTTATCGTTTCATACTTTGCCCTTTGCTTTACGGCGCGTCCCCGTCACTTTTCGGAAATCTTAAACGCCTGCGTATCGGCTCTGTTATCTTCTTTACTGTCGGTTACTTTCGGTTCAATTCAATTCGTTCACTTTTCGTTTATCTATTTAATGGGGCGGCGTTATACGTTGCGCCCCGAACATTCCTTTCTGTCAATTCCATTTCCGTTTCATTACATTACAATTCATTCCGTTCTTTTGCCAATTCCAAAACTCTTGCCATTATCGTTTCAAAGAAAACACGCCTTTCATCGTCTGACAATGCCGTTATGTCGGGGGTTCCGACAGTAACGACTTCGAGTTCTGTTTTCAGCACGTTTATCACCTCCTCGCACTTGATTTTTTGAGAGGCAGAAAAATACCCCTCACTATTTAGGCTCGAAAACGGCAAAAAGCAAGGGGCTAAAAGAAAAATTTTACAAATTTTTTTTGCGCGTCGGCTTTATCTCCGTTTCGACACTTGAAATTATACACTGTTTTTCGCTTTGAGCGTGAGTAGGTGAAAGTATACTTTCCGTAGCAAAACCGACACTTTCCGATACTGCAGGTATACTAAACAGCGAAAAAACGCCGATATACGGATACCAACCGTATACATTAGCGTTACAACTCAAATACTGCCGCACGGGAGATAAGGGCAGATCGCCAAGCGGTTCAGCGGCGACCGCCCGTTCCCGTGCGCTTTGAGTTCCGCCTTATTCCGTTGTTGTTATGGCGGGTGCTTGAACGGCGAGGCGTAGCCGAGCCGCTCGTTTATTCAAGCACCCGCCACAGTGCCAAATTTACTTTTGACTACGTTGTTTGCTTGAAATTCATCGATGTTTTTGATATAATTTCAATATGGATTGGTTTAATTATTACGGACTTGCCATAATGGCGGTCATTATGATACCTAATATAATTTATGCAGTAAAGCACAAAAATCAAGTGGTCGTTTATGATAACAAGGCGGCTATTATTTTTGAGCAAATCGGCAGATATGGCTGTTTTGCCTTTATGATATTCAATATTCCGTACACATATATCGGCTTTTGGTTTTCTTTTGGGAAAATATTTTACATAGCCGTCAATGCAGTTTTACTTTTGGGGTATTGTATATCTTGGAGTGTGTTGCGGAATAAAAATGGTATCGTAAAAGCTCTGTTGCTTTCTATAATACCATCATCGGTTTTTATTGTTTCAAGTATACTTATTGCAAGTATTCTTTTATTTGTATTTGCCGTTATTTTTGCAGTAACGCATATCCTTATTTCTATAAAAAGCGCAAAGACGGAAAATACGAACGAGCCGAAAATAAAAAAGAAAACAATTATTTCGGTTATAGCGGTATTATTGAGTGTGGCTTTGATTTTTGTTGGCACATTGGGCGGACTGCTTGTTTATCAACAAAGCAGTTTCGGCAAACTTAAAAATATGTCATCGTTGGATATGATTGAATATTGTTGTTCAGATAAAAACACTAAAATAAGTGTTGCATTCATTGAAAACGGTGAAATCACATATCATATTTACAGCCAAAACGGCGAAGAAACAAACATCTACGATTACGAAATCGGTTCGATTAGTAAAACTTTTGTCGGTGCATTGTGTGCAAAAGCCATAAATGAAAATAAACTAAGTTTGACAGACAGTATTGCGAAATATCTTGATTTGGGAAATGATAAATATTACCCGACAATAGAGAGGCTTTTAACGCATACATCGGGTTACGCCGCTTATTATTTTGAAAGTTCTATGATTGGCAACAAATTTGCGCATATCACGAACGATTTTTACGGTATAGGTAAAGATAAAGTTCTGCATAGAGTGCAGAACATTGTGCTTGAAAATAAAGATTATCCGTTTGTATATTCTAATTTCGGCATATCGGTTTTGGGACTTGTTTTGGAGAGCATTTATAGCGACAGTTTTACAAACATTATGAATGACTTTATCCGAAATGACTTGCACTTGCAAAATACGCAGGCAGCAAAACAAAACGGTAATCTCAATAAGTATTGGAAGTGGAAACAAAACGACGGTTATATTCCGGCAGGTTCAATTATTTCAAATATTGAAAGTATGGCGATTTATTTGCAATTATATATGAATAATACCATTTCATATTTGCCGATGACTTATTCCAAAATAAAAGATATAAATGCTAACCAAGCAGCCTACGAAGCAATGAATATTCGCATGGACAGCGTAGGTATGACTTGGATGTTGGACAATAAAAACGATATTATTTGGCATAACGGTGCAACTACCGATTTCAACAGTTATATAGGGTTTACTCAGGACAGGCAGCGTGGTGTTGTAATTTTAAGCAATTTGAGCGCAAATGATAAAATTTCAATGACGGTAATCGGGGCAAAACTTTTGACGGAACAGTTTGATTTATAAAATTCGATTTACGTTACTAACGCTCCGCCAAGCGGTACCCAACTGAACCCGTAAAAAGGTTTGGTTGGGGTTTTATTTGCTCCGCCAAGAGCGGGCTTGTTGCAAGTTGCTTGCAAAAGGAAAGGCAAAACGCCTTTCCTTTTTTTGTTGTTTGCTTCAATTTCTTATGTTTTAAAAATCAAAATTTTAACAACGTAACAAAAATTTTGGTGTTGTTTGCGTAGTAAGTTGTTTTGGTTTGCAAAATCACAATCAAATCAGCCAACAAGTTTTTAAGGCGTGTGAACCTAGTTTTATTTGCAAGGTATCTGACGCTGTGGTATAATAGTTGTACTGTGTTGACGAATTTTTATCGGCACAGCAAGTTTTTGCTTGCAATCAAAAGAAAACTATGACGGCTTGGCATTTCAACAATCTATTAAAACGCCTGTCTTCGGGCGATATGTCGGCATTGGAGCAGTTATTCAACGAGTACTACCCCAAGGCTTATGCCGTTGCACGCCTGAAATTGAAAAGCGGTGCAGATGCCCACGACATAGCGTCGGATGTAATTGTCAAACTGTGCGGTTTGGCAGGCATGACCGTCAAAAACCCCGACGCATACGTCTACACGATGACGGTGAATCTTGTCAGAGATTTTCAAAAGCAGTCTAAACCGTTGTATGTTGCCGATTTGCAGACGTTGGACAGCGCCGTGCTTACAAACGATGTTTCAAGCCACGACGTGATGGATTTGTTGTCAAGTCTTGCGGAAACGGACAAGGAAATTTTCTGTCAGCATGTGTTTTACGAACTTACTTTTGCGGAAATTGCCAAAAATCTCAACTTGTCTGTGGCAACGGTCAAACGACATTATGCCAAAAGTTGCAAGCAGTTGCAAAGCGAAATTAACGATTGCGGAAAATAATTCTGCAATTTTTTTATTTTGTGATACTTTTCCCCTTTTTCAATCGTCAATATATTAGGGGATAATCTTATGAAAAAAATTATTTGTGTTGCATTGTCAATTTTATTTACTCTGTCAATTTGCGTTTTTGCCAAACCCGCGGAAAAAACTTATGCCGACGGTTTCAACGGCTCAACGTTTTTGTACACTCAAAACGAAAATGTAAGTTACTACCGCAAGGTTGAAAGCGAAACGGTTATACCAAGCGACATTCCCAAATATTACAGCATTTCCGCAAATGATTGCGCACCCGTTGCGGGAACTATTGTTTTGGGGTATTTCGACAGGTATTTCGACGAACTTATCCCTAATTTCACGGCAGGAATTACAATTCGTGATATCTACATTTACAATCCTCAAAATGCGTCCGTGTCAGAAGTGATAAACAGTTTGTTTGTTCTTATGGAAACCAATTCTTCCGGAAGCGGAACGACCATAAGTCAGTTTCAAAACGGTTTGCAACAATACGTGCAGTCCAAAAACAGAACAATCGAGTTCGAAAGCGTCAAAAACGGAAGTTTTTCGGTAGGAGAAACAACGGCGTCAATCAGCGAACAAATTCCCGTTGTAATTTTCGTGTCGGGATATGCGTTAGTTGACCAAGACGGAATAACGTCCGGCGGCAATACCGATGTTTATGTTAAAAAAATATACGGCGGTGCTCACACAATGGTGGTAAGCGGCATAAAAACCATTACCTACTACAATCAGTACAATGTTGTTGTCAGTCAAAAAATCTTGTTGAGAGTTTCCGACGGTTTCTCTTCCGGTTCCACCAAATATGTGATGGTGTACGGGTTCGGAAATATCGATAACGCCTATTCTGTCAATATATATTAAGGGACAACATGAAAAATATTAAAAATATTAAAAAAGAAATAAAACAAATTGCCGAAAAAGAAACGCCGCAATTTCAATCGTGGTTGCAACAAAACAATCAGCGTGTCAACGACCAATTAAACAGTGCGCCCTTTCGCAGCCCAACCGTTACAAAGCCCAATCGTCTTGCAAAATGGGCAATCGCCTGCGCCTGCATGCTGATTTTTGTTGTAGTTTCTCTTCCTTTTGTGCTGAAAACTACGCAAACGCCCGGTTCTCCTACATATGAGAATTCGGAAGTGTGGGGACTTTTAATAGATGATGAAAAGTCCTACGAGTATTTGCACAGCATCGGCTGTAACTTAACATTAAAGTCTCTCAATGGACGCGAATCGTATACAAGCGATAATAAACTTGTATTTGCAACTATTAGCGGACATTATGAGGTGCTTGATGGCGATTATTATCTTTTAACGTTTCTGTTCCATCTTGACAAAAACTATGAATTCGTCGGTAAGGAAATTTACGAAAGTCTTACAGAAAAGGTTGTTGTCGGCGATTACACGATTTATTACGGCGAAGGAAAAGCTAGTTTGCTGAAAGCAGCCTACCTTTTGAAAATTCAGTACAAAGGCAATGTATGTTACCTGCATGTGGATTGTTTCGAGCACAGTTTGGAAAGCCTGATTGCCTTGCTTACAAATACTCAAAACTGAAAGGAGGGGAAATGATGAAAAGAATTTTGGCAATTTTATGCAGTGTAATTCTTGTCGTTACCTGTTGTGTGATGGTGGGGTGCGACGACAAGGAAACCTATGAAATGTCCCTCATGGTGCACTGTGCATCGAATACGGAAACATCGTATTACATAGAAAACAACGTTTATGCGGTGTTTACTCCGTATATAGACACCGTAGTTTTAGATTTGTATCGGATAGAAAAACGTTATTATACATTAGAATACGCTTGTATTGGTGGGCTGGACTACACAAAAGACCACACGGATTTGGGATTTTGGCATTCTGTGCGCGATTTTTACAATGTAACAGGAGATTGCCACTACTATGTGGATGGCGTACTGAAAACAATTTTTTCACCAGACGAGAATAATGCATTTTGTGTTGAAAATAAGGGGTATTATGAAATGCGTTGGACAATAACACCTATTGATGAGGAGTTGCAGAATATAGCAGAACGCACTATTTTCTTGAAAGTTAATGTTGGATAGACGCGGAGGAATTTATGAAAAAGATCGTAATAATTTTATTGTTGATTGTTCTAATAATTTCCGGCTGTATTTTGGGCAGTTGCAGCGGAAAAGAAAACATAAAAGTGCGTGTAAGTTGTGCATACATGCAAAGCGCAAACCTTTCCATCAACTCTTTTATTATAGAATATGACGAAAATACTGATATTCAGTATATGTATCTTTCTGACGAATTGCCACGCACAATAACCCTAACGGGTTACGTAAGAGCAGACGATACAAAAAATCCTGCGATTGCATTGTATGGCGATAGCGTTAAATTAAGCGGAACTTACACTGACGGAGCAACCACGGTAGATACCGGATGTTTCTATGATGGATCGAGGTACTGCTTTTTCATAAAAAACGCAGGCAGATATGTGTTGACTTTTGAAGTTAACCCGTCCAAAGAAAATCTCCAATCACGTACGGTAACGTTAATAGTCGATGTCGGACCTATGAAAATACCGGCGAGTAATTGACGGATATTCTTCATATAGACCTATAAAAACTAAGCAGGGAAATTGATGAAAAGAATTGTTGCAAATTTTTTGCAGTGCAATTCTTGTCGTTACCTGTTGTGCAACGTTGATGTGCATTGGTGGAATGTTCGATATGCAACCGTGCGTCAGTTACACAAATTCTATCCCTCAACAATATCAAAAGGTGTTGTTGCGGTAACCTGTCGGCACAGATGAGGACTTGATTGTGTACGACGAAAAGTGAAAAGTCAGCAACGCTTTTTTGATTTGATTCAGATGAACGGTGTGTCTTGCAGGCAGGGGTAGGCAAAAGGACTATTGCGAAAACATTGAAGTGCGGTAGTCCCAATAATTTTCGAGAATGATTGCAATATCATGCATGATCTCGGTCGGAAAAACAATTCGGTCGGGACAAGTTGAACAAAATCGGTCTTATTCCGCATTGTTCAAATAATACGCGCTCCAAAATGGTGTTGCAACTTATTCAAAAGCAGCCGCTGCAAGTTGTTTGCAGCGGCTGTTGATTTGTCAGACCGTTCTTTTTTGTTGCTGACTTCCTTTTCTCAAACCGAACATTGCCTTGACGTACAAATCTTTACAATGTGGGCGATATTTGTATTAAATAAGGTAATTTATTGCGAATAAAAATTTTGCTATTCGTCAAAGTTTTTCAACGTATTTTCTGCAACGTAATTGTGCTTTACAATGTGGGCGATATTTGTATTAATCGAAGTAATTTATTGCGAATAAAAATTTTGCTATTTATCAAAGTTTTTCACGTATTTTCTTTCGCTTATCTGTGCATTGGTACTTACAGCCTTTGAAATGCTGGACAAATTTTACGGAAAGTAGTATTTTGTACTTAGTCTTTTGAAACAACGGAGAATTTATATATGGTAAAAAAGCATCTTTCGTTAATTATCACCTGCGTGGTGCTTGCAGTGGCGTTTGTTTTGGGCGGATGCATTCTCATCACGCCTGCTCCCTCGGCAGACACACAGGGATTCAGTGCACAAAACGCTCTTTCTTACTTGCAGGAAATTGCCAAACAACCGCATTCCGTGTTTGACACAGAGGCGCACGAAAATGTCCGTCTGTACATAAAGCAAACGCTGACAGACATGGGGCTTAATGTGGAAGAACACAATTGGGCCAAGGAAGACCTCGACTACATGGGTGCCCTCAACTCGGACAACACTCTCGACAAAACAAAGCCCATCACCTACGACATCAAAAATCTGTGGGTAACAATACCTGGCAAAAGTCAAACAGGCGTTTTGCTGATGGCTCACTACGATTCCCGTGGACACAGCGCCCGTGCAGGCGAACTCGGCAATTCCTACGGGGCTGCGGACGACGGTTTCGGCGTAGTAACGTTGCTGGAAATTGCCCGTCTTTACTCGCAGGTGCCTTCCGATCAGTTGGAAACAAGCATTTACATTTGTTTCACCGATGCCGAAGAAACGGGCATGTACGGTTCCTTGCAGGAATCTCTTACAAACGAGATTGTCAAGAACAACGTGAATTTTGTAATAAACGTTGAGGCTCGTGGCGTTGCAGGCCCTGCGTACATGTTTGAAACAAGCAAAAACAACATAAAAGTAGTGGATTTGTATGCCCAAGCCAACCTTCCCATGACCTATTCCGTGGCAACTGCGGTGTACTCGGTAATGACCAACTTCACCGACTTCACTTCCATGTTGGATATCGGCAAACAGGGCATCAACTTTTCCACTTTGGACAACATCAACTACTATCATGTGCCGTCGGACAACCTTTCCAACATCAGCACAAGCAGCATGCAGCATTACGGCTCGCAAATAATGCCCATTTTGAAGGAATACACGTCCAACGCCAAGTATGCCGACATCAACTACTTCGATGCCACGCAGGACGCAGTGTTTTTCAACGTTTTGCCCGGTGTTTTGGCACGCTATTCCGAAACGGCGGCGATTGTGTTCACTCTGTTGGGCATTGCGGTGTTCGCCGTGGCGCTTGTTTTCATGATTATCAGGAGAAAAATAAGCGCAAAACGCTTTGGCGTGGCAATGGCAGTGGTGCTTGCTTCTGTGGTGGGTGCCGCCCTTGTGGGATTTGTCATTTCCTACCTTACGGCGCTAATCGTGGGCAATCCGTGGAATCTCACCTACCTGCGTGTTAACGGTGCAGGTGTACCCTTTGCCCTCACTTTCATTTTGGTGCTTGCAGGCGAATTGCTGTTCTGCTTCAAAAAAATCGGAAAATCGCAAACTTCCGCAACGGAATATCTGACGGCGGGCGTTGCGTGGAATCTTCTGTTTGCAACCGTTACCACGTTTGCACTTGCAGGGGCGTCTTTCCTGTTTTTCTGGCCTGCGTTGCTGGGCGCAGTGGTGTTGCTTGTGAGAGCGTTTACGGAAAACGGCATTGCAAGCCATGTGCTTTGCTCGGTAACAAACGCAATTGCGTTGCTCATTTTCGTTCCGTTGCTGTATTCGTTGTTTATTGCAGTAACGGCTGGCGGATTGCTGGCTTTGGCGTTGCTGTTTGCCTTTGCGCTTTCGGTGGTGTTGCCTGCCTCCTTCTTGCAGTCCGACATTGTTTTGCCTTTCAAAGAGCACAAAACTGTCGAGGCAAACGCCTGAAAACATGCCTGTCAGGCAATGGTTCAAAGGTCATTTGCACAACGCAAAACACAGGCAAGACTAATTAAACTTAAAAACAAGTCTTTTCACAAAAAAACCGCACATCAAGTTGCGGTTTTTTTGTTGTAAGCGATCTGACGTAAATAAACGGTACGACCGTAAAGTTTTATTCAGTGTTGTCTTGAAAGAAACAACGGAATGGACACAACAGCAGGTTTTAACGGCAGAACAATCACTTGCGAATACATTTTTCGTCCCAAAATACTTACAAAACACATTTACCTGAACACGACACGGTAAATAAGGGCAGGTATTATCGAAAAATAATAAAGTACATAAGCGCAAGCATGTTAACGGCAGTTTTTGTAAAATGTTTGTCCGACTTTTGAGAGCAATGTTTGTCTTTTGCAGAGGTGCGTTCGGTAAACAAAACGTGTATTCACATTCCTTTTTTGCAGACTGTTGACAAATTCGGGGAAAAGCAATATAATGTAGGCACAATAAAATTTTAAGGAGTGTTACCATGAAAAGAATTGTCACATTGAACACCCGTAACCTCGAAGAAAGCAAACAAAACGGCGGTTGCGGAGAATGCCAGACTTCCTGCCAATCCGCTTGCAAAACCTCTTGCGGTGTTGCTAACCAAAAGTGCGAAAAAACGGATAAATAACGTAATTTTTCATTTGGAGTAAGCCACTCGGGAGTTTCCCGAGTGGTATTTAACTGTTATGGTACATACATTTACACAATGCGGCTACAACATTGCCGTGGATACAGCCAGCGGTTCCGTTCACGTTGTGGACGAAATTGCTTTGGACGTAATAAACAATTTTGAACATATCAACGAAGCCAAAACCGTTTCGGAAATTGCCCAAAGGCACGGAGTAACGGAAAAGGACATTGAAGAGTGCATTGCCGACGTGCAAACTCTTGTTGAGGAAGGCACGCTTTTTTCCGAGGACAAATTCCGCCCCGACGTGGACAAACTTGCCAAACGTTCCACAGTGGTGAAGGCGTTGTGTCTGCATGTGGCGCACACCTGCAACCTCAACTGCGAGTACTGTTTTGCGGCGCAGGGCAAGTACCACGGCGAAAGGGAACTGATGTCCTTTGACGTGGGCAAACGTGCGTTGGATTTTCTGGTAGAAAATTCCGGCACAAGGCACAACCTTGAAGTGGACTTTTTCGGCGGAGAACCGCTGATGAACTGGCAGGTGGTAAAAGACCTTGTTGCCTATGCCCGAAGCATAGAAAAACAGCACAACAAACACTTCCGATTTACCCTTACCACCAACGGAATGTTGGTAAACGACGAAGTAATCGACTTTTGCAACAAAGAGATGGACAACGTGGTGTTGAGCCTTGACGGACGCAAGGAGGTCAACGACCGTTTCCGCAAGACGGTGTCGGGAGTGGGCAGTTTCGATGTTATTGTGCCAAAGTTTGTCAAATTTGCAAAAGCCAGGGGCAACAGGGAATACTACATGCGAGGCACTTTCACCCATTTCAACCCCGACTTTATGAAGGATATCGACGTAATGCTCGCCCTGGGTTTTGACAGACTCAGCATGGAACCGGTGGTGTGCGAACCAAATTCCCCCTATGCGTTGACGGAGGAGGACAAAAAAATTGTCTGCCGTCAGTACGAATTGCTTGCCGAAAAGATGATTGCTCGTCGCAAAGAGGGCAAACCCTTTGTTTTCTACCACTACATGCTGGATTTGCAACACGGTCCCTGTATTTACAAGCGCATTTCGGGGTGCGGTTCCGGCACGGAATACATGGCGGTAACGCCCAAAGGCGATTTCTACCCCTGCCACCAATTTGTAGGGGATGAAAAGTACCTCATGGGAAACGTGTACGACGGAGTTACCAACACGGCAGTGAGGGACAACTTCAAAAAATGCAACGTGTATTCCCGCAAGGAATGCGACGACTGTTGGGCAAGGTTGTACTGTTCCGGCGGTTGTGCAGCCAATTCCTACCATGCTACAGGAAACATAAACGGCGTTTATGCCTACGGTTGCGACCTTTTCCGCAAACGTATGGAATGTGCTTTGGCTGTTGCCGCTTCCCAAGCGTTGGACAAATAAGTTTTTCAAAAACTCTTCCCTTTTCAGCGGAAGAGTTTTTTTGTTGCAAAAGATTTTTGCTACCGTATCACAAAAATTGCTACAAAAGCAGTGTGTTGCGAGGCAAAAACACCGTTACGTAAACAGATTTTTAAAGGCATGATTCCTTTTGCGCAAACGTCGTGAAAACCGCCCGTGGGTGAGAGTTATTCGGGGTGCTTCAAATTTGCCGAAAAACAGGCAGTTGTTTACGTACGTGCGTGCTTTTTGCTTGAAACGGCATTTTTCACAAAGACAAGCAGGGCAAATACGTTTTTTGCGTTCCGTTTCGTTGTTTGGCGGAAAAATTTTGGGCAACGGTAAAACTGACGTCTTCGGGCAACATTCTCAGCAATGCAAAAGTTTCATTTTGTTTTTGTCCAAATGGTGTTTTGCCCAAGTGTTTTTCTTACTGTTTGCTTTTAGGCGTAACGCTTGTTTTTTGACGTAAATTACATTATAATATTAAACAAAGTTTGCAATTACACTGCACAATGAAAAAAGCAGGGCGGAGGATACGGTGAAAAAGGGACTTTTGCAAATGTTGGAAGAATTTTCCAAACAGGACGTGCTGGCAATGCACATGCCGGGACACAAACGGAAAACGGAAAAATTTCCCTATCTTGCCGAGTTGGCGGGAGCGTTGGACATCACGGAAATTGAGGGGTTCGACAATTTGCACGATGCGCACGGGGCTATCAAGGACATTTGCGACAGAGCGTCGGCTTTGTGGCAAAGCAAACGCACCTTTTTGTCGGTAAACGGCAGTACAGGTGCGCTTTTTGCCGCTCTTTCGTGTTGCGCCAAACCCAACGACAAAATTCTGGTGGCACGCAACGCCCACAAATCGCTGTGCAACGCCATCGAATTATTGCGTTTGCAGGCTACGTGGCTGTACCCGTCGACGGAAAAGGACTTCGGAATCTGCCTTCACGTTGACGTTTCCGACGTGGAAAAAGCCTTTCAAAGTGAAAAGTACCGTGCCGTGGTGTTGACTTCCCCCACCTACGAGGGGGTAATCAGCGACGTTGAAAGCATTTCCCGTATTGCCCATGCCAACGGCGCCGTGGTGATAGTGGACGGAGCGCACGGGGCGCATCTCGATTTGTCCCCGTGTTTTCCGCCAAGCGGAACAATAAACAATGCCGACCTTGCAGTGTGCGGATTGCACAAAACACTGCCTGCGCTTACGCAAACGGCTGTGCTGCACCTGTACGGCGAGAAAATACCTGCGGAGGACGTAGCCCGTGCCATGTCGGTGTTTGTAACCAGCAGTCCGTCCTACATTCTCATGAGTTCCGTGGACGGCATGACGAAATATCTGCAAACCGAAGGCAAGCAGGCGTTTGAAGAGTTTTGTTTTCATCTCAACAACTTTCGCCACCAGGCGCAACGCTTTCGCCACCTGAAACTGTACAACGGACAAAATGCCTTTGCCTACGATTTTTCCAAAATTTATGTCGACTGTTCCCACACGGACAAAAGCGGTTTTCAAATCAAAACTATTTTACGCAAACGCTACGCAATAGAAGCGGAGTACGCTTCGGCAAAGGGCGTGCTGTTCATTGCCACTCTTGCCGACGGCAAGAAGGAATTTGACAGACTGTTGCATGCTCTTAACCAGATTGACAAGCAGTGTAACGCCTCTCAAAGTCCTTTCGTAAGCGATTGTCCGCCATGCGAGTGTGTGTGCCTGCCGTGGGAATTGTCGCCAAACACGCAAATTTTGCCCTTTGGCGAGGCTGTCGGTAAAACTTGCGCACAAACGGTGTGGGTGTATCCGCCGGCAGTGCCGCTGCTGTTGAAGGGCGAACGCATTTCCCGACAGTGTGCGGATTTTGTGGCGGAAACGTTGCGTTGCGGAGGCACCGTAAGCGCCGACGGCGACATTGAGCAAGGGTTTGTCAAAGTCGTTGCAGACTGACGTGTTTTATTGTTTCGGCAAGCAGTAGTGTATCAGAAACGCCACTGTGGTAATTGTTTTTGCAAACAAATTTTCCTTCGTCATAAAATTAAACAACGTAGCAAAAGGGGGGCTTTCAAAGCCGCCCTTTTTTCTGTCGTTTTTTTGTTTTGCGGAAAGGTTTTTTCTTCACGGTGTAAAGAAAACGGAACGTTGCAAAGGTTTCCGATGCGTTTCGGTGTGTGCGTCTTTGCAAGTGCAACAAGCATTTGTTTGTGTTCGGCAATGTGAATTTGTGCAACTGCAAGCGTGATTTGTGTGGCGGAAAATAATAGCGCAAAAAAAGAGCAGGTACTCTTTCGAATACCTGCCCTTTAATGCAAGTGAGATTATGCTCCGTAGAACCAACCTACCGTGCCACCGCTCAAAGAGGTGTTTGCGCAAGCGATGAAGGTCATGATCATTGCGTTTACAAGACCTGCAAGCCAAGCGTTTCCTGTGCGGGTGTACATTCTTCTTGCAACAACCGTAGCAACGGCAACGCAAGGAATGATGGGGTAGCAAGCGATGAAGAACAGTTTGTTAGCACTGTCGATCATAGCGCCTGTGTTGACGAAGTAGGAGTTCTGAATCCAGAACAGCAACATAATGCCGATAACGTTGAAGAACACGTTGATAGCGATTGTAGCCCATTCGGGAAGGTCTTTCACACGGTAGTTCTGGCTGAATGCAGCGGATACCATGTAGAAGATGAAGAACAAGGGAACGTACTTCATGTAAGATACAATACGTACGAAACTGAATGTTCTGATGTCGAATGTCCAGATACGGAAGTCAACAACTGCAATTGCCCACAGGAAGTTAACAACGCCGTAGAACATAGCCACGAGGATAACTGCCAACAGGATGGTCTTCAAAACGTTTTGCCAACTTCTGATTTGGAAGCCTGCAAACGGATGTTCGTCGTGCAAAGCGGCTTCGTCGCCGTACACGAACACGTTGATGCAGTGGTTGATAATCCAAATTACAGCCGTTACGGCAACTGCAAATGCAGCGCAGCAGATACCCCAGAAGGCGATAGGTCCTATGTTAGCGTAGATGTAACCTTCGCTTCCCTGGAACAGAGAATTGAATCCCGTTCTGGCCATCCAGCGGTCGCCTGCCGATACGTTTTGCAAACTGTATGCGCCGAACCAAGCGGTAAGAATTCCGCCAATCCAGTAGGAAACGTGCTTACGGGGCTTTTTGAGAAGCAACGGAGCCTCTGCAACTTCGCCCTTCAAGGATGCGAACGCCTTTGTCTTCAAAAGCATATCCGTTACGGGGAAGAGCAATCCGAACAAACCGAGGAAGCCGAGAAGAGCGAAACCTTCTTTCATCCACCATGTCTGGTTTGTGGGAGCCTTGTAGTTGTAGCCTTCAACATTGCCGAATGCATTGTAGAAGAAGTCGATTACGTGAGCGGCAGTAAGCACGGAGAAGTGGTTCATGGGGTGAGTTTCACGTGCTTCGTAAACAACACGGAGGCTGTTTGTAGCGGAAGCAAGTTGTTGTCCCTTCGTTGCAACGCTTGCAAGTTTTCCTTTTGCGTCGGGTTGAGCGATAAGTTTGCCGTTTGCGTAAACACCGCCGTTAACCGTTGTCCAATCTTCATCTGCTGTGGGGGCAACGCCTCTCGTGAAGGTGAATGCCTGGCTGGATTGCAGGTAGAAGGTGGAGTTTCCACGTGTGGTGTAGTTGTAGTATTGGGTGCTGGGACGGAATTTGTCTTCAGCGGTAACCTTTACATATTCATCACCCTTCTTCACGTAGTAGTTGGTGTAGTTGAGTTCCGTTACGCTGTCTTTGTTAACTGCAACGTAGGCGGGTTCCTTCAATGTGGACGAATAGAAGAATTCGTCGGAGGAAGCCTTTACGTTACCGACTGCAATTACGTTACTTCCGATGTAGGATGCGGAAGGAGCGTTGTTGGCTTGCGTCAATGCTGCGGAGATGATACCCATGTGGTATCCTGCTTTGTAGGAAGCGTCTGTTCCTGCTTCGTAACGTGTTCCGCCTGCGCTGAAAGCAGCATTGTCGATACCGTCTATCTGCAGTGCGCCGTTTGTTGCAGAACCGCCCATGGAGTGACCGGAAACTGCAATCTTGCCTTTGTCAACGCCGGGCAGGTTGTACAGGTATTTTGCAGCCTGCAACATGGGAAGTCCGTAGGGACTGTCGGAAGCGTTGGTGTTGTGTCCGTGAGCGGCACGGTCGATAACCAACACGAAGTATCCACGTCTTACCATTTCGATGGCGTTTTGAAGTTGCATTTCACGGTTGTTGTACAAGCCGTGTGTAAACACAACTGCGGGAGCGGGGTTTTCCGCCGATGCCTTTTTGGGGGTGAACAGAATACCGGAAGTAACAACGCCGGAAACGGTGTAGGTAGTTTCAACTCCGGTATCGGTGGGGGTCAACGTAATTGTGCCACTGTTTCTGGCATTACGAAGATCTTCCACTTTGGCGGAAAAACCGCCGGTCTGGATAAGGGCGCCGAAAAACGTAGCGATAATAATAAGTACAAGGCAGATAGCCAGCATTATTACCGGACGTTTATTGGAATCCTTGCCAAACAAGTTTTGCAGTTTGGATTTGTCCATATGTAGTCCTCCTTAAATTTTTTGTCGCAAACGCTTCTACGGCGATTGCGTAACTGCCGAAAAATTTTTACTGCGCAACGGTAAATTGTTTTTCAATTCCGTCATACGTTTTTTTTATAACTTAAAGGAAACTTAATAAATTACTGTCAGTATATCAATTTGCAAATACCAATGTCAATATCAAAAGTAAAATATTTTTTGTTTTTTGTAGTTTTTTTTTGCTTTTTGCAACCTCTTGTAAACACAATGCAAGCCTACGCCTCTGGTTTGTTATATGTTTGCCCCTCGCCAATAATGAAAGACGCAGAAAAAAAACAACGGTCATCGAAAATATTTCCGTTAAATCGCCTTTTTGCGACAAAATTTATTTGTTTCGTACCAACCTTTCGGCACACAAAAAACGCTTTGATGGCACAAAAAAACGCCTTCCGTTGCGGAAGACGTTGTGTGCCCTGTTTGTTTGCGTTACTTTTTTTCGTTTACGGGCGAATCGCAGTAGGGGCAGCGTGGCGAAGATTTTGTGTACAAAAATTTTGCTCCGCAGTGGGGACATTCCGCTGCGTACTGTTTTTGCCCCAACGGGTCGTTTTCATTGAGAATAAGGGTGTCGCCGTCACGTTTTATGCCCACAAAGTACCCTTTTTTGAAACACACGTCAAGTTTGTCCCTTACTTCCTTTTCCGAAAGGGAAAATTGCGAAGCAAGTTCGTTCACCGTGTGCAAATTTTCATTCACAACTGCGCTGACAAGCCGTTCCAGCGTCTTTGTGTTGCCGTATCCGACCCATGCAATGGGCATTCCGTAAAAACCTGCCGCCGTAAAGGCAATGCCGATTGCCATCACAACCCAGATTTCGTTACTTGCACCAAGCACAATGGACGGAATCCCCACCACAAACATTATGGTAAGAGTGATGGAAACAATAAATTTTTTGCGAAGATCCTTGTTTATGGCATCCATGAAAAAACACCTCCGTTAAAAGTATAAGCAAACGGCACGGTTTTGTCAACACGTGAAAATTGTTTTGAGCAGTATTGCCGTTGATATGAAAAATTTTTAAGTTATTATTTCAAATTGTCCCTTTCGATTTTATCTGACACTGTTTTATCAAACTTGCAATTTGCGACAGAAAAACAAACAGATATTATTTACTACACAATAAAAAACAAAACAATATGATTAACATCGTAGGCGTAGTGCGGTTGCAGGAGTCATTCGTTCAGGAAAAACAAAGAGGTATTATCTACTAGACAATATAAAATAAATAATTATGATTTCAGTGCAGGCGTGCTACTCAGGAACAAACAGATTTTTTTGCTACACGATAAAAAACAAAACAATATGATTGACTTTGCAGGCTAATGCGTAAATAAGAGAAATTGATCTTTCATTTGCGAATTTTGTCCCCAAGATAATAACAAAATTTTACAAGTAATGTCTGAAAGCAGGCTGTGCTGTACAAAAATTGCAATATGCCAATGCAGTAAATGTCAATTAAACATAAGTTCTCTTCAAGGTAATCAAAATATTCAGGGGGTTGTACCGAAAAGCAAATTATGATGCTTCAACATTTATTTGTCCAACTACGTCAGACAGGCAGTGTTAAGCACAATTTTATTTAGTTTTTTTGCATATTCGTAGGCAATCTGAGTACCGCTTTTTATCTGTCGTGAAAATATGTTTGTTGAGGTCTGTTGATAAACTAAGGTATCGCAGTAATAAAAAATGCAAATGTCGGACTTCTCAATCATGTGGCGGTTGCGTTTAACGTAAGACGCTTTTCCTGCATTAAGCAAATTTTGTGGCATATAAGTAGCGTCGTAGACGGTTAAAAGATACTTTTCGTATTCCGTGCTGATATTCGGGTATTCTGCCCTTACATAGATTCGTTGTATGTCATTCTTAGTTCGTTTTATTTCCGTCACAGCCTGCAAACACAAATCGTTGAAGTTGCTTTTGCTACCAAAAAGAAAAGTGTCCACATTCATGTCGTTTGCAATACAAAATATAAATTTTTTCAATCTGCAAAAGAATTCCTGACTTGCTTGGATTTTTCTGTGCCCGATAAAAGTTGCTATCAATTTTCACTCCTAAATACGACGTTGTAACTTCCTATATTATAGACTGTCTTTTGCAAAAAATCAATCTTTACGGCGGTATAAATCCGTATTTTTAACGCCCTATATTGATAAACTATCTGTAAAAAGGAGCATTACATTGACAGTTTGTCAGGCAGTTGCCAAACGTGTAAACAGGTTGCTGACGGAGCGCAAAATGAGTCAGTATCGTTTGGAGCAAAATTCCGGTATTCAGCACGGCACAATGAACAGCATAATGAGCGCAAGAAACAAAGGCGTCGAACTAAACACGGTAATGATGATTGCCAAGGGGTTCAACATGACAGTCATCGAATTTTTGGACGACCCCGTTTTTACATCGGACGATTTGGAAGTAGAGTAAATCAGTTACTTTGTTTTAATCGTTTCAAAAAGGGTACGATTTTTGCCGTCAAATGCATTGTTTGCGGTGTTTTGTCAGGGAAAATACACAAATGCAAAAATCCCGGTGCCCAAGTGTCGTGTGCAAAAGTATTTTTTGTGTGTCGTTATCTTTTGCGTTTTCGGCTGGGCAGTATCTGTTTTGAATATCGTCAAGATACTCTTCAAACTCAACTAACGCTGTACATATATTTTTGACGGTAGGCACGGCGTCGGAATTTCTCAAAAACCTTAAAAAGGCACGGCAGAATTTGCCGTGCCTTTCGCTTGGCGGCGAGTTATCGCCTTTGTGCGAACTTAGAAAGTCAGATAAAGGAGCAGCCTCTTTGGACTGCTTTTCTGTTTCCTTTACCGATTCGATTGAGTTGTTGTGCTTTTTGAGCGGATCGGAGAAATAGTAGTTTATTCTTTCAATAATGCTAAATCTTATTGACGTTCTTTTTGTAATCTTATCTTTCAAAATGTTTTTTTATTGACATTTCGTTTATTTGTTTGTATAATAAGTAAGAAAAGTAATACTAATTATACCAAAGGAGTGTATTATGGAGAATTTCCCTGAAGGTAAGTTTCTGACTACGGTAAAAATCGGTTCCAAAGGACAGATTGTTATTCCTAAAGAGGTACGGGATATGTTTTCGCTGAATACTGGCGATTCATTACTTTTAATGGCGGACAAAGGACAAGGTATCGCCTTGCAGCCGTTTTCTTATATGGAAACGCTGTGGAATGCTGTTAACAATGTTAAAAACGGAGATAAAGATAAAAAATGAACGCGCTTGAAGTCAGAGAATTAACAAAAGTTTATCCGGAATTCACGTTGGATAAGGTAAGTTTTTTCGTAAAGCAAGGGCATATTTCCGGACTTATCGGAAGAAACGGAGCAGGGAAAAGCACGACAATTAAAGGTATTTTTCGTCTTATCAATGCAGAAGGAAGTGTCTCTGTCTTTGGGAAAGATTTTCTTAAAGAGGAAATGGCTGTTAAACAGACGATAGGTTATGTCGGGGGCGGTTTTCGATATTATCCTATGAATACGCTCGCTGCAATACGCAAAGCATACGCGCCTTTTTATCCGACTTGGAATCAAAGTAAATATGAAAAATTCCTTTCGCAATTCGAACTTATTGAAAATAAAAAGGTAAAAGAGCTTTCCGAAGGGATGAAAGTAAAGTTTGCGCTTGCCCTCGCCCTCTCGCACGGTGCAAAATTGCTCATTATGGACGAGCCGACAAGCGGCCTCGATCCGCTTTCTCGCGAAGAGTTTTGTGACATTATTTTACAGCTCGTACGAGAAGAAGGCGTATCGGTTCTTTTCTCTACGCACATCACGTCCGACCTGATGCGAATTGCAGACGATATCGTTTATATCTCGCAAGGGAAAATTCTTGCGGCGTGTCCATTGAAAGAATTGCTATGCAAATATAAGTTGGCACATTTTTCTTCTCTTGCCGACGCATCTGCCGTCAATGCTATCGGCGTGAAGGCGGTCAAAGAAGGCTACGAAGGTTTGCTACCCCGTGATTTGCAAATATCGGAAAGTATAGTCGTGACAGATGCAACGATCGACAATATTATCGTACATTTGGAAAAAGAAAACGAGGAAAAGAAACATGTTAAATCTAATTAAAAAAGAAATTGCGCTTTGTATGCACCCTACGGCTTTTATCTTTCTCTTTTTTGCCGTGCTTGTTTTTGTACCGAATTACCCGTATGAAATCATTTTCTTTTTTTCTTGTCTTTCCGTATTTTTCAGCTGTATGATGACAAGAGAAAACGGTGATATTGCTTTTTCCTGCGCATTGCCTGTAAAAAAAGAGCATATTCCCTTTGCAAAAATGTTGGTGGTATTCGGGTTACAATGTATCATTTTATTGCTTGTCGGTATTATCGGCGCAATAAAAGGCGCGGTTTTGCCTGCGGAGCAATATGTCAATCAAGCAGGGATATCGGCAAATCTTGTTTTGGTAGGCAACGGGGCGATTTTGCTCGGCATATTCAATCTAATCTTCTTCCCCTGTTATTTCAAAAACCCCGACAAAATCGGAGTCCCTTTCGTAATCGGTGCAGTTGTTATATTTTTGCTAATCATCGTTTTTATCGCTTTGCGTTGGGCAACGTCGCTCTATTCTACAACCCTGAACGGACTCAATTCCGAAAATACTGGTGCCAAATCAGTGGCTCTTGTGATAGGAATTGTCATCTATGTCGTTTTATCTGCCGTGAGCTGTAAACTATCAATGAAAAATTTTCAAAGAGTAGACTTGTAAATAATATAGTTCAGCGTAATGAGAAGTTAAAAGATCCATTTGAAGAATAAAAGAGTAATAACTTGTATAGTCCTTAAATTTGCCCAGTCAGCCCTTTGTTCAGGCTGACTGTTTTAATTTCGTTCAACGATGATGCCAAAGTAATCAACGGCAAAAAATAATACGAACACAAAATTAAGGTGCGTATTATTTGCTAGTAGAGTAAGCGAAGGGATTCGTAAGGAGCAACGCAGTTGCGACGGAATAGGGATTGTGCAACAATCCCGTCACATTATTTCGTCATCCCTTCGCTGTAGCGTTAAAAAAGGCACGGCTGTTGCCGTGCCTTTCGCTTGGCGGCGAGTTATCGCCTTTGTACGAACTTTGAAAGTCAGATAAAGGAGCAGCCTCTTTGGACTGCTTTTCTGTTTCCTTTACCGATTCGATTGAGTGGTTGTGTTTTTTGAGCGGATCGGCGAAGTAGTAGTTGATGATGATTTTATCGTTGTACAGAATGATGTCGCGGATAAGATATTTCACGAGAGCTTTCCTTACACCTATATCCTGTACGTCGCCGCATATCGCCTTGTTCAGGAATTGAATGACTTTTGCGGGAGTGAGTTCTGCGAAGGTGCGTTGCTTTTCCTGTTCTATGTCGAAGTCAAGCTGGGATATCTGGGTTTCGAGTTCTTTCAGGCGCTCTTTGGTTTGTTCGGTGATGATACCTTGTTCGATAGCGGCAATCAGGTTGCGCGACGCTTTCAGTGCGGCTGTTCGTTTTGTTTCAAGCGATTTGATATTAGCATTGTTTTTTGACTTCTCGTTTATATGTTTGCATAACACCTCTGCTAAGGTTGTCAACGAGCCGTTGTCTGAAAGAAGTTGCCACGTCGTATTGATGACGATATCTTCGAGTTCTTTCTTGCAAGCGGTTTTCAATGTGCATGGTTTTTTGTACCTTGAATGCGTCAGGCAAGTATAGTAATAATGCTTTGCGCCGGTTTTGCTTGTTCCGCTTATTCCGACCATCAGACGCTTACAATCTCCGCAGACCAGTTTTCCGGAAAGGATAAAATCAAAGATTTCTTTCTTCCTGCCGGGAGCGTGTTTGTTCCCGTCGTGTATGTCTTGTACTTTCTGCCATACAACGTCATCAACGATTTTCGGATAGATATTGTCATAAACGGTATCACCGTGTTTTATCTTGCCGTTGTATTTGGTGTTTTGAAGCATTTTATAGATTGCTTTTTCGGTAAGATATTTCCCCCTCTTTGTGCGGATTCCTCGCTTGCGCATTTCCTCGGCTATGTGAGCTGCCGTATAATTCTGTGCATACATTCCGAAGATTTCCTGTACGATTGCTCCTTCTATGGGATTGACGACGTTTTTCTTATCAACGACATCGTACCCGAATAATACCGGTCCGCCTGTGTAATTGCCTTTAAGATAGCTTTCTCTCAAGCCTCGCAAGACTTTCTGAGAAAGTTCCGCCGAATAGTATTGGTTCATACCTTCCAAACAACAAAATGGACATAAAGTTGTTCGGAGGGGTTGTTGTGTGTAAGGGCTACAAAATGCTGTCGATGTCTATCTTGTAATAGATATGTACCTCTTGCGGTTTGCCCGTGACTGTTTCTTTGCCGCCGATGACAAGTTTCTCGAATAGTTCCAGACAGAGTTCTCTTGTCAGTTCGGGGGCATTGATGTGTTTTTTCATTCGCCGTATAAACTCGTCCACGTCGGTTGCCGCTCGCTGCTTTTCTTCAAGTCCCTGCGTAAGATAAGAAATCCGTTCTTTCAGTTCCGTTTGCTCGGCGGTGTACTTGTCGATCAGCTGTAAGCACACGTTTTCGGGGATCTTACCTGCGACCTTTTCTTCGAACGCCGCGCTTATGAGCTTATCGAGTTCTGCAACGCGCCGTTCCGTTCGCTTGAGTTCTCTTTTGACGTCGGCTTGGTTTTTGTCCGCGAGCCTTGCGGTATGTTCCAGAAACTTCCGCCTGAATTCCCGTTCGTCGGCGACGATTTTTTGCGCTTTGTCTCTCACATCGTTCAAGACGATCTTCTCTAATACCGGAACGGTGATGAAATGACTGAAACAGGCGGACGAGCCGCAGCGCGAACGTGTTCCGCAGTTGAAGTTGAAATAGGGAATGTCTTTCGGCATATTCCAACCCAAACGCATTTTTGCGCCGCAGTCGGCACAGTACAGCAGCCCCGAAAGCGGATGCATATAGCCGCGTTTTGTATGTTTGCCGTGACTGACGGAAGACTCTACCTCTTTCACTCTGTCCCATAACTCTTTGGAGATGATCGGCTCATGCGCGTTTTCGATCATGATCCAATCTTCTTTCGGCCGCCGCTGCCACTTATGATTCTTGTAGGAAACAGTGGTAGTTCTGTGCTGCGCCAGAGTTCCGATATAAGCCGGATTATCCAAGAGCGTGCGGAGAACGGAAGTGTTCCATAGGTGCAGCGAAGCGGGTACGGTCGTAACGCCCGTCTTTGACAGTCTGTAATCGTTTGGCGTCAAGACCTTTTCGGCGTTCAGGATATCTGCAATTTTTCGCGGCGTCAGTCCTTGCGCCCGCATTTCGAATATCCGCCTTACGATCGGCGCGACTTCTTCGTTTACTTGCAAGGTGCGTTTCTCGTCCGTTCCGAGCGTGTAACCGTATGGAGCATGAGACATTCCGTTTTTGCCCTTCTTGGCGTTTTGGATACGTACGGCGCGCAGTTTCTTGCTCGTGGCGGCAGCCCACCATTCGTTGAATACATTGGTGATGGGCATCATATCCATGGCGGCGGTATCTTTGTTCTCGGTGTCGATGTTGTCGGATAAGGCGATAAACCGGATGCCGAAAGCGGGGAATACGTAATCAAGATACTGTCCGACCATAATGTAATTCCTGCCGAAGCGGCTCATGTCCTTTACAAGCACGGTATTGATGACGCCTTGCTTGGCGTCGTCCAAGAGCCGTTTTACGCCGGGACGGTCGAATGTCGTTCCCGAAATGCCGTCGTCCACATAGATATCGTAAAGCGTGAAGCCTTGCTTTTCTATGTATTCGTTCAGGATCGCCTTCTGGTTCTCGATGGACAGCGATTCGCCCGTGCGTTCGTCGTCGCGGGAAAGTCTTACATACATGCCGACGATGTAGTCTTTGTTGTTATGCTTCGATGTCATTTCTTTTACTCCTCTGAATCGAAGCGGCTTTTTATTCGGTGTGCTTTTATTATACGGCAAAACACACAAAACATCAAGCCGCCCGTGCGGTCAGTCTGTCGGGTGATCCGTTTCTGCAAACGTTTGTCTGAAAGCGTGATCGCAGATGATTTTTTTGAAATCCTTCTTGCCTGCATAATGACTGACAACGATATATCTTTTGCCGTCTATGAGTTCCTCACGGACGGTTGTCCTTTCTTTTTTCGAACAGTTCGATTGCATTTTTAACTCCTTTCAAATTGCTTTGTAGGGAATGAAAAACGCAGTCTTGCTGTCGGAATAAGAACGCACCGGTTCTTATTCGTTTCTCATTCTTTGTTACGGTTGTTTGTTAGATTATCGCTTTGCCTATGTGAAGCCCGTGCAAGGCAGATATTTAAGCGATTTTTGCATGGCTGTTTCCTCCTTTTGCGGATAGGTTGTACTTGTCGGAATTTCCGACAGGTTGACCCTCGCTTTCTCCTTTCGTGGAGAGGGTACACTCCAAAGAGGCAAGGTTTCTTGCCACTTTGAAAAAGTTTTTCGTTTGTTTTTCCACATGGTACCCGTCAAATAGGAAGGCTATTTTCCTATTTGAAAAGATTTTTGAAAAAGTTATGCACAGATAGGACATGGGACTTTTACGCTGTTATCCGTATATGGCGGAATACCTCGCGCGCATTTTATCGAAGTATTCGTATACGGTGCTTACCGCTCTGGAAAGCTGTTTCGCTATCTCGGGATAGCTCAAGCCGGACATACGATAATCGAGTGCAAGACTCATATTTTCAGTGAGGTTCAGGGAAGCCGCGATCTCGTCTGCGTGTGAACAATCCTGTTCCTCGTCTGCCGGCTGTTCATATACGAGTTCAGGTTCTTCTTTCGTGAATTCAAAGCATTGACATCTGCAAAAGGCTCTGTGGCCTCTTGCCAGCATTCTCGTGACAATGCGATAGCATTCTATTTTTATCGTTCTCGGCTTGCCTTTTTTGGAGATATACAGGACGTCGTCCAAATACTCTCCGAAGTGGTCGCATAAGAATAACGCCACGCTTTGGACGAAGTCGTAACTGTCTGAAAAGATATATCCGGGCTCGTGTTTGCCGAAGATGTCCCGGCAAAGGTTTTTATGCGCTTTTTCCGCGTAATACCCATAATATCCTATGAGCGCTTTGGTCTCGCGCATGGCTATGAGTTCCGCCATTACCGCTACATT
>ERZ825525.1108-NODE-1108-length-26735-cov-22.896889_pt1 | contig 26735 bp, 23 predicted proteins | sample MGYA00519930_ERZ825525 | MGnify/ENA primary metagenome ERZ825525 (study PRJEB31778, sample SAMEA3449203) | human gut metagenome | biome: human gut; feature: human-associated habitat; material: faeces | place: United Kingdom | collected 2010/2012 ... | reverse complement strand
TATAAGAAATTTACTCCCCCATAAATGGCAAAGGTAGCATCGCGGAGACGATTACATGGTTATGATAGATGAATGATAGTTGAAAACAGGAACTATCATAGAATAACAAACTGTTATACAGTCATATAAATTCAATTATGATAGTATGACAGTTGTTTTGCGAAAAAACTTTTATACCATATATACCTTTCTCGTTCAACGCCTTGAATGCTATTTTTGCAGGTATCCCTTCTATCAAATTACCTCCTTCCGGAAAAAAGGTCAGTTTAGCGACTCGCGTATCCGGAGGTACGGAGGAATCATATCCTTTATTTGCTATAGTCTTTACGATACGTATCTTCTTAGGATAAAAAGGACGGATAGTATCGTCCAAAAAAGGAGAATCTGGTATAGGCATGGATACGGTAATCTTCCGGATTCAGCTCCTTATCTATATAAATGTGACCGTCAGCAATGCCGGCTTGTACCGGATATTTTTCTTGCCAGACAATGCTGTCCTTTTTATCAAGCATTTCAACAAACTTGGTATTGTGCACCAACATTGGTGCAATCGGCAAAAAGCACCAATCCCACAATCCCCATAATCCAACACTTTTTCATCTTCTTCCCTTCTTATATCTTGGCAACTAATTCCCGGAAGAGAATGGTCATGACCGCAGCCGCTTGATTGGCGGCGACAATCACATCGGCCCCGTCATTGACGAAATCATCGGCAAAATGATAGCCTTCATTTGTAATCACGGACATACCGAATACACGCAAACCGGCATGACGAGCCACGATTACCTCCGGAACCGTACTCATTCCGATCGCGTCGCCTCCGCCCCTGCCGTAGAAAGCATACTCAGCCGGAGTTTCGAAAGAAGGACCTGTCAGTCCGACATATACGCCCTTCTTCAATGAGATACCGTGGGACGCGGCAATTTCTTCGACAAGCCCAATAAACTCCCGGTCATACGCGCGCGTCATATCCGGGAAACGGGTTCCGAACTGTTCGTCATTCGGACCGATCAGCGGATTAGGCATCATATTGATGTGATCGCGTATGATCATCAGGTCACCGACTTTGAAACTCGTATTGATACCGCCTGCGGCATTGGAAACCAACAGATTCTTAATACCCAAGAGCTTCATCACCCGGACGGGGAAGGTCACTTGCTGCATGGTATAGCCCTCATAATAATGGAAACGTCCCTGCATGGCAAGCACCGGCTTCCCTCCTAACCTGCCGCAGATGAAGTTTCCTTTATGTCCTGCAGCTGTCGAATGCATAAAATGCGGAATCTCACTATAGGGAATAACCACAGCTTCTTCGATCTGGTCGGCAAGGGACCCCAAGCCGCTGCCTAAGATAATAGCGGTTTCCGGATTACCAGTAATACGAGACGACAGGTAACCAACCGCTTCCCGATAAATAGTATTGTCATTTGTATTCATATACATTCAAATTAATTGTTCAACGTCACAAAAGAATAGGTTTCATGTCGAGGGAACTTCGGTTTTCTCGCCTACGGTTCTCTTACCAACTTATAGGCAAGTTCGGCTGTATGCTCCATAATCTCCTCCTCGCCCGGAACCTTTTTGTCTTGCATCAGGATTTTACCATTACAGATAACGGTATCGATACAACTGCCGTTTGCTGCATACACGAGATTGGAGACAAAGTTATGATTCGGGGTAAAAGCCGGGATATCCAAATCGACCAGACAGAGATCCGCCAGATAGCCTTCGGCAATCCGTCCGGCTTTCAGTCCGATAGCCAAAGCACCGGCTTCTGTCGCCGCCTGGAATATTTCACTGGCTGGAATCGCCTCCGGGTCTTTCCGCCAGGCCTTGCCTAAAAGCGAAGCAAGTTTCATCGCCTCGATCATATCCAGATTATTGGAAGAAGAACAACCGTCAGTACCCAAAGCGACAGTAACACCGGCCTTTCGCATCTCACAAAATTTGAATTGAATGCCGGAGGCCAGCTTCATATTGGATGCCGGATTATGCACTACTTTCACTCCGTGATCCGCCAGCATACGAACCTCGTCATCATCGACATAGATACCGTGCGCAATGATCAGACGTGGGGATAATATGCCTAATTTATATAAATAACGTACAGGAGTAAAACCGAACTGTTTGATTGAGTTTCTGACTTCGCCTTCCGTCTCTGCCAAATGCAGATGAATCGGGACGGAATGCTCGGCAGCAAAACCATGTATCCACTGTAACAGTTCGCCAGACACGGTATAAATGGCATGGGGACCGACCGCATACCGTATGCGCTTGCTATAGTTTTCCACATCGACAACAAGTTTCTCGTTTTCACGCTTGCTCTTTTCTGCCAATTCTGGTTTGAAATGATCGAAACAGACACCGGCAAGCAATGCACGCAGCCCCATTTCTTCGACAGCATCGGCCGTAGCCCGGAACTTATGATACATATCGAAAAACGTTGTCGTCCCGCTTTTTATCATTTCGAGACAAGCAAGCTTCGTTCCCCAATAAACATCCTCGCGCGTCAATTTCGCTTCATTCGGCCAGATCTTCTGCTCCAGCCAGGGCATCAACGGCATGTCATCGCCAAAACCACGGAAAAGCGTCATAGCGGCATGTGTATGCGCATTTACGAAACCAGGGATCAAGGCTTTACGCCTTCCGTCTATCACCTGATCCGCCTGTACCTGAAGATCCGTCCCTACCTGCCTGATCTCCTTTTTCTCTATATAGACATCAGTTACAGCACCATCCAATAAAGCGCCTTTTATCAATATACTCATATAAACTTAGCTTTCATGTTCTTTATCTTTTCATTCCGAATACGCCCCAGCAAACCGGAAAGTTTAGTCCGCTTGACAGCTGCGAAAGCGCAACTTTCCTTTATCTCGACTATGCCTAAATCGTCCTTTTCCAGTCCACCTTTCTGAAAGAGGAAGCCGACCACATCCTTCTTGCTCAATTTGTCCCGTTTCCCCCGATTGATCGTCAGTGTCACCCACTCGGAACGGACGGGCTTCTTTGCCACTTCCGGCAAGAAAAACTCATCCGGCTCGCGGGTGATATATTCAGGAATCGTCTCTTCCGCATTCAAGATCAGATAAGCAACCCCTTCCGCATTCATACGAGCCGTACGTCCGTTACGATGCACGTACGCCTCTTCACTCACAGGAAGATGATAATGGATCACATTCTTCACTTCTGGAATATCAAGACCGCGAGAGGCCAAATCAGTAGAGATGAATACGGTAGCACTGCCGTTACGGAAATGCGACAAGGCACGTTCACGTTCCGGTTGCTCCATTCCTCCGTGGAAGTATTCGTTATCTACACCCATTTCGGTCAGATAGTTGCTCACCCGTTCTACCGTCTCCCGATAATTGCAGAAGATAAGGGCAGAACCACCTTTCAGTTCACCTAAAAGCTTGTACAAGGTTTCCAACTTGTCCTTAACTGGAGACTTGACCACACGCAAAGCCAGCCCTTTCGACTCCTTCACATCTTTCAAGAACGACAATCGTACCGGAGCTGTAATCCCAGTGAAAGCAGGAATATCGACTGCTGCCGTTGCCGAAGTCAGCACCCGGCGGCGCACGCCTGGGAGATGTGCCAAAATCTCCTTCATTTCAGCAAGGAAACCCAGTTCGAGCGATTTGTCGAACTCATCAAGGATCAGCGTACGCACACTGTCCAGATTGATATTACCCCGTTCCAGATGGTCGACGATACGCCCCGGCGTGCCGATCAGGACCGTCGGCGGATGTTCGAGACTCTTCTTCTCCGTGCGGATGGGATGCCCTCCGTAACAACAATTCACCTTATATCCGGCCCCCAACGAGCGCAATACCGTTTCGATCTGCAAAGCCAGCTCACGGGAAGGAGCGATGATCACGGCCTGTATCTTTTTGTCCTCATCCGTCAACGTCGTCAGCAAAGGCAAAAGGAAAGCCAGCGTCTTGCCCGACCCTGTCGGACTGAGCAGCACCATGTCTTTTGTCGTCCCGGCATCCAATACCGCCTGCTGCATCTCGTTCAGAGCAGTAATGCCTGTATTGGCAAGCGCACGAACAACTATTTCATTATTTGTCATATCAATTGAATCGTTTATAAAATTCGGCTACCGACTCGATTCCCTTATAAAAGAAATCAAGCGTACAGCTTTCGTTCGGCGAATGAATCGCATTCTGTTCGAGGCCGAATCCCATCAGGACAGTCTTGATGCCCAACACCTGCTCGAAAGTCGAGATAATAGGGATACTTCCGCCACGGCGCACGGCCAACGGACGTTTGCCAAAAGCTACGGCAACGGCTTCCTCTGCCGCCTTATAAGCGGGAAGATCGATCGGACAAACATAACCTTGTCCACCATGTTTAGGCGTCACTCTTACCTTGACATAAGCCGGAGCCACACGAGCGATGTACTCTTCAAACAGTTTCGAAATCTTCTCATGATCCTGATGCGGAACCAGACGGCAGGAAACTTTGGCGTATGCTTTGGAAGGAAGGACCGTCTTGCTGCCCTCTTCCATATAACCGCCCCAGATGCCGCAGATATCGAAGGAAGGACGGCAACTATTGCGTTCCAACGTGGAATATCCTTTTTCACCGAACAACTCATCCACACCGATGGCCGCTTTATATTTCGCTTCATCAAATGGAATCTGGGCGATCATCTCGCGTTCGGCAGGCGAAACATCTTCCACATCATCGTAGAAACCGGGGATTGTGATGCGCCCGTCAGCATCTGTTATATCGGCCATCAGCTTACACAACACATTGATCGGGTTGGCAACCGCACCACCGAAATGCCCGGAATGCAAATCGCGGTTAGGACCTGTGACCTCGATCTCCCAATAGGCAAGCCCACGAAGTCCGGTTGTCAGGGATGGCGTTTCGGCACTGACCATGCTGGTATCGGAAACCAGGATCACATCCGCTTTCAACAATTCTTTATGTGTACGGCAGAAGGCTTCGAGGCTCGGCGAACCGATCTCTTCTTCTCCCTCGAAGATAAACTTCACATTACATTTCAGCAAATCCAGATTCAGGGCAGTCTCGAAACCTTTTACCTGCATCATGGCCTGCCCTTTATCATCATCCGCACCACGCGCCCAGATACGGCCGTCCCGGATTTCGGGTTCGAACGGGCGACTCTTCCACAGGTCAAACGGCTCGGCGGGCATTACGTCATAGTGCGAATAGACCAAAACGGTCTGCGCCTCAGGAGAAACCCTCTTTTCCCCATACACGACCGGGTTGCCTTCGGTCTGCATCACAACCGCTTTATCGGCACCGGCTGCAAGCAAGAGTTCTGTCCAGCGTTTGGCACATGCCTCCATATCAGGCTTATGTTCATGTTTGGCACTTATCGATGGAATACGGATCAAAGAGAAAAGCTCTTCGATGAAACGGTCTTTATTGGACTCGATATATTTTTTTACGGATATCATATCTATTCTTAATTTTAATCTGTGCCTACTATAATACTGCCGCTATTTTTCTAATATGGGCCAATCTCTCCAAAAAAGAGGTATCAGATTTTGCCATTTGCATGTCATACCGAGCTTGCTGACGAATCCAAACTTCTGCATCAATACCAAGCGCCGCTTCAAACAAAAGAGCATATTCTGTCGAAACAGAACGCTTTCCATTCAATATTTCATTCAGCAATGTCGGAGAAACCCCCATTTGCAATGCCAATTTCCGCTGCGAAATACCTCGATATTCTATCTCATCCTTTATCAACTCGCCTGGATGTATGGGGTTGGATGGAGTCAAATTATTGGCGATCATTTTAGGATCAATACCTTGAAGTGTAATCATAGCTACAATCATTTATAATGGTTTGATAATTCTATTATATTACATACGGTAACAATCGGTTCTTCTATCGAATCCCTTACGGTAAACTCAACTCGATACTTATTATTCACCCGTACAAATGAAATACCAGCCTTATCGCCTTTCAGCATCTCATAATTCAAGGAATTTATCAAAAGAAGTTCTTCTACCTTCTTGGCATCCAAAAGAAAATCTATACACTTTTGATAACGCCTTATCACATCAGGCTGATAACGAGGCTTCTTGTTATCAGCCTTTCCTTTCTCGTAAAGGTCACGCAAATATACTTCTTCGAATGTAACAAACATATCGTTCTCGTATTTGCGTACAAATATAACGTATTCTTTCAGTATTCACAAAAATGTGAACAGCTTCTTTATGGAATCTTCAAGTCTTATTCTATTTTTTTCTCTTATACAAAAACGACTGCCAACGTTCCTCCGCATTCCCCTGGCGAAACATTTCATAGCGTGCCATTGTAAAAAACAAATCGGAAAGGCGGTTCACGAACTGCATGATCCCTGGTGAAACCGGATCTTTCCGGTTCAACGTCCACAGACGGCGTTCGGCACGGCGTACGATCGTACGGGCCAACTGCAAGTGAGCGGAAACCAAAGAGCCGCCAGGCAGGATAAAATAACCGTTATCCTCCATCTTTGCCGACAAAGCATCGATCTGTTCCTCACAAACAAGAACCAGATCATCGGATATTTTGTTCGGATTCTTATCACGAATAGCTGATGGAGTCGCCACATGTGACATGACCGCCATCATCTCCATTTGTATTTTCCCCAGCAAGCTTTGCCATTCATGTTCAGCCGGGAGTAATGCACGGATAATGCCTATTTCAGCATTCACCTCGTCCAGTGTCCCGTTCGCTTCGATCCGGATATCATCTTTATCCACCCGCTCGCCTCCATGAATCCCAGTACGACCTTTATCTCCTCCACGCGTATATATTTTCATCTTTCTTATTTATTTGTATACAGACTTCAAGTATTGCCATCGATGACAAATTTGGTAAACCATTCGTTTCCGACCGGATCCGCCCAATACAAATGCGTATATCCTGCCCAAACATTTTTATAATGATAAAGCGGAGTATCCGTTTCCACTCCTTTGGCAGTATAAGCGACAGCGCAGGACGGAAGCGGATTCTGTTGTTCCACCAGACGGGAATAGTGGAACTCATGCCCTTTCAGACGAGTTTCATTGTATAATAAGGTACGATATCCCAGGCGTAACTTCATATTCTCCATTGTTGCAGACTGGTGCAACACGCCAGCCATCGGATAAACATCTCCATTTTTATCTCGTATCTCGTCACATAGATACATCATGCCTCCACATTCAGCCAACAATTTTCCTCCACTCTCAACATACCGGCGAATGGATTGAAGCATCTGCCTGTTTGCCGATAAAGCAGCAAGATATAACTCAGGATAACCTCCGGGAAGGTACACGAAACCAACATCCGGCAAAGAAGTGTCTGCCAACGGACTGAAATACGTAACTTCCCCTAAATGATGCAGATAGCGAATATTCGCTTCATATACAAAATTGAATGCAGGATCGCAGGCTACCGCAATAGGGAAAGAAGGCTCACGTTTATAGATATGACGACCTGCAGATATAGGAACGACAGCTGTCGCAACCGGTTTTGTCAACTCCAGCAACCGATTGATGTTTACATGCTTTTCGACAAGTTCCGCTACACGGTCGGCGAACTCTTCAAAGCAGAAATCTTCATCGAGAGACAACCCTAAATGACGGCTGGGGATCTCCACATCCGCACACTTGGGAAGATATCCCAATGCCTCGACTCCGGCATCTTCACAAGCCTGTTTCAAAAAAGAATAATGGTTTTCGGAAGCAACAAAATTAAAGACAGCCCCAACTATCTGCACTTGCTTGTTGAATTGTTTAAATCCGTACAATAAAGGAGCCACCGAATATGCCGTACTTTTCGCATTTACAATCAGGACTACCGGTATTTTCAGCATACAGGCGATTTCCGCACAGCTCCCTTTCATACCGTCATACCCGTCAAACAATCCCATCACGCCTTCGGTTACCGCCACATCCGCTTTTTCCGTATAGCCGGCATACAAATCACGCACGTGTGCCTCTGACATCATAAAGAGATCCAAGTTCACGGACGGATTACCGGCAGCCATCCTATGATGACGAGTGTCGATATAGTCAGGCCCGCATTTGAAAGGCTGCACCTTAAACGAACGGTTCTTCAAGGCACGAAGCAAACCTAGTGTAAAAGTTGTTTTCCCGCTCCCCGATGAAGCAGCACCGATCAACAGATGGGACTGACACATTATTAATATTGTTCCTTCTCGTTCGGGAAATCTTGCGTCTTCACATCCTCAATATAAGTCTGCACGGCACGGGTGATATCTTCTGCCAAATTCGCATAACGGCGCAAGAAACGGGGAGAAAATCCCTGGTTGATACCTAACATATCATGCATGACCAACACCTGTCCGTCTACTCCTCCGCCGGCACCGATACCGATAATCGGAATCGTCAGTTCGGAAGCGACCTGTGCAGCCAAAGCAGCCGGAATCTTCTCCAATACGATTGCAAAGCAACCGATCTCTTCCAACAGATGAGCATCTGCGATCAGCTTCTTCGCTTCCGCTTCTTCACGGGCACGAACCGTATATGTCCCGAACTTATTAATAGACTGAGGCGTCAATCCCAAATGTCCCATGACAGGAATACCCGCACACAGAATACGTTCGATAGATTCCCGAATTTCAGAACCTCCTTCAAGCTTGATACAATCCGCATGCGTTTCCTTCATCACACGGATAGCTGAGGCCAACGCTTCTTTTGAGTTTCCTTGATACGTGCCAAAAGGCAGGTCCACCACCACCAAGGCACGTTTCACCGCTTTCACGACCGATTTGCCATGATAGATCATTTGGTCAAGCGTGATCGGCAGTGTCGTTACATTACCAGCCATTACGTTGGAAGCCGAATCGCCTACCAATATGACATCCATACCAGCCTGATCGATCAGTTGAGCCATCGAATAATCGTAAGCTGTCAACATGGAAATTTTCTCCCCACGCTGTTTCATTTCTATCAGGCGATGTGTGGTCACCTTTCTATTATCCTCTAAATCCCTTTTTGCAACTGACATAATGATTTTTATTAATTGTTACAAGGCGCAAAGGTATACAAAATGTTTAGAAAGTGACATCGATCCCACCCATGAAGATCGCTTTCGGCATCGGAAAACCATCATTAATAGTGTAACGGGTTGCCGTCAGGTTTTCTCCTTTCACAAAGAGGTTCAATCCTTTATCGCGTGTACCGAAACGATAAGCGACTTTCGCATTCAAAGTTGTAAAATCCTCTTTCTTAGAGCATTCTGCATCTGTATACAAATCAAAGACAGACTGCATATTCACGTTCAAAGTGAAACGTCCCGGCATATAGGTGGCCCCTGCATAGAACTTATGTCCAGGGGCTCCAGGAATAGGTTTGCTCATGTGCAGATAACTATAGTTCATATCCAAGTTCAAATTCTTGCAAATCTGATAGCGAGCTTCAAACTCTATACCTTTATTCGTAAAGGTTCCTGTATTCAAATTCTTATAAGGAGGTCTACCGTCCCCATTCACGCTTACGGAATAAATCATGTCTTTCCCATCGATAAAGAAAGCTGTCAGCTCAGTATACAAGTCGCCCCCTAAAAAAGACTGTCCGACAGCAACTTCATAATTTACCATACTCTCCGGTTTCAAATCTGCATTGGCCGCTCCCCACATATACATTTCGCGGATATTCGGACTACGAAATCCTTTAGAGACAGATGCACGGATCGTATTTCCTTCAAACGGACGTACCGTAACTCCTCCCTGCGGAACCCATTCGCCTCCATAAGTGCTACTGTGTTCATAGCGGACACCGGCATTCAGGCTCAATATGCCAAAAAGTTCTTGTTGCATGATGGCATATCCGGCTGTTTCATTCACCGTTTTATCCACCAATTCTTTTTTTGAACCGTCATTATTGTCATTCCAAGCATGTCCACCCCAGTTTTTATAATCCACACCGACAGTAAAGTTATTCCCCTTAAACAAACGGAACGATTCATACAATTGAACTCCCACGTTGTGGTCGTCAGAACGAAAAAGATAAGTCAAAGGCTCTTCTCCTGGATTGTAACCATCATTGATTTTATGGTTTCCCCAATTATAGAACAGGCGCAAGGCCCCGCTCATCTTACCCTGATTATTTTCCAATGCCATAGAAGCTGTTCCACGCAAAATATTCATTTTATTGTCTATAACAGGCTCAAATGTTTTACCAGGATTTTGAAACTTCGATTTGGCAAGGCTTACATCACCTGTCATCTTATAATGCTCATTGAAAGCATATCCTAAATTAGCAAAACCATTTGTGATGTTAAAATCCGAATTTGATCGATGCCCATCGGTTCGATCGTGATTTATCGAGATAAAACTACTGAATTTACCTACGTTAAAACCGTTATTCACCATATATTTTTGCGTATTGTAAGAGCCATACATCACACGCGCCTGCGTACGCCGTCCTTCCTGTTCATGATGACGGGTAATAATATTGACAACCCCTCCCATCGCGTTAGAACCATACAGCAAAGAACCGGGACCACGAATCACTTCCACGCGCTCTACATCCGAAGCCACATAGGTATCAGGCAAAGAATGTCCGAACACTCCAGCCCATTGCGGTTGCCCGTCGAACAGCATTAAAACCTTATTTCCACTTCCGACACCACGAATGTTAACCGTACCTGCCGCTCCTTCCGAAACTCCAAAACCGGTAATTCCCTTTTGCGTCACAAACAATCCGGGGACATGTTGGGAAAGTACCGGCAACAATGCCGATTCGCTGCTCGCCTCGATCTGCTCCCGGTCTATCACCGAGATAGTAAGTGGCACACTGCTTCGGTTCACTTGTACCTTATTCGCTGAAATCACAACCCCCTGTAAATTAATCAGACTATCAATTGCAGCCGGATCGCTTGCAAAGACCAGCGAACTGCACAAAAGCCTGGAAGCAAGTAAAATTACTTTTTTCATATCTCACTTTTATGTATTAAATTTCTATTGTTATTTAATCGTGTTACACTTTTCAAAATTCGTGTCACCATACGGGTAAAAAATATATCTAATCAGCCCGGCTCATAACCAACTTGCCATGCTTAAGCCCCTTTATCGTAGTCAACCGGTCCGACAACTCAGTCAGACGGTAAGCTGTGCCCATCACGGTTGCAATGTGCAGACAAAAATTCCGGTTCACATAATATTGGGAAGAAGACAAGATAACATCCTGATAATTTTGCTGAATATCGGCAATCCGGGAAGTAATATCCTTTTTTACCTGGTCATACATAAGAATGATCGTACCTGCCACGATATGGTTACATTGCCATTTCTTTTCAGCGACATTCTTCTCCACCAGAAAACGGATCGCCTGCGAACGGTTGGCGAAACCGTTCTCGCTCACATACTGATCCAACGACTCCAGCAGGTTATCCTCCAACGAGACTCCGAAACGCTTCAAAGGCATATCCCACAATTTTTTGATTCTTAAATTATTGCCTGCAAATATACTACTTTTTCGATAAAATACCAGACAAGCTTTTACAATTGCAAAAATAGACGGATAATAATAACCGGACTGTATACGGATTACAGATAATATAACCACTTTTACAGATTAATGAAAAAGCAGCTCTAATCCATCGCCTTCGTCCTGTTGTTATATATATAAATGTAAAAACAGAAGAATATGAAAAAAATAGTATTGCTCCGCCACGGGGAAAGTATCTGGAACAAGGAAAATCCCTTCACTCGAAACTTCCAATGAGATATTGATTGCCGCTCATGGGAACAGCCTACGCGGGATCATCAAATATTTAAAAAACATTCCGGACAACGAAATCGTACATCTCAATCTACCGACTGCCGTACCGTATATATTTGAGTTTGACGACAATCTGAATTTCGTAAAGGATTATTTCCTCGGCGATCCGGAAGAAATCAAAAAACTAATGGATGCCGTAGCCCATCAGGGGAAAAAGTCAAAATAAATTAAATACAAAGAATGTTCCTGGGATAACTGTTGGTCCAAATCCAAACAATAGCACATAAAATTTGATTTTATACCTCATATATTCTAAATATTAATCGCAAAGGTAATATTTTTCAACAAACACACCACTACATAATACCATAATCATCAAGCTAATACAGACATATGATTTTTTGCAGGGATTATTGTAAGCTGCTGTAGTTTCGCTTCCTTCCCTGTCCAGCCTCCAAAAGGGAGAGATACAAGGGCAGGAAATTACAAATTGCAGATTTTAACAGAACAAAAAACATCAATATATATTATTACATTTGCACCTCAAATTCTACATGACATGAATGCAAAGGTAAAAGGATATTTTTTGGGAGCGATCGCCGCTACAACTTACGGTACTAACCCACTATTTGCTCTTCCACTGTATAAAGACGGAATGGATCCTGATTCGGTTCTTTTTTTCAGGTACTTGTTCGCAATTCCCATACTAGGCATGATGATTAAAGGGAGAGGGAGAAGTTTCAAAATAGAACATAAAGCAGCAGTTCCACTGATTGTCATGGGGCTATTGGTTGCTTTTTCTTCATTAGCTTTGTTCCAAAGTTACAATTATATGGAAGTCGGGATTGCTTCTACACTTCTTTTCGTCTATCCGATCATGGTCGCATTGATTATGGCACTTGTATTCAAAGAGAAACTAACCTTACAAACAGTCTTTTGCATTTTACTGGCACTATCAGGTATCGGTCTGCTCTATAAAAGCGGTGATGGCACAACACTCAGTCTCACCGGTGTTTTGCTGGTTATGGCTTCAGCTCTCTCCTATGCCATCTACATAATAGGAGTGAACCAATCGACACTGAAAAACGTGGCTACGCTTCCGCTGACTTTTTACATACTGCTTTTCGGCGTATCTCTATTCTTTGTCCGTGTCGGGTTCGGGAAAGACCTTTATATTGTGGACAAATGGTATCTTTGGGGAAACCTGATCGCGCTTGCCGTCTTCCCTACCGCCATTTCATTCCTTTGTACAACTAGTGCTGTCCAGTATATCGGTTCGACACCGACAGCCATACTGGGAGCACTAGAGCCGGTCACAGCTGTATTTTTCGGGGTTGCCGTGTTCGGCGAAACCTTGACACCAAGGATCGGTTGCGGGATATTATTAATTATTCTCGCCGTGACAATCATCATTGCGGGCAGCAACATCACGAGTCATTTGATCCGTTTTAGAAAGCTCTTCCCTCGGTTGCCGCTCAAAAGAAAACGGTAAGATGAACGGATAATAACTTTGATCTGTGAAGTCTGGGTAAACAAAAGCGAATGCTACCTGTTTTTTACATTTGTGAAAGACGGCTATCTGTCCAATGAAGGTGCATTCGGTGTCGATCCCGGCGACCGTTTTCGGGCTGAGATCGGGGCTTATATTTATATTAAAGCTAAAGCAGAGCAAAAAATCATGGAGAACGTGAACCTGATCACAAACGTGGACTTTTTTACTCCTTATAATAAGCAGTTCGGTAACGTAGACGTGAACTGGGATGTTCTGATCAACATGAAAATTAACAAATACCTCAATGCTACACTCAACACCACGCTCAAATACGACAACGACGTGAAAACCTTTAATGATGAAGGCAAAAAACGCGGCGCCAAAGTTCAGTTCAAAGATATTTTAGGTATCGGCGTAGCTTACAATTTCTGATAAAAAGAGAATAGTTGACTCCCTTTTTTCAAAAAAACCCGCCGTAATCGGTTGCAGTATTCAAAGAAAGGAGTAAATTTGCACGTTGAAAATAAAAATGATTAGAAATGATCAATAAGATTAACGCTCTGCTTAAGGAAGTAGAGAACCTGAAAGCGGCAAACGCTGAAGAACTGGAGGCATTACGCATTAAATATCTCAGCAAAAAAGGTGAAATATCTTTGCTGATGAATGATTTTCGCAATGTAGCGGCAGATCAGAAGCGTGAAGTCGGCCAGCACCTCAACAAGCTGAAAGAGGCAACCCAAAATAGAATTAATGAGCTGAAAGCCAGCTTTGAGAATGTACAGACGACGAATGATGACATCGACCTCACCCGTACATCCTATCCTATTGAATTAGGTACTCGCCATCCGCTTTCACTCGTAAAGAAAGAAATCTGCGACATCTTCGGACGCTTAGGATTCAGCATTGCTGAAGGACCGGAAATCGAAGACGACTGGCATGTATTCTCTTCTTTGAACTTTGCAGAAGACCACCCTGCCCGCGACATGCAGGATACTTTCTTTATCCAACATAATCCGGACGTATTGCTTCGTACACACACTTCTTCCGTACAAACACGTGTCATGGAGAATCAAGAGTCTCCTATCCGTATTATCTGTCCGGGACGTGTATATCGTAATGAAGCGATCTCCTATCGCGCACACTGTTTCTTCCATCAGGTAGAAGCCTTGTATGTGGACAAAAACGTTTCTTTCGCCGACTTGAAACAGGCATTACTGTTCTTCGCCAAAGAAATGTTCAGCGCAGACACGAAAATCCGCTTGCGTCCATCTTATTTCCCGTTCACTGAACCTTCTGCCGAAATGGATATTTCTTGTAATATCTGTGGTGGAAAAGGCTGCCCGTTCTGTAAAGGAACCGGTTGGGTGGAAATTCTCGGTTGCGGTATGGTAGACCCGAATGTGCTTGAAAACTGTGGTATCGACAGCAAAGTATATTCCGGTTATGCTTTAGGAATGGGGATTGAGCGTATAACAAACCTGAAATACCAAGTAAAAGACTTACGCATGTTCTCCGAAAACGATGTCCGTTTTCTGAGACAGTTTGAGTCAGCCAATTAAGTTGAGAACCTAAATCATTTACCATCTTCCCCGGGTCCTTAACCAGCCCGGGGAAAAACACACTAAAAACGTAAATGGTATGATAAAGGTTTTACTACTTATAACAGGAGGGGCAATCGGCACCGTATTCCGCTACGGAGTTTCCACGTGGGTACAGCGTTCGATGCTACACTCCTTCCCTTTCGGGATACTTTCGGTCAATGTGATCGGCTCTTTCCTCATCGGCTTCTGTTGGAGTATAGCCGAAACTTGTAATCTATCTGCGGGCGCAAGAGTATTTCTCTTCACCGGGCTGTTCGGCGGATTTACCACATTCTCTTCGTTTGCACTAGATACGATGTCGCTGATGAAAACAGGCGAATATAAGTTGGCACTTTTAAACCTGATCGCCAGCAATGTGTTAGGATTGTTAGCCGTATTCTTAGGATTGCTTCTTGGTAAAAATTTCATGTCACTAATAAAATAATATATGCGCAAAGAGGAACGATATAAAGGAGTCTTGAATTGGTTCAACGAGCATGTGCCGGTCGCCGAAACGGAACTGCATTACGACAACCCGTATCAGTTGCTTATCGCTGTGATCCTGTCCGCCCAATGTACGGATAAACGGGTGAATATGATCACTCCTGCCCTCTTCCGGGATTTTCCGACCCCCGAAGTCATGGCCGCTTCTACTTCGGAAGTGATCTTTGAATATATCCGAAGCGTATCTTATCCCAACAATAAATCAAAACATTTAGTCGGCATGGCGAAGATGCTGATGTCCGATTTCGACGGTGTCGTACCATCCGATATCGACGAGTTGCAAAAGTTGCCCGGCGTAGGCCGCAAGACGGCAAACGTCATAGCCTCGGTCGTCTACAACAAGCCGGCAATGGCTGTCGACACACATGTGTTCCGCGTAGCCAACCGCATCGGCCTGACAAACAACAGCAAAACCCCGTTGGAAACGGAAAAGGAGTTGGTGAAGCATATCCCGGAGGAACAAATCCCGATCGCCCACCACTGGTTGATCCTGCACGGACGTTACACTTGTATCGCCCGCAAGCCCAAATGCGAAGAATGTGGTCTCAAACCTTGGTGTAAATATTTCCTGAGTCCCAAGAAAACATAACGTACAATGAAAGCTGACAAGCGAGAAATAGTGACATTCGTTATAGCTGCTCTCGCTACTCTGGTGGCAGTCTGGTTCTTTTTAGGCAAAATGCAAAAAGAGAAAGATACGGTGCGGACTGATCTATATACCTTAGTCGCCCCGGCATCGGATGCGATCCTAAGTGTAAATCGCCCTGCCGCTTTCACCAAATATATCTTATCCCGAGACTCGGAACGGGATGCTTTCGCCTCGAAGATTCCGGATATCTACCTTTCCATCATCCAAAACAACCGGAATATCCCGTGGTTACTTCTATCTTTCCATCCACAGGGAGTTATCCTTTATGCACAAGCGGGAAACAACCTCGTCGGCCGGATAGAGGAAAACACATTGCAAAAGGCTTTCGGCTCGTTCGCTCCGCAGAAACAAAAAAGGGACGGCATCACTTTTACCTATTACCCGGATACCGGAAACCGTTTTTTCGGTTATTATCAACACGAGGGCATATGGGTGGCAAGTTACAGCAAGAAACTACTCGAAGAAGTCGCCCAAATCCAACGAAACCGGCAAAGTTACCTGCTACCCGACCAAGACCGTCTGCGCAAGTCATTCGACAAAAACGCCCCGTTGAACCTGATGGTACAATCGGACAGTCTCGACCTCTATGTTTCCCTCCCCGATTCAACCGAATGGGGTATCCGAAAAGGTTGGTTAGGCGCCGATCTTTTCATGAATGAAAATCATCTTTGCTATTTCGGCAGTCTTCCCTATAATTCGACCGCCGACAGTTTATATACATCTTTAGGCGACACATTGGTGCTAAGGCTGGAACAGGCCTTTCCGCAATTCAAAGTGTCCAACCAAACGGCACGAGAAAACAACCGGATGTTTTATACAGGATGTTTCACATCTAAAGGCCAATAAATAATGAGAAACATATTTTATAGCAACTGCTGCAGCATCCTCAACGCCGTATTCGCCGCCAACCGGATATTATCTTCACGCTCTGTCCCGAAATGACAGCATTCTGATACGACCATGTCTTTCAGGGCGGCAGCAATCCAGACAGTTCCGACCGGCTTTTCCGGCGTACCTCCACCAGGACCGGCAATGCCGGAAGTGGCAACCGCACAGTCGCAACCTAACACACGGATCGCACCTAACGCCATCTGCTCGACGACCGGACGACTGACTGCCCCGTACTGCGCCAAGCTATCTTCCGAAACGCCTAAAACATGGTGCTTCACTTCATTGCTGTAGGAAACGACTCCTCCACAAAAGTAATCTGAACTGCCAGCCACACGTGTAATCAGATGTGCAATATATCCGCCGGTACAACTTTCAGCCGTTCCCATCGTCAGATGGCGGGAACGAAGCAACTCGCCTATTTCTTTTTCTATAACCATTCGTATCTTCTTTACCTTGTTCCTATATCTTATGAAAAGTTTCCCCTGTAGGAAACTTTTGTTTCATGCAGGGGAAACTTTTGTTTCATGCAGGGGAAACTTTTGTTTCATGCCCATGAAACGACCAACATGTTACTTTAGTTTCACCTCTACCCTTGCAAAGGGAGCCGCATCCATCGAGCAAAATTGCTTGTCGAGATATTTGTAATACCCCGTTATGGCAACCATTGCCGCATTGTCCGTCGTGAAAGAGAATTTCGGGATATGCACCTTCCAGCCAAAACGTTTCGCATGGTCAAGAAATGCATCCCGCAAGCCGGAATTGGCCGATACGCCACCAGCTACGGCAACCTCCTTAATGCCCAGATCTTTTGCCGCCCGGCGCAATTTGTTCATCAGGATATCGATCACCGTCGCTTGCAAAGAGGCACAAAGATCCTGCTTGTTCTTTTCGATAAAATCAGGTTCCTCCTGTAGTTTATCACGCAAGGTATAAAGGAAAGAGGTTTTCAGCCCACTGAAACTATAGTCGTAACCGGGGATATGCGGTTTGCTAAATGTAAAAGCCTTCGGGTTTCCTTCGTTGGCAAGGCGATTCACGACAGGTCCCCCAGGATACCCCAGCCCCATCACCTTCGCACATTTGTCGAACGCTTCACCGGCAGCATCGTCGATCGTCTGTCCGATCACCTCCATATCGTTGTATGCGTTCACCTTGATAATCTGCGAGTTTCCACCAGATACCAACAGGCAAAGGAACGGGAACGAAGGAGCATGATCGTCTTCCGGCGTCTCCTTGATGAAATGGGCCAACACATGCGCCTGCAAATGGTTGATCTCGATCATCGGAATGTCTAACGAAGCCGCCAAACCTTTGGCAAAAGAAGTTCCGACCAACAACGACCCCATCAAACCTGGCCCACGGGTGAAAGCAACGGCACTCAATTCGGATTTATCGATACCGGCACGCTTGATCGCTTCGGCAACCACCGGAATAATGTTCTGTTGATGTGCGCGGGAAGCCAATTCGGGAACAACACCGCCGTAGGCTTCGTGAACAGCTTGACTGGCAATTACATTCGACAACATCACGCCGTCGCGTATTACAGATGAGGAAGTATCATCACACGATGATTCGATTCCTAAGATTGTCACACTCATATCTTCGTTTCAATTTTTGTGCAAATTAACGAAATCTATCGGGATATTGTTGTAGTTTTGTGCTTAAATATAGTAAAGATATCAAAGGACTTAAATACATAATTGTCACCCTGCTTACTCTGTTCTGGATATTCTATGCAACTCCGGCCATCTTATTGCGCATTCCCTATGTGCAGCAAAAAGTGGCAACGACGGCAACGAGAGAATTATCCGAGCGTTTAGGTGTGCCCGTACGGATCGGGAATGTAGACATCGAATGGTTCAACCGCCTGGTACTGGAAAATCTGTATCTCGAAGATGAAAGCGGAACCGTACTGTTCGATGCCAACCATGTGTCGGCAGGTTTCGAAATCCTGCCTTTGCTAAACGGCAGGATCGTGTTCTCGACAGTCCGCCTGTTCGGTTTCTCCGTCAACTTGCATAAGGAAACGCCGGCAGATAAGTTGAACCTGCAATTCGTCATCGATGCTTTCGCCAGCAAAGACACCGTAAAAAAGCAATCCAATATCGACCTGCGTTTCAACTCGATCTTAATACGCCGGGGAAATTTCCGTTACGATGTGAAGAATGCAGCCACTACCCCCGGAAAGTTCAATGCCAAGCATATTGACATCCGCAATATAAGTGCCAAAATCTCTATGAAGGCATTCAACAAGGACAGCCTCAATGCCAATATCAAGAAGATGAGTTTCGACGAGGCTTCGGGCTTTTCGCTGAACAAGCTTTCGCTCAACATCGTAGCCAACAAAGACAGCGCGATCATTAACAACTTTGAAATCAAGCTGCCAGAAACAGATCTTAAAATAGACCGCGCCCATATCCATACCGGAGAAGCAGTTAGTGCATCCGATTTACTGGATCATTCGCCAGTCGAACTGAATATCGCACCTTCGCAAATTTGCCTGAAAGACCTCTCCGCTTTCGTCCCGGCATTCCGCAACTTCTCGGAAACCATCGAACTTTCGGCCGAGGCATCGGGCTACATAAACAATATCGGCTTGAAACGGCTGACACTGAAATACAGCGACAAGATGCTTTTTGTCGGCAAGATGGAGATGAAAGGAATCACACACCCGGAAGACGCCTATATCTTCGGACAAGTCAATAAGATGTATATCACGACCGAAGGAATTTCGGGCCTTGCTAACAACTTCAACGAACGCCCAGTCAAGCTGCCGGATGCGATCGTCAAGTTAGGCACGATCAACTTTACCGGAGAGATATCCGGTTTCTTCGACAACCTGGTCGCTTTCGGCAAGTTCTCGTCGGCAATCGGTTCCGTCCAGACCGACCTGATATTCGGAAACGACAAGGAGAAGAATATCGCCGCCTACCTGAAAGGACACCTTTCGACTTCCCCCTTGCACCTGAATGAACTTTTTCCAGACGGTAATCCGTATGGAACAGCCAAGTTAGCCGTTACGCTGGACACACACCGTCCTGCCAACGGGTCGTTTTCAGGTAATATAAAGGCGAATATAGACGAGTTCGAATACAAAGGCTACAAATACGAGAACATACATCTCTCAGGCAACTTCAAGAAAAACGGGTTCAACGGTATGCTGGACATCGACGATCCGAACGGCAAACTGTATGCCGAAGGGCTATTCCTGCATGAAGGCAAAAATTCTATGTTCAACTTCACTTCACGTCTGGAACATTTCCATCCGGACAGCCTCCATCTGACGAATAAATACGAGGCTCCGGATATCTCCTGCACACTGAATGCCGACTTCACGGGAAACAACATCGACAACCTAGAAGGGAGCATTACGCTTGACAGCCTCTCCTTCAAGACCAAGCCGGACAGCTTTTTCCTGAAAAAGTTCAAGGTAGAGGCTACGGGGCATTCACTGGACCGTCATCTGACCATCACCTCCGACGTCTTGAACGGCGAAGTGACGGGTGCTTATTCCTTCACGACAATCATTCCCAGCCTTATGCAAACATTAAAGGGGTATATCCCGGCTCTGATCAACGTCACGCAAAAGAAACAGAAGGTGATGGAAAACAATTTCTCCCTCTTGCTGACTATCGAAAATACGGAAGCCATATCCAACACCCTGAAACTGCCTTTTACGATGTTGACCCAAGGACGTATCACAGGACATTACAATAACCTGTACAACCGCTTCCGCTTCGAGGCCTATCTGCCTAAATTCAACATCGGCAAGTCCATGTTCGAATCCGGCTATCTGACCTGTGACAACCCGGAAGACAGGGTAAGCTTGAAGCTCAAGGCAACCAACTACAATGCCAAAGGATTGCGCAACTATATGGACCTGAAAGCCGATGCAAAAGACAACCGGATACAGACGCAGATCAGCTGGGCCAACAACAAAGAACGCTTGTTTAAAGCAGACCTCTCCGCCTCCACACTCTTCATCGAGGAAGAACAGGAAAAAGGACCTGCCAAACTGCGTACGGAAATCTCACTGAACAAGAGTCCGCTGATCCTGAACGATTCCACCTGGCACATAGCCCCGTCTACTATCACCATTGCAGACGGCAAGATTGGGATACAAGACTTTTCCGTCTCCAATGGCACCGAATATCTCCACATGGAAGGAACAGTTTCAAAAGATCCGGCCGATACACTGTTACTGGATCTGAAACAAGTAGAACTGAGCTATATCTTTGACATTCTGAATATCCCAGTACTTCAATTTGCCGGAAAGGCTACCGGAACCTTCAACATTACCGACCTCTACGGCAGTCGGATGCTAAACACCGATCTCGAAGTACAAAACTTCTCGTTCAACCAAGTACAATTAGGACGCCTCAACCTTTTTAGCGAATGGGACGACCAGCAAAAAGGTATTCTGATGTTAGGCAGCATCTACAAGAACGATACGACTTGGACTGATGTGAGCGGCTATGTCTATCCGGTCGGCAAAAATGCAGGCCTTTCCCTCTTCTTCGGGGCAAACGACCTGAACTTGGCTTTCCTGCATCCTTTCGTCGAAAATATCGCTAAGAACATGCAAGGACGGGGCTTCGGGAATATCCACCTGCACGGGCCGTTCAAGGCGTTGAATGTAGAGGGGGACGCCTTTGTTCTCGATGGTGGGCTGGGTATCGAATATCTGAACACCTACTACACTTTCTCCGACTCCATCCATCTGACACCGGGAGCGATCATCGGACGCAACGTAACGGTGCATGACAAATTCGGCAACTCGGCAAAGGTTAATCTGACCGTCAATCACAAACATTTCAAAGATGTCAGCTTCGATGTAGGAGTCCAGACAAACAATATGTTGGTATTCGATGCCCCCCAAAAACAGAATCCACTGATATTCGGAACCGTTTTCGGAACCGGGACAGCCTCCATAAAAGGGAACGGGCAATTGATCAACTTCGATATCAATATGCGAAACGATCCCAAGACATCCGTCAAACTCGACTTCATGAACAACTCTTCCGCGGCAGAATATGATTTCATCACTTTCGTGAATAAAAAAGAATTGCGGGAAATGGCACTTACCAAACCGGCCGATTCCATTAAACCTCTTATCTTCAAAAACGAAGACGAAGGGGCGGAATTGCGCATGAACTTCCTTCTCGACATCACACCGGATGCCGATATAGAGCTGATTATGGATCCGGTCGCAGGCGATAAAATAACAGGTAACTGCAACGGAAGCCTCCAGATACAGTACGGGACGAAAACCGACTTGCGCATGTATGGAAACATCGGGATCGTACAAGGAAACTATAATTTCAGCCTACAACAACTCATCCATAAAAACTTCAAGATACGGGATGGCAGTATTATCAACTTCCGGGGAGATCCCTTCGAGGCAACGATGAATGTAAATGCCATCTATAACGTAACAGCCAACATACAAGACCTGGATCCCAGTCTGACGTACGAAAGCTCCCGACGCAATACGCCGGTCAATTGCGTATTGAAATTAGACGGTGTGCTGAGGAACCCAACCATTTCGTTCGACCTCGAACTGCCGAGCTCCAACGAAGAGCTCCAACGGCAGGTCAAAAGTCTGGTTGATACAGAAGACATGATGACCCGGCAAATTATCTATCTGCTGGTTCTGAACAAATTCTATACGCCGGAATACAATGCGCAATATAAATCGAACGATTTCAGCGCAGTGGCCTCATCCGCCCTTTCTTCCCAAATATCCAGTATCATGAATAGCTTCACCGACAAAGTGCAACTCGGTACAAATATCCGGACCAGCCAGGACGGTATCGAAGATACGGAAGTAGAAATGCTGCTGTCCAGCCAATTACTAAACAACCGCCTCATATTCAACGGAAACTTCGGGTACAAAAACAGTACGATCAACAATCAGAAGAATGCCTTCATCGGTGAATTCGACCTCGAATATCTGCTGACGCCCAGCGGTGATATCCGCCTGAAAGCCTACAACCATGCCAACGACATGTATATGATTCTAAAACAAGCCCTGACAACACAGGGCGTAGGTATCATGTATAAGAAAGACTTTACCCGCTTCTCCGATATTTTCCGGCGACGGAAGAAATATCCTCTGATCCCCCTGCGCCCCACCGTACCAGACAGCACACAGCAAACACCGGTAACCACAGAGCAAATTCCGACAGCAACAGAACATACAAAAAAGTAATCCGGATTTCATATGTATGAAAGAAGAGGCCACGTTTCTATAAAAGAAGACTGGCACATCATGAAACGGGGGCCTGCATATATAGAAATACAAGCCCCCGTTTTCATAATATTAATTAGTACGATTACGCGAAGAACAGAATCAACAACTGTGCCGTCAATACCCGGAGAAACATAGTCAACGGATAGACAGTCGCATACCCAACCGACGGAGCGTCGTTTCCGGCTGTCGCATTCGAATAGGCCAATGCAGGCGGATCAGTCGTACTACCGGCAATGAGCCCCATAAGCGTAAAGTAATTGACCTTGCAGAAATAACGGCCGATACAACCAATGATCATCAGCGGCACAAACGTAATGATGAAACCGTAGCCTATCCAAGCAAAACCGCCATTATTCACAATCGTATCGACAAAACCGTCACCAGCACTAATACCTACGCAAGCAAGGAAAAGTGTAATACCGATCTCACGTAACATCAAGTTTGCACTCTGTGTCGTGTAAGTAATCAATTTATAATGGTAACCGAAACGGCTGATCAGAATAGCCACAACCAGCGGACCGCCCGCCAGACCTAACTTGACCGGCTGCGGAATACCAGGGAAGGAAATTGGAATACTACCCAGCACGATACCCAACGCAATACCGACGAAGATAGTAATCAGGTTCGGTTCATTCAGACGCTTCATCGAATTACCCAAAACCTTTTCCACATTGGAGACCGCTGTTTCGGTACCGACTACGTTCACACGGTCGCCTACCTGCAAAGTCAACCCAGGTTTGGCAACAAGATCGACACCAGCACGATTGATACGGGTGATATTGATACCATATAATTTCCGCAATTTCAATTGTCCCAGACGCTTACCGTTCAACTCCGGTTTCGTGATCAGGATACGGCGGTTGATAAATTGGCTTTCCATACGGATCCACTGTTTACGTTCCATATCGATCTCTTCTCCGATAAAGGTCTTGATCGTCTCGGCATCCGTCTCAGTCGTGATAACAAAAACCTTGTCGTTTTCCTGCAATACGGTATTGGCCGAAGCTATTTCGATCTGCTTGTTACTATCACGCCAGACACGGGAAATAACAAAATCACGATGTTCCAGCAGGTTCGATAATTCGGCAACCGTCTTATTGAAGATAGCGGGATTCTTCACGATCAACGAGATCGGCTTGGCCTCATTGGTATGAGAAGAATCTTCGCTGTTCAACTGCTCGTTCTCCTTATCGAAACTTACACGGAAAATATACTTAATCAAGATAATAGACAAGATAATACCGATCACCCCTAAAGGGTAAGCGACAGCATATCCCAAAGCAATCGTATTGTCAGACACTCCGTGCATATCGGAAAATGCTTGCTGGGCAGCCCCCAATCCCGGTGTATTCGTTACCGCACCCGACAAGATTCCGACCATTGTCGGCATCGGAATACCGGTCGCATAATGCAGAATGACAGCCGTCAAGACACCTAAGAACACAATACCGCACGCCAGCATATTCAGCGTAATCCCTCCTTGTTTGAAAGAAGAAAAGAAACCCGGTCCGACCTGCATACCTACAGAATAGACAAAAAGTATCAATCCGAACTCTTTAAAAAAGTGAATCACGTTGTGGTTGATCGTAAAACCGAAATGTCCTAAAATGATCCCCACAAACAACACAAGAGTAATTCCCAAAGATACGCCGAAGACTTTGATCTTGCCTAATTGTATGCCTGCAGCGATCACAAAGGAAAGCAGAAGTATGGAGTGGCCAATGCCCTCGCCCCATAACAAATCATTAATCCAATTCATAATAATACGTGTAGTTATAATCTTAAATTTGCCTTAAAGGCTGCAAAGGTAGCCATTTACTTTGTGTTTAACAACATAAATACTATCTTTACCCACCAAATATTTTAAAAGATGAAAAAGAGCTATTGTATCTTATTAGGCTTGTTGGCCTGCCTCTCTCCTGTCTTCGGACAGGGCGATGCGGACACCGTAATATCTGCATCTGAACAGGTTCCTGCGAAAATAGTCACCATCAACACGAGCGTCGGAACCCTAAAAGCAAAACTATATGACGATGTCCCTAACCACGTCCGCACCTTTATTGAACGTGCCAAACGGGGCGAATACAACGGAACGCTGTTCACACGCGTACTCCCTGAATTTATGATACAGGGCGGTGCTCCTGATTCGCGCAATGCTCCCGCCGGTGCCCGCTGTGGTTTCGGAGACCGAAATTCGGAGATCATGCCGGAGATACGGCCTCACCATTTCAACAAACGCGGCGCGTTGGCTGCTCCTCGCCAGAACGACGACATCAACCCGCAAAAGAAATCGGATATGTCGCAATTCTATATCGTACAAGGAAAAGTCTATACCAGCGGTGAACTGGACACGCTGGAAATGATTGCCAACCAGGATATCAAGGAAAAGGCTATGCAGAAATTCTTCTATCCCGTCCGCGCCGAACTACGTATGCAGAAAGCCAGCAATAAACGCGAATACCAAAAACGTCTGCGTAAAATCAACGCCCAAGTAGACTCAATGGTACGTGCTACACCCGGACATCTGCTGTTCACCAAAGAACAACGAAAAGCCTACACCACAGAAGGCGGTTGTCACCATCTGGACGGCAACTATACCGTATATGGCGAACTCATTGAAGGATTCGATGTGCTCGATATCATCGCCGGACAACCTCGCGACGAATATGACCGCCCTAAAAAGGATATCCGCATTATTCAATTGACAATTGAAAATTGACAATTTTCAAAGCTAATATTTCTTATGCTTAAGAGAGACTTCATCATGATACAGATCGAAGAACTTGCTAAAGTAGTCCTTCAGATCATTATGAATCGCAACACAAATGCGGCTCGCCATACTCCAGAGTTGATCCAAACCATATACAGTTCCCTCAAACTGGACCGTCCTACCCTTATGACGGCCCAGCCCGAAGAGCTTGTCCGTCGACTCGACAGTGATGACAACGGCGGAATCCTCCGTCTTGAGATAGCCGTCAAGACCCTGATCGAAGAAAGTTATCTCTATCCCGACGAGGAGCAGGCGATGTTGCAAAAAGCCAAGACAATCTTGGAATATATACAAACGCACAACAACACATTTTCTTTGGAACGCGTGAATATGTTGGACGAATTGGAACGGCGCATTCTTTAATCGACAATCAAACATTTAACCGATATATCAAGGATATTCACTATTTTTGTGCCGTAAAAGTAAACAGCAATGGCAAATAACGAAACGGCACACGAACTAATACTCCAAATTCTGAAAACGCGAATGACCTTTCGCCAGACCATACAAAGAGTATTGAGAACCAATAATGTCGACATGACATTCGAGATGCTCCAGGTGATGCATCGTTTATGGAAGAAACCCGGAGTCAGCCAGCAATATCTGGCAGAACAGACAGCTAAAGACAAAGCTTGCTTGACCAATCTTATCAATAATCTGGAAAAGAAAGGCTGGGTAGAACGTCGAGGAAACCCGACGGACCGGCGTAACAAACAAATTTACCTGACAGAAGAGGGCGAACGGCTCGCTCTCCGGGTAAAACCTCTGTTGCATGGAATATATGGTCTGATAGGAGATGAAATGCCTTCCCGGCAAATTGTCTCATGTAGAAATCAGTCACAAAGTTACTACAAAAAAGAGAAATGCGGAAAGATATAGTGATAGAATTGAGT
>ERZ825525.1087-NODE-1087-length-27162-cov-4.830118_pt1 | contig 27162 bp, 34 predicted proteins | sample MGYA00519930_ERZ825525 | MGnify/ENA primary metagenome ERZ825525 (study PRJEB31778, sample SAMEA3449203) | human gut metagenome | biome: human gut; feature: human-associated habitat; material: faeces | place: United Kingdom | collected 2010/2012 ... | reverse complement strand
GCAAAATTAAACATTTTAAAATTCCTTATAAATATAGGTTTATTATATACAGATGAACAGGATTGGCTTTATAAACTAAAAACAGATGAATTATCAACATATTCTATAAAATGGAATAATGTTCGTGATGGAGATTTTGCTTCTTTGGAGACATTATATAATAAGTATACTACTGATAAATAATGATAATATAAATAATACAATTGTGAGCTTATTTTTATAAAAAAATAGGCTCTTTTTTTATCATCATGCAGCCTATAAAAAGCATCAGCATACTTACTGCCGTAACGGGAAGCGTCAGAGAGAAAAACTCCGAAGATGTCATCTTTGAGGCAGAAAAAAGGTACAGATTCTGCGGATTGCCGAATGGCGTAAATGCGCTGCCCATATTAGCTGCAATAGTCTGCAGCACGATAACATAAACAGGGGACTTGTCTATTTTTTCGTACATCATTACGGTAAACGGGATAAATGCAATAAGAGCAACATCGTTGGTGATGAGCATGGACATGAAAAATACCATGAAAACCAGCGCAAGAGCAAGATTTCTTGTGTCCTTGGCAAGTGCGGCAACCTGTTCTGAAAGAACTTTGAAAACATTATTTACCGAAAAGCCTGCAACAACAGCCATAAATCCGAACATAACACCGATAAGGTCGGTATCAATATAAGAAACATAATTTGTTACAGGAACAAAAATACAGGAAATAATAGCGACTATGAATGCGATTATTGCAACAGCCTCTTGCTTTATAAACTGTTTCAGATCAGTCACGCTGAAAACCGTCCTCTCAGATCAATTTAAAACTCAGCAGAAAAGATTAAGTACAGAGCCGCTGAGAACGCCTATAAAATACAGATATACAAGGAAAATGATATTTTCTTTCAGGTTCTTGTTTGTCTTAAAAAGCACCGCAAGTCCCACGCCTGCACCAGTGCAAAGTCCGCCTACGGCAGTTCCGAAGGAGATGCTTCCGCTGGCATACAGCTCTGTTATAATTACAGATGCTGCACAGTTGGGGATAAGACCAACAAGAGCTGATGCAAACGGTTGGAGAAATCCGATGCCGTTCAAAAATGCGGATACATTGTCCTGACCGGCAAATTCCATGATAGAGTTCATTATGAGGTTGACAATTAAGATGAACACAAAAATCTCAAGTGTGTGATGGAATGCCGAGAGCCATATGCTGTGATTGCCACAGCCGCAGGTGGTGCATATCTGGTCGAATTCCGCATCATCGGGTTCTTTTACAAAAAACTTTATGAGAATGCCGAAAAGTGCGCCTGCGATTATGGCAATGATAAACTTTGCAGCAATAAGCTTCCAGAGAGAACTTATCTGGTCAGGGTGAGCAAGCAAGATGGGGATTGCTTCATCTGAGGTGGAAATAAAGACAGCCATAAGTGTGCCTGCGCCGATTATTCTGCTGGAAAACAGATTTGATGCAGCAATGGAAAATCCACATTGCGGAACGCAGCCCAGAGCCGCACCGACAGCAGCTCCGCCGATGTTTGAATGACCTGCTTTTTCAAGTGCGAGCGCAAGCTTATCGGCAGCGTGATGTTCGATAAATTCCATCAGCAAAAATGTGAGGTATAAAAATGGCAGCATTTTTGCCGAATCTAAAAGAGCGTCTAATATTATATCAAGTATTGTTGAGAGCATTTATATGGTATAAAACTGTGCAATATGGAATATAAATATAATTTTTACTTATCTAATTTCGCATAACTTTGATTATGCGAAATTAGATATTTTTTTATCCATACCAGCAGTTTTAATTCCGTCCTTTCCAAAAATTTTAATAAATAAATTATACAATAAACGCAGCTAAAAGTCAAGAAAAAAAGCCTGCACACCACTGCACAGGCTAAACAATCAATAATCATACATCTTAAACTTACCACAACAAGTTAATCTAAATGCTCAATAAACAAGCTATATAACTGCTTCATAGCGTTTTCATATCTCCCCCAATCATAACGCTGAGGACAGATTTTTACTAACGCATCATAAAAACCTTGTTTGTCATTAGCCAATTTAAGAATACAAACCTTAAGCATACGAATTTCATCATCTGTAAACTCGTGCTTTATGCCATTTTCAAAAAGCATTTCATTCTTCATCTTATAATCACCTCACATAAGTTCAATAACAGGAAGTTTACCAGAAGAAACAGAAAAACATGTAAACAGCTGGCAATCATCAGAATACTTACGATTATGATAACAAAAGAACTCGGCAACATCTTCTTTAACAATATAATCAGTTACACCATAACCATCACTAAAATCATATACATAATCACCATCACAACGGAAATAATGACGACCGCAAGAAAAATGAACAGTAAAAGCATCAGGCAGAAGAAACGGAACAGGACCACAAAGAGTTTCTTCAACATCAGAGTCAAGAGAAGCAGGATCTAAAGACCAAAAATAACTATCACCACAATAAAAATTATGCCTATAATACATATCAACAACCATAAAAACCAACCTTTCAAAATTAAAATGTGTTTTTTGTTTTTCACTATACTAAGTATAACACATAATGTTTCAAAAGTCAAGGTATTTGGAACATTGTTAATACATTATTTACATTCATAAATACAAGACAAACGCAAATTATCAAGGTCGGCAAGTTGAGCGCCTGACGGTTTAGCCTGACCATTTATCCATCTGAGAAGCGTTGACCGTGAAACACCAACAGCTTCAGCAATTTCAACCTGAGTTTTATTAGTTATACGTGAAACAATATCAGAAACAGACATAGAATAGCCGACAGTATAACCCATCATAAAACACATATATTGCTCATCATTTAACATGCCTGCAAATTCATGACCTTCTGAGCCGTCAAGATAAGAAATTTTACGAGATAAATACTCAGAGTCAAAATCAGATATACCATTCTGCATGGCAAGAAGATTATAGGTAGCCCAATTCTCAAAAAAATAAGCACGGTCATTCAACAAAACATTTTTGCGTGTATATTTCTGCAAAACTCTAAGCATTTGCCCGAATATATACGCCTCAGCATTTGTAACATCACTAACACGCTTTTTTTCCATAAAAAAACACCTCACAAAATTTATTATAACCACATAATAACACATTTTGTTTCATTTGTCAAGTGTTTTGAAACAAAAAAAGAGCAGGAGAAAAAACTCCCCTGCTCTTTTCTTATGCCTTTAAAAACTCCCTTGGGAACGCCTGCGCCCTCTCCTGCCGCTTCTGCTCCTGCTGATATTCTTCAACAATCTGAGACCACTCGAACCACCCCAAGCCCTCAAACAAATACGACCAACGGACACCCAGAAGCATTGCAATTTCATTGTCGGAATGACCTTTTAACGTCAATTCGCTAATATAGCCGCTCAGAGCGCCGCCAGTGAGCTTTTCATAGTATTCATACATATCTATACACTACCTTTCATATAATTGATTTTAAGGGCATTTTTGGAAGCCTACGGCGGTATGCCATTATTTAATTTAAGAATATTAGTAACATCTTTCGCAATTTCCACAAACATCGCAAGACGTTCTTGAGCTATAATCAATTCAAGACAATCAACCGAAGATATAGACCGATAACGAATATTAGCCTGCAGCTGCTGAACTTCATGTTCCAAAAAAACACGGCGATTATATATATATTCGCTTAAAATATCGACTTTTTTCATATTTTAACCCCCAACAATTTCAAAATCACTAAATGTATCAATTTCATTAAAATCTGAAAGCATATCATAAATGGCGGCGGAATTTTCGGCAGCTGTTTTGTAATCTGCAACCCTGTCAAACTCTCCGTCCGGAAGCTCCCAAAAGAAACCATCTTCACCGGGAAAGAATGTATAATACTTGTAATTATCACGAGTACGTGGAATATGATATTCTTTCATATAAATACTGTCATAATCAAAATTAGACACGTAAATATCAGGAGACCGCCGCAAATTCCGACTACTCCAATAATACCGTCCAAAAATCTTTTTACTTTCCTTAGTAATATACTTAGTAATATACTTATAGCAACCAAAAGAACCATTATATGTTTTAATAGCAGTAGTAAACCCAAAATTCCACTGAGGCAAATTATACACTGTAGGATAATCAGCAGGATCAAGACCATTTTTATAAAAATATGTCAAATCATACTTTTTAGCCTTTTCATCTTTAGGTGCTTTATATAATCGCCTGCCACTGTCAACAACTTTCAAAGCATCATTAGTAAAACCGTGAAAATGTATGCGCTTTGAAATCGGCTGTAATTCTGCGATAAGAATATATTTTAAACCATAACGGCTAACCATATGCTTTAACCAAGTTTGTAAAGGCTGTAAAGCCGCCTTTGCGTTTGTAGGGTCAAATGCAGTATCGCCAAGTGTACCAGTAAAAAAATAATTCCACTGATTAAGCATAATAATATCATAAACACGATTAAGAGACCGTTTAACACTATCAGGGCGAACAGAAGAACGCGCCAAATTATTCAAAGACTGCTTTTCAATCGGCAACAAATGAGAAATATATAACTGCTCTCCAGTTGCAGCATCTACATAAATATAACCATTGTCATAAGTAATCGAAGTAAAAAGAAAAGTAGAATAAGACCAATTTAAAAAAGACCTATCAACTTTTTCTTTTTTCTTTTTGTCATCAGACGGCAACCTAAATTTAGGTTTATCGGCATATGTGGCGACAATCAAGCCATCTGGATAAACCTTTAATTTACTGTTGAATAATTCAGCAGTTTCCAATTAAACGACCCCCAATATCACAAAATGGAACCATTTTGTGGTTAAATAATCAAGTAAGGGGGAACGAGGCGAGCCGCCGCCCAAGGGCGGGCGGCTCTGCCTTTCGTTCCCCCCTACCCTTTCATTGAAATGTTAAATTTTTGTGTAATTGTGTCCTGCAACTGCTCAGAACGGGGTTGGAAACCTTTAAGGGTCAAACGTTCAACTTTCTCATATGTATCATAGCAAGAGCGGAGTTCATCATCATGTACAAATGCGTATGTACGCCGCCGCTTCATGTCCTTGACCGTTCCATCATCATTCAGAGCGACCTTATAGACACGGACAATAGTTAAACAACCTGCGATAGTCATAGGCTTATAAAGTAGCGTTATTTGCTCCCTGATGGGCTTAGAAATACGTGTAAACACCTGGGAAGTACCTACAACACATTTGCGTTGCTTACGCTGTTGTGTTATCTCTGTTAGCATTTCAGGCGGAAAATTCTTGCTTTCGTTGGAGCTGAACCAGTTTTGTATCTCGTCAAGAAAAATGACCTGACCATCTTCACCGTTGCAGGTCTGCAAAATGTCCGTCCAGTCCTCAATTTTTGAGTTCTGAAAGTTAAGGTTGATGTTAGAAGCAACGCAACAGCAGGGGTTACGCTCCATAATGCACTTAATAAAATGCACGGCAGCTATACTCTTGCCGCTTCCCTGCTCACCTGCGAATACATGAACGCCGTAAATGTCGAAATCATCAGGATTACGGCTAAAATAGTCCTGCATCAACCTTTTGGGAAAATCCCAAAACAAAAGCTTAATCGGATTGAATTTTTCGTTATAATGAAATAAACGCTTTTTCTTACGGCGTGGGAGTTTCTGCCGTTTAAAGATTATCCGATAGACAAAATTAAACAGGATCATGACACTAAGCGGCACAAACACGGCAAGAAAAGCATACAAAAAAGCCTGCGCAATGCTGAACATGAAATTAAGAATGCTTTTTAAAACTGGTGTTATCATATCCATAAAACAAACCTCACAATCTAATTGACCACTGCCAAGCCATAGCCGCAGCTATACCAGGGAAAGTCTTAGAACGTGCTTTTTGAGAAGAGCAACATTCTGTAAAATAACGTTTTTTTCCATTACTATCAATATAATTAGGCTCAGGCGGCGGCACAACATAATCAGGTTGCAACAACGGCAAATTTTTTAGCCACAAGCACGTCCGTTTACGGAAACTATCGCCGAACTGATAAGGATTGATAATCTGATCTGGCTTTCTGTAGCAGCTATTCATATATCCGACAGGATTTTCAATAGCTATACAGTCACAAGAAGCATTAACAAAACGCATAAAAAAATTCGCTGCAGCTGCACGACTTTCCAAACGACCAGGAACAGAAAGCCACCTATTACCAGCAAAAGACAAATATGTGCAGGGTGGGTGAGCTATAATTAAATCCCACTGACCATATAAACAATGAAACTCGCCGTCCATAGTCACAAAACCAACATCGCCGTCAAGAAGCGGAAGCACATCACCTTTAATATGCCATTCGAGAAATCCACCAGAACAATCTTGAATATCGCAGCTAAAAGCATTATGACCTAATTCCCTAAAAGATTTGCAAACGGTCTGACTTTCCTCACAAGCGACAAGAACATTCATAGTTTAACCCCCTTAAAATAACCAGAAAAAGACCGAGTTAAAATGCGAATGCAAAGCCTTGCACAAGTCATATAATATTGATATGCGGCAAGACAAAGAGCAGGCGAATTTTCTAAATCCTTTTCGTCAAGACAAAGTTTTTCAGCGTAAAATTTCATAAAAAAAAACCCCCTTATTTAATAACCTCAATAAATTGAGAAACACGGTAAATAATAGCCAAAACAACACGGAAAGAAGTAATCAAAACAGAAATACCAAACAAAACAGAAATTGTATCCATAGGCAAAATATAATACAGGAAATTTACAATTTCAACGACAGACCGAGGAACTTCAACAACTGGAATATCCCAATCGGGAAGCAGACCGAGAATAAAGCGGATAATATCAATAATCGCCTTAGAAATAAACAAAAGCATAAAATCACCCCTTAATCGTATTTACTGCGATATGCTTCAACCTGCGACACATTGGACGGTTCGCCACTCAGCCGAGTTGCCGAAGCAATAACGCCAGGAGCAGAGCGGAAAAGCATAATCAAGAAGCCTACAACAAGAAAAAGCCCAATAAAGCCCTTTATAGTCTCAATTTCAGCGCCCAAAGAAGCAACACAGCCATAAAGCTTATACTGTTGACCAAACAATGTTACAGAAAGATTAGGAAGAGTAGAGGGAGTAACAACATCGTTTTTATCCTTAATTTCAACGATCAATGTTCCATCGTCAGAAGTTGAAAAATCACGTTTGGCAAAAAAGGCAGTTTGTATATTATTTATACCTGTCTCAATATCATCATAAGAAATCTTTTTTTTAAAGTCGCTAATAAGTTCAAGCCAAAGAGCCTTGCTTTCCTCTTTGTCCTTTTCGGTAATATCATCAAGCGAAGCATTAACGTCTTTAAGCTGTTTTAAGATGTCTTTAAGCACCTTAACAACATTATTAAATCCTGCATTCATTTTAGTGAAAATTGCCTGCAATTTAGAATAAATAGAGCCAAGAGCGCTAAGTATCTCGCTATCATCAAAATCAATTTCATTTCCATAATTGTTATTGATATAATAATTAGTAATATAATTATAAAAATCATTCTGATAATTCTGCGGCATATTATTAAAATTATAATAGGTAGTATAAGTATTATCGCCAATAGTTACGGTATCACCGTAATTATAATAGTTGTTATTATAATTGATATTGTCGCCCTCTCGAAAAGCATTTATAGTGTCACCTGTATCAATATCATAAAGCGTTATAGGGACAGGAATAACAGTAGGTTCATCTTCTTCACCCTCACCGTAACGATCATACCAAGGAAATGTGTGTTCTTGATATCCCCAATCCGCATGATGTACCCAACCATTATTTTCGTAATCATAACCATAACGACCGTTAGGAAGTATAGTAAAATTATGAAATGCACTTTCAAAACAGGACGGACAGGATATACCACTATCATAGTTATAACAACTTTCAATCATTTTTCCACTTTCATCATGCAAATAAAAACGGATTTGATAAGTGTATTTACTATGAGTAGAGCCATCAGGCATACCAAAATTCATGCCATATTGACCGCCCATAACATAATCCCAAGTAATATAGTAGCCATTGGAAAACTTATAGCAAATACTATCGTTTACACCTGCATAAGGATAATCTTTTTCATATTCTTCAAACTGTTCATCAATATCCTTACGATGACCACCGAAGCCATCACCGCCATGATTTGGGGGATTGCCAATCTTCAAATTAAAATCGACAAGACCGAGCCATTGCAAAGACATCTTAGCATTAAGTTTACCGTTATATAAATCACAATAAAACTTGTACGCCATGTACGAGCCGACACGGCTATCAAATGAAAAAGTTGGAGCAGAACCGCCATTCTTTTTTACAACAGCATTAAAATAAGCATTTCTTTGCTGTGATGTCATAGCAAACCATTCATCTTCCGTAAACGCACGAACTTCAAGACCATAATCATCATCAGAAGTATCAGAAGCATACACAGACACACCGAACGGAAGAAGCAGGAGCGCCGCAAGAATAACGCAAATTATTCTTTTCATATTAAACCACCTTTCAAAAAGATAAAAAAAGGAGCGTTACAAAACTGCAACGCTCCAAAGGCACAAGGGGGAATTACGCACCCTTAACAGAGGCCATAACGAAAGAAATTACCTTACGAACGCCGACAATAGGGATAATCGCCGTAAGAACGGAAGGAACAGCAGAATTGATACTGTTGACGATGGGCGAAAAATCGACACTGGAAAGGTCAAGAGCGCCAGGTGTAACCGCATCAGCGGCAAGGGCAACGATAGAAGAAGCGCCTGCGAGAAGTGTTGCGAACATAGTTTTGTACCTCCAAAAAATGAAATGAAATGAAATTATGTATTAAACAAGCCACTAAAGAACTTGTAAATACCGTAAGAAATGAGGAGCAAGAATATAAAGGCTATGAGCTTATAACATTCAGTTAATTGTGCTGTTAAGACTTCCACATTCTCACTCTGGGCGGTTGTTGCTGTCTCTATATCTTTCAGCGTGCCGCCCTGTTCTTGAAGCTCATGCAAAATCTGAGTAAGCTCGCCGTCATCGGCTAAGGAAAAGCCGAGGGTAATATCTTCCACATACCACACCGCCTTTCACTCATTCAGCAAGGGTAATGCCTCTTAACTTAACCTTGCCTTTACCGTCAATCATTGTATGTAAATTGATGGGTTTTCCGATGAGGGGGACAATAAACTTTTCAGGGCTGAACTCCTGCGGAGAAGTACCGAAATATGCAAATGCCTTATCGAACGGAATATTGATATGAGAAACAGCCGAACCAGAGAACCCAGAAGCGCCCCACTTTTCGGGGTCAGTCGGGCTAATAATCTGAAGTTCGTAGCGGTTAAGGTTAATTTCTTTAACCTCTCCCGTTTCCTGATCGGTGAAAGTACCGCCGTTAACAGCATAATAACCGATAAGATAAGTTTTAAAAGGGTCAATAGAAAGAATATTTTTAACGTTATCCATGATTAAACTCCTTAAAATTAGTTAAATGTGATAGGACATCTTTTACGCTGGAAATCATAAAGCAAGAAGTTAGAAAACTTGTTACGATTCTGCTTTGCGCTTCTGTCAAGGACAATAGGAAGATTTTTCAAAAGAAAATCCCCAAGAAAATAAACGGCAACCATTAAAGCCGCTTTGGGTGTTCCCAGATACTGGGCAAAGCTTACGAAGATTTCAAAGACATTCAATTTATATACCCCCTTTACTCGTCAGTCTCTTTCAAGACATATGTACAACCGTATTTTTCAATAGTTTGCTCTGGTTCGGTCTGTCGCTCATAAACAAAGCCGTTAACTTCTATAGTTTCTGGTGCCTTATCAGCTACTAAATTAAAAGAAAATTTAACAAGCAAAATAACACCCCAAAAAACTACAAGAGAAGCCAAACAACACCAAAGGATCTCAGAACAATTCTTCAAATTCTTCAAATTCATTTATATACCCCCTTAATTATATTTGCCGTCTTTGCAGTTGTGGCGGCTCAACCGTTTGAATACTCCCCCACAATTAAAATGGGGGGTGGAAGCTTAACCGCTCAGCTTCCGAGGGGTGATAACATTTGCCTTTGTAGTTTTTACGCCTTTACCCTTTGGCGATTAGAATAAAATGTTCTATAAAAAATAATAGAATATTTTATTCTATTTGTCAAGATGTAATATAGAATAAAATATTCTAATAAAAAATGTGAATTATTGACAAAACAAGCAAAAAAATATAGAATATAAAGAAAAAAAGGAGTTGGAAAAAAATGGAAAAAAATTATAGTAAAGTATTTTTTAGGCTAAGAAAAGAAAACAACATGACACAAGAGGAAGTAGCCAGAAAACTAAATATAACGCAAAGAACATATGCACACTATGAAAAAGGTACAAACGAGCCAAGCATAGACACACTAATAAAATTAGCAGATATATACAGGGTGCCAATAGATATATTAGTCGGACGATACGAAATAGTAACACAACCAACTATTACGGACACAACAACCGAAAAGTAACATCTTTTCGGAAGCGCTACGACTGACTTTTTATTACGGCTCCGAACCTTTTCGGGTCGTGCGAGCACTCCCCTCTCGGTTCTCCGCCTTATATTTGCACGTGCTGAAAATTTCACGGACTCCTCCAAGATTTCCGCCCATCGGCTCTGGGGGTACGGGCATTTAAGAGGTCACCCCCCGAGGTGTGCCGCCTGTTGGCTGTCCTCTCTGGTGTGTTGCTATATCCAAAATAAACAGCGCCGCCAGACGTGAGAGGGGGGCGACCTCTTAGAAGATTATGGGAGCCGATGGGCGGAACCCTATGGAGCTTCCGTGAATTTTTCAGCAGGAGAGAAGCAGGCGGAGCGGAGAGCCAGACGGAGAAAAGAAGCACGACACCGAAAAGGGACACAGGGGAACGAGAGCATAAAAAAAGCCAGTCGGATCGCTTCCGAATGGCTTAAAAAATCTATGAAAGGAAAAACGAACTGTGAAAAAAGAAGTGGCACACTGCTACTTAACTTTGATTATGCGAAATTAGATATTTTTTATATCCCTATCATATCATAACAAACAGTTCTATTTCCGTCCTTTCTATTTTTATTCATAACATTCATTATACCGCATTTATGGCGCCGTGTCAAGAAATATGCCTGCACATTTCTGCGCAGGCATATTTTAACACAAAGAATAATTTTTAAGTATAACATTATCAAAAAACGCAACTAAATAATATTCATTATCATCACGCATCTCATATATAAAACATTGCTTGCTATCAAGAAGATTAAACGTTACAAATTCAAAAGGATTATCAATAACATACCTTATTGCACATTCAATGCACGGAAATTCAAACGATTTCCGAACGTGTGAACCACCTAAACAAATCAAATATTCTTTCATTTTTATCATCCTTTCATACTTGACAAATTCGGTTATATAGGTTATAATCAATATGATGTGTGGGCGGTGGAAGTCACCCACAACACCAGTCATATTTCAGTCGGTGGATTTTAAGCGTTCAACCGACTGATTTTTTTATTTGCTTTCTTTCAGCCTTAAAAAACATTGACAGATTATCAGCCTGGCTGTTATAATATAAGTAAAATAGTATAAATCAGGTGAAAAAATGTATTTCCAATACGGCGATAAAGAGATCGAATATTTAAGATCAAAGGATAAAAAGCTTGCCGATGTCATTGACAAAGTAGGTCACATTGACCGAACCGTTGATACGGACTTGTTTTCGTCTGTGGTGCATCACATCATAGGTCAGCAGATATCCACCAAGGCTCAGCAGACCATATGGCTGCGTATGAATGAAAAATACGGTCATGTCACGCCTGAGGTCATTGATCCTGCTGATGCGGCTGAGCTTCAGTCTTTGGGTATGACGTTTCGCAAGGCTGAATATATAAAGGATTTTTCCCATAAAATCGTCAGCGGTGAATTCAGTTTGGACGCAGTATGGCATATGTCAGATGAAGAGGCTGTTGAGGCGCTGTCATCCCTCAAAGGCGTTGGTGTATGGACTGCCGAAATGATACTTTTATTCTGTATGCAGCGGTCTGACATACTGAGCTTTGGCGACCTTGCCATTCTGCGTGGAATGTGCATGGTGTATCATCACAGAAAAATAGACAAAAAGCTTTTTGAAAAATATCGCAGGCGGCTGTCCCCTTACGGCAGCACCGCAAGCTTGTATTTCTGGGCGGTATCGGGCGGCGCTGTTGAGGGAATGAAGGATTATGCGCCCAAAAATAAGCGCTGATAACAAAATTTATGGAGAAAAATTATGTCAGGTGTACTGAATGATGAGCTGATATATGAAATACTGTCCGCAGTTGAGGAGATACCTGAGGGTAAAGTCGCTTCATACGGTCAGATAGCACGCCTTATCGGTCGAGAGAAAAATTCACGTCTTGTGGGCAAGGTGCTGAGCATGGCGGAATATTACGGAAAATATCCCTGCCACAGAGTCGTTAACAGCGCAGGCCGACTTGCTCCGGGTTTTGATGAGCAGCGTTCATTGCTTGAAAACGAGGGTGTGGAATTTAAGGAAAACGGCTGTGTGGATATGAAAAAATACGGTTGGAACGGTGAATAACATGGAATATACATATCATTATAACTCCCCGCTTGGCGGCATTACGCTGGCAGGCTGTGAAGATGGTCTTACGGGGCTTTGGTTTGACGGACAGAAATATTTTGCAGCAACTCTTTCCAAACAGCATGAGGAAAAGCATATTCCTGTGTTTGACGAAGCGATAAGGTGGCTGGATATTTATTTTGGCGGCAAAGAGTCTGATTTTACCCCGCCGCTCAAATTATCGGGAACGCCTTTCCGCAGGGCAGTCTGGAATATCCTGCTGACTATCCCCTACGGTCATACCATGACATACGGTGAGATATCCGATATCATGGCAAAGCAAAAGTGTGTTTCCAAAATGTCGGCTCAGGCGGTGGGAGGCGCTGTGGGACATAATCCTGTTACGCTTATCGTGCCTTGCCACAGAGTAGTTGGCGCAGGCGGAAATCTTACGGGATATGCAGGCGGAACAGATAAAAAGCTCAGGCTTCTTAAGCTGGAGGGTGCAGATATCTCATCGCTGTATATCCCTGTTAAAGGAACTGCACTGTAATATTTTTGGTTTTTTTTATAAAAAAGGTTGACTTTGCTTCTATTTTATGGTAAAATTAACGTGTTTTAGTTTTTTTATAAAAAATACTTAATTTGCTGAATTTAGGAGCTGATATAATGATCTGGGCAAAGGAAGAAACTCTTTCTCGTGAAGAGATCGAAGCTATACAGCTTGAAAAGCTGAAAAAGGTCGTTTCAACGGTATATGAAAAGGTTGCGCCTTACCGTGCAAAAATGGACGAAGCAGGCATCAAGCCTGAGGACGTTAAAAGCCTCAATGACCTGAAGCGTCTCCCATTCACAACCAAGCAGGATATGCGTGACAACTATCCTTTCGGCCTTTTTGCTGTGGATAAGAGCCAGCTTGCAAGAATACACGCATCATCGGGAACTACAGGCAAGCCAACTGTTGTAGGATATACTAAAAAGGATCTGGAAACGTGGGCTGAATGTGTTGCAAGGCTTGCGGTGGCAGGAGGTGCGGAAAGCAGCGATGTTTGTCAGATATGCTTCGGATACGGTATGTTCACAGGTGCGCTGGGCTTACATAACGGCCTTGAAAGAATAGGTGCCTGCATTATCCCCTCTTCCACAGGCAACACCGAAAAGCAGATAATGTACATGAAGGATTACGGTACAACTCTGCTGGTTGCAACACCTTCCTATGCTCTCCGTATCGGCGAGGTGGCTACTCAGATGGGTCTTAACCCCAAAACTGACCTGAAGCTCAAAACAGCTCTTGTTGGAAGCGAGCTGCTTACCGAAGCTATGAGAGATGAGATGCACAAGCTTTACGGCGATAATCTTACCATTACACAGAACTATGGCATGAGCGAGCTTATTGGCCCAGGTGTTTCGGGCGAATGTACCGAGCTTTGCGGAATGCACATCAATGAAGATCATTTCCTTGCCGAGATAATCGACCCCGAAACAGGCGAAGTTCTCCCCGCAGGCGAAAAGGGCGAGCTGGTCGTTACCTGCCTCTCCAAGGAAGCTCTGCCGCTTATCAGATACCGCACAAGAGATATTACCCGTCTTATGTACGAGCCTTGCAAGTGCGGAAGAACCACTGCAAGAATGGAAAATCTCAGCGGAAGAACAGATGATATGCTCAAGATCAGGGGCGTAAACGTATTCCCCAGCCAGATCGAAGAGGTTCTGCTCAAGACTGAGGAAATAGGCCCTCATTACGAGATAATCGTTGACAGAAAGAATCACTCGGATATTCTTACTATCAGAGTAGAACTTGCTCCCGATAAGATGACCGACGATTATGCAGAGCTTGAAAGGATACGCCTGAAGCTCAAGTCAGCTCTTCGTGTAATGCTTGGTCTTGACGCTGTTATCCAGCTGGAATCTCCCAACACTCTCAAGCGCTTTGAGGGCAAGGCAAAGCGTGTGACCGATAACAGAAAAGGTCAGAACTGATCTTATGAAAGGAATTGAGTGCAAATGAAACAGCTTACGGTTTTTATTGAAAACAGACTGGGCAGGCTTGAGGAAGTCACCGAAACACTGTCCGCAGCAAATATCAATATCATATGTATCAGCCTTTCCGACACAGGTGAGTACGGAATGCTCAGAATGATAGTTTCACAGCCTGCCGCAGCGGTGGATGCTCTGGCAGCATCAGGTTTCTCAGCAGTGCTTGGTGATGTTATAGCTGTTAAGCTCCCCCATCATTTCGGCGCACTGAAAGGGCTCAGCGGTCAGCTTTCCGAAAACGGCATAGATATCAAGTATATGTATGCGCTTACATCAGGCGAAAATGCTGCTATAGTTATCAAAACGTGTGACAATGACAAGGCAGAAGCTGTCCTGTCGGGTGAGCACGAGCTTTTAAGCGCTGTTGACGTTTATAATATGTGATCTGATCTATCATTATTTCGGGGATATTCCTCACAATATCCCCGAAAAATTATACCATATGTGCTTTAATGATTTAAAGTCAAGCGAATTTAAAGTATGTATGATTTAAAGCTATTATGCAATAAAACAAAAGGAAAATGAAAGGATTGTTTTTATGGTTCTTTGGGGTACACTGATCGCTTACCTGGCGATAATGGTAGGCATAGGCATTTACTGCCGTAAAAAAACTTCCAACGTGGATGATTTTGTTCTTGGAGGAAGAAGCATCGGCCCTTGGTTCACAGCATTTGCATACGGAACTTCTTATTTCTCGGCAGTAGTTTTTGTTGGCTATGCGGGACAGTTCGGCTGGGAATACGGTCTGGCATCCACATGGATAGGTCTGGGAAATGCGTTCATCGGCTCACTTCTTGCGTGGTTCCTGCTTGGAAAGCGCACAAGAATAATGTCTAAATATTTGCAGACATCTACCATGCCCGAGTTCTTTGAAAAGCGATATCTGTCAAAGCCGCTGAAGCTTTCCTCGGCGATAATCATTTTTATTTTCCTTATCCCCTACACAGCTTCCGTTTATAACGGTCTGTCACGTCTTTTTGAAACAGCTTTCCATATACCCTATTCCGCCTGTATCGTGGCGATGGCGCTGTTCACCGCAATATACGTAATTCTCGGTGGATATCATGCTACTGCACTTAATGATTTCGTTCAGGGAATCATCATGCTCATAGGCATTGCATCTGTAGTCGTATGCGTTCTGGCTCACAAGGGCGGACTTACAGAAGCTGTCAGCTCCCTTTCACAGATACCCGACAACAGCGGAAACACAGGTACATACACTTCCCTTTTCGGCCCTGACCCCATTAACCTTTTCGGAGTAGTAATTCTTACCTCTCTCGGAACATGGGGACTTCCTCAGATGGTACAGAAGTTCTACGCTATCAAGGACGATGCTGCAATTAAGCGTGGAAGCATTATCTCCACCATTTTTGCCATTGTCGTAGCAGGCGGCTCATATTTTCTCGGCGGCTTCGGACGCATTTATTCCACCACCGACCCTGCGGATACCACCAAGAATTTCGTAAGCACCTCTGCCGCAGGTAAACTCCAGTATGACACTATTATTCCCGCAATGATGACAGAGGCTCTTCCCGAGCTGCTGTTTGGAATACTTATCGTGCTGGTGCTTTCCGCATCTATGTCAACTCTTTCATCTCTGGTGCTTACATCAAGCTCCACTATGACCATTGATATGATAAAGCCTTACAAAAAGGATATGACCGACAAGCAGCAGATACTTGTGATAAGAGTATTCATCGTTTTGTTCCTTGCACTTTCCGTAATTCTTGCCATGAACAAGAACGCATACATTTCCACGCTGATGTCAATTTCATGGGGTGCGCTGGCAGGTGCGTTCCTTGCGCCTTTCCTTTGGGGACTTTTCTCTAAGAAGATATCCCGCACAGCAGTTGGCGTGTGCTTCGTATGGGGCGTTGGTGTGACAGTGCTGCATACAGTTATGTTCAGCATGGGCTGGTTCCCCGGACTTGTTGAGAGTGTAAAGGCAATGGGCTGGAAGCTGAACATTATGTCTCCCCTTAACTGCGGTTCATTTACAATGCTTTCATCGCTTATCATCTGCCCTCTGATAAGTAAATTTACCATGAAAAAGGACGGCAGCGACCTTGCGGCAGGTGAAAGCGCATTCAAGTGCTATGCAGAGAAAAATTGATATTTACAAACTCTAATATATAAGAAAAAGCAGCTCGAAAGGGCTGCTTTTTTATGCTGTTATGATTCGTTTACTAATTTTCCCGTGATATGTTCTGGAATAAGCTTCAGACAAAGCACATTCGGCCCTGAGAATTTCAGCTCATGCTTGATATAGCTCTCATCATCAGTGAATTTATAACACAGTTTTCTGCATATTTTCTTAGCAAGGTCAGGGTCGGTCACAGGACGGATCCTGCCGAAAACAATAACGCTTCTGATATTAAGCGCCCATTCCCATTCTTTCCTGAATCCGCTGTCATATACGCAGAATGATGTCTTGTCGCATTTCATTATTGAATCTATTCAGCATATTGTTGATCTCATCAATAATCGTCCCCGTAAACGCCTTGGTTTTCGTACTCCCCTCGAAGTGCTTTATAAATTTTTCGTTGATTTTGTTGCACTTGACTTGACAATCTATCAATAATAAAACATATCTTTTTGACCCATTGCCAGTAGGCATTGTATGAAGCACAAAATTTTCTCCTTGCTTTTTGTTCATTTCTAACAAAAGATGACAAAAGGTCGATAAAATCACCAATAGCACTTTTTCTCATTGCAAAATACCTCCATCAAAAATCAGTCATATAAATTGATTCTCTATTGTCCGGTAATGACTGCAAAATATACTGCTATTGTCATGTGATCGACCTCTACAAATACAAAACAAAAAGCTGCCGAACACATACTGTGAACATACAGCCTTCTGTTAAAATATATGGACATTTCGCCTTGCTATATCATATATATTTCTAAATAGAAAAAGAGCTAGCAAGCGTAACAGCCTGTTAGCTCAAATCGCCAAAATGTCCAACTTTATTATAGAACTACTTATTTGTTTGCCGACACCAACATTATTGGATACCCATTGGGCCGACATTTTCTGTCATATACACATGATTTGCCACACTATATCAGCTGATATTCTCAAGCTGTTTTATTCCAGATTTCATGCTTTATGATTTGCCTGTATTATAAGCATCAATTTTCAATTAAAAATATTATTTGTGAAAACATAATTCATTATATAACTGCAGATCAGATATATTATCTTCCTGTTTGCAGAGATTGTTCAATGAAATTATTTTTTACAAACCTAAAAATCTTAATGCACTCTGCAAATCACAAGGAAATCTTAACCGTTTTCAGGAACTTGTTGTTTCATTTAAAAATTTCAGCATCATTTGCGATAAAGAGTAATAATCTATACTATCTGCAAAGGCATTATTAAGAGACTCCGGAGCATTATTTAATCCTTTCCAGCCTTGTAATTTGTATTCTTCAGCCACTCTCAAAGAGCATCCTCCTACAGAGCCAACGATGAATACAGGTATTTTTTTATTAACAGCTAAACCAATCTCCTCTCGGATTCCTTCTTTTTTCTTATCATCCCTGACCATTCCGCCCAAACAAACCATCGCAGCAACATTGTCACGCTGAATCATTTCAGTTCTCATCAATGTTAAACTTGATTCTATTGAGCCTTTGTTTTCTGTTTCATACACCTGCGCATTTTTCTTCAAATATGATAACTGATATTTATTTTCAAAATATTTGGAAATATACATTTTCAGATGATTTCTATCATCCGAAGTTTTAACTTGTTTTGATAGTGTAAAAATCAATTCCTGAAAAGTTGGATGGGATCCAAACGTAAGTGTATATCCCGCTCGCAATATTGATTTACAGAAAATAACCAATGCATCTGTTAAAGTCTGCTTGTATATTTCATCACAATTGGGAAAAGCGCCGGAGATTATTATTTCTTTATTTATGTTCTTATTCATTTTATAAAGAAATATCTTCCAATTATATATGAAGTCATCATAAGTCTCAACTATACAATGGGAACATTGCTCACGCTTAACAATGGTATCAGTCAATATCACAGCCGAATCATAGGGCTTATCAAACTTTTCAACTAAGGCTGTAATATCATTTTTATCCGCTTCCGTCGGAGTTCGTCCATACAACTGAATGTATTGAACAATATTACGCTGCGGATAGCAGTAACCTTTTCGTTCAATGTCGATATTATATATCATTTTATCTTTATCTGCTTGTTTTATTTTGTCCTTGAATAGTTCCTGCAACGCACTGTAGTAATCAAATACTCTGTTCGATTTAAGCATAATTATTTTAAACAGCTTATCCATTATTTCATCGACTATAACGGATAACTTTGCTTTGTCATCAAAGTCGGAAGAAGCATAACTTAGATGAGGTTTATCTGATGGCTTAACTGCAAGTTTATCATAATCAGCATTGTCAATTTGTATCCACAGTACCGGAATTCCTCTGATCAACGCAAATCTTAGTTCCTTTTGTATCCACTTCGAATCTATTGACTTAGGTGTATGAAGGAAAATAAATGCATCACTCTTAATCATAGATTCATCTATTTCCTTTTGTGCTTCATGCCCTACTTCGACCGATGTGATATCTCTAAACAATTTGCTATGATTAATTTGGATTTTCAGTGCATCGCAGAGGTTGGCTGCTATGGTTTCTCCGTCTATTCGCTTATGACTAATAAAAATCATCCCATCTTCTTTATAGATAGTTGGCATGACTTCTGATATCAATTTTCTGGCAAAGCCTTGTGCGATAACAGACATATGATCATACGTAAGGCCTCTACATCTAAGCTGCTCACAAATATCAAAACTCTGTTTTGAGGTTATTATGTTTGCGGGTATTCTGTTGTCTATATCCAAGGCAATGGGATATATAGATGTCCCAATCTGTTTAAGCTTGTCCAGCAAATCATTTGTGGGCTTATCAAGTGTAAAATTCACGCCATTAAAAATCAGCACAATATCATTTCCATATATTGTACTCATATATTGGACTGGGTTTGTTATTACGGCATGAATAATGTCGTATTTATCAAACTGATCTCTAAGTGCTGTTACAAATGGTTGTATTTTGTCCGGATTCTCCATAGTCAACGTAGGATTTATAATATATATCTTCACTTTCTCACTTCCTAAAAAATGCAGAGCAGATAATTTCATTATATACTTATGCTGCTCATTTTCCCATAGACCTTGCAGCCATCTCTACCCAGGATGCTAAATTCTCATAACCATTATCTGCTATATAATCATGTATGGCATAACATACATCATCAAAATAAACCGGCATATTGTTTCTCCATCCGATTATCGTACGGACATTTCCCCTTTTCGATGTCATACCCGTATTAGCATCTTTTATTTGTGAAATATGTATTCCAAGTATAGCATTTCCACGATCAATACTTTTCATTATCTCATACTGTACATATTCACGTTCAAGGGTTTCCTCTCCTATAAGAACAACAGTTACAGATGTTCCTAACATTTGAGAGTCTATCCATCTTTTTATTGCAGCATCTCCTTTTCTCTTAACTTCTTCAAACTCTGCCTTGTCAACAATTCCTGAAATCTTCTGTCCGCCTTTGGTTACCCATTGGTTTCTGACCACCATTGCTCTCATTATATCTTTGCCGTAGTGAAAACTATAAAATACATTTCTCATTTTATTTACCTCCATTATTATTTATATTATCAACACTTTATATTCCGACATTCAGCCCTGCTTTTTCCGTTACCTCTTTACTTAACAATAGCAAATTCTAACGCAAGGCATGAAAAAGCCAGAAAAAAATAAAAGCAAAATTCAGTAGCAGAAAAGAAGCAAAAAAGGAAAGAGTTTTTCTGGCTGCCAAACTCTGCTTTTGTTGCACTCATTGAGAAATCAATGTCTTTATCGCTCAGCCCACATACCTTTACATAAAGGGACCTATAAAGTCTTTCCTGCAGCAAATAATATGAATCCAGTCCCCAAAATATCATTATAGGTACACAAGCAATCCGAAATAAAGAAGCTTCTGATTTACTTCCTGCCAATGCTAAAAGTCCGGCAACTAATGTAACTGTCCACCCTTTTAGGATAAATGAATTACTTGCCATTCTGTTGATTACTCCCTGTATCATCTCAAGATGTTTTATTTTCTTTTCTTCCAAAAGAACCACCTTCCGCAGATCTCAGTTCTTTGTTACTGTGGAGCCTTGTTATCCAAAGCTTCCTCAATTAAATCCTCTATATTGTTCGAGATATCGTCATAAACGCATTGACTTGTCGAATATTTTGAATCAAAACATTTGACATAACCGGATAAGCGTTTACCGTCATTAGTCAATACCGAAAAGAATGGATTTGATCCTTTACTCGTTTGCTCTCCATTCTCATCTTTAAGCTTATGTATATAAATACCTACAATACCTTTGTTAAGCTCATAAGCCTTTTGAATTTCATACTTGACCCATTTGCGTGTAGATGTAGTTTTTCCGATCAAAACCACTAAACACGATCTCATTGCCATTTGCTCGTCGATCCATTTTTCTATATCCTCATCGTTCTTCTCCTTAACTTCTTCCCAATCATTATCTGAAAATGTGGAAGAGTTAGATACCTTTCCCATGTTTCGAACTTGTCCCGCTCTCCATGCATCTTTTCCAAATTCAAAGCTAAAAAACACCTGGCGTTTTGACATGACATACTATTCCTCCTGCTTTATTTTCATAATAATACTGTGAACTGCCATAATCATAACAGCCTCCTTCAAAGCAATCCACTATTAAACTTATATTTTGCTGATCAGCTTTACTTGATCAGCTTAATTTAATAGACTGATGCGAAATGCCAAATGTAACATTACTTTTGTACAAATTGTACATTTAAACAATTATATAGACAAAATTATGTATAAAAAGCCAAAGCCACATATGACATATTAAAAGTCATATGTGGCTTGAATCATTATTTATTCAATGCTATTATTAAGATATCATTTCATTAAAATGCCCGTCAACTATATTAACTCAGCCTAAATTTATAAATCACATAATGTCATATCACAGTGCTTTATGAAACGCAGCAAATACTGTTTATCCCATATTAAACTTCGCCGCCCCCGAAATCTCTTTCAAGGGCGGCTTTGTTTTTACAGCTTGCTTATATCAAGCTCTTTTCGTTTTTGGATAAGCTGAAGGTCTGGGTCATCAAGAGATACGTCTATTCCGTAAACATCGACACCGCCTTGCTCTCTTCCAAGATACTTAAAGCCTGCATTATTAACATCTTGTAAAAATTTTTCCTTATCTTCATTGTATAGGCAAGCTGTCAGCAAACCGATCCAATTCGTTTTTAAGCAACCTACTATAGATGCCACAACTCCCTTATAAACTGCGTGGGTTCTAATATCATATGCTTCTGTTATTTCGCTTTTGGGTACATCTTTAAAACACCTGAAGCCATGATCTTTCATATACTCTTCACTTCTATCTGTAAAAAAGCCATCTGCTAAACTTCGTCTATCGTATGAAACTAATCGCACTAATCCGTTATTTTTATTCTCATCACACCTTCTATAAATATATTCAATGCCCTTATATATTACATATTTATTTTGTCTTATCATTTTTTATATCCTCCAATCTTACAAATCGTCCTGATGCTTTAGGATGTTTAGGATTATATTCATCAGCATCATAAATTGCAATCAATATTTCCTCACCATCCTGTGTAACAATATACAACTCTGCTCCACCGTTTATATCATATACACCGAACTCATTAGCTGATGTTTTTAAAAATTCATATTCAGGTGTTACACAGTCCGTTTCCATTCCTCCTGACATACCATTTCCGGTAAACGGAAGATCTTCCGGCTTATATCCTTTACTAAACGTTTTGCCGTCAACCTGTACTCCGTTCATTCCGTTGCCATACGGTACTTTCAAAGTATCCGGATTCACCTTAACTGTTTACCCAAATATCAAACTTCGCCGCCCCCGAAATCTCTTTCAAGGGCGGCTTTGTTTTTTACAGCTTGTTTACTATAATTCTTATAAGTATTTTTCTATTTCTTTCTTAAACATAGTCCTGCCCTTTCCGGCTTTTAAATCATTCCAAGTTGCACAACCATAGTCTTCACCATAGTACTCATTCCAAAGCTGGTCGGAATTTTCTGCCCAAAGACCAACACCATACCAATTAGCAAAAAATCTTCCATCTTCTGAGATGTAAATATAGATATTTCCGTGATCTATTAATCCTACTCTTAATATTTTTTGACCAAACAACTCATGTACCATTTCTTCCAGTTCCCTATCTCTATGACCGCAACAATTAGCAACATTGATCAAACTTCTGTTAATTGAAGTTGTAGGATTTCCATTCTTATCCGTAACCAGTGATATATATTTATCTTGTATATCTAAATCACCATACTCTTCAAGAAATTTCCTTGCGGCAGGAAATAATTCACAGCCAAGCTTTGCATATCCTTTCTCATATTTAGTAAGGTCAATTTTTCTTCCCTCATACCATCCGGCTTTCCTAAGCTGCTGCTTTGCTATTTCTATTAACATATCACTTTTCTCCTTGTTCAGTTATTAATTCTTTAAATGTTTCTTTACAGTTATCGCAGGGTTTCCAATATACCCCATCTTCTATATTGATACATTTAAATGAGATATTCTTCCATTCAGCACCATTCATTATTGCCTGACGCACACTCCAAACCTCTGCACAATTTTCAACTCGCCAAGTCTTTTGATAGCTTGGCTTTTCTAATTCACTTTTACCAAATAATTCTGTGTACCTATTGTCTTTGACCGCTTTGTTTTTGGTAAGTTCGATTGCATCTCTTAATTTTACCATTTGCTTTTCTACACTTAACCTATTGATTCCCTTTTCTTTGAAATAGCTATCAGGCAACTTATTTAGATATTCTTTTGACATTGACAAATTATAATAGTCGGTGTAATCTGTCATATTATTAAAAGCCTCCTCCCCATATTTGGATTTATACATATTATTCAGAATTTCATCAGCACCTGAAGATATTTCATCTGTACTAAGGAGCCTATTGTTTTTAAAATAGCTTCCATTTACAGACATTCCTCGTTTTAAAGGATCTGCACTGTCAAAAGCAACACACACCTTATTAACATTTTCCAAACTTTCTGCATTTAGTGCACTCCGGTAAGATTCAAGCAGTTTTAGGTTTATGCTTTTTCCTATGCTTTCAGATGAAGAATCTAAAATATCGTGTATAAATCCGCTGCCAAATTCACTTGTTAAGGTAATTATATCATCAGAATATTTCAAATTCTTTAATACAACATCAACAAATTCTGTGCCATACACATTTGTATTAGTTACAAAACGCTCGTCAGACTTCAGCAAAATGTCAACAAATTCTGCACCGTATCTGTCAATATAGCTGACCAAAATGTCGGTGTGCGTCAAGGTGCTGCCTGTGGTACTAAGTATTTTTGCAGGGTTCTTGGGATCAGCCGCTTCCACGAACTTGCGTGCAAATTCTGTGGGGTTGTCCTTGCCCAATTTTAATATGTCATTCAAACGGGTGTATTCAAATATTCGCATAAGTCTGTTTGCTTTTGCATTATTCAAACTTGCGATTTTATCAAATACAGCCTCATTTTCCCTCAATATGCTTATTTTTGTTGTTTTTTCTCCAATACGAATTTCTTTGAATATTTCATTTTTTTCGCTTGGAATGTATGTTTGATAATTATCTATTTCGCCGCTTTCAGCAGGCTTTGTACCGTTCGTTTCGTAAAGCTTTTTATATACAGAATCGGCAGAAGACAGCTGTGTTTTGGGTTTGCTGAATGTATCCTTTACATTATTGGCAAAATCCTCTACCGATATCTGACCCATAGCAGTAACCGCAGCGCCGCCTACGATCATGCCGAAAAATTCCCCGGAACCTTCAATATTGAATGAACCGTCGTCATTTACAAAGGAGCTGTAAGTATCGCCGATTATCATTGAGCCCATGTCTCTGAACATCTCAAAGCCGCAAACAAAAAATGAACGCAGCGGACTTAATGATGACGGATATGTTCCGTATTTATTATAATATGCCTGCCTGTACAGATAGTCATACTCAAGTGTATCGGCACTCAAAGAAAACGCATGCGAAGCTATCATTGGCTTGAATGCTACAGCCATGATGCCTCCCTTTATACTTCCTCTTTTTATCGCATTGGGAAGGTCCAATATGTCCAGATATGTGCACGCAGCTTTTTTATACTGGAATTCCGGCATTCTGTCTCTGATGGTTTTAATAAAATCATTGCCAAACAGACTATCAACCGATGCCGAAACTATTTCTCCCAGAAAAGCTTCTTTATCTTTGGCATTATCTCTTACCGCATATGCAAAATCATATCCGTCAACTTCATTTACCATCTTTGCATAATCTATTGAGTTAGAACGGACATTGTACTTTATGGTGTAAATATCATGGAAGCTGTATTTGTCTTTGAGTTTTTCAACTGTCATTACCGAATAAAAAGTAGTGTCGATGATCGTATATCCTACGATATACGACGCTTGGGTCACATTTTCGATCTCCTTCAATTCAGCAGCAGTGATCGAATAATCATACATTAACAGCTTAAATTCCGGCAAAGACCTTACATTACTCAGGATATCCGCATAGGACAATGTACATATTTTACCAGCTTATATTCAAGGCTGACAATGTACATATTGATAATTCATCGTCAGCCTTGGATATATCATCATATTTTACCAGCTTATATTCAACCAAATTCTCGAATAATTCGGGCATCATTGCATCATAGAGCGGTGTTCCGTCCAATGCGTCCGATATTCCGTCCTTATCTCCATTCTTGTCAGTAGGATCGGATCTGATAGGCAGAATATAAGAATCAAGCAGTGACCCGGGATTCCAAGCAGCTTCACCTGTGGCGCTTCTGTAGCGCTCCAAGCCATTTTCCACATAAAAAAACTTATCACCGAGAATATCAACTATCTGAGAATATGTCAGTAATTTTACATTATCCGGATCTGTATCATCTATCAGTGAACGGCGCACAGCGTAATTATCGAAATAATTTTCAAACATTATTTCCTGATAATCAGCCAGTCCGTCCTTATCGGTATCCATGAGCGGATTATAAGGGTCAACCTTTTCGTTTTTTCTGTACCACTCATAATTCTGCTGCAGGGAAGCATTGAGCTGAACTGTTTTATATCCTGTTGCAATTATTGCCTTATAACCGTTTTTGACTTCTCCGCCATCAAAATAAATATGCGATATCATATTCGCTGACGAATTTTCATAATGATTGCCGCAAAATCCGCCAGTCATAAGGCACATATCTATGGCATATCCATAAATCTGATCGTCATATTTATCGCAGACAGCACTTATATTTATCGGAAGAGAGTTATCCTGAATATCATGCAGAGCGGTATAACCATCATCATTTTTGGACTGATAGAATACATTCTTTGACTTGAAAATACTGAAACAATATGTCTTTCTTCCCGAATACTTTGCTATACTATAGACGCTGTTTATCGCATCTGATATATTACAGTTGCTGCCATCTGAAACAAGTTCTGAGGCTTTTGCAAGAGCGTCGTATATATCATCTATATCAGTAAAATATTCTGTATTATCATTTGGGGCAACGCCCTTGATATCCGACATTCTAAGCACACGGTATGCTTTTCCGTTCTCAAGCGACGCCTTCACAGAAAACATCAGAACTATTTTTATACGTGCATTCGGTGATTTTATAAGTACCGTGTCAGCAGTTTCTATTATATTTTTTTGAATTACAGCATATTCATCAGGATCAACCACATTTCTGCAGTCTATCATGAATACTACATCAAAATTATCAATGACTTGATTTTTTTCATCCGGAGCCGATGCTTTAGCATTGTACTTCTCGACAGAACAGCTTATGTATCCGTTCTCATCACTCATGTTTTGAGACATAGCTTCGCTGACCTCAGCCTCAGCACTTTTATTAAGAGCTGAATCAAGGTTATCGGCAAATATCTCCATGTCCATAAGGCAGAATGTACCCATTCTGTCTGTTTTGGTATAAACAGTATTAGTGGCAGCATCATGGAATGTTTCTACCGGCAAAAGCATATTTACGTCTTCAATGAACATAAATACATTAAGACGCTTTATTCCATCAAACTCATTGCCTGTTTCAGCGTATGTACCGAGAGTGTTATCCACTATGGAATTGTCAAGCTCAAACTTAACCGTTACCTCTTCAACAGTCAACCCCTCTGTATATGCAAATTCAGGGGCAACACCAATAATGGCACTGTTTGCGATTGCATCGGAATATCCGCTTTTACGGGCATAGACATTATTTTCCGCCACACCTGCTGCTTCCATCTCAAGTGAAACCCTAAAAGGATTGCCCTCAGTTTCATTTATAGCTGAAAGCACCTCTGAATCTGCGGAAACTGTCTGCGTGAAAGTACGCTCACAGTCAGGTGTGCCATTGGTAGAACCGTTATTCGGATCAAGTCCGAGAGCGATTTCGTCACCATCTGAAATG
>ERZ825525.1085-NODE-1085-length-27240-cov-17.430200_pt1 | contig 27240 bp, 22 predicted proteins | sample MGYA00519930_ERZ825525 | MGnify/ENA primary metagenome ERZ825525 (study PRJEB31778, sample SAMEA3449203) | human gut metagenome | biome: human gut; feature: human-associated habitat; material: faeces | place: United Kingdom | collected 2010/2012 ... | reverse complement strand
GAGAACCGAATGTGCGCGTTATCGTCCATGACAAATCTTCCCTTGCGCCGGAGGGCAAGCCCGTTGCCTTTTGCCTTGACCCGGAAACGGGCTTTTCGTGGATAGGCGAATATGATATAACCGCCGACGAGCTGCTGTCCGGCGCGGGCGGGAACACCGCCACCAAGACCGAACAGGCGGAACGGCTGATACTGGATTTACTGGCAGACGGGAAAGAGCTTGCCAGCGAGGACATAGAGAAAGCCGCCACAGAAGCGGGCATATCCGCCCGTACCGTCCGGGCGGCAAAGAGAAACCTTGACGGGCGCATTACCTCAAAGCGCATTGGCGCGGCATGGTATCACGCTCTTAAAAAGTGAAACGGCAAAATCCAAGTGGCAAAACCCAGATACCTTGCCACTTTGCCACTTCGCCACTTCAACCTCAAAACCACCGCCCCATGTATGACCGCATGGGGCTTTTCTCATGGAAAGGAGAGCCTATGAACAACGACACCAGCAACCGCAGCACCCCCGCAACCGCTTCCCCTCTGACCGTAAAGGAAGCCGCGCCACCTGTAATGATAAAGAAAATCGGAAAGACCACCTACCGCGTCAAAATCCATTTCAGTGAAACGAGCAAAGAAACCATGAGCGACAAAATCAAGCGTCTGATTTTGAATGACAGCGAAAAAAGTTCTTAAACACCCTTGACAAAACGTATCAGAAGATACGCTTCTTGCCGCGATGGAGACCGCTGGTGCCAAAGATATGCCGGAGGATGCCGAACGTAAAGGGCTGGGCACCCCCGCCACCCGCGCCGGAATTTTAGAGAAATTGGTGTCCACCGGCTTCCTGGAACGCAAAAAGAGCAAGAAAACCGTGCAGCTTTTGCCGTCCCACGATGCCATTTCCCTGATTACCGTCCTGCCGGAGCAACTGCAATCCCCGCTGCTGACCGCTGAGTGGGAGTACCGGCTGGGCGAGATCGAGCGCGGCGAGCTGGCCCCGGAGGACTTCATGGCTGAGATCACCGCCATGCTGAAGGAGCTGGTGGGAACTTATCAGGTCATCAAGGGCAGCGAGTACCTGTTTGCCCCGCCCCGCGAGGTGGTGGGCAAATGCCCCCGCTGCGGCGGTGAAATTGCAGAAATGCAAAAAGGCTTCTTCTGTCAGGACCAATCTTGCAAATTTGCGATCTGGAAGAACAACAACTGGTGGGCAGCGAAGCGCAAACAACCCACCAAGGCCATTGTGGCGGCGCTGCTGAAAGATGGCCGCGCCCATGTGACCGGGCTGTACTCCGAGAAAAGCGGCAAGACCTACGACGCCACCGTGGTGCTGGAGGATACCGGCCAGTACGTCAACTTCAAGCTGGAGTTTGACCGGCAGAAAGGCGGCGGCAAATGAAACTGAGTTTGTATGAACAGGAAACGATTATCCTCTACAACCAGGCCGAGGCCACCGCCGAGGTCTATTCCCACGACCCGCGCCTGCTGGAAAAGCTGCGGCGGCTGGCGGAAAAATACCCGGATCAGATCGTGAAAAAGAACCGCCAGACCTTCACAGTGCCCAAACGCTGCGTGTCGGTGCGGGAGCCGTACAGCGCCGAGCGCCGCAAGGCTGCCAGCGAGCGGGCCAAAGCCGCCGGGTATAGGCCGCCCGTCCCCAAAGCGGGCGGTAAGTGAGCATGGGCGAAAACCTTTTTGAAGTCGTGAAGCAGTCCGTCACCGTCCGGGAGGCGGCTGAAATGTACGGCATCGCGGTGGGGCGCGGCGGCATGGTCTGCTGCCCCTTCCACGATGACCGGCACCCCAGTCTGAAGCTGAACGAGGACTACTTCTACTGCTTTGGCTGCGGGGCCACCGGCGATGTGATCGACTTCACCGCCCGTCTCTATGACCTGTCCCCCAAGGAGGCCGCCGAGAAGCTGGCCCAGGATTTTGGCCTGGCTTACGACAGCAAGGCCCCGGTCCGGCGAAACCATGTCCGGCAGAAATCCGAGGCGCAGGCAAGGAAAGAAAATCGGGAACACGCCTGGCGCGTTCTGGCGGATTACTACCACCTGCTCCGAAAATGGGAGACCGACTATTCCCCCAGGACGCCGGACGAGGACCCGCACCCGCGCTTTTTGGAGGCTGTTCAGAAAAAAGAGTACATGGGCTATCTGCTGGACACTTTTCTCGACAGCAGTACCGAGGAACAGGACCAGTGGATCGCAGAACACACCACTGAACTTTCGGCCATAGAAAGGAGAGTGAAAATCATGGCTGACAAACCCACCAACCGGGAACGGCTGCAACAGATCACGGCAGGCATCGAGCAGGGCATTAAAGAGCTGTTCGAGAGCGAAAAGTATATGCGCTACCTGTCCGTGATGTCCCGGTTCCACCGCTATTCCGTCAACAACACCATGCTCATCTATATGCAGAAGCCGGACGCCACGCTGGTGGCCGGGTACAACAAGTGGAAAAATCAGTTTGAGCGTCATGTGAAGCGCGGCGAACATGGCATCACCATCATCGCGCCCACGCCGTTCAAGAAAAAGATCGAGGAACAGAAGCTGGACCCGGACACCAAGGCACCTATGCTGGATCAGGATGGCAAGGTCATCATGGAGGAACGGGAAGTTGAGATCCCCATGTTCCGCCCGGTGAAGGTGTTTGATGTGAGCCAGACGGACGGCAAGCCCCTGCCGGAGCTGGCGTCCTCCCTGTCCGGGAATGTCCAGAACTACGAGGCTTTCATGGAGGCCCTGCGCCGGTCCGCGCCGGTGCCGCTCTCCGTGGAGCCGATGGCTGCCAACATGGACGGGTATTTCTCGCCGGACCAGCAGCGCATCGCCATCCGGGCAGGCATGAGCGAGGTGCAGACCGTTTCCGCCGCCGTCCATGAGATCGCCCACAGCAAGCTGCACAACTACGCCAAGGCCCAGGAGGAAGCGGCCAGGGCCGGTGATAAGGAGCCGCCCAAGAAGAAAGACCGCAACACCGAGGAGGTGGAGGCCGAGAGCATTTCCTATGCCGTCTGCCAGTATTACGGTATCCAGACCGGCGAGAACAGCTTCGGCTACATCGCCAACTGGAGCCAGGGTAAGGAGCTACCGGAGCTGCGGGCCAGTCTGGAGACCATCAACAAGGCGGCCGGGGAACTGATCGCGGACATTGACCGGCACTATAAGGTTATCTGCAAGGAGCGCGGTATTGACCTGGCCGCCCAGTCGGAACAGACAGTGCCGCAGCAGGAAGCCGCATCGGAGGCGGAGGTCCCCATGCAGGCTCCCGCCCGCCATGCTTACAAGCTCCACAGCAATTTTGAGCGTACCTCACCGGCAGACAGTACCTATATCCAGGAATATACCGTTGCGGATGATTTATCCCTTATCCCCGGAGAGGTACTTTATGCGGGAACCTATGACGAGTGTGTAAAACTGCACAACGCCCTTCAAGATGGCAGTATGACGGCTGAGCAGGTCAAGGCCCAGGCGCAGGCGGAAAAGCTCTATGAGTTGGACGGACGGCTGTACCTCCACGTCCAGCCCTGTGACGGCGGTTATGACTACACTATCTACGACATGGGCACAATGCGGGCATTGGACGGCGGCCAGCTGGACGCCCCGGAGCTGCCCCTGTCCACCGCCGCGCTGAAAATCTGCGAGATGCACGACATGGGCGGCCAATCCATTCAGTATGCGCCGCTGTCCATGATCGAAACTTTGCAGGAGGCGGCTGTCCAGCAGATGCAGGCAGCGGCCCAGGCCGCCGCCCCGGAAACTACCATGCTGCCGGACGCCCCGGAGCAGCACCTGGACGAGTACCCCATGCCGGACCCCACGCTGACCCAGGACGATTTGGAAAAGTGCGGCTATCTGGACGGGGACCTTCTGCCCCTCTCCAAAGAGCGGGCCTATGAGCTGATGGAGCGCGACCTGACCGTTTATATCGTCCAGCAGGGTGAGAATCCGGCGATGGCTTTTGATACCACCGACCTGGACGCCTACGACGGGATCTTCGCCGTCACCCGCGAGGAATGGGAGGAAAGCCCGGCTTTCGATGCCCAGGTCAAGGAGCGCATGGACCACCAGCAGGAACGGGAGCAGGCGTTCCTTGGCCACAAGGGCGACTGCTTCGCCATCTACCAGGTGAAACACACCGACGAGCTGCGGGACATCCGCTATGAGGGGCTGGAGTGGATCAAGTCCATTGGGCGCACGGTGCAGCGTGACAACTATGATCTGGTCTACACCGCGCCGCTGGCCCCCGGCGACTTGAAAGGCAGCGTGCTGGACAATCTCGAATATCGCTTCAACAACGAACACCCAGCCGACTACCACCACCCATCCATGAGCGTCAGCGACATCGTTGCCATCAAGCGGGACGGCAAGGTATCCTGTCATTACTGCGACAGCTTCGGCTTTGCCGAGGTTCCCGGATTCCTGCCGGACAACCCGCTGAAAAATGCGGAGATGGCCGTGGAGGATGACTACGGCATGATCGACGGCATCATCAACAACGGCCCCAAGGAGCTGACGGTGGCCCAACTGGAACAGCAGGCCAGAAGCGGTCAGCCCATTTCTCTGATGGACCTGGCTGCCGCCGCCCATCGGGAGGACCGGGACAAGAAGAAATCCGTTGTGGAGCAACTGAAAAGCCAGCCCAAACCCGAACATAAAAAGACAGCGCCCAAAAAGAGCGCGGAAAGGGAGATCTGATATGAACGCTTTGACCTTTGAGGAAACCAACCTGCTGTGCATCTACAACCCCGGCACCCGCCAGGGGGCCATCGAGGCCCTGACCGAGATGCGCGGCCACTTGCAGGCGGACGAGACCGAGCTGCTGGCCCTGACCGACAGCACCCTCGCTAAACTGCGCGCCATGACAGACGCCGAGTTTGATGAGCTGGAACTGTACCCGGATTTTGACGAGTAACCCCCTGTTTTAACCAGCCGGGGCGGCCGCCGTGCCGCCCCATTTTCATATCCGAAGGAAGGGAGGATAGAACCCCATGCCAACCAAAGCAGAACAATATGCGCAGATGGCCGATCAGGTGGCGCGGCAGCTCACCGGCAGCTGGCAGGAGTGGGCGGGCTTTCTCACCACCGCCGCCCGCCTCTACAAATATCCGTTCCATGAGCAGCTGATGATCTACGCCCAGCGCCCGGACGCCACCGCCTGCGCCGAGTACGACCTGTGGAACAACCGCATGGGCCGGTATGTGCGGCGCGGGTCCAAGGGCATCGCCCTGGTGGATGATTCCGGGGACCGGCCCCGGCTGCGGTATGTGTTTGACATTTCCGACACCGGCACCCGTGAACATTCTCGTACCCCATGGCTGTGGACGATGAACGAGGAACACACCGCGCCGGTCATGGCGATGCTGGAGGGAAACTACGGTGTGGGCGGCGAAGAGCTGCCCCAGCAACTGGCCGATGTGGCCGCCGGTCTGGCGGAAGAATACTGGACGGATCACCGGCAGGACATTCTCTACATCGTTGACGGTTCCTTTTTGGAGGAGTACGATGAGTACAACATCGAAGTCCAGTTCAAATCCGCCGCCGCTGTCAGCATCACCTACGCCCTGATGTCCCGCTGCGGGCTGGAGCCGGAGCAGTATTTCAGCCATGAGGATTTCATGGCGATCTTCGACTTCAACACCCCCGCCACCGTGGGGGCGCTGGGCACGGCGGTCAGCCAGATAAACCAGCAGGTGCTGCGGCAGATCGGCGTCACCATTCAGAACTATGAGCGCGCCAAGAGCGCGGAAAGGAGTGCCACACATGGAGAACAACCTGACTTACACGAGAAACGGCGATTACCTGATCCCCGACCTGAAGCTGTCCGAACAGCCGGAGAAACCCCTGGGCAAGTACGGCAGGATGAGGAAAGCGTATCTGAAAGAACACCGGCCCATCCTGTACAATCAGCTGCTGATGACCGAGAAGCTGTACCCGCACCTTCGGGAGATCGACGAGACCGCGAACATCCGTCTGGAGCAGATGATGTCCCAGCTGGCGAAAGACGTGGGCGCGACGGAGGCGCTGAAAGCCAGCGACCCGATGGCCTGGGTGGGCCTGATGAACACCTGCAAGGCCCAGGCGGAGGAGATCCTGCTGGCGGAACTTATCAACAGCTGACCTTAAACCTGTTCCTCTCCGAAGCGGAACAAATCCATAAAATCGACGAAGCAGAGAGTGTGAAAACGCCCTCTGCTTTTTCTATGCCCAAACCCGCTGCGCAGGCGGAACCCGTGCGCCGGGCGCTGACCCAGGCCGACATTGACGCCGCCATCCAGGAATGGAACGGCAAAATCGAAAGTAAGCACGCAGTTGTTCGCTACATGAGGGACCATGCCCGTGAAAAGGACACCGCCGCCTGGCTGCGGCAGGAGTACGGCGATGACCTCCCGGCCCTGCCTGTGACGGTGGACAGCGCGGCGGGCGACGTGTCCTGGCCCAAGGTGCAGCGCCGGATCGCCCAGCTCATCAAGGAAGATCGGTTCTACACCGAGGCGGAGCAGGACCGTTTTGACAACATCGACCCCATCGCCATCCGGGAGGCGCTGGCCGAGCGCGGCATTGTGAACGGTCAGGTGGTGGACCCGAAAAAACTGGACAGTGACCCGTTCATCCAGCAGGTCATGCGGGATGTGGAGACCGTCGCAGCCGAGGAACAGGCCGAGACAGCGGCAAAACCGCCTTTGCCGGACTTGTCCGGCCAGCCCATCACCCTCGAGGGAGACACCCTCACCATCGGCAGCGGCGAACCCACCCATGAGATCGACATCACGGTGTCGGACGAGGAATATGCCGCCATCCGGGGCACCATCCCGGAGCGCACCTCTTACGACCCGTCCGCCCCGGTTTACAATGTGGGCGATACCGTCTATCTGGATGACCGCGCCCACCAGATCACCGAACTGCGGGAAGATACGGTGCAGCTGCTGCCCACCGGCATGAGCTATCCCATCTACCGGGCCGAGAGCCGGGAGCGGTTCGAGCAGCTTCTGCGGGCAGACAACCGCAACGACTTTTACACCGAGTTCCTGCCCGTCAACCCCGACACGGCGGACCAGGACCTGCGGGACGTGCTGACCCACGGCCTCATCGGCGCGGCGGACAAGGCGGAGGTTTCCGAACTGCTGCGCACCGGCAAGAGCAACCGGGAGGTCGCCCTGTGGCTGAGCCGGGCCTACCCCGACATCATCGAGACGATGGAGTTGGAGACCGGCGACACCGCCGACTACCGCACCATACCCGAAGGCATCGAGCTGGAAGTGCTGGACGCGGATGAGAAGCGACTGGCTATGCTGTTCTTCCGCTGGGATGAGGTCGCGCCGCTGCTGCGCGGGCTATATGCCCGCCAGCTGGACGGCTTCGTGCAGGAGCAGGATGAACCGTATATGGAAGCCCCTGCCGCCGAGGAAGAACCTGCCGAAACCGCCAAGCCCATTGAAGAAGCCGCTGAGGCACCGGCGTTCCACTCCGAGACGGTGGCCGTCTACCCCGGCGACAAAAACCATCTACCCTATGACGTGGTGGTGGAACGGCTGCACGTTGACCGGCCGGAACCTACGCTGCCCGAATCGACGCCGGACGAAAAGACAGACCACCCGATTTCTATCCCGGTGAACGGCGAGTGGCAGACTTTCCCCAACCAGAGGGCAGCCGAGCAGGCGGCCTATCAGGAATACCGGGACAACCTGCGCCGCAACGCCGAGAACTTCCGCATCACCGACGACCATCTGGGCGAGGGCGGCCCCAAGGCCAAGTACCAGGCCAATGTGGCGGCGATCAAGCTGCTGAAATACCTGGAGGAAACCACCGGCCAGGCCACGCCGGCGCAGCAGGAAGTGCTGTCCCGCTATGTGGGCTGGGGCGGCGTGGCGGATGCCTTTGACCCGGACAAACCCGCGTGGGCCGCCGAGTATGCGGAACTGAAGGAACTGCTGACCCCAGAGGAATACGCTGCGGCCAGGGCCTCCACCCTCAACGCCCACTACACCAGCCCCACCGTCATCCGCGCCGTTTATGAGGCTGTGGAGCAGATGGGCTTCCGCACCGGCAACATTTTGGAGCCGTCGATGGGCGTGGGCAACTTCTTTGGGCTACTGCCGGAGAGCATGGCCGGGAGCCGTTTGTACGGCGTGGAGCTGGACAGCATTTCCGGGCGCATCGCCAGGCAGCTTTACCCCAAAGCCGACATCACCGTGGCGGGCTTCGAGACCACTGACCGGCGGGACTTCTATGACCTTGCCATCGGCAACGTCCCTTTCGGTCAATACCAGGTGAACGATAAAGCCTACAACAAGCTGGGCTTCAACATTCACAACTACTTCTTTGCCAAAGCGTTGGATCAGGTGCGGCCGGGCGGCGTGGTAGCTTTCGTCACCAGCCGCTATACAATGGACGCCAAGGATTCCACCGTGCGCCGGTATCTGGCCCAGCGGGCCGAGCTGCTGGGGGCGATCCGCCTGCCCAACAACGCTTTCCGCGCCAACGCCGGGACCGATGTGGTGTCCGACATCCTGTTTCTGCAAAAGCGGGACCGTCCGCTAGACATCGCCCCGGACTGGACCCAAACCGGCCGGACCGAGGAAGGCTTCACGGTCAACCAATATTTTCTGGATCACCCGGAGATGGTGCTGGGGCGGCCCACCGCCGAAAGCACCCAATATGGCAAGCAGGATTACACCGTGGTCCCCATCGAGGGGCTGGAGCTGGCCGACCAGCTGCACAATGCCGTACAGCACATCCACGGCACCTACCAGGAGGCCGCGCTGCCGGAGTTGGGAGAGGGCGAGGACATCGACGAATCCCTCCCGGCTGACCCCAATGTGAAGAATTACTCCTACACGGTGGTGGACGGTGCGGTGTACTTCCGGGAAAACAGCCGTATGGTGCGCCCTGACCTCAACGCCACCGCCGAAGCCCGCGTCAAAGGGCTGGTGGGGCTGCGGGATTGTGTGCAGCAGCTCATGGACCTGGAGATGGACGCCGCCGCGCCGGAGGCCGCCATTCAGGGACAGATGGCCGAACTGAACCGGCTCTATGACGATTTTTCCGCCAAGTATGGCCTGATCAACGACCGGGCGAACCGGCTGGCCTTTGCCGATGACAGCAGCTACTATCTGCTCTGCGCCCTGGAGGTGCTGGATGAGGATGGCAAGCTGGAGCGCAAGGCGGATATGTTTTCAAAGCGGACCATCAAACCCCATGAAGCCGTCACCACCGTGGACACGGCCAGCGAGGCGTTGGCGGTCTCCATCTCGGAGAAAGCCTGTGTGGATATGGCTTACATGGAGCAGCTAACCGGCAAAACCAGTGAGGAACTGGCCGTCGAGCTGCGGGGCGTCATCTTCCGCGTTCCCGGCCAGGCCGAGCCGGATGGGCGGCCCCACTGTGTCACGTCGGACGAGTACCTGTCCGGCAACGTGCGCCGGAAGCTGCGTCAGGCACAGCGGGCAGCCGAAACCGAACCGTCCTTTGCGGTCAACGTGGAGGCACTGACTGCCGCCCAGCCCAAGGACCTGGACGCTTCCGAGATCGAGGTGCGGCTGGGGGCAACGTGGATCGACAAGGAGTATATCCAGCAATTCATGTACGAGACCTTTGACACGCCCTTTTACCTTCAGCGCAGCATTGAGGTCCACTATACCCCCTTTACGGCGGAATGGCAGATCTCCGGCAAGAATGCCGTTGGACAGAACAATGTGGCTGCTTATTCGACGTATGGAACCGAGCGGGCAAACGCCTATAAAATCCTGGAGGACAGCCTGAACCTGCGGGATGTGCGCATCTACGACACCGTGGAGGACGCAGACGGCAAGGAGCGCCGGGTGCTGAACGCCAAGGAGACTACCCTTGCCGCGCAGAAGCAGCAGGCTATTCGGGAGGCGTTCAAGGATTGGATTTGGCGCGACCCGGAGCGGCGGCAGGCATTGGTGCGCCAGTACAACGAGGAGATGAACAGTACCCGGCCCCGCGAGTATGACGGCAGCCATATCGTCTTTGGCGGCATGAACCCGTCCATCACCCTGCGGGAGCATCAGAAAAACGCCATCGCCCATGTGCTGTACGGCGGCAACACGCTGTTAGCCCATGAGGTGGGCGCGGGCAAAACTTTTGAAATGGTCGGGGCCGCGATGGAGGCCAAACGATTGGGCCTTTGCCAGAAATCTCTCTTTGTGGTGCCGAACCACTTGACCGAGCAGTGGGCGTCGGAGTTCCTGCGGCTCTACCCATCCGCCAACATCTTGGTGACAACGCGAAAAGATTTTGAGAAGCACAATCGCAAAAAATTTTGTGCCAGAGTCGCCACCGGCGACTACGATGCCATCATCATGGGTCACAGCCAGTTTGAGAAAATCCCCATCAGCAAGGAACGCCAGGAGCGGCTTTTGCAGGAACAGATCTGGGAGATCACCGAGGGTATCTCTGAGGTAGAGGCCAGCGGCGGGGAGCGTTTTACGGTCAAGCAGCTGGAACGCACCCGAAAGTCCCTGGAAGCCAGGCTGGAAAAGCTGCAAGCCGAGGATCGAAAAGATGACGTGGTGACGTTCGAGCAGTTGGGCGTTGACCGGCTGTTCGTGGACGAGGCCCACAACTATAAAAATCTGTTTCTTTACACCAAAATGCGCAACGTGGCGGGCCTCTCCACTACGGACGCGCAGAAATCCAGCGATATGTTCGCCAAGTGCCGCTATATGGATGAGCTGACGGGTGGCCGGGGCGTTGTCTTTGCGACCGGCACACCTGTGTCGAACAGTATGACCGAACTTTATACCATGCAGCGGTATCTCCAATATGACCGCCTGCAAGAGCTGGGCATGACCCACTTTGACTGCTGGGCCAGCCGCTTCGGGGAGACCTGCACCTCGCTGGAGCTTGCCCCGGAGGGGACCGGCTACCGGGCCAGGACCCGTTTCTCCAAGTTCTTTAACCTGCCGGAGCTGATGAACCTGTTCAAAGAGGTGGCCGACATCAAGACCGCCGACCAGCTGCATCTGCCCACGCCGCAGGTGGAGTACCACAACGTCGTGGCCCAGCCCACCGAAATCCAGAAAGAGATGGTACAGGCACTCTCCGAGCGGGCGTCTCAGGTACACAGCGGTACGGTAGACCCATCCCAGGACAATATGCTCAAGATCACCAGCGACGGACGCAAGTTAGGCTTGGACCAGAGGATCATCAACCAACTGCTGCCGGATGAGCCGGGCACCAAAGTCAACCAGTGTGTGAACAATATCATGCAAATCTGGCAGGACGGCGAGGCCGGCAAGCTGACACAGCTGGTCTTTTGCGACATTTCCACACCCCAGGCCCGGCCTGCCCAAAAGGCAGCAAAGGCGCTGGACAACCCAACGCTGCACGCATTGGAGAACACGGTGCCGCTGCCGGAGCCGGAACCGGCCTTTACGGTGTATGAGGACATTCGACAAAAGCTCATTGCCAAGGGCGTGCCCGCCGAACAGATCGCCTTTATCCATGAGGCCAACACCGAGGTACGAAAAAAAGAGTTGTTCTCCAAGGTGCGCACCGGCCAGGTGCGGGTGCTGCTGGGCAGTACACAGACAATGGGCGCGGGTACCAACGTCCAGGATCGCCTGGTGGCACTGCATGACCTGGACTGCCCGTGGCGGCCTGGCGACCTGGCCCAGCGAAAGGGCCGCATTGAGCGCCAGGGCAACCAGAACGAGACCGTCCATGTGTATCGCTACGTCACTGAGGGAACTTTCGATGCCTATCTCTGGCAGACCGTTGAGAATAAACAACGGTTTATCAGCCAAATTATGACCTCCAAATCCCCGGTACGGAGCTGCGACGATGTGGACGAAACGGCGTTGTCATTTGCCGAGATCAAGGCTTTGTGCGCAGGCGACCCGCGCATCAAGGAACGAATGGACCTGGATGTGGACGTGGCGCGGTTGAAATTGATGAAGGCCGACCACCAAAGCAAGCAATACCACTTGGAGGACCAGCTGCTCAAAACCTTCCCGGAGGAGATCGAAAAAAACAAGGGTTTTATCACCGGGCTGGAAGCGGATATGAAAACGCTGGCGGAACACCCGCACCCGGAGGACGGCTTTGCGGGCATGGAAGTCCGGGGCGACACCCTGACCGACAAGGAGAACGCCGGTGCGGCGCTTTTGGATGCCTGCAAAGAGGTCAAAGGCTCCGATCCGGTATCGGTGGGCAGCTACCGGGGCTTTGCTATGTCGGTGTCGTTTGATGCTTTCCGGCAGGAATATATGCTCCTGCTGAAAGGCGAGATGACCCACCGGGCGACCCTCGGCACCGACCCACGCGGCAACCTCACCCGTATTGACAACGCCCTTGCCCAGATGCTCCAGCGGCTGGAGGCGGTGAAAAATCAGCTGGATAACCTCTATCAGCAGCAGGCCGCCGCCAAGGCCGAGGTGGGGAAACCCTTTGCCCAGGAGCAGGAGCTGCGGGACAAATCCGCCCGGCTGACCGAGTTGGATGTGCTGCTGAATATTGACGGCCATAAGCGCCCCGCACCGGAGGCGGTGGTGGCTAAGAGCAGCCGTCCCTCGGTGCTGGAAGGGCTGAAACGCCCGGTGCCGCTGCGTAGCCCCGAAAAGAAACCCAAACACCATGAACAGGAGGTGCGATAACATGAACGCAGACAAAAATACGGCCCTCTATGAAAAGATGGCCGCCGAGCAGGACAAGCTCCGGGACTGGCTGAAAAGCCAGCCGCCGGAAGAAATTCTGAACCATGCCTATGAGTACGTTGTCCGTGAGGATATTTTGATGGCAATGGAGGAACTGGATCTGCCCCAAAGCCGGGCCGCCGCGCTGTTGGCGTCGCCGTCCCCGCTGGCCGATGTGTACAAGGAGTTTGCCGACCGGGAAACTTCCTACATGGATGTGGTGCGGGACAGCATCGAGCAGCGGGCCGAGGCGGCGCTGGACGCCCAGCGGGAACTGCCGCTCTACCGGCACGATGCCGCCTATGCCCGCGAACAGGGCGATTTGGATTTGTACCGGGCATCCCGCCGCGCCAACATCGCCTGCAAGGAAGCCATCGAGGCGTCCATTTCGGAACATTACCGGGACAACCGGCTGGACAAGGACGCGGTGCCCCAGGTGATCGAGCAGTTCGGCTACACCCGCACCCTTTATGTGCTGGCAAACACCGTGCAGCAGAAAGAGTGGGATGAGCGTTTCAGTCCGGCCAACAAGGCGTGGGCCAGGACGGTGGACATCCCGCCCAACCCGGACGGCTTTGGCGGCGAACGCAACCTGGACTTTGTGGTGGACAGCCACTCCGGCCTGGTCGATCTGTTCTTGAGCCAGGCGCGGCAGGACTATTTGCGGCTCCAGCCGCTGACGCCAGAGGAAATCCGCGCCGAGGCCGCCCGGATCTTGCAGGAGCTTCGTGCGCCGGATACGCCCAACAGCCCCCACGGCACCCACTACATGGCCCGCGTTTCGCCGGACTTTCTGGCCCGCGCAGGCACCCAGGCCCACGACCAGCTGATGGCGCTGCTGCCGTTCCGCAGTCTGGCGATCACCGGCATGAAGGACCTGCCCGGCACCTATGTTACCATCCTGGCCAGTGAGGACCGTTCCAAGGAGCTGTGCCAGCGCCGCCGCTCTGTCTGCCGCCAGCTGAAACAGGAGCCGCGCTCCGCTGAAAAGCCGGAGAAAAAATCCCCCTTCCATAAGAAAAAGGAGCCGGAGCGGTGAGCGCCCCCAAGCGCAAGCGGGAGGTGCAGCTGAACTTCCGGGTCTCGCCGGAAGAACTGGCGCTGATCGAGCAGAAGATGGCCCAGTTGGGGACAACAAACCGGGAAGCCTACCTGCGCAAGATGGCCCTGGACGGCTATGTGGTGCGCCTGGAACTGCCGGAGCTGAAGGAGCTGGTGTCCCTGATGCGCTATTCCAGCAATAACTTGAACCAGCTGGCCCGCCGTGCGCACGAAACCGGGCGCATTTATGACGCCGATTTGGAGGATATATCCCGGCGGCAGGAGGCTTTGTGGGACGGGGTACATCAGGTATTGACCCAGCTGGCAAAGCTGACGTGACAGGGGCATACGCCCCGGCTGTGAGGGAGGTCCGGCGCGTGCAGGTTGCTGTGCTGGACCTCCCTCTTTTTTCTTTGCCCGTATCGTTGCAGACTCTGCGGAAAAGCGGGTACAATAGGTCCAGGATGAGTTGCACCGACTAAGGAGCTGAGTTGTATGTTGACAAATGAAGTTGTGTTGAAAATTTTCGAGGAGTATTTGGCGGAAGATCAGGCGCTGGAAGTTGTCCCTACCCGCCACGGCCATGCGGTCATGCTATGGGACAGCGCCGGGCAGGATTGGTCCGAGGTGACGTGCTGCCAGACACCGGAGGAACTGTTTGACAAGCTGCTGGATGCGGTCACCGGCTATCAGGAGTATCTGATTTTGCGGGAAGATGAGATGGATGCTCTGGATGACACAGGCGAGAAAAAAGTAGAACAGCTTCGGCAGAAGTATCTGGCACGAAGGGAGGCATTGAGATGAGGTTTTTATTGAAATTGTTGGCAGCACCTGTTGTACTGGCGCTGACATTGTTCGTATGGCTTTGCATGGGAGTTCTGTACCTGTCCAGTCTTGTGCTGGGAATCGTCAGCACCATTGTGGGATTGCTGGGGCTGGCAGTCTTGGTTACATATTCCGTACAAAACGGCGTAATCCTGCTGGTGATTGCCTTCCTGGTCAGCCCGCTGGGCCTGCCGCTGGCCGCCGCCTGGTTGGTGGGCAAGGTGCAGGACCTGCGGTATGCGATCCAGGACGCGGTGTACGGCTGAATAGGAAGCGAAGAATTGCCGGGAGTGAAGCCCCGGCAATTTTTGACTTTACTTTCGTGCTAATTTCGTTGACAAGATTAGCATAAAAGTAAACTCTGAATCCATCAGGGACATAAAAAACCAGGGGGTCGGAGTATGCAATTCTCCGGCCCCCTGATCGGATTTAGTTTTCTGGCATGGATTTTTGTACGGTCACATACTTTTGATGCTGGCTCCTCGGCTTATCCGGGATGGTCATTTGCAGCTGTCCGTTGTCCAGCAGTGGCCGCAAGTATCTCTTTGTAAAGCCTTTTGCGTTTTTATATCCACAATGTTCCACAATTTCAGCTTTCGAGCGCGGTACTGAGCAAAAGGTTAAAATCTGTTCTGTGAGCGTCACTTGGGTCTCCACTTGGGTCCTCACTTGGGTTCCGTTCTGCGGCCCAACCTTTTCCACCGCAATCGGGGCAAGTGGAATCACGGTGCGGAACACATCGCCCTCGATAAACTCCGGGGTCCCGCCGGAGTAGAGCTTCGTGTATTTGTAAGTATTCCGCATCCCGGACCCCAGCTCGTCTGCCAGCCCGATCTCCCGGAACACTTTGGAGATAGGCGGGTTCTTGGCATACGGCTCAAAGGAGGACAGGTGCAGAGCGCCGTGCCCGTGGGAACGGTTGGCGTTCTCGGTGTAGAGCCGGTCGCGCTCAATCACCAATTTCGCCACATAGCCGCTGGAAAAATCCCGGTGGGCCAGGCTGTTGGAGCAGATCTCACGCAGGATGCGGTCTCTGGCACTGACGCTTTGGACGCCTTCCTGCACAAAGGGGTCGCTGAGGTGCTTTTGACCGAAAGCGATCAGCCGGTCATAGGTTTCCAGCAGATTGGTGATAATCACGTCCCGGTCATCATAGCGGTCCACATTTTCCACCCGGAAGATGGCGTCCGTTTTGTGTTGGGGCAGCACGGACAAGATCGTGGAGTCCTTGCCAAATAGGAGGATAGCCGCCAGGGTGATGCCTTCCATTTGCCGTTCGGGGTCTTTCAAAATCAGCCCGGCGCTGCGCAGCAGTTCTTCATCCGAGAGAGATTTCCACGGGTGATTAGCCGTGCGGCTGGCCGTCATAGCCCTGGCGCGCTCGATCAGGTCGGGGCGCAAGTCATTCATCTGGAAACGGGTCACTTTGTTGACAAAGTAGCTGCCGTTTTTCCGAGCATACAGTTGGTACACCAGGTCGGAGTTGTCAGTAATGTCTATATCTGCTTCATGGCTGCGGTCAAAAATCCGCCCGTGGTGGCGGCAAACCTGGCTGCCGGACGGCACCTGAATGACCAGCAGTGTGCGGCCGTCCACTGTGCAGGCTTCCGGCTGCAAATACAAGGGCGGATTGATTTTCTGCCCGTTATTGATGGAAGTCACGAAGTCCTTTTTCATGCGGTCCACCGCATCCGGCGCAATACCCAAAATTTCCCCGTTGTCTTTGACGCCCAGGACAATCGTTCCTCCGTCCCGGTTGGAGAATGAGCAAACAGTGTCGTAAACATCCTTTGTGATCTCGGTGGTAGATTTCTTAAACTCCACCTGGATGTTTTCGCCGTCCTCAATCAGCCTCAGAAGTTCGGTTTCTGTCATAGGAGCAACAGCCCCCTTTCAATGTTAGATTCGTACTTTTTTATTATACGGGATTTTTCAAGCATTATCAAACCTATTCTGCTGGGTATATGATTTTGAAAAAGTTCTTTGCAAATATAGAAAATGCCAGACAGCGTCTGGCGAATTGAACTGCGATTCGGCACCGCCTTTGGTCAGCAAAATCAATTCAACAGACAGTGTCTGTTAAAAGGGAGGGAAAATCATTATGGCCACCACACGCATCATACCGCTGCACGCTGGCAAGGGCCGCACGGTCGGCAAGGCGATCAGCGACATCATCGACTATGTAAAAAATCCAGAAAAGACCGACCACGGCAGGCTCATTACCAGCTATCAGTGTGACAGCCGCGTGGCCGACGCGCAGTTCCTGCTGGACAAGCAGACCTACGCCGCCCGCACCGGCCGGGTGCGCGGCAAGGATGATGTGATCGCTTACCATCTGCGGCAGTCCTTTGTGCCGGGCGAAATCACGCCGGAGGAAGCCAACCGGCTGGGCGTGGAGCTGGCCCGGCGTTTTACCAAGGGCAAGCACGCTTTCATCGTCTGTACCCACATCGACAAGGCTCACGTCCACAACCATATTATATGGAACTCCACCACGCTAGAGTGTGACCGCAAGTTCCGAAACTTTTGGGGCAGCACCCGCGCCGTCCACCGACTGAGCGACACCATCTGCATCGAGAACGGCTACTCCATTGTGGAGGCTCCCAAGCGGCGTGGTCATAGCTACAACAAATGGCTGGGCGATGCGGCCAAGCCCTCCCACAAGGATCAGTTGCGCCAGGCCATCGACCGGGCACTGGCGCAAAAACCGGCCAGCTTGGAGGAACTGCTGCGCCTGTTGGAGCAGGACGGCTTTACCGTTCACCGGCGCGGCAAAACCATTTCCATCGGCGCGGCGGGCTGGGGCAACAACGTCCGCTTTGACCGGCTGGGGGACGGCTACACGCTGGACGATCTGTTGGCAGTCCTCTCCGGCCAGAAAAAACATACGCCCTGCAAGAAAACCGCTGTACAGGCCGCCCCGCTCAAGGTCAATCTGTTGGTGGACATCCAGGCAAAACTCCAGGCCGGGAAAGGTGCCGGGTATGCCCGCTGGGCCAAGGTGTTCAACCTCAAACAGATGGCGCAGACTTTCAACTACCTTTCTGAACACGGACTGCTGGATTATGCCGATTTGGAAACCAAAACAGCAGAGGCGACGGCCCGCTATAATGCGCTGTCCGATCAGATCAAGGCCGCCGAGAAGCGCATGGCCGAGATCGCCGTGTTGCGCACCCATATCGTTAACTATGCCAAGACCCGCGACACCTATGTGGCTTACCGCAAGGCCGGGTATTCAAAGAAATTCCGGCAGGAGCATGAGGATGAAATCTTGTTACACCAGGCCGCCAAGGAAGCCTTCAACGAGCTGAACGTGAAAAAGCTCCCCACCATCAAGGAGCTTCAGGCTGAGTATGCCCAGCTGTTGGCGGATAAGAAAACGGCTTACGGCGAGTACCGGCAGGCCCGCGCCGGCATGCGGGAGCTGCTGACGGTCAAGAACAATGTGGATCGGGTCCTGGCGATGGAGCAGACCGAGCCGCAACAAAAAGAAAAAGACCACGGCCAGCGGTGAGCTGGTCGCGGTCAAAAGCGTTCGCAAGAACGCGCAGCCACAGATTGAAAATCTGTGTTCCAAGGGGGCTTGGGGGACTTCCCTCAACAAGCGCGTGGGGCTATCTGGATAGCCACAGGCATCGCTTGCCAGTATTATCCCGAATTTAAGATGATATTTGGGGGCTCATGAGCTGTGTGGATTCTGATAGTTTTTGCGATATTTTGTAGGCAGAACCTGCGTCACATCCTTGAATGCCTTAGAGAACTTCCCTTGGGTCTCATACCCTACCTGGGCGGCAATATCGGCAATGGTCGCATCGGTCTCCCGCAACAGCTTCATGGCCTTATGCACCCGATATTCTTTCATATAGGTGGCGATAGGCAGGCCGTAGACCGCCTTGAACACTTCTTTCAGCGTAGACGTGTTGATCAGATACTGTTTGGAAAGTTCTTCAATCGTAAACCGCTGATCCAAGTGTTCCGTCAACTGCTGATGAATCTCTTTGATCAGCTCGGTCTGCTGGGAAAAGTATTGAGTCAATTCCTTTTCTCTTGGCTTCAGATTGCTTAAATAAATCAGCAGTTCCAATGTTTTCAACTTCAGCAGAGGCAGCCGCAGGGAAGTATCCATAGAAAAGAGCGGCGCGAAGATATGCTCCAGCTCGGAACAGGTGGGGATTGCGGAAGGCTTTCCCGAACAGAAGTGTTCCCGCAACCGTCTTGCCTGGATGTCAGCCTCCCGCAGGATCTCCGGGCAGACGGCGGATAATCTGCTCAAATCCACGGAAACGGAGAGCCCCTCCGAATATCCCAATGGGAACATCATAGCGGAATCTGCACAGCAAGCCATACTGTGGGCCGTCACATCACCTGCGCCCAGATAGACGGCTGTTCCGCCGCGCATATTCCATCCCACACGGCCGCTGCGGCAATAGTAAACCTCCAGAACAGACCCTGACGCGCTGTGATGAAATTTGACTTCAGGGGCAAGAAAGGAATTAAATGATGCTTCGATGCCGGGAAAGACATCGTAGACTTTCATATATCCCTTTCCGCTGGTGGTCCCCTGAAATTGTTCTGTAAATAATGAACTTGCGTTTTCGGCTGCCCCAGTACGCTCCACAGAGAGGGTGCCATCTGAAATGTTTTGAAGATTTTTTGCAATGGAACTGTATTCTTCTTTTTTCATGCGACTCCTTTCTATTCCTCTGTTTGCGATGGGCAGGCAATCTTTACAAGCCATTCGATCATGTGATGGAAATTTCGAGCCTGCTCGGTATCGGCCGCTTTATAATAGACCTCTTTTCCTTCCCGGCGGCTGACAATCAGCCCAGCCGCTTTCAGCTGCTTGAGGTGATGGGAAACCGCCGGGCTGCTCATGTCCACCATAGCAGAAAGGTTTATGACGCATTCCTCACAGTGACACAGCAGCCAAAAAATACGGATACGGCTCCCATCCCCCAACTGTTTGAAAATATCAGCCACGGTCTGAAAGTTTTCCACGCTGGGCATGTGCTCCAGCTCCTGTTCAATGCTCTGTCCATGATTGTGAGGCAAATAATTCTGAGGCATTCGGCATTCCTCCCTGGAGTCTATCTTACCATAGGCCGGAAGGGAAAGAAACCTCACTTCTGAGTTTCCTCCGTTTCCGGTCCGGCATCATGCGTGTATTCCAGGATACGGACACTGTCGCCTACCTCTTTCTGTACCAAATCCCGCATACGCTTAGCAAAAGGACAGGGATAGCCGATGGGGGTTCCCTTACTGATACAGGAGGCAAAGGCGATGGTGTCCGCTCCCTGACTCACCAGGGCGCGGGCCCGAAGCACTGCCTTTTTCCCAGGGCAGCCGCCGCAGTTGATAAAGCCCACCAGCTGGATGTCGTCCTCGCCTTCAAAAGCGCCCTTTCGTTCCCGGATGGTACGAAAATCCCGGCTTCCAGGGCAGTAGTCCTCTGTCTGCATACAACGGATAATACCAAGTTTCATACTGTATTCCTCCTCAAATGATGCAGGACCGGCCATGCAAATTTGGCCGGTCCTCTTTCTTCTGTTATGTGACCAGCTTTTCCAACAGCTGAAGGGCTTCCTCCAGCTTGGGGTTGGGTTCATCCGTGTGCAGCCCGTCCCGGACGCAGCCGCGGATATGTGCCCGTAAAATCTCTTGATTGACCCGCTTCAAGAGCGCCTGAGTGGCCAGCAGCTGATTAGAGATGTCCACACAGTAGCGATCTTCCTCAATCATGCGCAGGATGCCGTCCAGTTGTCCTCTGGCGATCTTGATGGAGCGGGTAATATGTGCCTTATCAGCCTTCATGGGTGGTGATCCCCGTTACTTCATAGCCCGCCTCGGTGACTGCCGCTTTCAACGCCTCATCGGTGACAGATTCCGGGACATTGACGGTGGCCTTCTTGTCCTCCAGGCTCACCTGAACATCCGCTGCGCCGGGGATGCCCTCCAAAGCGTGGGTGACGTGCTTGACACAGTTCTGGCACATCATGCCTTCGATCATCAGTTCCTTTTTCATCGTAGTTCCTCCATTCGATTGATTGATTGTGGTTTGCTTTGCGGAAGGCTCCAGTAAAGAAGCTCCCGCAGGAATAGAAGCAGTAACAGGCGCAGCGGATTCAGCTGCACTGGTGGAAACCGCAGAACCATGCTTGGGCTTGAAAAACCGTAGCCGCAGGGCGTTGGACACCACAAATACCGAGCTGAAGCTCATGGCCAGCGCCGCCACCATCGGGTTCATCTTCAAATTGAACGCTGTGTACCAGCATCCGGCGGCGATGGGGATACCAATAATGTTGTAGAAGAAGGCCCAGAACAGGTTCTCTTTGATGTTGCGGATGGTGGCCTTGGAGAGTTCAATGGCCCCGGCCACATCCAGCAGATCACTGCGCATCAGCACAATATCGGCGGATTCCATCGCCACGTCGGTGCCAGCGCCAATGGCAATCCCCACATCGGCACGGGCCAGAGCCGGGGCGTCGTTGATACCGTCGCCCACCATGGCCACCTTCTTGCCGCTCTCCTGGAGCTTGCGGACCTCCTGCTCCTTATCCTGAGGCAACACTTCCGCCACTACGCGGTCCACACCGACCTGCCTGCGGATGGCCTCAGCGGTCTTTTTGTGGTCGCCTGTGAGCATGACCGCTTCAATGCCCATAGCCTGCAAGTCTGCGATAGCCTGCTTGCTGGAGGGTTTCACCACATCCGCTACTGCGACCATACCGATGAGCTTGCCAGCCGCTGCAAAAAACAGCGGCGTCTTGCCCTGGTCGGCCATCTGATCTTGGAGCTGTTCCAGGGCCTGGTCGTGAACGCCTTCCGCATTCAATAACTTCTGATTGCCTGCCAGGCAGGTAATCCCTTCGATGCTTCCTTTGATGCCCTGGCCGGGGATCTGTTCAAACTGCTCCACGGGCAGGAATTGCATGTTTCTTTTTTCCGCCTCGGCTACAATGGCGCGGGCCAGGGGATGTTCCGACAGCTTTTCCAGTGATGCGGCGATTTGGAGCAGATGATCCTCCGCGACGCCGCTGTGACACGCCAAGTCGGTCACCACCGGCTTGCCCTGGGTGATGGTGCCGGTCTTATCCATGACCACCACATTGACGCTGTGGGCCGTTTCCAGAGCCTCTGCGGACTTGATCAGAATGCCGTTGGACGCGCCCCGGCCGGTGCCTACCATGATGGCAGTAGGAGTTGCCAGTCCCAAAGCGCAGGGGCAGGAGACCACCAGTACCGATACCGCGATGGTCATGGCGAACTCAAAGGTCGCGCCGCAGATCAGCCATACCGCCATTGCAAGAAGGGCGATACCGATGACGATTGGAACAAAGATCCCAGCCACCTTGTCGGCCAGCTTGGCGATGGGGGCCTTGGAACTGGTGGCCTCGTCCACCAACTTAATAATCTGGGAGAGGGCGGTCTCGTCGCCCACCTTGTCGGCCCGCATCTTGAAATAACCGCTTTGGTTGATGGTAGCGCCGATGACCTTGTCTCCGGCCTGCTTGTCCACGGGGATGCTCTCGCCGGTGATGGCACTCTCATCCAACGAGCCGGTGCCTTCCAGCAACACACCGTCCACAGGCACACTCTCGCCTGCCTTGACGATCAGGATGTCGCCTTTCTCCACTTCTTCGGCGGGAATGACGGTTTCTACACCGTCCCGGACCACCGTAGCTTTTTTGGGGGCCAGATTCATCAGCTTATTGATGGCATCAGAGGTGCGGCCTTTGGCCCGCGCCTCAAAGAACTTACCCAAGGTGATAAGGGTGAGGATGGTGCCCGCTCCCTCAAAATAGAGGTCATGGGTGAACTGCTCCACCATTGCCAGATCTCCATAACCAAAACCCCAGGCAATCTTATAAAGGGCATATACTCCATAAGCCAGAGAGGCCCCGGAGCCCAGGGCAATCAGGGAGTCCATGTTGGGTGAGCCGTGGAACAGGGTCTTAAAACCCATGCGGTAATACTTATTGTTGATGATGGCCACGGGCAGAGCCAACAGAAACAAGGTCAGGGCATAGATCATGGAGTTTTCCGTTCCCAGGAAGAACCCCGGCAGCGGCCAGCCCATCATGTGCCCCATGGAAATGTAGAACAGCGGAATGGTGAATACGAAGGACCAAATGACCCGGCGCTTCATCGTTTCGTATTCCTTTTTTGCTGTATCCACCGGGGAAACAGCCTGGGCCGCCGATTTCCCTTTGGCCTGCTGGAGAGACGCGCCGTAGCCCGCCTTCTCCACGGCGGCGATGATCTGGCCGCTGTTTACGGTCTGGTCGTCATAGGTCACCACCATACTGTTTTTCAGCAGATTGACATTGCAGTCCTGCACGCCGTTCAGGTGAGCTACGCTTTTCTGTACCCTTGCCTGACAGGCTGCACAGGTCATGCCTGTGACATTGTACTTTTCCTGCATTTTTTGAAACCTCCTTTGCCGGAAAGTGGGACACCTATACGGGGTATCGGTCTTTCTGGTTCCCAGTATAGTCCGGCAAAAGAGGCTTGTATCGTCCATTCAGAAATCCTTTTTGCCCAAATGGGAGAGTTTTTCCGTGTAACGATCCAAAATTTCCTGCAAGGTAATGCTACGCATAGACTCCTCTGCTCTGGCCTGTATCAGGTCGTAACAGTCCCGCAGAACCAGCTGGATATTGACCCCTACGCCGCAGGCGGGGTTGGTGTGGGTATCCTGGTGAAGCAGTGGCTTGTCCCCCTCCACTGCCCGATAAGCATCCAGTAGCGTGATCTGGCAGGGCTCTTTAGCAAGCGCAGGGCGTGGGTGCCCTTTCACGCTGGTGAGCAGCCCGCCTTTCCGCAGGGCGGACATGAGCTGGCGCACATAGGCCGGGTTAGTTTGGACACTCTCCGCCAATTTATCGCTGGTTAGTTCACAGTCTGGATGCAAGGCGATGAAGGCCAAAATATGAACGGCGTCACTGAGTTTAGTAGGGTATTTCATTCTATGATCCCCATTTCTCCTTGATGTTAGTTTTATTATAACAGCATATTGACACAGACGCAAGCTGGTGCTAAGATAAGTTGAAGTAAAAATAAAAATAACACCAACGCGAAAGGAATGGTGACAATGAGTTTTTATGAGGATTTGGTCATGCAGACCCAGATGAATTACTCCCAATATTATCACGTCTATGCTTCCGGCGGCACGCCGTATCAGCTGGCTGACAAAAAGCCGCTGCCGTATAGGGAACGGATCACGCGGCTGGTACAGGAGATAAAAGATGCCGACTGTGTGGTGGTGGGTGGAGCCTCAGGCCTGTCCGCTGCCGGAGGCGGGGACTTCTATTATGAGGACAATGCCTCCTTCCGCAAATACTTTGGAAAATTTGCGGAGAAATACCACTTCAAGGGGGCCTTTGATGGAATGTTCCGTCAGTGGGATGACCGGGCAGCCTTTTGGGCGTATCTTGCCACCTTCCTGCATACCACCCAGACCGCCCCGGTGCGCCAACCCTATCTCGACCTGGACTCTCTGTTAAAGGGGAAAGATTTCTTTGTATTGACCACCAACCAGGACACGCAGTTCGTCAAGCTTTACCCGGAGAACAAGGTGGCGGAGATCCAGGGGGATCACCGCTTCTTCCAGTGTGCCGCCTGTTGCACCGATGACACCTGGGACGCCGTGAAGCCGGTGGAGGAAATGATAGAGGCGATGGGTGACGGTATCACGATCCCGGCGGAGTTGATTCCCAGGTGCCCTCACTGCGGCGGCGAGGCATTTCCCTGGGTGCGTGGATACGGTAACTTCCTGCAAGGCAAGAAGTATGAGGAACAGTATGAAAAGATCTCCCGCTATGTGCTGGAACACAAAGACTGGAAGATCCTGTTTCTGGAACTGGGCGTGGGCCGCATGACTCCCATGTTCATCCAGGAGCCCTTCTGGAACCTGACGCTCAGCTTCCCCCATGCCCGGTATATTGGAATCAACGACAAATACGACTTTCTGCCCAAGCAGCTGGAGGACAAAGGCATGACCATCGTAGCCGACATCGGCAATGTACTGCGGGATGCACGAAACACCATGGAAAACGGAGACGGCAATTCATGAGCGGTGGCAGCCAGGCGGCAATTCAGGAACTTGCTGAACGCATCGACCAGGCGGATGCCATCGTGATCGGCGGCGGCTCCGGCTTGTCCAGCGCGGCCGGATATGACCACTACCACTGGTCCCCGGCAATTTCGGAGGCGCTGGCTCCCTTTCGGGAACAGTATGGATTTACCTCCCCACTGGCAGGGTTCTACTACTGCTTTTCCAGTTACGGAGAGCAGTGGGGATATTACAGCCAATATATCCGCTTCATGTGGGAGGCCCCCACGGGACAGCCATATCTGGATCTACAGGCGCTTGTTGCGGACAAACCTGCCTTTGTTCTGACTACCAATGTGGACCGGCAGTTTTTCCGAGTGTTTCCCAAGGAACAGATCTGCGCCTTTCAGGGGGATTTTGGCTATTGTCAATGCAGTCAACCTTGCCGGGATGAAATTTGGGAGAATCGTGAACTGGTGAAGGAGTTGACCAGCCGCCTGAACGGTGCGCACCTGCCGGAGGAGGATGTGCCCCGTTGCCGGGACTGTGGCCGGGTGCTGGTGCCCTGGGTGCGGGACGACACCTTTCTGGAGGGACGTGCCTGGAAGGCGCAGCTGGACCGCTACCATGCTTTTCTTCGGCACTGGTTGCTGGAGCAGACCGGAAAAAATATCCTGCTGTTGGAGTTAGGCGTAGGGGAGATGACGCCCAGCATCATCAAATTGCCCTTCTGGGAATTGACAGCCAGAAATCAAAATGTTTTTTACGCCTGTCTCAACAAAGAGGCCTCCCACACGCCGGAGCATCTGCGGGGACGCAGCCTGTATCTGCAAGGAGATTTGGCGGAAATTCTGTCTGCCATCCGGCAGAAGCGACCGAATGCAAACGCAAAATCGGAAGGAGTGAACAATCATGGCTGATTGGAACCTTATTGCCCAAAAAATTAAAGAGGCAGATGCCATCCTGATTGGGGCCAGCAACGGCCTGTCCATTACGGAGGGCCTGCACCTGTTTGCAGATAATGAAGCCTTTGAGAAATTATTCGGAGATTTCAAACGGAAGTACGGCCTACGCTGTATTTTGCAGGGCATGATGGCCCAGTGGCCCTCTGAGGAGGAGAAGTGGGCCTTTTGGGCGCGTCTTATCCACCACTACTGTGGACAGTACCGTCCTACGCCGGTGATGGAAGATCTGAAAGCCATCGTGGGAGATAAGGATTATTTCGTCGTTACTTCAAACGGGGAGTGCCATTTTGAGTTGTGCGGCTTCGATCCAGACAAAATCTACGAGATCGAGGGCAACTGGCTGACGATGCAGTGCGCCCGTCCCTGCCACGACACGCGCTATCCCAGTTTGGAACTGGCGGAAAAATTGGCGGCGGCCGAGCAGGACGGCCGCATCCCCACAGAGTTGGTGCCCCGCTGCCCCAAGTGCGGCGGGCCGATGGACATCCACATGGGCGCGGGTGAACGGATGATCCCGGATACCGCCGCTCGGGAACGGTTCCAAAACTTTCTGGCTGCCTATCATGGGAAGAACCTGGTGGTGCTGGAGCTGGGCATCGGCTGGCGCAACCAACTCATCAAGGCCCCATTGATGCGGCTGGTGGCAAACGAACCCAATGCTACCTATGTGACCATCAATCTGGGTGAGGTCTACATCGCGGACAATATTAAAGAAAAGTCCTTCGGTCTGGACGGCCGCTTGGACGAATTGCTCCCTGCTCTGCGGAAAGCGTGCGGTATATGACGATTCCAAAATCTATTCAAGGGGACTATCATCACTGGCACAATTTTCTGGATGCGGAAGTGAAATTTTCTCTGGCAGACAGCGAGAAACACACCAAAGAGCATTGTGCCAGAGTGTTGCTGTTCGCGCTACTGATTGCGGTTAAAATGGATTTGCCCCACGAGGAGCGAGAAGTGCTGTGCGCTGCCGCCGTGTTTCATGACTCCCGCCGTCAGGACGACTGGCTGGATGTGGGCCACGGCCAGCGGGCGGCGGATTACTACCGGGAATATTGCCGGACGCACCCGCTCGTCTTCGATGAAAGAACTTACCTGGTCATGGCCTTTCACGACCGGGACGATGCCTTGGGTGAGGCGGCGCTGGCGGAGCAGGAAGATGGCGTTCTGTTGTATCGTATCTTCAAGGACGCTGACGCCCTGGACCGCTTTCGCTTGGGACCGCGTGGGCTTGATGCCCGCTATCTGCGCACAGCGGAAGCGAAATCCCTTTATCAATATGCAGAACAAGTGTTCAAACAGAAAAACACCGTGCCGCTTGGCAACCTTGGTAAATAGAGAAGTTTGAGAATGAAAAGCCGGGAAGTTTGGCTCAGGGCCAATACTTCCCGGCTTTCTATCGAATAAGATCAGGGTCAGGGTATATATTTCATTCCCCATTGGGAAATGGCGTAAAAGACCGGCAGCAGGTCCCGCCCTTTCTCGGTGAGGGAGTACTCCACTCGCAGAGGCATTTCATTATATTGGATGCGCTGCACCAACTCGTCCGCTTCTAATTCTTTCAGCGCGTTGGTCAATGCGGTGTTGGTGATGGGTTTAAGCATTTTTTTTAGCTCACCAAACCGCATGGGGCACTTGATGCACAGTTCATAAAGAATTTGGAGTTTCCATTTGCCCTGCAGCATTTGAACCACCGGCGTGACCGGGC
>ERZ825525.1070-NODE-1070-length-27716-cov-3.334731_pt1 | contig 27716 bp, 33 predicted proteins | sample MGYA00519930_ERZ825525 | MGnify/ENA primary metagenome ERZ825525 (study PRJEB31778, sample SAMEA3449203) | human gut metagenome | biome: human gut; feature: human-associated habitat; material: faeces | place: United Kingdom | collected 2010/2012 ... | reverse complement strand
ATCTAACACTCAGAGCTTATTTCAGCCAACAAAATTGAATTCACTGAGACCTGCAAAGTCCCAGCAGAAGTATTATGCCAAATGAAATCACAAAGCAAAAGGAGAGTACCTATGACTGATCGAAATATCATTTCCTGCCAGCGCATAGCTGACGGCTATGGCTTTGAGCATCAATTCGGACAAACGACCGAAGAACTCTGTGAACTTCTCGTAGCCCTGCACAAATATAAGCGTTTACCGAGTACCGAAGAGGCAGCGGAAGTTACTGAGGAAATTGCAGACGTTTGCATTATGATTGAACAGATAAAATATCTTCTCAAAATCAAGGACTCTGATATCGATCAGATCACCGACTTCAAGCTTTCCCGTCAGATGCAGAGGCTTTATAACGGTGAAAAATGACAAGGCTATTGTTAAGATGATAATTTAAGGAAGGATTTACACAAATGAAAAAAGCTATCTGCACTCTTATCGCATCACTTATATTTACTCTTGCAACTTGTAGCACTGCATCAGCGGTCACCTGGAAACTGTATATTTCAAAATACGGTATCTGTCGTGTAACAGCGTACAGTGGAAATAATGGTTCAACCTACGGAGCTTCCGGCAACATTCTTATTCCGAATAAGAGCTGTGCAGCTTCACGAGATATTCCCCTCGGTACCGAGCTTTACATAAAAGACTTTGGCATCGTAACTGTTGAAGACCGAATGGCAGAATGGTATGAAGAAGAATATGACGATATGGTCATTGACTTGTATCTTGAGAGTTATTCTGATGCCTGCGACTGGGGAATGCAGGAGATTACGGTCTATATTATAAACGACAAGGAAATAATTGAATGATATAACTTCTTTACAAGGAGCAAACCAAAATGAACACAAAAGCACAGATGTCATTAACCGATGAGATATTTGTGGATAACTTTGCCGGAGGCGGCGGTGCTTCCACAGGAATAGAACTTGCGACAGGTCTTCCGGTCACCATTGCAATCAATCACGACCCTGACGCTATCGCAATGCATCAGGCAAACCACCCTTTCACTGAACATTATCAGGAGAGCGTATGGGCAATAGAACCCTCAGAAATTTGCCGTGGCCGCCCTGTTGGTCTTGCGTGGTTCTCCCCCGACTGTCGACACTTTTCCAGGGCTAAAGGCGGCGCACCGGTAAGCAAGCAGATAAGAGGTCTTGCGTGGATCACGCTACGATGGGCAGCTAAGGTACATCCGAGGGTGATAATGCTGGAGAACGTACCTGAGTTCCAGACGTGGGGCCCCGTAAAGCGAGGCAAGCCTATTAAAAGCAAGCAGGGGCAAACGTTTCGTAAGTTCATATCTCAGCTTACTGACTTAGGTTATGCGGTTGAATACAAAGAACTGAAAGCCTGCGACTATGGAGTACCCACAATACGAAACAGATTCTTCCTTGTAGCCAGATGTGACGGAAAGCCTATAGTATTTCCTGAGCCTACATACGGTCTCGGCAAAAAGCCGTATCGCTCTGCGGCTGAGTGCATAGACTGGTCAATACCCTGCAGGTCAATATTTCATCGGGATAAGCCGCTTGCCAAAAATACTATGCGCCGAATTGCAAGAGGGCTTGATAAATTTACAATAAAGAGTGCAGCACCGTACATAATGGTAAACAATGACAACAACAGATGTAAAGGACTCGAAGAACCGCTTCCGACTGTTACAACAGGCAACCGCAACTTTCTTGTAACACCGCACATCAGCAAGTTTTATGGAAATATAATCGGAAGCCCTGCAGATGCTCCGCTCCCCACTGTCACCGCTGTTGACCACAATGCACTCACCGCGGGATATCTCATTCAGTACCATTCCGAAACAGCAAAATCCGAGGTAAGAGGTCAGGCACTTTCGGAGCCGATAATGACAATTGACGGCTCTCCCCGCTACGGCCTTACAACAGCACATCTTATCAGTTATTATTCCGGTAACGAACACGCTGCCGACGTAAAAGCCCCGCTTCACACTATCACAACCAAGGACCGCCACGGACTTGTGGAAACAAGGATAGAAAGAATAGAGGGGTGCACTGATTTAGGCTGCTGGCCGGAAATAAGAGCTATGCTTAATGAATTCTGCGGATACAGTATCAAAGAGAATGAAATACTTCTTCTCAGAATATCAGGAGTAGATTATTTCATAGTTGATATCAGTCTAAGAATGCTTGCTCCCAGGGAATTATATAACGCACAGGGTTTTCCGCCCGATTACATCATTGACAAGGACTGCACCGGCAAAAGTTATAATCGCACAAAACAAGTCGCCCGCTGCGGAAATGCCGTTCCCCCGCCGTTTGCCGAGGCACTTGTCCGAGCCAATCTCCCCGAATACTGCTCTAAAGATAAGATACTTACTATGGCACAGCTTATGGAAAGGCAGGCGGTATAAATGTATAACGATAGGAGACTATTCAATAAGCGCTGGATCAAACAAAAAATCTGATAAGTGCACTACCCGATAAAATTTGAATAGGGGGCTGACTATGGATAAAGGAAAATCAATTTTGCTGCTTGTCGCCGATGACGATTACCAACTTCCGCTCTGCACCGGTGAGAGCATACGAGATCTTGCAAGAGAAACAGGGCTTAGTTATAAAACTATTCATCGTGCCTTACATACTCATCGGGCTATTCGGTTACCCAAAGGACGCTTCACATCGAGTAGGGGGCTAGTGATCCGAGTTGAACTTGATGAGGAATAAGAAACCTCCAAAGGAGACCATCTATGAAATCACACAAAAGAATCACGGAACAGCAAGACGAAATCAATAAAATAATAGATTGGTAAATGAATAGAATTCAACACGTTTATCCCCATCGATTTCGAGGAGGGAAGAAATGATGAAAGACGAAAACCAATGCGTTATGCTGGTTACAGACGATAAATATCAGTCCATATTATCATAGTTGACTAATTGCATGAACTTGCAGACATTCTCGGCTGCAGCTACACCACTGTATGCAGATGCGCTAGAAAGCAAAAAACGCTCCGTCTGCCAAAGCACTGATTTGAAGGTTTGAAACGTGGGCGGATGGTTAAGGTGTCACTTGTCTGGGAACAGGAAGATTAATAAAAAGTGACTTAAAAGCAAAAAACAAACAAGTATATATTCATTATTCTAATTGATTTTACAGTTTTTATATGTTATAATGTTTATGTACAAAGAAGGAGGCATTATGAAAACGTTTGAATTTTACCAACAATTATATTTGAATGAGCAAAACATACGATACTTACACGAACAAAAATTATACAATTCTCTAACCGTTCTATCTTTTATGGTAATTGCGGATTTTTATATTCTTAATATTGTTTTATCTAATCCTCAAATATATAGCAACCTTTTATTGATTTTGATTATATGTATATTTTTAGCGCTATTTATTACTCAAGTTATCTTCTTGTTCGGTTCGTATATGTCATTTAACTTTAAATATTGTGACTTCCCTGTTGATAAAATAAGGGCGGACATATATAAATATATGTGTGACAATAACATACATTTTAATAACAATTCTGAAAGCCAACCAGAATTACATATCGTAAACACCTATGCCGAAAATATGTTATCAAGAACATATGAACATTGCGCATCTATTAACTATAAGGAAAATCTAAGACGACGCATCAATTTGCACAAGTTGAATATTTGCCACTTATTTAACATCATTTTTATTGTATTGTGCTTTATATATATTTATATGAAAGGAGGTTTTTCATATGCTATTTAAGCAACAATATTTATTGATGGATCCTATTACCCCACCATCTCCTAAGCCGCCAACATCAAATTTATAAATACGATTAAGTACAGTAAAATTAGTCACTAGAATGCATTAATTTGAAAATTTTATATTAAAAACAGCAAAGCCCCTCTGAACGCACTGTACTTGTTCTGAGGGGCTTTGCTATTAATGGAGGTGAATTATACAGCCGTAATTTCCTGTGGTGTATATGTTTATATTATTGGCATTTTTTTAATGGTCATACCCATATCATCATAAATACCTACCCACGAAACAAAGTGAAGAGCAAGCTATACATATGTATGCTCAGATGGAATCAACATCTACATCATTTTGCTATAGCTATTATATAGTCTCACCAAGCCGACTTGGAGCGCATAAACGGACACACATCTGTGTCCTGAGCAGACACAGATAAACCAGTGTAGTTGAGATGCTTGAATTTAATCGGATATCCCGGGACAACATAAAATACTTTTCGAGCCCCTGCAGAAATACATCTGGCGTTATACCCCGAGCCTGACAGTATGCCGTCAGCGCTAAGGTCAAAGCCAATCACTGTATCCGTCTCGGGATCTATGATCGCCGCACGTTCAACGTCCTCATATGTGAGCGCCAGACCGAAAAATGAGTCATCAGCCTCGGAGTTTACCCATATGTATGGATATGGTCTGTCGAGCACTACTTTGATAACGGCATCTGCGTCATCGTCGCTGGGGCATGATACAGTAAACCAGCACGCAGCGGGCGAAACGATTTTTTCAATGACTTTGATATCAGCCATCACTTGCCCTCCTTATCTATCTGCATATCAGCAGCCTCTTCCGTTTTGGATTTAATGTTTTTCGCCAGTTTCAAAAGGAATGGCGGCAGAGGTGCACCGATGTCCTTGACGTTCTCCAGAATGGAAATGATCTCGTTGGCGATGAGCCAAACAGCCGCCACCGATGCAACAAGAAAATGAAACGGTATCGTTACCCCTATATTCGCAGCGGCAAAAGATAACAGCCAGTCTAGTATAGCGCCTACCGCAACCAACAGCCACATACATATTTTCTTAGCGATACCACGAATTGATTTGTATGAGCATACAGTCTCCTGACGATACTTTGCGGCACACAGGCCCGTGCCATAGTCAATGATGTTGCACAGTATCAGCACTATCATCGGCACGTAAAGCAGCCCGAGCCAGCTTGACAGCGCTGCACCAATGGCTATAAACCATCTTTTAATATTATCCATGATGATCTCCTTTCTTATTCCAAGCCCTTGTCCGATATCCAGCCGCCTAATGCAGGCACATATGACCAGCCTGTGGCGACGTTAAGCACCTGTCCGCCCTTGACCCGGGTTATTACAGCGGCATCGGCAGAGGGAAGCTTTCTGACATTCCAGGTGCCTTTCTTAACAGTTACCTTCTTGCCAATACCAATAGCAGATGATGTGCCGGGCTTTGTGGCGGTTGCACCGTCAATGGTGATCGTGGGAGCTTTGTCCAGATATGTAATGTAAGGGCACTTACCCCACCATTTCCAAGGTCTGAGTGCGAGTTTTGTTTTGACTACACCAAACTCATGTCCACGAGCTTCGATGACCTCACCATTGCCGATGTACACACCTACATGACCAGACATAAAGACCAGTACACCGGGTGTGTCAGGCATGGTTGAGATGGCACCTCTCTCAGAACAAGCCGACCGCATCATATTTGCAGATACGTCTTGAGCGCTGTTGTACTTAGGTGTGGACGTAGGTGTATCTGACCAGAGATATCCCTTAATCAGGCCCACGCAGTCATGCACACGCTTGCCATACTGTGACGGAAAATTGTCATAAGCTGTGCCCTCCCACTTGTAATACACAGGCCACTGCTTCTTTTTGGCAGTGTACAGCGCTTCGTTCGCCGTCTGTCCGAATGTACCGTACCAATACGGCTTGCCAAGCTGTGCCTTGACATATTCGACCAGACCATAATTTGTTTTTGCAGCCATTTTATGTTTCTCCTTTCGTTATACTTTCAGAGCGAAGTTCTGCTGATACATTATGTAAGTATCATCATTAAGTGTAAATATCTGACCGGTTCCAGGCAAACCCATTCCACCGTCAAGATACATTACATGATTTGCTATGATGCCGGCACCGTAACACGTAAACTGCTTTACACAGTACGCCGATGACTTATTCTGACAATCTCGGCCGCTACCAGAACTGGAATAGTCATATCTCGCAGCATTAGTTATGAACCAGTCAAACGTAGTACCAGTGCTACCGAACAAGACACCACATTCTGTTCCGTCGTAGTATGTGCCTTTAGTTATTGTAGTGATTACCGAACGTTCTCCGACACCAACCGATATCATATCAGTGTCACTAACAACACATATATAAGGATCGTTTAGCAATGCTATCGAAGATGTTGACCATGCGGGAGATTGATTTCCAGTACTATACCCAATAGCAAGGTTCGTACCAGATACCTCAATTGACACCTGTTTCCCGCTGATATTCTCAAACGTAGGGTTTAATACACATCCTTTGTCGGTATATGTGATCGTAGCAACTGTAGTAAGCAAATCTTCGATTGAATGAAGCCATTCGAGAATTTTTGTGGCATAATTCGCCTCGGTTCGGTCAGCTTGAGCCATACCTAAAGTCGGCCTGTAGCGATGAAGTGTACCCATTTTGAATTATCACTCCTTTTGTTATAATTTCCATGCTACACGATCATAGATCTGGGTGTATGTTTCCCCGTTAATCGTGTAGATGTTACGATATTCGGGGAGATTTCCGCCGCCGTCAAGAGCGTATAGATGATTATTTATCAATCCAAGTTTGCCCATGGTATATGGCTTGACGCAAAAATTTTGGTAATTGACGTTGGTTGCGGTGTCATTCGTATTCAGTCCACCATCGGTTCGTATTTTTACGGGATCAACGCCATTTGTTCTTGATATGTATATGTTGTCGGAATAGGTCGTGTACGTGGACTGATTTCCCACAAGCACATCTTGCTCATTACCATCAAAGTCGGTAACATGACAGCACCCCATATACATCGGTGCTTTAGTACATCCAAACGCACACATGTCGTCGGCAGACCATACGTAAAGTAATGGATCGCTGGATAAGAGCATATCAGCCGTTATACCAGTGGCATCGGTAACATTGGTCAGATGCCAATAACGCAAATATAAGCTGCTGTCTGATGACCGACAATAGATAGATTGGCTATGCTGATTGATGAGAGGGTCTATAGGTTTAAGCGTGACACCATTCGTCGTCTCGGTTATCGTGTAAAACGGTGTGATGATATCCTCCAGCGAATGTATCCACGCCTTAATGACAGCTGCGTATCCTTCTTGGGTTCTGTCCGCAGCGCTCATGCCTTTTGTGGGGTAGTATTTTTTAAGCTCTCCCATTACCCGACCACCTCCGTGTCAGCTTCTTCAATCAGCTCTCCTACCGCATAAATCGGGAGAAGTATGCCCTCGAATACGATTCCGCCCGTGGCCAGCCCAGAAGTGGCGGAAGATGTCTTCTGGGCCGACTTAAAAGGGCTGGCTCCGTCGTCCGTTAAGATAATACCGAACGTGGAAGGTCCTTTCAAGTAAAACTTGTTTTGACCATTGCAAATAGGAATGCGGATAGCATCACCCCCCGCAATAGTCAGGTAGTTGCTGTCCGTCTCAGGGTCAACGTCGCCGTCAAGCATGACCTGAGCGTCCTTGCCCAAATTCTTGACCCACGCAAAACGAGGCAGCCTCTTAGGCAGTGCTGTGCCTGTGGTTTCGATGTCGTACTCAGCCGGGATAATTACCGGAGTAGCGACGTTCAGGACGTTAATAGTGTTTATCACGTCCTTGAGGGTGATGTCGATGGTGATATCACCGATGTTTGTTTCTGACATAATTATTCACTCCTTTAATTTTCGGATTCTGTTTCAGTGCAATACGTATTATAGAACACTTCTGCGACATCTTGATTGATAGTCATCAATTCGTCATCCGTTAAATCAGTGTTTGTAAATACCATGTTTTCACTACTGAATGGAAACACCAAAACATATGGTGAACTGGTATAATATTTTGTCTGAGAACTTATTATCTCTCCTGATGGTGAAAATCGTTCTGTAATTTGCTGATACGGCTGGACTATGCTTACACGTCCGCCATCTCTGCACAAGTCCACGGTGGAAAATGTCGTAATTGATGTGCTTGTAATTTGGCTGGTAATAGTCTGGGCTTTATATTCCGTTTGAGAATTTTTATAGAAACTTTCCGTTGAAGTATCTCGTCCGTGATATGCACCTATAATCGGAACCCCGTTTTTACACAGCAGTCGATAATATTCGGCATATACTTTGTGATATATGCCTGTTTGAACAGCACCATCATCAGGTACAGTAAAAGGCGGATAAACAGGTTGCCCTCCCCACAAGGTGGATATGCTGCGCTTTCGCACAGAAAACTCATATTCTCCGAATGTGATTGATGCAACAGACGGAAAGCTTGCCACCGTTTGTGCAGACAGTCCATCACTCCCGCCCTGCTGCGGCACATCAACGGTCACAGGTTCAAAGCCAATATATCCCTCAGCCTTTTCCTCCTCGGAAACATTGTATGTGCCGTTTTCCGTAATGCTCAGCGGCTTGACCTTGCCGCCTCCCGAGCTTCCGCCCCCACCTGCCAACGCCTTCGTGATAAGTCCTCCGCCTAAAATCATCCGCCCGCCTCCTTGTAAGTCCTCATCCAGTGGGCATTTTTGCGTTCACTACCGTCAATAACATAACTAACTGTAATACTGTACGGCGCATATTTATATATAGCAACACCAGATGTTTCAGTCTCTGCGTTCTTATAAGACAAAAGTGGATAAGTACAGAAAATATCACCCCCTATCTGAAAAAGTCCATCACCCAAATCTAAAAAAGGTATCGCAATCCAATCGTCAAATGCCATTTTTATCACCCACCTTCATTAACAACAGCCGAGCTGTTTGAATAAAATACAACTGTTCCGTCGGACATAGTGATCTTACCCGCAGTACCTTCACACACAAATCCGTCCTTTGTGGTAATGGAAACACCGTGATACTTGCGTCCTGCGGCTATCTGTGCATTGACCTGTCTCGTCAGGGCACCGTCATAGTCCCACACGGTCTCAACGTTCACTGAGGCACTGAAGGTTGCATATATGCCTGTTGTGGAAAGTATCGTTGTCGCCTCTCCTGCTATGAATGTATCTTCACTGTCGGTAAACTGTACCTGTGTACAAAGCGGAACATAGTCAGATACAATGGAGTGGTCGATAGTAAATGCGGTAAAAATCTTGCCCTTGATTGCTTCATAAAGGTCCGACGCACGCTGCTCTGTGGAGTATTTTGATGTGATAAGAATAGACTGCAGGGAGTCACCCACGCGGCCCTGCGAATATACATCCGCCGAATCGGTAGAAGTACTGTTGTTGGTAAGCTGAACGCCCGCAATAGGTCCGATATCTGCACCTACACGCACGTCCGTATGCTTATCGGGAGCAAGCATCAATGTACTTGCGTATGAGCCGAATTTGATAAAATTTAGGTCCTCATCTATCGTGCAAATAAATATACCGCATTCAATAGCCGATATGCTGTCAAGAATATTTCTGCAGGTCGAGGTAAGATCTGCGATAGGCATACAATCAAGGAGAGAGCCTGTACTACTGCTTTTGAAGCCGCACTGACGTGCAATCTCGGAAACTATGGAAGCCGTCGCAACGGTCTTATCCGATGTTACAATATCTGTAAGCGCCGTATAATCGAAAGGTGCATCAAGGAACAGGGTGCGGTCTGTAGCGGTCACAGTGTAGGTATTATTTTCAAATGACCGCCCCGATACATAGAACTTAGGGGCGTTCACACCTTTGACTGTGCAGACTCCGCAAGCGTCAATATAAGGACGGAATCCCACCTTTGCCGTGTTTATTTTAAAGGTGAGCTGTGCGGCGCAAACGCCAGAAGTAGGTGCTCCGCCCGCATTTACGGAAATACGGATATCATCTGACAAATAGCCGTTTGCCAGAGAATACTCAGCAGCTAAATGCGTTACCGAGAAATCGCATACGGTATCCGCTCCCTCTGAGGAAATATCAGTTGGAGAGATAGTCAGCGCCACAGTCCAGAGGTCAAGCTCCCCTGCCTGAATAATACTTACTGCACTGAAATCATCAAGTGTGCAGGCAACACTGTTTCCTGCAATATCGGCTATTACCTGTGGCAGGCTGCTTTTCACTTTAAGAAGATTTTTCACCCTTACTGGAACATTACCGAGAGAAAGGCTGATTTTCTTGCGTGAACCTTTGCATTTCTTGTGTTCAGTACCGTCCGATGCAATAAAGCTGTTGGCAGTGTCATAGACCTTTTCTATCGTTTCGGAGTAGCTTTGCACATACTCAGATACAGCGATTTTATCAATAGTTATCTGCATTCAGGCACCTCCTATATCGAGTTACGGGTCTTAACGCTAAGACTCATATCCCATAAGCTAAAATCTGACTGTTCCGTAGTCAGCGTACTTGAACAGCTTTCAATAGCTACAGTAACCGCATCATCATCAACCGCAAATTCCACCGAGCTTGAAAGTGCATACTGTTCTATCTCAGCCTTTTCCGCATCAGTAAGGCAGCCCAAGGATAATGATGATACAGAATAGGCACCCTTGCGGATCTCTGTGTTATCCTCAGCAGCTACCGCTTCAAGGCTTTCAGAAATGCCGCCGTATTTTATCTTTGAAGTAATATCAAAAGTGCCTATCTTTATCATCACATACACCTCGCTTAATAGTTAAATACTTTTTTGCCTGTCTGAATTGCTATGTTGCTGAACTTCTGCTGAATAATTGCGGTAATGCTGTTCATATCCGCCTGCAGCCTTCCTGAAATGGTCAGGTCAAGAGCGATTGGAAGACTGTTATTTGACACTGAAAGCTTGTTCATAAGCTCTATTACCGAATCGAGCTTTGTGCTTACCCGTTCAAGAGAAGCCGCTTCCGAAGATGCGCTTACTGCCTTGGATACTTCTATTGTCGGTATGGACAGCTTTGATATGTCGGGAAGCTGCGGCACCTTTTCCGCCACAACAGCCGCTATGTTGCTGAGAGCATTATCGGCAAGAGCATTCATATCATTTATGACCGCACTCATATTGCCTGTGAAAGCTTGCTCAAGCGCAGAACGGATATCAGGATCCTTTTCCGCAAGCTTGGCAATGAAGCTGTCCGCAAAGGTATCGACCGCATCAGACATATTCTCAGCATTGAAACCATTGACAAAGCCCTTTGCCGTATATTCACCGAGGGACTCTGTTTCCTTTGAGGGAGAATGGATATCAAGATCTGATTTAATCTGGTCAAGGATATTTGAAGTAAAGGTGCTTACTGCAGTGGATATGTCCTCATTGCTGCCCATCAGACCCTTTATGAAGCCTTGTGCAGTCTGAACACCAGTGTTCTCGGCGGCATTCGGGAGCTGACTAAGAAGAGTATTTACCTTTTCAACAAAGCCGTTGTTCAGTTCTTCTATCTGCGGGTCATATTTAGCCGACGCCATTTCTTCAGCTTTTTTCTTGTACTTGTCAAAGCTGGTGCAGTAATCCTGAAGCTTTTTGTCAGACATACGGTTCAGCGTGGCGATTGTGTCCTTAGCGGTTTCAACATCAAGCGTGTCTATCCAATCAAGCACGTTCTGAGAAACGCCTTTTTTCTCAAGACGGTCAAGCGCCTTATCATAAGCCTGCAGTTTCTTATATGCTTCTTCGGGATCTGACAGGCTGAATATATCAGCAGACTTACCGTCCACTGTCTGCGTAGATTTGGACGTAAAATCGCTTGTATCAAACAGCTTGTTGAAGTATGTATCCTTGTCGCTCAGAAGCTTCTTGATGTTTGTCTGATATTCTGAGGAGATCTTTTTTATTTGGTCTTCAATGTCAGATACATCATTTTTCAATCCTTCCTTAAGCGTCTTTGACGTTTCATCGGAAAGAGCTTTGCGACCTTTTATGATCTCCTCGTTATATTTTTTATAAAGGTCGCTTTCCTTGTCAAGCCCTGCAATGAGTATTTCCATCTCATTGTAGAGCATTTCTTTTGTATAGCCTTCCTCAGTTTCAGCCTTGAGCTTAAGAGCGTCGATTTTATCCTCAAGGTCCTTTTTTTCTTTTTCCTCACGCTCTTTCTGCTGGGCGTCCGCATTTTTCTTATCTTCCTCAGCAAGCTTATCATAGTAATCCTGAACCTTATCATAATACTTGTGCCACTCTGCACTTTCCTTGTACTGGCTTTCTTCAAGGAGCTGTTTACGCTGTTCCCAATAATCTTCCTCGCTTATATTTTTTATCGCAAGCTGATTATCAAGGTCTTCAAGGTCAGCGACAAGGTCTTCCCAGGACTGTTTGACACCCATAGCGGCAAGCTCGGCGCTTTTCCTTGTCTCATCTGCAACTTTCTGCGCATCAGCTTGATATCCGTAGGCAATAGCTTCATTTTTATCCATTACCTTATCGGAGTTCATATTCGTTGCTATGCTCTCATACTCAGTTATCGTATCTTCGTATGAAGCAATGATATCGTTAAGGGACTGTTCCTGGATCTTCAAGTCCCGAACCTGTTTTTCAAGGTCAAAGGTATCAAAGTAGCGTGCAGTGTCGATCTCGTCAAGGTTCTTGAATCCCCAGTCTTCAACCTTGAAATTGGAAGGATCATTCAGATACGCCTGATAGGCTTCTACTGCTTTCTCACCTTTCGCATTCGCATCATCAAGCTCTTGCTGAAACTGTTCTTTCTGCTTGATAACGTCCTCTTGCTGCTTTTTTATAGCGTCAATGTTATAAACAGCATCAACGTAATCGTCCTGTAAATAATCAAGCTTCGCCTGATTTCTGCGGCTCTCAATAAGGTCATCCATAGAGGCTTTGAGGTCTTTATAGCCCGTTATCTGGCCATTTACAACCTCAATATTCTCTCCGGAAATAGCGTTCAGACGGGATATTGCACTTTCAAGCCCCTCGGACGAGCCTTTCGCCCGTCCTTCTTCATCAACCAAAAGCTTGATCTCATTCCACAGCGACTGCATCGTATCAGCATTTTGGTCAATGGTCTTGATATTTTTCTCTGCTTCCTTGGAATTTTCCTTGTAAGTCTCTGCCTGCTCCTTAAGGGCTTTGATTTCGTCCGAAAGAGCTGCTTCTGCTTCCCTGCTTGCCTGAAGTTCGTCATTTTTTGCCTTAACATAGGACACGATGCCTACAACCAATGCGGCGATAGCAGTTGCCAAGAGCACATAAGGATTGACCGCAGCGGCAGCATTCATCTCAACCTGACTTACTGTAGCCGCAGCGGCGGCAGCCTGATAATTTATGAGAGCCTTTACCATTGCAGCTATATGTGAAGCAAATGAGCCTATCTTCCAGGCCGCCCAAGCACCTCCAATGGCAAGTATAGTTGATTGTACTCCCGCACCGTGGTCTGCTATCCACTCAAGCCACTTTATAAGAGTGGGAATAGCGTCATCGGCAGCCACATTTGCAGCCTTTGTAAGCAAAATCTTGAGAGCTTCTGCGACTTTTTTAAGACTTTCGCTCATTTCTTCATCAGAAAGATTATCGTTGAGCCGTCTGAACGAGGAGATAGCTTCCTTCGCCGCAGAACGGAAAGGATCTTCCAGAGAATCAAATATAGTTATGCCTACGCCTTCCAAGGTACTCTGCAAAGTGGTCATGTCTCCCGAAAGGTTGTCCTGCATAGTCAGTGCTGTGCTTTCAAGTGCGCCCTTGGCATTATTCAGCTTTTCACTGAGGTTGTCATACTCTCCCGAAATACCCGAAATGAGAGCCTGAAGAGTATCCATTTGAGTCTTGCCGCCGATACGGGCTTCAAACAATGCCTTCTCCTCGTCTGTGCAGGTCGAAAGCGCACCGTTGAGAGTTTTAAGAGTGTTGGCAAGACCTATAAAGTTGCCGTTCTCGTCCCATGCAGATACACCGAGGGCAGACATAGCATTTGCTGCGCTCTTATTTGCACCCACAAGGTTTACAAGGATAGAGTTGAGCGCATTTCCTGCCTCGGCTCCCTTGATACCACGATTTGCAAGCGTACCCAGTACGGAAGCTGACTCTTCAATTGATACATTCAGATTTTTAAGAGTACCGCCGCAACCGACATATGCAGATAAAAGCTGTTGAAGAGAAGTATTTGACGATGATTGTGCTTTCGTACATACATCAAGGTAATGATTCAGATCACCAACAGCAATTCCCATTGCCGACATAGAGTCGGTGACCAGATCCGAACAGGTTGCCAAATCCATAGAACCGGCTTCCGAAGCTCTCAGAATGGGCATAAGTCCGTCAAGCATCTGAGACGTATCCCAGCCTGCAAGAGCCATATAGCCCAATGCGTCCGCTGCCTGTGAAGCGGTCTTTGAGGTATTGGCACCTGCATCAGCGGCAGCCTTTTCAAGTGCTTCAAATTCTTCTGTAGTTGCTCCGGAAAGTGCCTCAACATTGGACATAGACTTAGTAAATTCCATACCGACCTTTGTTGCGGCTGTTGTACCTGCGGCAACGGCGGAGCTTACAGCAGTAACGCCTGTAGCAACTGCTGTAGCCATTCCCTTTATATCATCTTTGACTTTTCCTGCTGAGCTTTTGAGTTCATCAAGAGCCTTGGCGTATTCTTTTGAGGACTGCTTTGCCTTTTTATCAGCTTCCTTAGCCTGCTCTACTGCCTTCCTGCGTTCTTCTTCCTCTCTTGCGGCTTTGGCAGCGGCAAGTGCCTGTTCATCGACTGCTTTAGCCGCTCCGTCAGCGGCAGAATCTGCCCCCTGAAGATTTGCGTTAAGCTGTTCCTGCTGCTTGTTAAGGTTCTGAAGGTTAATTCTGAGGCGTTCAGTATCGATTATGTACTTTAGATAAACGTCCTCACTTACCAAACCCTCTTCGCCCTTTAATTTATCCTGTTCTGCTTTTAAGGCACGGATTTGATTTATTACATCTCCAACTGCCTTATGTGTTTCATTAAGTGTTTCTTTTGGTATAAGACCTGCTTCAAAGGCTTTCTGGGCTTCCTTGCTTTTTTCGGTAAGCTCAGACTGTTTACGTCGAAGTGCTTCTATAGCTTCCTTATTTGCCTCAATAGCCTCTTTATTTTTCTGCCAATTGGCATATCCCGCCGATATTTTATCCTGTGCGGACTCCATAGCTTGGAGCTGTTTTGACGTATTCTCAATAGACTTTGCCAAAAGCTCCTGCTTTTGGGTAAGAAGTGTGGTATTTGAGGGATCAAGCTCAAGCAGACGGTCAATTTCTTTAAGGCTTTTCTGAAGCTTCTTTGATTCATTTTCTATACCACGCAGAGAGGATTGAAGCTTGCTGTCATCGGCTTCAAATTTTATTTTTACACCTTTTGTTTCTGCCATTTTACTTTCTCCTCCTATACTTCAGCCTTACTCCGCCAGATACGATATCAACGCACATATTGTAAAATTTTTCTCTTGCATCATCTGCATTCTTATAAATATGGGGTTTAGCAGAAACCCGCTTGCCCTTTGCCGCCCCCCTTGTGATAAGATGACCGTGTTCAAGTAGCATCTCAAGGTTCGGACGTGTCTTGTTATACACAACATATCCGTTTTTGGTCTTGCGCATCACCCAGCCTTTTCTGTAGTCTCCGCTGTCAGAGGGTGAATCAGTCCTGATGTTTTCAACACAATCCGATGCGCACTCCTTAGCAGCTTCAAGACAGCTTTCCGATAAACTGTCCAATCCCACACTGCTTGAGCAGGCTTCAACTATATCATTCGCAAGATCATCAATATCCTTTATGCCCACCTGTCACACCCCATTTAAAACGCATCAAAATCAGCCTGTGTCGCCTTGCGCTTTGTTCCCGAAGGAGACTTGCCGCCGTTCTTGATCTTTATATATTCCGTTATACTGTTAAGCAAAAAGCCTATCGACATATTGCTTATATCATTCATACTCATTCCGCAGGCCAGACAGCAAGCGGTAAGGTTTTCAGCAGTGAGCTTTCCCGAACCGCTCCCGCCATCGGCTATCGCCTGGTCAAATGCTTTCCCCAAAAGCTCCATAGCCTGCGGAAGAAGCTCCACAAGAGGAAAGCTCTCAAAGCTGTCCATCCACACATCGGGATCGGGTATGGTCTCAGGCGAAGCCGCCTTTGCCATACTCCATATGAGCCGATATCCGACCTCAAGCGTAATAGCCGCCCTCTGTACTTCATCAGCGGATATGTTCAGATTAACCGCCTTTATTCGCAGGAAATCATCGTAATATTCAACCCCGAACTGCTGCTTGTACTCAATAAGCACCCTGCCTGTTGCGGCAAGATTGAAGGACGTATCTTTTACCTTTATGGTTTTTATCATTTACATCACCGCCGCAAACCAGTTTTTATATGAGGCTGCTGAAATGTTTGAGGATATACGCTTGAATTCCTTGGTAGCCGGATGCTTTCGTATGGATACAGAAAGTGAAACAGGGTCTATCTTTACGGAATTGCTTGTAGTCTCCGCAGAAAAGGCCGGGCGGGAGAATGTGCTGTAAAAATACTTGTGCCTTGCAACAGTGCCTGATGTTTCAAAAATCAAAGCGCATTTTGGAAGTACAAATGAGGGAACAATCTCAATGAGTGTTCCGTCTTCTGCCGCCGTATAACCGAGGATATCCTTCATAAAATCCTCTGTCAGCCCCGCAAATTCTATTGTGCCGTTATACCCGTCAAAGATTGTGTAGGGTGTTTTCTCCTCTCCGTCCAGCCCCGTGAACTTTATTTCTCTGATAACAGGGTCAAGATTTATTCTGACCGCGCCAGGAATATTTTTCGGTGTGCCGTATCCGTTATCGGATAAAACCGCATAATACAACTTACTCAGCCCATAAGAAATGCGCATTTTCTCACCTTCTTAATAACTCGGCACATCAGCATCACGCTAATGTGCCGATGTAATCACACTTTTTATACGCCGACCATAATTAGGCAGCTTCTTCAGTAGGCTCCTGAACTTCGGTAAACCACTTGCCGTAGCGTTCCTTGTTCTGAGACTCAAGCAGAGAGGACTTAATATTGTGGTCGTTTTCTCTCGCCATACAAGTAAGAGTAAGGGTATTTGTATTGGGAGTAGTAGACTCTTCCTTTGTGGAAGAAGCAATAGTAGGACGCTGTGCGGAACATCTGTAGAATACAAATCTCTTTCCGGAAACATCTCCCTCAAACTGGAACATCAGAGCAAACTCCCTGCCCTGTGCGTCCGAGTTCTCGACCAGCATTCCGTCAATGGTTTTATCACCGAGAATATCGGTGCGGAACGAATCGGGAATAGTTGCGATCTCAAGGTCGCCTTCATAGCCAGCATTGGTCTTTACGTTAAAGTAAACGATATTGTCTGCATAAAAGGGGTTGGCATCACCTGAAGGGTCAAATGATACCGATACGCCGCCAGGGATAGGTACAGGTGTTTCATATGTATATTTCTTCAGAGCTGTGTCATAGCTCAGAGGGGCATAATGTACGTTACACAGGCCGTACTCGATCTTGTTTTCGTTTTTAGGCATTCATAGCTCTCCTTTCATTCAATAAGTGTAAATTTAAAGTACGCAATATGGATATCCTCTTCCTGAATATCCGTGTGGTCGGTATTGTAGAAAATACCTTCCTTGAGCAGCAGTGACTTCAATCTGTATTCAAGGTCAAAATCCCTGCAGCCGTCAGTATAAAGCTCAACGACAACGGAAATATTCTCGGCAAGCACCGTATTGTCAGCGCCTGTGTTATCGCTCCTGCCTTCGTAATAAGCAATATACGGAGGGTCGGGAATATTCTCCTTCGGTCCGCTGAACTCTCTGTATGTGACCGGAATACCAAGCCTGCAAAGAAGTTTGTATATATCAGCAAGCTTTGTCATACCGAAACACCCCTTATCTGCACTTCAAAATGCCTCATATCCACATCTGCATACTGCTTGATTTTGTACTGGATACCGTTATAAAGCAAACGATAGTCAATACGGTTAAAGTCTTCGGGTAAATTGCATGCGTGGATGCGAAACAGGACAGTATCTTCTTCATTCGCCCTTGCGGCTTCAAAATAGAGCCTGCCTGTCGCATACGATACCTTGGCAAGCGCAGAAGCAGAAGTTTGCTCCCATGTATCGTGTTCCTGCCCACGCTCATCACGAGTAACGCTGCGTTTCATAAAATATACGACCTGATTACGAACCATTCGACTGCCTCCTTTTTTCCACAGCTTCCTGTGTCCAGCGAAGCTTGAAAGTGTCAGCGGCTATGCTCGATTTAAGATGATCCGTATTTTTTGCATCATCTCGGTTGTTGTAGTACTTAAAAAACACCTTGCTGCAGACCACATCAAGCGCAATATAGAAATTATCCGTCTCGCTTTCGAGCCAGTTTACGCCAGTTGTGTTTTCAAGGTCTTTATAAGCGGCCTTTATTCGTGATGATATCAGTGCTTGTTCATCAGCAGATATATAGTGATTTTCTTCTCTGCGGGCAATGCCCAGGAAGTACGTCACCTGATTAAACACCTCTTCAGGAACCCCCTCTACAGGATAATCACTCACGATATCACCCCTATATCAATTTGCAGAAAATGCTTCTATAAGTTCTGCTTTTGTCATTGTGCTGTAGCCTGAGATACCCGTGCTTTTTGCAAGGCTCTTAAGCTCAGCTACCGTCATTGCGGAATAATCAGTATCCGAAGCTCCCAAACTGCCAGCGACTTTATCTAAGGACTGATTGCTGGCAGTTTCGGTCTCTGCACTGTCTGCAGCGGCTTCATCGGACTGCGACGGCAATGGCGATTTTTGCGCCGTATCGTCGTCTTCGGCCGTATTAGTCTCCCGATACCTCAGCGATACGGAATGCAGCGGACATCTTGATTTGGATATCAATCCAGGCGGTAAGAACAAATAACTTCATACCAGTCACGTCCTTGTCAGTATCGTAAATGACATCAGGCGCATAGTTGATGTGCAGGTAGAAATAGTCTCCGACAACAGGCTTGGTAGCCTTATCGCAGAAGATTACAGGAACGCCGAGGATTTCCTCAGGAGGACGACCATAGAGTGTAGAGCTGCCATTTGCAAGAGCTGTGATCATAGCATAGTAATCTGCCTTACGCATACATACAGCCGCATTCTCAGCATACTCATCCTCAAGGTCCGCAATGGCATTTGTAAGTGCCGCATACATAGAGCTTGCCTTGATAGTCTTGATACCAACTGTAGCATCATAGAAGCTCATATGCTCCTCGCCGCTCTTGGGAGATGCCGCAAAGATAGACTTTTTTTCCTTTGCCGCAAGACCTGATGCGAGCGCACGGTTGACGTAAGCTGTAAGGTCTGCATCGGAGCCGTTGAGGATTGTTTCGGATATTGAACAGAACACCTTGAACTTAAATCTGCCGAAGGTTACGGAAGAACCCTTAGCTTCAAGCTCCTTTGCAGTTTCGCCGTCGGCGATAAAGTCATCATCTGAAAGGGTAAATTCGAGCTTGGGAAGCTCAAGATTTTCGATCTTTGTAATACCGCAATGTTCACGAAGAGGATTCTTTACTGTGGGAGCGATGATCACCTGGTCGGATACCATCTTGGGGAGGAAGTTGGAACCACCGGTAGTGCCAGAATCGTCCTTGAGAGCGGCCTTGATATCTGCAGTGATAGGCTGCTTTGCCATAGTATTTCTGATAAGACTTGCATATCCCTGAGTGAAACGTGCCTCATCGGACATCTCAAGCTTGCCCACAGAGTGCTTAGCCTTATCAAAAGCCTCTGCCTCTCTGTCGAACTCCTCGATTTCTGCATTCGCACGAGCAAGCCTGTCTGTAAGGTCAGTAACGATCTTCTGCTGTTCCTCTCTTTGCTCCTTGGTGGATCTACTGTCACTGAGAAGCGCTGTAAGCTTGTCCTTTGCGGCTTCGAGAGAGTCTGCGAAACCGTCGCGCATAGCAGTGAGCTGCCATCTGTTCTTTCTCATATAATATTCTCCTTTCGACGCCTGTACTCTTCGAGTACGGCATTTGCTTGTGTGATTATCGCCTGCGACTCGGCGTCTAATCCGCTGTCAGTTACGTTTGGGGATTTGTTGGGTATCTTTACAACGCTGTCAGGTACATTGTTGTAAGCATCATAAAATGCCTCAGGCAGACAAGCCGTAGCCTGTGCAGATTTTTCAATGAAATCGATAAAGCCCTTTTCAAGGCACTCATCAGCATCCATCCAGTACTCCTCGTCCATCATACTTATAATGTCTTTTTCGGAAATTGTACCGTTTGTACGCTCAATGTACACCTTTTTCAGCTGCTCGTCGTGCTTGTCAAGCATTTCCGCAGCCTTGCGAAGCAGACCCGCATTGCCTGATGCGTACGTCCAGGCGTGATGTATCATAACAAGTGCTGTATCTTCCATATGCACATCTGCCCCGATACCAAAGGCTATCACAGTAGCAACGGAAGCACAGAGGCTGTCGATATAAACGGTCTTTTTAAAAGACTGCTGAGCAAGGAACGCCTTTATCGCAAGCCCCTCAGAAACGGAGCCGCCCGGTGAATTGATATGTACATTGAGCCGGGATATCTTGCCAAGCTCCTTGACTGCTTTGATAACATCCATAGAGCTAAGATCTCCCCAGTCTGCACCGTATCGGGATATGGTACTGTAAATGTACAGGTCTGCAGAGGTCTCAGTCTTGTTTTTTATCTCCCAAAATGGGGCGTTTGACTCGACCGCCTGGATAAGCTTGTTGTTCATCGTCATCTTTATCACCTCCGTCATTTGTATTTCCGCCTATTTGCTGCTGCATAAATTCATCGAGCAGGTCAACGTCAATAAGGTCCTTGGATATATAATGCCTGTCTCCGCCGTCGTAAGGAGGCATATCCTCCCACTCACGTATCTCATTATCTGAGAACCAGCCATTACGAAGTCCCTTTTGATAAAACTCTCCACGGGACCCCATATTTGCTCTTGCATAGCCGTTCATACTGAACTTTATGCTGTAGCCTTCAAAGCGTTCTTTTCTTGTGAGCAAGCCTTTTGTAAAAGCCTGTTCGTACATTCGGATAAGCGGCAGAATAGTATCCTTAAGATATACAAGGTCTGCCTCCTCCGCTGAGCTGTAGTTGTCGCTGCCCCAGAGCTTTCCTACAGGGATACTGAATACGGAAGCGACCTTTTTAATGGTTATCTGCTCTGCCTCGAACACTTTAGGGTCAATAACCGTTCCCTGCTTGACCTCGCTCAAAGACTTTCCGGGGTCAAGATAGAGAATACCGTGCTGTTTGAAATTATTTATCATTTCGTCGTATTCGGCAAGCGAATCTTCATTCATATCATCATCAACTGTAATGACAAGATTAGGTTTTATACCGTATTGCATTTGGTTCATAGCAAAGGTCTTCACCTCTCTGTCATACGAAAGAGCATTGCGTAAAACGGAGATAGGCTTTATGCCCTTTGTGTAGCCGTCTGCGGATATAAAATCCACCTCGATGATGTTCTCGCTGTGAATGAGAGAATAACCCGTATCGTCATAGATGCGATAGTAAAGCTCGTTTGTGTTCTTTTCCAGAAGAGGCTCTACCTCCTGTGATTTCAAGAGATACAGCTCACACACACGATGATTTCTGTCATATCGCTTTATGGCATAAGCCGCACCCTCTGCACACCTCTGCGCTTCCATTGCACGCATAAACTCAAACGTTGTCATTGATGAATTGAATCCAAATTCGCACATCTCTGCAACATTATGGTCCTTTGGCAGCACCTTGTTATAGCCTACCCTAAGTGATACAGGCGCTGAGGCTATTGCACTTGCAAGCATCGATACCGCAGCGAATACAGTTTCATTGCCCGCTAAGGCGGCGTTATCAAATGCATAAAAGCTATCGTGGTTATTGACATATATTGTCCCCTTCCTTTTCTTTGGTGAAAGGAAATCGAGTAATCCCACTCTTATCCCTCCTTAACCGGTGTTTTATATACGTTCATCTGAAATCCGATTGCAGACACAGTACTGAGAATGCAGTTACTGATTGCCTGCAGTTCAGCAAACTTGTTGAGGACTTCAGAATTATCCTCCTCAAGGCACTGCAATTCGCAAGCTTCACTCATTTCTTGAATCTGTTCAGAATTTCCCCGCTTTTCTTCGCACTTTTCTGAGCAAAACGCACTTTTTTCTGCATTTAACTGCATTATCTGCGCATCTTTTTCGCATATTTCTTCCTTAAGTGCAGCAACCTCGGAGGTCAATTTCTGAATGGAAGCAGCCATTTCAGCTTTTTCCTTTTGAAACGTTTCTTCCTCAGATGTCTTGGGAGAACCTGTCTCTGACTCAACATAGTGAAGTATCTCCTTGAAACGTTTCTTGAAAGCTGAACTTGCATTGAAGCTGAAAATGAAGTGAGCTTCCTTTGCATACTTGTTGCTGGGAACAACTTTGAGTATCTCAAAGCCTTCAAGAGCAAGGCGGTGAGCAACTGTCTGATCCATTACGTTAAAAGGACGGATCTTTGCCTTTTCGGTATTTTTAGCCTCATTTTCCATTACGGCAGCTCCTTTACTCTGTCGGCATATTGCACTTTCAGCTCAAGCGCCCTCATTTTCATTCGTGAAGACGGAGCTGTGAAGCCCCTACGCTGTATATCCTTGCGAAGCTCCGAATCAGTAACGAGAGTTACATATTTGGCTTTGCAGAACGGGCAGGCAAAGTACTCAAAATATACCCCATCGGGAAAATGCATATGCTTCAATTTTGACTTCTGAATGCGGATAGGATTTCCGCATACATCACACACCACATCAAGCTTTGAAGAAACTCTTTTGCTTTTCATAATGCTTTTCCTTTCTGCTATAGCTTAGGCGCATAAAATATTTTGGACTTGGCAGGCTGAGCCATATGCATAGCTATCGAGTCTATTGCCGACACAATAATATCAATACGGTTTATGCTCTTGTTCTTATCGGGGCGATAGTTTTTATTGATATCGGTTAAAAGACGAACATTTCCAAAGTTCCAGCGGGCGCAGGGATTTGCGGGGTGATAGAGCTTTCGGTCAAGAATAAGCTTTTCCATCTTCTTCATCGCAGGAGAGAGATTTTTCATATCCTGCGGTATCTCTGCAACCCTTATACCGTTTGCAGTAAGTATCTTTTCTACATAATCTGCCTGCCAGGGGTCAGCTCCGAGCCACTGAATGTTGTACCGTGTTTTGAGCTGTAAGATGCGGTCACAAATGAAGTCATAGTCGATAGTTCGTCCGGGTGTGGTATAAACATATCCTTCCTCGACCCACTGTGAAAACGGAACGTGGTCTCTAGCCTCCCGTTCCCGCATTTTTTCCTCTGTTATCCAGGCAAAATACAACTGATACCAGAACGGCAGCCCTGTCTGCGGAGGAAATGTGAATGTAAGTCCTGTGAGGTCCGTAGTGCTTGAAAGGTCAAGTCCCGCCCAGCATTTAAGCCCTCTGAGCTTTTCTTCCGGAAGCTCCTTGACCGTAGCGTCCCACTCTGACTGCGGAAGCCAGCCTACGAGCTTGACCGATATCCACTGGTTCAGACGGAGCCAGCGGAATAATCTCTCTGACGCAGGACTTTCCTTTGCGTCTCTTGCCTCGTCTCGGAGAGTGTCAATATCAATGGTTACGCCAAGAGAAGGGTTGCATTCATACCACAGCTTCTCATCGAAAATATCTATATCCTTGATCCTGTCCATATCCCCACCGAGACCGTATATGTACGGAAGCCAGAGCGGATTGTCGGCATAATCCGTATTGCCCCGACGGGCTTCATATATTTTGCGAGCCTTCTCGTGTATCTCCCAGCCGATTGAAACCCTGTCGGGGTCAGAACCTGCGGTAGTAAGCACGATGTAAACAGGCTGCTTTCTCGCAGAACCTGAACCAAATGTCATAACGTCCCACAAGTCTCGGTTCGGCTGAGCGTGAAGCTCGTCAAATATAACGCAGGTCGGCTTATATCCGTGCTTCGAGTATGCCTCAGCGGAAAGGACTTTGAATTTTGTCTTTGTCGCCTTGTCAATGATTATTTTCTGTGATTCCTTGATCTTAGCACGCTTTTTCAGAAACGGACACTGGTCGAGCATTGAAAGCGCAGCATCGAAAACGATAGAAGCATTATCCGTATCAGCGGCACAAACATAAACCTCACCGTCATATGTATCATCGGCAAAGGTATGATAAAGGCCAAGACCCGCCGCAAGCTGAGATTTTCCGTTCTTCTTTGGGATTTCAAAATACAGATAATGATACTGACGAAAACCGTTGTCCTTTACAGTGCCGTAAAACTCTGATATGGCTTCTCTCTGCCATGGCTGCAGTACAAACTGCTGTCCATAGAAATCGTCTCCGAGCTTCAGACACTCCAAAAAATTTACTACATAATCGGCTTTATCCTTATTGAATGGCATTACGCACCACGAGCCTTTTCTTTGAAAAGTTTGGCCATAGGATCATACTCTTCCTCATCTTCGACTTTCTTAGGAATAGAGCGAAGCTGAGCGGCAACGGTCATTACATTTTCCTTTTCAATATCAAGGAGCATTTTTCGTTTGTCCTGAATACGTTTGTCAAGAGAGAGCAAAGCGGATTCCATTGCAGCAAGTGTACGGAAGTAGTCCATTGTAGGAATGACCCTGTCTTCAATATCGGGGTTCTGAAGCTTATCGTCCTCAAAAGCCTCCTGAAGCTGTGTTATTCCCTTTGAAAATTCCGCTCTTTTTGCTTCAAAATCAAGCACCTCTGCAGTTATCTGACAATATCTGTTGATAACGCCCTCGATAAGAGCATCATTTTTGCCAATACTTTCAAGAAGCTTTGACACCCGCTTGAACTCGTTGTTGGCTTTCCTATTTGACTTTACTTCCTTGCGAGCCCGCATAGGCTCACCGGTAGCAAGAGCAGCTTCGCCCTTCTCTCGGAGCTCCAGCTCTGCTTGTGTTCTATGAGAGCGTCCCTCTGCACGTATAACTACAGCAGGCTTGCTCGGTGTAGGCATCAACTCACCTCTTCCTTAGTTTTGTCCTCCTGAGGGTCGGACTCAAAATACATATCGCCGACCCTTCTAAACCTATAGTCTCCCTTGATAAGAGCGTGCGTCTTGTCTGTGGTATGCCGACAATGGTCATTCTTCAGACCGCATTTTGCCTTACAGCCGAAGCCGTCGCATAGATATGCTCCTTTAAACCCATAGCAGGCACCCCCCGAAAAAATTTGCGCATTCGCCGAAAAAAGCTGATGTGGGAAATTATTTTGTAAAGAGGTCCGACGCGGTCAATTCGATGCGCCCTCACGACCTCGAACTATAGGGGGGATAGGCAGGCCTCAGCGGTTGCCGAAGCCTCCGTCCTCCTTAGCTGTCTTGATTGAGTGGCAGGTATGGCACAAGCCCTGCCAGTTCTTGCGATCCCAAAAGAGTTTCATATCTCCCTTGTGCGGAACGATGTGGTCAACTTCAGTCGCAAGCTCTCGCCTGCCCTGTCTTGCACACTCTGCACAGTATGGGTGTTTGGCCAGATAAAGCTTACTGGATTGTCTCCACTTGTATCCATAGCCTCTTGCTGCCGATGACAGCCTGCCTGCATTGGCTGTAGGCTTATGCTTCTCACAATAGCCTTCTGTTGTCAATACTCTGCAGCCGCCGTGACGGCAAGGACGTGGTACTCTGCTTTCCATTACACATACGCCTCTCTTGTATGGTTTTCCGATGCCGACAGTACGCATATGCGCACTGCCGATATCGGTTAAGGAGATGGAACCAATGAATCACAAGTACAGTATACACCCGAATTTTCAAAAGTACCGACTTTTTGAAAAATTTTTTTGAGGAAATGAAAAAGCCTGCCGAACTTTTAAATTCGACAGGCGTAAAATTAAAATATATGTTTTTAATTGTATTATTGATACGGTCAAATTACGCTGAACAAGGTGTTCTTCATAGTAATTTTGTTATTTTTTGTAATCATATCTCCAATTATTTTCACGTTTTTTCCTTGTTGATGTGCGGTTACGGCCATGTCATAGTCTTCACGGCACAACTCCACTTTTACACTCTTTGCTTTTGCATCATCTCCAATATAAACAATTGTTGCCGTTCCGCTTTGCCTCTGATCCAATGTTGGAGTTGCAGCCAATTGTTTAATTTTTCCAATAATTTCAGTTTTTTTCGTTGTTTCACCCTTTATTTTAGATGCTACACTTGATATAGGATTATAATAATCATTTGTGACTGACAGTCTGTCATAAGCACAACGATTGGTTTTAACTACTGGTGACCACTCAGCAATGAATTCCAATGTCGTATTTTCAGATTGAAAATTCATTCCACTAAGAGCTTCAAAAAAGTTCGCACTTATTGTGGATTTGCTGTCATAAAATGAGTTAATATTGTCTGTATCAATAGAGCTTTTTATAGTGTAGATATTTGTCATAAGTTTATTAGTTACTCTGCGAGTAAGAGAATTTGCGCATTCATCTTCATCAGAAAAAATGCTTAACTGCTCGTAACCTTCTTCATTTAACGTAGCAAAAGGACAAACAACTGAAACAACATAACTACCTATTTCTGTTTGTCCGAATCTGCATTGATTTAAAAACTTTTGAACGGTATCATCTATTCTTCCCAAGTGTATTTTTCTAGGATTAATAATATCAAGAGCTGTAGCTGCTAATAATTTTTTAGCATTTTCATATAAGTTAATTGCATCATCTAGAAAAATACTTCCTGATTCAATATTGCTCTTATCAAGCCGGATTTTTATTATATCTGAATTAGGATTTAATAGAAACAACATTACCTGTTCAATTGATTTATTTTCAACAGCAGCTATATTTTCTACAACATCATACATTGCAGACTTATAGTCACGGAACTCCTTTTGTAGTGGTACAGAAACTTGATAAAATGCCCCTTTGTTATGTTGAAAAATTTTGATACCATTTCTTTTAAAGGGAACAAGTTTCCACCCAGTATTTGTCAAATATTTTACCACTTGGAAGGGGTTAATTTTTTCGGTCATGTCCATATAGTTAACTGAATAGATCACAAATCTTCCCCCCTTGCCACAGATTCAAGTAGTTTTTCGATATTTTTCTCATTTAGGATATTACTTTTAGGTATTCTAACCGTAACTGAATCTTTATTTTGAGATTTGTCGTTTTTTTGCAGGTTTATCCAAAACATTCTACCTTTTAACCTTAATTCAGTTGCAGTGCAATTAACCCATTCATCTTCATTGCCAGGTAAAACCAAAAGCCCCAACACGATTGGTGTTATTGATTGAGTGCATAAATCATTATAGTTCTTTACATTAAGTTTATACGAAATATATTCATCATCCTCAGAATACATTGTTTCAGAAGACGTTGTTTTTAATTGAAACTTAAGTTCAGATACAAATGGACCGAAATCTTCAATTTCAATCGTCTTTTTAATTTTTACATCTTCGCTGTCATCATCATGACGTATTTCTTCCAATGCAATTCCATTACAAGCCGCTATTGTTTTAAGATAGCATATACTTAAATCTTCTTTAATAATATCAACTGTCAACAAAGCCACACCCTTATATGGTATTTTATGCCTGCATTTTCATTTTCATTATAACAGATAGTTGCATATGATGTCAACATAAACATTTATACTATTTGTATTCATACAAATAGTATATACATTTTGTATGGTTAATATAAAACAAAAATAGAGACCACCGACTTTGTCAGTGGTCTCTATCAATCCGTACTACAAACCCAACAGAGCCATTGCTATAAGCAACAAGCATTGGTTCGAGTTTGAAGTTGTTTGGCTCCCCAAGCTGGACTCGAACCAGCGACATCATGATTAACAGTCATGCGC
>ERZ825525.1065-NODE-1065-length-27797-cov-7.992430_pt1 | contig 27797 bp, 23 predicted proteins | sample MGYA00519930_ERZ825525 | MGnify/ENA primary metagenome ERZ825525 (study PRJEB31778, sample SAMEA3449203) | human gut metagenome | biome: human gut; feature: human-associated habitat; material: faeces | place: United Kingdom | collected 2010/2012 ... | reverse complement strand
TAACGTAGCGCTCCACTGCGTTTCGCTTACCCACTGCGTGGGACGAATCCCGTCATTGTTAAAAACCTCATTTTGCCACTTGTTACTTTTGCCCTCTTTTTCACCTTTGTCCACGTCATGCGACTTCGCCTGTAAGTCGCAACAAAAAGAGGACTGTTTCACGTCCTCTTTTTTTGTTGCTTCCCTTTTGCTTGTCGCCCTCTGCTCTCGTGACGGGCAGACGAAATAACGTAGCGCTCCACTGCGTTTCGCTTACCCACTGCGTGGGACGAATCCCGTCACCGTTTAAGACCGCATTTGTGCCACTTGTTACTTTTGCCCTCTTTTCCACCTTTGTCCACGTCATACGACTTCGCCTGTAAGTCGCAACAAAATTGTACCGTTTGTGAAAATTTTGACAAGTTTTTTTGCAATAGGCGTCTGTTGAAGTTGCTTTTTTCCTGTTGTTACTGTACAATAGTTACAATTACGGAGGTGATGACAGTTATGGTAACCAAAGATGTTGCTACAAAAGTTTTGCAACGGTGCCTTGAAACGGGTGCAGATTTTGCCGAACTTTTTTGCGAAGATACCATCAACGGCAGAATAGAACTTGTCGGCGGTAAAGTAGACAAAAGCACCACACGTCATATTTACGGTGTGGGAATAAGGGTGCTGAAAGACTTTAAGGAGGTGTACGGCTACACTTCCGACTGCTCGGAAAAGGGGCTTTTTGCTTTGGCTGCAAAACTGTCCGCAGCCTACGACGGGAAACCGCTTGGCATTCAATTTGAGTTGCAGGAAACGACGGCGGAAACCGACCACGTAAAAATTTTGCGCCCCAGCGACACCGTTCCCGTTGAAGAAAAAATATCCTACCTGCGCACGGTGGATGACGCCATTGCGTCCGTTGAAGGGTGCATTGTGCAACGCATCGTCAACATGGAAGAACACACTCAACGTGTAACCATTGCCAACACCAAAGGCAAATTCGTGCACGACTTGCGCAATCAGCAACGCATTGCCGCCAGAGTTGTGGCAAGCGACGGAGTAAAGTCGCAGGCTAATTCCAATTCCATCGGCGGAAACTTCGACATTGACGAGTACAAAAAATACGATTTGGCAACCTTCGGCAAGGAAGTTGCCCAAACGACGCTTCGCATGCTGACAGCCGACGAAATTGAAGGCGGCGTGTACACGGTGATTATTCACAACGGCTTTGGCGGAGTGCTTTTCCACGAGGCATGCGGACACTCGCTGGAAGCAACCAGCGTTGCAAGAGGTCAATCGGTATTTACCGGCAGATTGGGCGAAAAAATTGCCTCCGACGTTGTAACGGCAATAGACGACGGCACCATCTTTAACGAATGGGGTTCCACCAACATCGACGACGAGGGCAACAGGGCAAGACGCAACGTGCTTATAGAAAAGGGCGTACTGAAAGGCTACCTCATAGACGACAGAAATTCTCGTTTTATGAAAATGCCCTCAACGGGAAGCGGCAGACGTGAAAGTTACCGTTTCAGCCCCACTTCCCGAATGACAAACACCTACATCGAAAACGGCGAAAGCACCTTTGAAGACATAATCAAAAACACAAAATACGGAATTTTCTGCAAATCCATGGGTGGCGGTTCCGTAAACCCCGTAACGGGAGAATTCAACTTTTCCGTTTCCGAAGGCTACATGGTGGAAGACGGCAAAATAACACGTCCCGTGCGTGGGGCGACACTGATAGGCAACGGCGCAAACGCTTTGCTAAACATCGACATGGTGGCAAACAACAGGTCTTTCGGGTACGGAGTGTGCGGTTCTCGCTCGGGAAGCATTTTCGCATGCGTGGGCGAACCCACTATTCGCATTCAGAACATGACGGTAGGCGGCAGCGGAGGTAAAAAACAATGAACGTATCTGAATTGAAAAAGGTTTTTGAACAAAAAGGCATAAGCGAATTTGAAGTTTACCACGTTGCGGAAAAAAGCACGGAAATTTCCACCTTCAACATGCAGGTGGACACGGAAAACATAGCCGAGAAAAACGAATACTACATTCGTGGCGTGTACAACGGAAAAATTGCTTCGGTGTACGTGGAAAAGGAAACGGAATCGGCGGAAGAAATTGCCGATATGATAATACGCAACGCCAAAGCCATCGAAAGCGACGACCCCTACGTTATTTTCGGCGGTTCGGAAAAATACGCCACTCTGCCGGAAAGCCAATCCGACTTCGACAAATACACCTTGGCGGATTTCACCAAACTCTGCACGGAAACGGAACAGGACTTCCGCAAAAAAATGGCGGAAATCACCACTACCGAATGCAGTTTGGAAATTGCCACCCAAACGGTAACAATTACCAACTCCAACGGACTTGACGTTTCACGGACGGGAACGATGGGAGCATTTTACATTTCCGTTGCCGTAACACGCAACGGAGAAGTTCGGCCTTCCTACGCATTTCAGTTTTTCCGCAAGGTTTCCGACATTGACAAGGACAGGTTGTTTGCCGGAAGTGCGCAACGTGCCTACGATTCCGTCGGCGGAAAGAGCGTGCCTTCCAAATCGTACCCCGTTGTTTTGGAAAACTACGCAGCGTGCAGCCTTTTGAGAACATTTGCGCCGATGTTCAGCGCAGAAAACGTCATTAAAAAACTTTCACCGCTGGGCGACAAACTGGGACAAAAGGTGTTTGGCGACAACATAACGCTTACCGACGACCCGTTTGCGGAAAAATCCGTGGAAAAATACACCTTCGACGATGAGGGCGTGGCAACTTTTCCCAAAACCGTGGTGGAAAAAGGCGTGCTGAAAACATTTTTGCACTCGCTGAAAACGGCAAAAATGATGGGCGTGCAACCGACGGGAAACGGCTTCCGTTTCGGCAACGGAATGCCTGCAAATTTGTGCCTTGAAACAAGCGGCGTCGGGTTTGACCAAATGATAAAAGACATAGACGACGGTTTGTTGATAACAAGTTTGCAAGGCTTGCACGCAGGAGTATCGGTAACAAGCGGTCAATTCAGTTTGCAGTCTTCCGGCTTCCGTATTGAAAAGGGAAAAATTACCTCTCCCGTAACGTTGATTATCGCCTCGGGAAACATTTTCCAACTGCTAAACGACGTGAAATGTGTTTCCGACGACGCCGTGGCACTGGGACACATTTGCACGGGAAGCATTTTTGTGGGAAGTCTGAGTATTTCCGGAAACTGACATTGAATTGCTGCGTTTCGCTTTGCCTTTTGTTTTTGAAAAAAAAGCGGTACCTTTATGTCGCACCCTTGAATGGGGAAACTCGCTGGCGGCAAAAGGGCACGTCCCTGCAAAAAAATTTTGACGCAGTGTTTACTGCAAAGTTTCACCTACAAAACGGCATGATGAACAATACAAAAATCCCCTGTATTTGCAGGGGATTTTTTCGTTTGCTTTTTTGTGTTTTTGAATAAATTTTGTTTTGCCGACGCACTGTACCGTTACAAAACTTGTTGCCTGTGTTTTTTACTCGGTAAAACTCCACGTACAACACACTGTTTGCACATTAAGACTTTGTTTCGTTGCGGATTTTGTCGCAAAAAATCTGCAACTGCTTGAAAGCACGGTTTTTTGCAACATATTACTGCATCAACGCAACAAAAAAGACGGTTTTTCAACAACCGTCTTGAAGTTTTTGGTTTATTGAGGGTACACAAACCGTTTGTGTTGCGTCAATTCCTGCAAGTACTTTTGTGTGTAGTACTTTGCCATGTCCAGATTTTGCGAAGAAAAATTTCCGCACTCCGACGGTGTTGCACCGGGGATTTGCCCTTCAAAAGACACAATAAAACGGCACATTTCCACTACCAGCGGGTACACGTCGTCGCTTTGCAAATCGCCGAACATCACAAGGTAGCACCCCGTGCGACATCCCATGGGGCCGAAGTACACCACGCTGTTTTTTTGGGGACAATTTCGCAAAAACGTTGCGCCGAGGTGTTCGACGGTGTGCAGGGCAGGCACGTCCACAACAGGTTCTTTGTTGGGGGCGGTGAAACGCAAATCGAATGTTGTTACCGTAACGCCGCTGCAAACATCCTTGCGTGAAACGTACAAGCCGGGCAAAAGTTTCAGATGATTTACTGTGAAACTTGCAATTTTTTCCATAACGTACCTCGTACAAAAGGCTTTTGAAACGCCGTTTCAAAAGCCTGAAATTCAATCTACCTTGATAACTTTGGACTTCAACGCCAAATCGCCTGTTTTTATCTTTGCCAACTGTTTGTCCAGAGTGTTGAAGTTGAGCGTTCCGCCGATAAGTTTGTCCACCTTGACGGTGCCGGTAACAAGCAAATTGATTGCCGAAGAAAAGTTGCCCACGCCGTTGTACACGCCGAAAATGGTTAGGTGCTTTTGACTTATCTGCGAAAGAGAAAATCTGCTGTCCTTGTTTGATGCACCTGCAAGACAAATTGTGGCGTTTTTTGCGGCGGCATTGTACACATCCCTGACGCTGAACTCGCTGTCGCTGAAAAGCACCACTTCACGGCACATTCTTCCGCCCGTGATGGTGAGAATTTCTTCCTCTATGTCCAGTTGGGTGCTGTTGAGGCAGTAGAAAATGCCAAGTTCACGTGCGCTTTCCAAAAGGTCCTCGTTGTTGGAAACAAGAATGGGAACACCCTGATAGTACAGTACCAACTGCGCCAGAATTATGCCTGTTTTGGTGGATGCGAAAATGGCGACGTGTCCGCCCTTGTCCATTTTGATAGAATCCACAATGTTGAGGCAAAAGGCAATGTAGGAAACAAACAACGCCTGTTCGTTGGTCAGATTGTCAGGCAGACGATGTGCCTGATTTATTGATACGTCAACAAAATTTTTGAACAATCCCTCGCTGTTTTGCCCCATGTACTGCAAATCGGTGCATCTTTCGAAGTCCCCTTCCAGACACTCGGCGCAACGGTTGCAAACAATGTAGGGTTCAATGACCACCCTGTCCATTTTTTTCAGCAACGACTTGTCTTTGTCGTACACCTCGGAAACAACGCCGACGGCGTTTCTTCCCAGCACGAAAGGATACTTGCGCTTGAATGTTCCGTTGTACAGGCAAAGGTCCAAGGAACTGAACAAAATTTCTTCCACCTTGACCTTGACAAAACCTTGTTGCAAAACAGTCGGCGCCGATTCTTCCATTGTAAGTTGGCCCGGTCCAACCAATTTCCAAGATTTCATAATCAAAAGCCCCCTTCTTTACGTTGCCGAAGTTCACTTTGTTGTGAAAACGGACGCCTCAAACAGAGGCGAAACGTTACTGTTTCAGCAATACAGAATCATTATACCAAATAATACGAAAAAAATCCACACTATTTTTACAATATACAAAATTAGTCAAAATTCCCACAAAAATGTCGTGATTAAAGCAAAAATCTTTTTGCAAGGTGTTTTTGACGCACACGTCCCCCGTTGTAGAGCCAAAACGCCTTTGCACCTTGACACAAAAGGCAAGTAGTTGTACAATACAAAAAAACGAGGTGAAGGATGAGATTACAGTACTTGGGACATTCCTGTTTCAGAATAATCAGTCAGATGGGTACGGCGATAATTTGCGACCCCTACAACAGTCAGATGGTGGGCATAAACATGCCCAAACTCAGTTGCGAAGTTGTAACTGTTTCCCACCACCACGACGACCACGACTACACCGACGGCGTAAAGGGCAACCCCGCCGTGTTGGATGAAGAAGTGCATGTCATGGCGGACGATATCGACATTACAAGCATACCCTGTTTTCACGACGACCAGAAAGGCAAATTGCGGGGAAAAAATCTGGCGTTTTGTTTCAACGTGGACGGAATACGTGTCGTTCACATGGGCGACATAGGCGAAAGAGACGCTTCTCTTGCAGAAAAACTGAAAGGAACAAACGTGTTGCTTGTGCCTGTCGGAGGCAAGTTTACCGTGGACGCCTCGGGTGCGAAATGGTACGTGGACAACATCTGCCCCGACATTGTCGTACCGATGCACTACAAAACACCGCAACACAATTTTGAAATAGACGGCGTGGAAAAGTTTTTGCAACTGTTTGACAAAAAACAGATAACTTTTGCGCACAGCGAAACGTTGCAGTTGGAAGACGTACCGCAAAACGACGTTCCGCAAGTTGTTGTTTTGGACGTGTACGAAGACAATTGACATTACCGTTTTTTACTTATTGACGAAAAATGCACCGATAATGCACAAAAATGCACTTATCGGTGCATTTTTGTGTTGTTTCGAGGCGTTTCTCGACAACACAAGAAAACAACGCAAAACCTCAACCGCAATTTTCGTTGTCCGCTGTGTCACCCTTTGGCTAGGAAAAACACAACCTTGTAACGCCGCATTGCAAAGCGTTTTACGGCTCGTTTTACACCTTTTTTGTATTTTTTACAACAACCGTCGCAAAGTCGGTATTGACAAAGGCAAAATTTGCAATTATAATTTTAGGTGGCGGAAAACAGCGACTTTGCCTGTTTACGACGCTTCAACTACAAATAAAGGAGAAAAACAACATGCCTATTCCCACCCCTCACATTGCTGCAAAAGAAGGCGATTTCGCAAAAACCGTACTTATGCCGGGAGATCCGTTGCGTGCCAAATTTATTGCCGAAAACTTTCTTACCGACGCAAAATTGGTAAACAACGTGCGTGGCGTTCAAGGCTACACGGGATATTACAACGGAAAGAGAGTTTCCGTGATGGCAAGCGGCATGGGAATGCCCTCTATCGGAATTTACAGTTACGAACTTTTCAACTTTTACGGAGTGGAAAACATAATCCGCATAGGTTCGGCAGGGGCAATACACCCCGATCTGAAGGTGAGAAACCTTGTTTTTGCGCAGGGAGCATGCACCAACAGCAACTACGCACATCAATTTGAAATGCCGGGGACCATTGCTCCCATTGCAAGTTACTCGCTGCTTAAAAAAGCCGTGGAAGTTGCCGACAGAGAAGGTTACACCTACAAGGTGGGAAACGTCTTGTCCAGCGACACCTTTTACGACGACGGAAAAGGTTCTGTCGTGTGGGGAAAGATGGGAGTTCTGGCTGTGGAAATGGAAGCGGCGGCACTCTACCTCAATGCCGCACGTGCAGGCAAAAACGCCCTGTGCATCTGCACCATTTCCGACCATCTGCTGACGGGAGAGGAACTTTCCTCCGACGAAAGACAAAATTCCTTCACGGAAATGATGAAACTTGCTTTGGAAATTGCCTGATTGCCCGTTAAATTGCAAACACAAGCCCGCCCTGCAAATGCAGGACGGGCGTTTTTTTGATTGTAGATGAGAAAACTCGGCAAATGTTGCCAACGTAAAAACTTTTTGTGCATTTTCCTTCCTTCCGTTTTGCAACAATTTTTACAAAACACTACGACGTTTCAACTTGAAAAACAGCCCAAAACATCGGGATTAACGCACCGATTGTCTGTAAAAACAATTGTTTTTCACAGTTAAACACTACTTTTTTTGTGTGAAAATTTGTGCAAATTGTACACAAAACCACCAACCGTATGCAAAAAATCAGTCAAAATACACACGTTTTGTAGGGTACACCGCATCGCAGGTGTACTGCACGCCCAATTTGCGCATTGTTTTTTCGTCGGCATGCGAAGCAATGGCTGTTATGTGTCCCTGACAGTCACGCAACTTGCCCAACTGTTCCAGGGCGAGTTCCGCCATGGGGTTGACGGAAGCAGATACGGACAAAGCAATCAGCGCTTCATCGGCATGAAGTTGCAGGTTCTTTTCCCCCAGACAGTTCTTTTTCAATTTCTGAATGGGCTCCAACGCCTGCGGCGCAATTAAATTGACGTCGGGCAACTTGGCAAGTTTTTTGAGGGAATTGAGCACCAAAGCCGCAGTACTGCTGAGAAGGGAGGAGGATTTTCCCACAATAACGGAGCCGTCGGGCAATATCAACGAACTTGCCACGCAACCGTTTTCCTTGGCGTATTGCCTTGCATAGCCCACCACAAGACGGTCCTCTTCTTTCAGGTTCAACTTGGACATTATCAAATCCAACTTGTCCACCACCGAAGAATCGCACTTTCCCTTGCGTGCCTGCGTTTTTGCTTTGAGAAAACGGCAAATTACTTCCTGTTTGCTTGCCTCGCAACACACGGCGTCGTCGCAAATGCAGTAGCCTGCCATGTTCACACCCATATCGGTGGGCGACTTGTAGGGAGAAGCACCCAAAACCTTGGTGAAAATGGCGTTGAGCACGGGGAAAACTTCCACGTCCCTGTTGTAGTTTACGGCGGACTTGCCGTACGCCTGCATGTGCCATGGGTCTATCATGTTGACGTCGTTGAGGTCGGCTGTTGCCGCCTCGTAGGCAATGTTTACGGGATGGTTCAAAGGCAAATTCCAAACGGGAAAGGTTTCGTACTTGGCGTAACCGCTTTTTATTCCTCGTTTGCTGTCGTGGTACAACTGCGAAAGGCATGTTGCCATTTTGCCGCTACCGGGGCCGGGTGCCGTTACCACCACGATTTTGCGGGAAGTTTCAATGTAGTCGTTTTTTCCGAACCCCTCTTCCGACACTATGTGCGCCACGTTGAGGGGATAACCTTCGATAGGATAGTGACAGTACACCTTTACGCCGTAATTTTCCAGCCTGCGTTTGAAGTTGACGGCGGCAACGTTTTCCCAAGAAAACTGCGCTATCACAATGCTGCCGACAAAAAGTCCACGGGTGGCAAGTTCGTCGTAAAGGCGAAGCACGTCTTCGTCGTAGGTTATGCCCAAATCGGCACGCAACTTGTTGTTGGCAATATCCACGGCGTTTATTACAATTACAACTTCCACTTCGTCCTTGATTTTGGACAGCATTTCCACCTTGGTGTCGGGTTTGAATCCCGGCAACACCCTGGATGCGTGGTAGTCGTCAAACAATTTTCCGCCGAATTCCAGATAAAGTTTTCCGCCGAATTCCTGCACACGCTTGGCAATGTTTTGCGATTGCAGCCTGATGTACTTTTCGTTGTCAAAACCTTTCATTCTTCCTCCTCGCAAAAAGGCAAATCCTTCCTGTGTAAAAAATAAAAATCAAAAAGATACCTGCCGCTTGGCAAATTTCCTTTTGTCATGCTGTCTTCCACGCTTTTCAAATCGTAGGGAAGGGCAAACCTGCTGTAACTGAAACTGTTGTCGTCGTAGGTTATCACTATTCCGCATGCTACGGGTTGCGGATGACAGCCGACGCTTCCCACGTCGACGTACAGCCTTTTTCCCGTAAGGTCGCACGGTTCGTGCTTGTGTCCGAAAAACACGGCGTCGCAGTTGTAGTCGCTGTACATTTCGTCGAAAATTTCCGCAGAGGGATTGTTGGCAATGGGACGGAAAAAGTAGCCGTTTATCGGTTGCGGATAACGGCAGTAATGCTCAAAAATCACCTTTTTGCCCCCGCAGATACGCTCGACGCTCAGAGGGAATTTTTCGACAACATCTTCCATTCCCTTCAACGACGCAAAAACAAACTGTTTGTGTGCCGTGGATACGTGAGAAAACTGTTTGTGCCGTGCGTTTCCCGTGACAAAATCCCAATCGTGATTGCCCATGAGGCACACCACGTTGTTTTCCGACAACATTTGCAGACATTCCAAAGATTGCGCCCCTATGTCCACTATGTCGCCTGTGTGTATGATTTCGTCGCAATTTGTGCTTTTGAGATATTCCAACGCCCTTTTCAAAGCGGGCAAATTGCCGTGCACGTCGGAAATTACACCGATTTTCTTCAATTTTACCCCCTGAACGGTTGTGTTTACACCTGCTTTCAAAGTTTTGAAACAACAAAGACCATTACAAAAACTGCCGCCGACTGCCGTCGGCGCAACAAAACCCTGCGTTAGACAATGTTGTCGCAAAACAACTCTACAATAAATTATTATACCTTTTTTGCCGATAAAAATCAATATGCGCCTTGTTTTTGAAGGGCAATTTTTGCGGTAAAAATTTTACTTTTCAACAAAAAAATTTATCTTGCAAAAACAAACTACCGCCGAAAACAAACTACTGCAACGGCACAATTTTACCGCCGCAAAAGTAACACAGACGCAAACCCTGCGGAAGGTTTGAAACAACTTGGTCAAAACCGTCGGCAAGCGTCTGCGCCGAATGGCTGTCGCTGTTGACGGTTACAAACTTACCGCCGAAATCTCGGTACTTGGCAATTATTTCCAACGAAGGCAAGGTGAAATGACGGGAAAAGTAACGGGAAGTGTTTATTTCCGGCACAATCCCACGCTGTAGACACACCTGCAAAGTTTTGCAAAGCGTTTCCACGTCTTCCACGTAGTCGTCGTGATACCGTTTGGGCAAATCCATGTGTCCCAACACGTCAAAATCGCCGTCGGACACCATGTCCGACACAAATTTGTCGTACAGACGCTGATACTCGTAGTTGGTGTAGTGCCTTTCGGGGAGATAACTTGCAGGATAATGCACCGAACCGATTATCATGTCAGGTTGCAGGGAACGCAAAAACCGCATTTCTTTGGGATGAAGGTGCGGTTCGCCAACCTCAAAGCCCAAAAGCAAAGTCAGTTGCGTTCCGTAACGTTGTTTCAGAGAATGAAATTCTTCCGCACGGGCGGCAAAGGGAAAATCACGAAAAGTGTTGAAATTTCCGCATTCGATGTGGTCGGTGAAACACAGCACGTCCACGCCTTTGCAAAGGGCGGCGTCTACGTACTGTTTCATTGTAGCCTTGCTGTCAAAACTGTATTGTGTGTGAATGTGCAAATCGCACCGCTTTGCATATTGCAAGTTGTGCCTCCGTCGGGAAAACTATACTCTTTTTGCCTCGGTTTGTCAACAATCGGACGCTTCAACAGACAACATGCGCAATGTCCAAAGATACGGCAGACGCAAACGCAACATGCACGTTTTGTTTAATACAACCAAATTGTACAAAAAAATGCGTTTATAAATACCGAAAACGACATTATAAACGCATTTTCAAGAAAATCATTGTTGTTTTTACTTTTATATTTTTGCAAAACGAAAACCTCAACAACAAAAAAGAAACCTGCTGTTTGACGTTTTCTGCATTGGAAAAAATATTTTCCCGAGGTTTGTTTTTGACTTTTTGCACTGTAATTTGCCCTTTGCACACGGGGATTGGCAGAGGTTTTTTTGCAAATTGTTTGCCTAGGTAACGGACAAGCACGACGCATAAACAACACTTTACGCCGTACGTATGACAAAAACCTCTACTTCAAAATTGTTTTTGCATGCTTTGCACAAGCGACAAAATTGCATTTTTCCCGAGTTTGTTTTTAATTTTCTGCACGTAAGTTTGCCTTTTGCACACAGGGGTTGGCAGAGGTTTTTTGTTGCAAATTGTTTGCCTAGGTAAAGGACAAGCACGACACCTAAACAACACTTTACACCGTCCGTCTGACAAAAACCACTACTGCAAAATTGTTTTTGCATGCTTTGCAAAAACGACAAATTCGCATTTTCCGTTTCGACGGTCAAGCCTGCGGAAAACCTCAACGTCGGCAACGAAACTTGAAACGCTTGCACGGAAAACGTTTTGCCTGCAAACGTCAAAGAAATTTTTGTGCGTCCAAAAATTGCACACCCAACTGTTTGTCGGACAAATACGCTTTTTTTCGTGTAAAAAATTTGTCTCTTTTGCAAAGGCGGCAAGGGACGGTCGGCACACACTGCGACTACCTCAACACGTCGGCAAGACCCGCCTCTTTCAATTTTTCGTTGTCGCTGACTACCGTGTTTAGCAGCCTTCTGGGAAGGTCGGCATTTTGCTGAAAAATGACGTTGAATTGCGAGTAGGGAAAGGGGTGCGCAAATTTGTCGTTGCCCACTTCCACCGTGAAAGAGGGAATGTGGAATTTTTCCACACACCAATCCTTGTAACCGCCCACGCTGTCGGAAAGGGAAACCACCTTGTAGCCGGTGTAATTTGAAATTGCCTGTGCGTAACGTTTGTCACGGTAACGGCGGTGCGACGTCTGACCGAACTCCCAATAGATTTCCTCGCCTTTCAGGTGGTAGGAAAGGGTAACGCAGGGTTTGATTTTGCAGGTAAATTCCGCAAGCGCCCTCGTTTCCCTGGCAGAAAAAGGATATTTGCCGACATAGTTTTGCGACGACTTGCAAAAGCAGTTTTCCGCCCCCTCTCCCCAACGGGCGTCGAAGTTGACGTTGAGGTCCACGCCGTCGACGTTGGCTTTCCACAGGGAAAAGTCGCTGTTGCCGTTGATAGCCAACAAGTTGCTTTTGCGCTGTTTGTCGCCGACAAAACCGACCCCCTCCTGACAAAGCCTGACGCCGTCGGGGTTTACCATAGGCACAAAGTAGATGCCTCCCAAAAGGGAAAGTTGCGGATTTTTCACGAGGTGTTTGGCGAGGTTGACCACCAACAACGCAGTGAGATGCTCACGGGCATGTATTGCGCCCTGAACAATCATGTAGTTGCCGTTTTTCTTCCCTACAAAAATGTAGGGAATTTGCTGTCCCAATTCGCTGTTGCCGATGTTGCCCGTTTCCACACCGTTTCGGCAAAAAAGTTGCATTTCGTAAAGCAAGTCGCTGTACCTGAACAAAAAAAGCCCCCGTTGCTACTACTTTATGTCGCAAAAAGTCAAATTGTTACAATCCAATTGCTCGAGTGAACAAAATTTTTGTCGTCGCCAAAAGCAAACCGAAACAAATTGCCACACGACTCTTGCAATCTGTTTTTGCAAAGACTTGAAAAAATGTCGGCACAATGATTTTTATACAACAGACACGGCACGGCGGGAATAAGAAACCACCTTGCGGAATTTTCCAAAACCTGCTTTTTCAAAATGCCTTGCACCAAAATACGCTCGCCGTCAAAAGCAAAAGCAAAAATGTACAAAGCAAAAACGCAGACTTCAAAGGAAACAATAGGACTGCTCACCTTTTAGCACAAACGAGTGTACGCCAAACCGTGTTTGTCAAAACAAGTATTTAACGGTTGTAAAAATCAACGGCAAAACCACCGCAACCGTGTTTAACAAAGTGAAAATACAAAACAAAATTGCCGTCAAGGTACAAAAATAACGCATACGGTACAAAAAAATTGTGCAATGCAAAATTCAAAAAGCAGTGGCAAAGTTGAGCAAACAAATTCCGACGCCGTCAACGAAAAAGACATTGTTTTACAAACCGTACCGCAAAAACCTGCAAAACGGCAAAATCGTTTTGCCGTTTGCAAACGGCATCGCCGAAACATTGTTTGAGCGATATTCTTTACGCAATTTTGCAAAATCATGCTACGCCTACAAAAATTTGACACCACGGGTACGCCCTTTTGCGTAAAATGTAACGTTTTTGCAACGGGAAATTTCTTGAAAAACAAACGAAAATGCGACAAAAATTGCCGCTACCGACTTTTTTGTGACATTTTTTTTGAGCAAATTGCACAATTAAAGTCAATATCTCTTGCATTACAAAACATTTTGTGTTAAAATACGCATACCACACAAATCATTACACAACATAACGATATACTTGAGGCATTTTGTATCTCTTTTTTTTCCCGTTATGTTGGAATTTGTGTGGTAGCAAATCGGAGATACTTGTGCATTGCGTGTCTTCGGTTTCGAGGCACGCTTTTTTAATGTCCCGTTGTAAAAAAATACAATGCGGAATAGAATAGTGCGTGCGTGTTGTGATTTTCACCTCGGGGGAATAGCCAATGGCAAACGCAAACAAAAAGAATATTGTCGCGATAGTGATAATGACGGTGTTGTCGGTGTTGCTTGTTCCCCTGCTGGCAATAAACATAACGCTTATCATCAAGGGAAGCACCAATCCCGATGTGCCTCCTTCCGTGTTCGGCATTGCACCGCTTGCGGTAACCAGCGGTTCCATGAGCGGAAACAATCCCGACAGTTTCGACAAAAACGCTCTCATTTTCGTTTCCGTGCTGGATGAACAAAGCAAACAGCAACTTGCGGTAGGCGACGTGGTAACGTTTCGTTCGTCCGACGTGTTTGTTACGCACCGCATAGTTTCGGTGAACACCGACGCAAGCGGCAAAATCCTTTCCGTAGTTACCAAAGGCGACGCCAACAACACCACCGACGGAGCAATTCCGCTTGAAAACGTGTTGGGAAAATGCGTAGCAAGCGTGGGCGGTCTTGGCGGATTTGCAATGTTTTTGCAAACGCCGTTGGGAATATTCATTTTTGTGGGGATTCCCGTCATTGCGGTTATCGTGTACGACATAGTTTCCAACGCAGCCAAGAAAAAGCCCTCTGCCGAAAAGTCGACGGAAGAGCAATTGAAGGAAAAGGAAGAGGAAATAAGGCGTCTGCGTGCAATGGTCAACGAAAGTCGGCAACAAAACGCCTCTTCCGATCAGACACAACAAACGTCGTCTTCGGCACAAACACAGCAAGAAATTGCACAAGAAAACCCGTCGGACGGGGACTCTTTCCAAAATCAGCAAAGAAAAAACAGATAATAAGGGACGGACAATTCCTCTTGCAGGCAGTTTTTTCGAGGGACATTCCCTTGCAACAACCGTTGCACAAAGCCCAACAAGCAGTATCAGAGTGGGTGAACGCATCGCCCACTGTTTTTTTACATATTTTAGGACAATTTTATAGCGAAGATTAGGTTTTGCTACCACACACGAAACCTTTTCATAAATATTTCAACATAACGGGAGGAAAATTATGACACAAAAAAGAAAACTTGTTTCCAAGTTGTTTGTTGCCGTTGTTGTGTTGACGCTTGTGAGTTGCTGCTTTTTGGCAAGCACCTTCGCACGCTACACCAGCGGCGGTAGCGGAACAGGCACCGTAGAAGTTGCCACTTGGAAGGTTACAGGCCAAGGTGCAGGACAAATCAATGCTCAATTTAAGCAACTGTCCCCTTCGATGGACGCATACGACAACACCCCTCGCACACATTCCACGGCACCCGTGCTTGTGGCGACAATAACGTACGAAATCGACGTTAACGGCATACTCACGTTGACTGCAAGCGAAGAAACAATCACAAAAACCGCCACAGATTGGGGTGCATATGACGAAGATGAAATCAAAGGTTTGTTTGACATTCAACTGTACCTCAGTGATGCAAAGGCTAGCGACGTTGAGTCTCTTAAAGGAAAAGAAGTAGCGTCCGGTGCCGAAACGCCAGTAACCGCCGGAAGCAGCGGAACTTACTACGTTTACGCAGTGGTAACGTGGACTTCCGACGATGAAACCGTTACAGGTGAAGCCGCCGACGCACGTGACACGTGGGTTGGCGCAAACGTAACGTCTGTCGGATACAAATTGTCCTACACATTCGTTCAAAGCAGCCAACTTCCCGCCTGACATTTTTCGGGAACAAAAAGCTCTTCTCGCCGTGTCGCACGACTTTGTTGTGTGGCACAGCGACACGGCGGGCGCTTTTTTCCGTTGACAAACGTTTTCAAGCGCAAAACGTTTCAAAAACATTTAATTGCATCAAAACCAAACTTGACGGCTTGGCGTAACTTTTCGGTGCGCACAGCCACAATCACAAAGGCATTTTGTCGCCTTTTTACAGATACGACATTTTAACGGTTGTAAACATTCAAATTCAAATCAAGCCACGCTTTGAAAACAATCAAAGCAAAATTTGCGCACAAAGCGCGTACATTAAAAGGAAAATTACGTTTTTACACAAAACGAAAAAATAGCTACCACACACAGTTTCCACACACGGAAACATTCCGACAAAAAGGGAAATAACAGTGAAAAAGAAAAAAGTAGTAATAATTACAAGGCGAAAACCCACTTCGCAGCAGACGTCGAAACCTTTGCCCAAGCCGAAAACTTTGTCGGCGGAGGCAGAGGCTGTCCTTGTGCCCGAAACACAGCAAGACGTTTTTGTTGAAGGGCAAACGGTTGAAGAAACGGGGAACGTTTCGCAAAGCATTGCCGTCGACAAAACGTCCGAGGGCGTTTTGCCGAAGCAAGAGGGCAACAACGAAATTAACGCAACAGGCAGTGCCGCTACCGACGCCGAAACAGCCGTTGAGGAAACGAAGCGGACACAAGACGCCACGGACGCTGATACGCACAACGCAGAAGAGCAGGTTTCGCAACCCGCAGAAGAGGCAGTTTCCTCGGATACACTTGAAGAGGCTTCCGCCGACACGACGGAAGAGGCAAAGGATGCCCTGCAAAATGCCCCTCAAACGCAAAGTGTTGCGTCGGAGTCTGAAACTGTTCACGAAACAAAGTCACAGGCATTACAAGAGGAATCCGCAGTTTCACAAACGCCGTCAGCAACGGAAAAAGGCAACACGTCGGCTGTTGAAGAGTCAACGCCTGCCACCACCGCCGCAGTTGCACAAAAAACGGCGGGTGAAGGTACTTTGCCAAATGCGCTCAACGGCACAAGCAGGGGCTTTTCGGAAAAAATGGCGGAGGCGGGATACATAACGGGCAGACGCTACGACGCAGTGAAAAACGCCTTTCTTTCCTACGTTACCGCCACAAAAAAACCACGTGCGGTAGCAAGTCGCATCAACCGAAGCGGGGAAACATTCGGCGTGGGCAAAAAAATTCTCGGCAGACTGCGTATCGTGGGCGGTTACCTGCGGTTGTTTTTGCCCTTGGACCCCAAACAGTTCAACGCCGACAAGTACCATCACAGGGACATGTCGGAAGTGGCAAGATACGCAAAGTATCCGCTGATGATAAAACTGTCTTCCGACAGGCAAACCAAGTACGCCGAAGAACTGATAGACGCTGTGATGAGTCAGAACGGACTTGTCAAAAACCCCGACTACCGTGAAAAGGACCAGGCGGACATTTTCAAAAAAAGCCGCACCAAAAAGGTTGCCTCATCCGTTGCACCGTCGCAACAAGAAGTTGCCGTTGTTGCGTTGCCCGACGAGAAACCTTCCAAAGACGTCAACTTCGACAACAGCGAAAACGTGAAACTTCCACGCAACGCCTACGTTGTGGACAAATCGGGCTACCGTGTGGGAAAGGTGCGCAAAAGCGTCTGGAAGGACAACGACGACAACTTTGTGGGAAAATTTGTCAAACAGGGCAAGGCGGTGTTTGTTTCCGACAGTGAAAGACACTTTGCCTACCTTGACAAACAAAACAACGTTCTTTCCATGCAAAACGCCTACGTGGCGACGCTTAAACGCCGTCCGTCGCTTGCCCTGTGGGCAATACTGCTGGCGTTGCTGTTTTTGATGACGTCGGTACTGTGCGTGTTTGTCATTGTCAAATCCGTTTCCGACTACGTGCCCACATTGTTTATTGCTTCCAAGGACGGCACAAGTTGGCAGGAAACGGAAAACTTGCCCATCTTTTACCAAAAGCAATTCGGCGACACGACAGTAGTTCCCGGCGCAACGGGAAAGTATCGGTTTGTGTTTCAAAACAAAAATGCCGACGCTTTGGAATTTTCCCTTGCTTTCAGCGAAACCAATCAGTACGGCATCAATATGCTGTACCGACTGAAAAGGGACGGGGCGTACATTTCCGATGAAAACAACTTTGTAACGGCGGAACAACTTTCGCAACAAACCCTTTCCATAGAAGCCAACTCTTCCACCATCTTCGAGTTGGAATGGCAGTGGCAACACAACGATGCGACAGATACCGTTGCAGGCGAAAACAGCGCAACCTATTCCCTTCACATAGCCTTTACCGCATGGGTGAAAAGATGAAGGCTACAAAAGTAATTGCAAAAACAGTGCGCATTGCAGCCGTTGTGCTGTTGGCGTTGCTGCTTGTCTACAACGTGTACATTGCGGTGCAGAGGCTGGTTTTCAAAAACGCAATGCCAACCGTTTTCGGCATAGGCTGCGCCACAGTAGTTACGGGAAGCATGTCTCCCGCCATCGAAGAGGGAGATTTCATAATTACCAAAAAACAAAATTCCTACAAGGAAAACGACATTGTTACCTTTTTGGAAGAGGAAAGCAACGTTTACATTACTCACCGAATAATTTTTGCCGACGGCAACACCTACGCCACAAAGGGGGACGCCAACAATACGGCGGACGGACTGAACGTTACCAACGACAACATTGTGGGCAAGGTGGTGTTTGTGTGGCACGGATTCGGAAAGGTTGTTTCCTTTCTGCAAAGCCCTGCGGGGATATTTTGCCTGATTGCGGCGTGCGCCGCAATTTGGATTGCAACGGATTTTTTCAGCAAACGGTCAGACAAAGATGAAACAAACGACAAAAAAAATACCAATAGTTAGATACCTGTGTTACCTGCTGGCAATAAGTCTGCTGTTCAGCGGTATTTCCTTTGCAAGGTTTTCCGGTTTCAACAGCGGCGACGTTACATCGCCGTTGAGCCGTTTTGCCTGCTCGTTTGAAATATCCGACATGTCGGCTGCGACATTTTCCAATGTGGACTACTGGCTGACAATAGACGGAGAGCAAACGGCAATGAACACGGCACGTTCCATTCGTTTCACCGTGAGAAACAACACACAGTTTGAAAACGGACAGGTGGACAGAATAAGCGATGTTGACCTTCAAAGCACGCTGAGGTTGTACGCACCGGCGGAATTTGCCTCCAATCTTGCTTTGCAGATTGTGGAAATAGACAAAAACGGCTTTTACTCCGTCAGTTCGCCTCAATACGTGCTGAGCGAATTTATCTACAACGACGACGGAACATTTGCCACCTTTGACAGAAACGTGGACACGGCGTCCTTCACCGACTACGACGCACGCACCGACGGCGTGCCTTTTGACGAAGTGCTTGCCGTGCAGGGAGGATTTACGGGAACGGCGCAAAACCACAACGGCAAAATTACCGCCTACTGCTCGCAGACGGGCAACAAACTTACAATATCTTCCCAAATGCGTCTTACGCAGTACAGCGTGGGATTTTTGAGGGGAAAATACATTGAAGGCACAGAGGTTGCGGAAAGTTCCGCTCCGCTTCTGTACCTTGACTGTCAGGCGGAAATTCCCTACTACACGGTGGATTTGCAACTTTCCGACATGTTGCTTAACGCCGACGGCAGCGCAACGGAAAAGCAGTTTGTACTGTTTCTAACGGTGGTGAAAGCCACAAACAACAGCGAATTCAGCATGCAATGGTCGGACGCTTTGGAAAAGGTGTTTGAAGACCCTGCGCCAAATTCTCAACCCAAGACGCTGTACGAAAACGGTCCGCAGATTTTGGGATACCACTTCGACAAACAAATGCCGCTGCACGCATTCAGCGACGGTCAATGGACGGCAACGGGACAAAACACCACCGTGCGGTTGCAAAAAACTTTCGACTACCAAAACGGTGGCAGCAAAATAACTTTCAGCCACGTTGCGCCTCTTCTGGAAGGGGCGACAGCCGTCGCTCACCCGCTGACCAACTTTTTTGACGCCCACTCGACGCCGTTGGAAGACACTTTGTTTGAAAACATCACCGACGTTCACGGATTGTTTGCCCAATGTTCCTCGGGACTGATGACAAACCATGTCAGCATGGCGGATTTCCCCGACAATCCCCACTACGACTCATACACAAATCAAATTGACGGCGTTGCCGACTTCAACATGGGGCAGGCGTTGAGTAAAGCCTATCCCACGCAGATAAACGTACTGTTTATTCAAGCCGACGAGCAGGGAGGCTGATTATGTCAAAGAGAATACAAAACATATTGTTGTGCGTGTTTTTGAGTTTGCTTATAGTAACGCTGCTCAGTTTTTCCTTTTCCTACGGCAGATTCTTTTCCGAACAGGAAACCACGGGCGGAAACTACGGCAGCGATCTGGAATACATTGTTTCCAACCAGATTGAAGTGGGAAACATGGAAGAATTTATCAGCGCAATTCAAAACGGCTACACCAACATTAAAATTTCCGACGACGCAAGCGAATCGATAGTTATCACCACCGGCGTTACCGACGTCGGCTCCGATTTGATAATAAACCTCAACGGACACCAACTTGTACGCAACAGCCGTGAGCCCATGCTCAACATTCAGCAGGGCGTTCACCTTACGATAATAGACTCTTCCCCCGATAAAAGCGGAAGTTTCTACAACCCCGTTGGAAGCGTGTTGCAAATTGACGGCGGTACTCTCACCGTTTCGGGAGGAACCTTTGAAAGCGGTCCACGCACGCAGGAGTACCTTGCAAACGGCACAACGGAAAGGGGCGGAACAATTCATTCGACAATGACACTTCCCGTGCAGGTGAAAGAGGGGGGAACCTATTCCGAAAGAAACGAAATTTTGCCCGTTATTCTGCCAAGGGTAACGCTTTCTTCCGTTACCGATTCCCAGGGCAACCCCAAGCACCTGATAAACGGCAACGTCTATCTCGACGCACGTTACAACGACTTTTTGCCGTCAGACACATTTTTGTGTTTCACGGTGAAAGACCCGTCGGCAACAAGCGAAGTTACCAACGTTGAAGGCAGCGCCGACTTTGTGTATTCCTACTACATCAAAAGAGTGGCGGAGGGCAACTCCTTCCGTTACGACTACACCACCGAAAGCACAGGGGAAAACGTCTACAAAGCCACCGTGTACGGCTACAACAATGTAGTAGCCACGGCGCAGGATACCGCTTCCAACTTTGCGGCGGTGCGCATGATGTCGGGCAATCTGTACCTGCGTGGCGGTGCGTACCATTCCTACTTCGGCGTTGACACCGCCTACTGCGTTTCCGCTTCGGGCGGATATATGTCGGTGGAAAGGGGCGACTTCACGGCAATGGAAGAGGGCGTGTGCATTTCCTGTTCCTACTCGCAACCGATGGAAAGCGAATTCCTGAACGTTTCAGGGGGAAACTTCTACTCCGAAGTGGGGGACACCATTCACGTTTCGGGCGGAAAGATGACGGTGTTCGGAGGCAACTTCCAAAAGAACGCAAGCAAATCCACACAGACGGCGGAACTCTCCAACAATGCCATTATCGGCATAAGCGGAGAAAATTCCACCCTTGAAATTGACGGCGTAACGGCAACAATAAATTTCAACGTTGTCGGTTCGGGCATTGCGGGCATACGTTCGCAGGCAACGGGGCAATCCACCCTTTCCATCAACAACGCCACCCTTTCCTTTGCAAATTCTTCGTCCGGTACTGCTTTTGCCAACAACAGGGGAATCTACCTGGAAGGGGGAACGGTAACTGCCACCGACTGCACCTTTGACATGCAAACGGACGACAGTTTCGGTATTCGCTGTGTAGACAAAGGCAGCGTAAACACGGCAAACGTTACCGTTAACGGATGCGTGTTCAAAATGTCGGGACTGCGTGCAAGAGGCGTTTCGGCGTCATTCGGGCAGATAAACCTCAACGGAAGCGACAAAAACAACTATTCGCTGTTTTACATCGAACACATTTCCGATTGCTACGGAGTGTACACCACCGCTTTGAACGGCGTGGAGCGTGATTTGGACATTTTTGTCAACAAGGCGCAGTTTTTCATGGGACAAAGCACCGACCTTGCCAATTCCGAAGGAATAAACAATTCCTTCAACGGTGCGGGGGTGTATTCCGGCAACGGTAAAGCAACGGTTCACCTGGGCGACGGACTGTTTATTTGCGGAGGCGACGGCGTTTCCGGCGTTTATGCCGAAAAGGGAAGCGTCGTCAGCACTTCCGACAACTCGGTGAAAACGGTGCTGATAACAGGCGCAGTGTACAACGACTACCAAAGCGGAATTTCCCACTTCCCTAGGGGAGGCAACGAGTACGACGTCAGCATTTTTGAAAGCAACGACCATCCCCTAAACGTAACGCAAATAAACGCCGAACAGGCGCACGGAATCTACGTTACCGCCGGCACGGTGTCGCTGGGCAGCGTGTTTGTGGCGGTGTACGGACAAAATTCTTCCGGGATTGTTTCCTACGGCGGAAACATCACCGTAAACGGCAGAATGGACATTGCCGTCGTTACCAAACACAACACCCACCAGCCAAACGTTTTGAGAAGCACGGCGTTGGGCTCGGAAGGAGGCTCGCTTACCTTCAACGGCGACGCTTACATAGTAACGGACAGCCTTGGCATTTACGCATCCAACGGCAACGTTACGGCAAAGGGTAACCTGAGCGTTACGTCGTCAAGAGGAACGTCGGTGTACGTGGACGGCGGTAGCCTTACCCTTGGCGAAACGGGCAAGACGCAACAGACGGACATTGTTTGCGAAATTGACCCCGATTGCTCGTGGAGAGACGGCAAAGGCTACTCCGACGCCGTACTTGTGTTGGGAGGCTCGCTTTTCAGTTACGGCACCCTCAACATCACCCACACGGGATTGCCCAACGACAGGCAAGAGAACAAGTACGACGCCGATACGCTGTACCGTGAATTTGTAATAAAGAGTTTTGCCGTAAGGGTTCAGTCCTCCGCAACCGATTCTTCCATGACGTGCAATGTGAAAATTTTGCGTGGCGAAATAGTAAGCAACGTGGGTGGCGGTGTGTACGTAAACACCTACGGTTCGGGAACTTCGGCAGATTCGGTAGTTCTTGGCGAAAGCGGCAGCAACAATCTGACGGTAACGACAAAAGGCGCCTCCACCTATTGGGAAAGACCCATAGCAATCCCCGGCGCAGCAAGCAACTGGACGTATCAGCAAAACAAAGAGGGTGGCCCCGCCGTGGAAGTAAGAGGCGGTTCCCTCACCATAAACGGCGGACAATACACCTCCGCACAAGGCGAAGGCGTGGTTGTCAAAAGCGGCGTAGTAAATATTCACGACGGCACCTTTGTGGGACAGGATTCCTACAAGTTGGACGGAGGCGACGTTGCAGGCCCTGCCGCTTCGTACGCATTCAAAGTGTTTGGCGGACAGGCTACCGTCTACGGCGGTACATTCGGTTCCCCCTCCGCTTTCGGAAGCGGCGCATTCGTAATGGGAACGGCGGACGTCGTTGCCACGGCACGCATTTACGGCGGAACGTTCAAGGTGAGCGGTCAGGCGGGATTCAGCGTTTGCGAACATGCCGATTTACTTTTCGACCCCACTTCAAGTGCAATACTCGTTTCGGGAAACGCCTGCGGCATTGCCGTGGAAAACCGAAACGCACCCACTTCGATAGTAATCAACGGCGGTACCTTTGAAAGCACCGGACAAAACGGCTCCTACGACGGCGTGTGGTTCAGCAATACGCAAGCCACAATGACGATAACGGGCGGAACGTTTATCGGCTCGGTACGTTCAGGACTGTACTTCCAGCTGACCCCGGGAAGGCGAAAAGTGCAGATTTCCGGCGGAACGTTCAACCGTTCGGGAAACAACTCGCCCATTGCGGGAAGTTACTCGCAATATTCCGTCATTGCCACAGGCTATCGCTTGGACAAAAGCAACCCGTCAAGTTGGCAGGTGGTGGCAAACTGACGAAAACGTCAGGTAAAGGACTGCACACAAATTCAAAACTCCTTTTTGCAAAAGTGTTTTTCAAAACACAGTTACGCTTTGCAGTGGCAACTGCTACAAAAACACTTTCAACCAAAAACGCACCCGAACAACGGGTGCGTTTTTGTGTTTTCGCAATTTGTTGCAAATTTGTTTCACTGCTTTTTGAGGCGTTTGCGCAACCGTACAACGACATTTGCTAGTTTGAAAGACACACACGCTCAAACGTTTTTCTCGCTTCAAAGGCAAAACTGCCGTCCTGAAAGTGCGTTTGTGCCTTCTTTTTAAGGGTATGGGCGTGTTTTGTTTTTTGCGTAGTATTACAAACTAACGCACAAAAGGGGCGTTTGGTGCGTAAGATTGACGACAAACGCTTGGTTTGTGGCGTTTTTGTACGTTGGTTGTTTCGTTTTTTGTGTCAGGGTACACGAACATGCACCGAACCGCAATAATGACTTTCGTTTCAAGCGTAAAAACGCACTTGAAAAAGAGTTATTTGCAGAGTGTTTTTAGGGCATTTGCACAAAAACGTGCAAACTTTTTGAAACCGTACAAACTTTTTGTGTACTTTTCCTCTGTTGCTTTGCCCAACTGTCGTTTTTTTACATGCAACGTTGCTTTTTTTCAAATTGCAAGCGTTGCAAATTTTAAGACAGTAAAAAAGGACGAAACTTTACCTTTCGTCCCTTTGTTTTGTAAACAATGTGTTTATTCTTCTTTTTTGTCCTTGTCGGAGGCGTTTTCATCCTCTTCCACGGGGTTTACATGTACCGACACGAACAGCGGACGGTGAGAATCTATGTCCGTTACCGTTATGTCAAGGTTTTTGTGGGAAAATTTGTCCCCCTTTTCAGGAATTTTGTCAAGTTGTTCGGAAATCCATCCGTTGACGGTACTGCTTTCCGATTGGGCGTCGATGTCAAACTGCTGGCAAAAATCGTCCATGCTCATGCTGCAATTTACACGGTAGGTGTCGTAACCGATGTTTCGCACGTCTTCCAAAACGTCGTCGTGTTCGTCCCATATGTCGCCCACAAGTTCTTCGAGAATGTCTTCCATCGTTACTATGCCCAGCGTTCCGCCGTACTCGTCCACCACAACCGCCATGTGCGACTTGGTCGTTTGCAACTGTTTCAACAGGTCGCTTATTTTTTCCGTTCGGTGAATAAACAGCGGCGGCGTCATTATTTCGGATATCGGCTGTGTGGTAATGCCGTTGATGCCGTAAAAGTCCTTGAGATGCAGTATGCCCACAATGTGGTCGATGTCCTCTTTGTACACGGGCAGACGGCTGAATTTGCTGTTTTCAAATTGTTCCGCAACTTCTTCCGGCGTTGCGTCCACGGGCAACGCTTCCAGATCTACACGGTGAGTGAGTATGTCTTCCGCTTTTAGGTCGCCAAACTCTATGGCGTTGCGCAAAAGGTGTCCCTCGTTGGTGTCGATGGAACCGCCTTCCTGCACCTCTTCCACAAACATAAGCAATTCCGCCTGCGAAAGTTTTTCGTCGTCCTTCTTTTTGAGAAACAGCGACAAAAACTTTTTCCACAGCCAAAACAGAAAGTTGAGCGGCGTAAGAATCCAAATGAGAAACTGAATTATCGGGGCGGAAAACATTGCAAACTTTTCGGGGAAATCCTTTGCTATGCTTTTGGGGGAAATTTCGCCGAAAATAAGCACAACAACGGTAACCACCACGGTGGAAACGGTTGCGCCGATGTCTTCACCCAACAGTTTAACAAACATAAGTGTGCCGAGAGAAGCCGCAAGAATGTTTACTATGTTGTTGCCGATAAGTATCGTGGAAATGAGCCTGTCGTAGTCGTTGGAAAGTTTAAGCACCAGTTTGGCACGTTTGTGTCCGTCTTCGGCAAGCGTTTTTATTCGGGTTTTATTAAGTGACGAAAATGCCGTTTCGGTGGCGGAAAAGTACGCCGAGCCGATGACACACGCCAACATTGCTATTATATATACGGGGTAATTCATACGTTCGATTGCTCCTTGAAAATTTCTGTTCCGCTTGCACTAACTAGCACAACGCCCTGCGGAAAAATCTGTACACTGCTTTTACAGTGCGGGGAACAATCAAACTTGCTTTTTGAGGGTGGCAATCTATCTTGTTTGGACAAGGCCCGCCATCTTCGTTCATAATGTTGCTTTTGCTACTCCTTTAGTGTATTTGCAAACATTGTACCATATATGCCCGCTTACGTCAACTCTATGCTTTCACAAGGGAAAATATAATGCCGTTGTGCATTTTTTTGCACTTTTTCCCGCAAAAACGTTTGAATTACAAGCGTTTTAAAAAAACACTTGTTCTCTTCCCCAGAAATCGTTTTCTTCCTAATCAATCGACACAGTTAAAATCATATTTTTTGCGCCGTATAAGCAAAACTCTTTTTTGTGTGACCGCTCACAATCAAAAACGCCGTGTCATCCCAAAACGGCAAACAGCCCCACGTTTTTTGACGGTACACACATTTTGTTTGCAAAACAGCCGTTTGCACTGTTTTACCAAAAGGCGTTTGAGTTTACGGGAAAACTATCTTTTGTCAAACATTCCGTCGTGTTTCGTGCAAAAAAAGAACGCATATTGTGCATGCGTTCTTACTTTGTGCAGTTATGTTTTTCAGCCGTAAATTTTTACGTCCACCGGCTCTCCGTCGATTGCGACGGTGAGATTTTTGTAGACGGAATCCAACTGACTGTTTATTTTTGCCGTTTCTTCGTACTGTCTGTACTGTTCCTGTTGCGTTTCCAGCTGCTTTTGCATTACCGAAAGCACCGAGTACGCATTTGCCAAATTGGAACGGGAAACTTCTTCCAGCGAATTTTGCATGGCTTTCAGTTCCGTCTGCAAAGAATTCATTTTGTTGGAAATGGTTTGCAGTTGAGTTACCACCACTTTGCCTATGCTTTGCATAGTCCTCGTGTTTTGCTGTATGCTGCCCAGCAGTTTTTCTTTGAACTTTTCGTTTTCGTACAGGTTTATCAGTTCCTTTATCGTGTCGCCACGCTTGTTGGTGTAGTAGTACAACATGCCCGTTATCGCTTCTTCGTTGAAGTAGTCCAACGGTATCACCGTAAGATAGTTGCGTATTTCATTTGCAACATTGTTTTGCATTTGGTTTAGTGTTTTATCTACGTCTTTAATCTTCTTTTTGACAATGGAAAATTGGTCTTTTTTCCATAAATCTAAATTTTTTACAGATTGATCGTATTCTTCACAATGTCGATTGTAAATATCCATGGACTGTTGGTACACTTCAGGATCAAACTTTTTAAGTTTTTCTGCCAATTCGTCTTCGGGAAGTTTAAATACTTCCTTTTGCAGTGATTCGTAAGATGCATTTTTTGCTTCTTTGATTTTTCTTTTTTGGGCAGCAATATTTACAAACAAAACAAATAATGATTCGAATTGATCCTCAATATCGTCAAAAGAATTTTTTGCCCAAATAATGCCTATAATAGACATTATAAGTCCCGACACAACTAAAACTGCGCCCCATACGTTAAGGTCTGCGTTTCTGTTAAAACGTGCTACCAAAAACAAGATCAATAATGCCAACAGAAAACCCAACACTAGCGTGAGTCTAAACCATGTTAAAACAGAGTGCCAAAAATCGTAGCTACTTAACACTGGGTTTTTCTTTATATCTGCCACTTGCTCCTTTCTTTGCTCTTCCACTAAATTAAGACGAGTGCTATTGGAAACGCTTTTTATAGTGTCTTTCAATGTCTTTTTTTGCGGATATTTCTTTTCTTCTACACGGTCCTGAATATCGGCATATTGTTTACTCAACTTTTTTCTGATGCCCTTTACCTTTTTGAGATTACCAAAGTACTTGTACCCTATGGAAAGTTCCTGCGCAAGGCGTTCTTTTTCCAATACCAAACTGTTTTCCGCCATAATTTCCCCCTCTTTTGAATATGCATTTGCATTTAGAATAGTTATGAAAATCATATTACATTTGTGCGTGTTTGTCAATATTTGTGCAAAATTTCCTTAATACGTATTTAATTTTTCCGTATTTTCTTCTATTACCCAAACTACAAAAGTACAAAATGTATTTCAACTACTGACAAACCTTATGCATCTTAGTGTCTACTATTTTGACAAAACAGTAACGTTTGCTAAAACAAATAACGCCTATCTTTTCAAAGGGGAAATTTTATAAAACTCAACTTTGTTGCGACGGAATAGACATTGGACGCCAATCCCGTCACATTATTTCGTTGTCCCTCTGCCGAAGCCTGTTGTGCGGCGAAGCAATACGGAGCAAATAAAAAAGACACCGTTTTGTGGTGTCCTTTTGTTTGCGACTTTCAGGCAAGCCGCACTTTGGCGGAGGCAGAGGGATTCGTCCCGAGTGCAACGAGGGGGAGCGAAACGAAGTGTAGCGATACGTTATTTCGTCTTCCCTCTGCCGAAGCCTGTTGTGCGGCGAAGCAATACGGAGCAAATAAAAAAGAC
>ERZ825525.994-NODE-994-length-29450-cov-71.807995_pt1 | contig 29450 bp, 30 predicted proteins | sample MGYA00519930_ERZ825525 | MGnify/ENA primary metagenome ERZ825525 (study PRJEB31778, sample SAMEA3449203) | human gut metagenome | biome: human gut; feature: human-associated habitat; material: faeces | place: United Kingdom | collected 2010/2012 ... | reverse complement strand
CACGCAGGAATTCCCTTACTATGGCGGCCAGCAGATGCGTCTTGCCCGTACCGGTGGGCATCTGTACCATCACACTTCGGTGAAGCTCCCACTCCTTGAAAAGGCGGAGCTTCATCTCCTGCTGGTAGTCGCGAAGAGTGTCGTTCATGCAATACATTATGCGGATGCCGGTCGCTACCGGCAACAAAAAAGAGGGAAGGCCACATGCATCATTGCATGCAGCCTATAGTAAATATCTTATTCTTTACGGATTAATTTTTATCGAAAACCCAATTATCAATAAGTCCTATAAAAGCACAGACTTTAGGATACATTTCCTGAGTTGCTGCTAAATCAAAGTTCTTAAAGTCTTCATAATCGGCAGCTGAACGATTATTGAACAAAATAGAATAAAAGCGTCCCCATTCTTTAGGGAATTTACCTGTAAGAATAAAATGCTGGCTGAATTTTTGACGTACACCTTCATGACTCTTGACTCCGTCTATCTCCGACTGCAACAACAATCCACTCACAGCATAAAAACAGGCATAATACATCCTATTCATTGCCGTATTGTAATAACCACGCTCTATATGATCTTTTATTTCATCTAACAATGATTTGGCTGAATTCAGCCTATATAAAACAATATCAAACCGCTGTTCCGGAGTCATAACAATATCCCCTCCTTCATTATATTCTCATAAAACGGAGTGAAACGTTTTCCCCATTCTTTCATCGACTCTATAAACGGATTGATTTGAACACCGGTTTCTAACTCAATGTCATATAAAGGAGCAGTTAAAAGCATCTTGTCCTCCAAAGTAACCACATCCTTATCTATCAACAGCAACAGGTCTATATCACTATCACTACGCGCATCACCCCGCGCCTCACTTCCATAAAGTATCACCTTTATACCAGGAGCAACCTTATGTAAGGCATTTTGTATAGATTTCACGATTTCAGGACGCTTCATACTCCTTATCTTTAGATTGAATTTGTTGTTAACTGCAATCAAGCTTAATACAAAGAACGAAATTTTTCTTCAAACAAACAAATATTCAGCATCTTAATTGATATCCTATCGAAAAGTTCCTGTTCCATTATTTTTCGCTTTTACCGTCCCTGCAATGAAAGAGTTCTTACATCATATACGGCCTATTCTTCTATGACCCAATCCCCCAGGGTATGTTTCTCCACATCAAAATTGATCCCCACCTTCACCACTTGCAATCCGCTGAGGGAAAAGCGTTCGGGATACTGCTTCAGATTGATCTGGGCCATGGCCGCTTCCGCAGACCTACCCAGCTTCAATTCTATGACATACAGCTTACCGGCAACACGCATCACCACATCCACACGCCCCTTGGGGGTACGCACCTCCACATCGACATACATCCCGAACAGGGAGAAGATGATGTAGAACAATTGCTGGTAATGTCCCTCATAATTCGTGTTATCACAATACGGAACAGTAGAAAGGAATTCCTGAAGAAGACGCAAGGCCCCGTCCATATCTCCCCCGGCTATCGCAAGATACATACGGGCGATGGTCGTATTGCCTTTCAGCGTGTTATGGGCCAGATAGCCAGGCAGCAAGCTGCGCATCAGCCCGATCCGTATCTCACCGTTCGGAATGTCCAGCGTATACAGTTCGGCCAGCTTGTTGTAATCCTTTATCGTAAAGTAACCGCTCTGATAGAGCAGAGGAACAATGCCCTCCATTTTCTCCGTAGGCGCATCGAAATCAGCAGCCATAGCCTGCATACTTCCCCCTAACTGGGAGGGAAGGACGTGGAATTTGCGTAGCATCTCTATCAGATAAGTGGGCGTGCCGCTGCCAAACCAGTAATTGTTCAACTCGTCATTGGCAAAGGCATTCAGCAGGCTGAACGGATTATAGATATCGGGCGAAGGCCAGGTAAAATGATAACCGTCATATTTCTCCTTCAACTTCTGCAACGTTTCCTCTTTGCTCATTTCCTGCGAAACGGCAAGCCGTTCTATATAAGCTGTCATCTGTTCCTGCATTTCTTCCTGAGTGATGCCACAAATGGCGGCATAGGGCTTCAGCATACTGATATTCAAGATATTGTTCAGCTCGCTGAAGATGCTGAGTTGGGAGAATTTGGTAATGCCGGTCAGGAACACAAAGCGAAGATAAGGGTCGCACGCCTTCAACGGGCTGTAAAAATTGCGCATCACGTTACGGAGAACGGGAAGATCCGTTTCCTCATGCATCACATCCAGCAAAGGCGCGTCATACTCGTCAATAAGGACTACCACCTGTCGGCCGGTCTGTTCGTTGGCACGCATGATGAGTGAAGTCATCCGGTCGTTCAGCTTCACAGCCTCCTCAGGCTTGCCATAAATTTGTTCATATCCGCTAAGCTGGAAGCTCAGCATGCTTTCCAACGTATCCTTGTCCACATGCTTCGCCAGACTCATGTCGAAGTGCAGCACCGGATATTCCGTCCATTCGGTTTCCAGCTTCTCAATGGCCAATCCCCTGAAAAGGTCCTTCTTCCCGGCAAAGTAACTGTGCAACGTAGAAGTCAGCAATGACTTGCCGAACCGGCGGGGACGGCTCAGGAAACAATAATTGGAGGCACCGTGCACCATCCGGTAAACATATTCCGTCTTATCTACATAAAGGTAGTTTCCCTCTATGATTTTCTCAAAAGTCTGTATGCCTATCGGGCATTTCTTCAATTGCTGCTGTTCCATCATTTTTTCCATTTTAACATTACCGCTACGAAGATAAACAAATTCCGCCACTTCCTGTTGCGTTTACCGCAAAATATGACTTCTTTTCTTCAGAAAAGAATTTTACGATATTGGTAAAGAAAAGCTATCCCATTATTAGGTTATCCATCTTCAGATCATCCAGCATTCGTTTTATCGCTTGCTGCAATTGTGGTATGTCTTCCAGGCAAATACGATAAATCTCATCAGCATCTACATCGAAATAATGATGTACTATTATATCACGTACCCCCATCACATACCTCCATGGAATCTCCGGATATTGAGCCAATAATTCTTTGTTTGTCACCTTATCCAGATTTTTAATGCTTTCTCCAATCGCAGTCAGTTTCATGCAGATACTATCCAGTTTCATCATACCGCTTTCACTCAATAGAAAATCATCCGGACAGGAGATATCCGAAAAACGAAAACTTATTCTTTCCAGAGATTTCTGTATCAAATCCAATATATGGAAAGCGATCAACGTGTCATACATAAATGCCCTCCCTCTGAATTCTTTCACGTAAAAATGAATCCATTCTATCTCGCAGGCGTACAATATCCACTTTGCAGCCCAATAATTCTTCCAACTCTTGCTTTATACCCGCTAAAGCGAAAAAGCCATGCAGCTGACCTTCCACACACACATCCACATCACTATTTTCAGTCTGCTCGCCACGTGCCACAGACCCGAAAATACCCATACGCACAATGCCATATTTATGAGCATTCTCAGCCATATACTTACGCAATAATGCAATGTATTCAGATGTCGTTTTCATATTTTTCCTCCAAGTAGGTTTTCGCAAATATACAATTTATTTTTCTTCAGACAAAAATTTCTCATTAAAGAATTTACTCAAAGCATCCCCATTATCTCCCTCACTTTTCCCTTCCACTCCCCCAGTTCACGTTCCGCCTCCCGTGACAGCGGCGGGTTGACATACCTGTAAAACTCGATACGCCTCTCATAGTGTTCTTCTATAACCGCCTTCACCTCGAAAAAAAGAAGAAGCGTCATGTTATTTTTTTTCTTCCAGGCTGGTAAAAAAGCCATTAGCCACATGGAGCTTACGCTCCAACTCCCGTCTGTGCAGATTCAACTGGCCCAAACGTTTCACTACCTCGGCAGCCAATTGCCGGGCCTGTTCAACAGGATTCAAATGTTCCATCGGATTAAATCGTATTTTTTTATATGAATACTCATTTACATGTCCTCATTCAGGACAAAAACACACGTATCTCGGTTATTATATCGAACTTTGTAACATTGAAAATCAATAACCTGATTCATAAATATCAGGGCTTGCAAATTTAATAAATAAAAACGAATGAACCAATTTAAAATGTCACTGTTTCTGCCACCGATATCACCGGTAAAGGACAGTGCCACCGGACGAACCATCCAGCCGCCCACCTTAACGCCCTACAAGGAAATAACCTTACAGGAAGTGTACAAACTTATCACATCCAGCGAACACCTGAAAACACTGACCGAGACCGTGCGCCGGGCAGCGGAAAACGGGGATGAAAAAATCTATCGTATGCTCAAGCAGCAGACACTGCCCTACGTTACCCCCTGCGGTGTCTTTTCCTACCGCAAAAGCGACAGCCTGACCGGACCGTCGGGCTTGATTGTGGTGGACATAGACCATCTTGATTCCCGTGGGGAAGCGGAAAAGCTGAAAAGACAACTGTTCAACGATCGCCTCCTGCGCCCTGTACTGGCATTCACCAGCCCCGGCGGACACGGAGTAAAAGCGTTCATCCCCTACGACCTGGCACGCATACCCGACACCAGACAGAATACTTCCGAAAACATCTACTGGGCGATGAACTATGTACAAGCGATCTATGATTTCCACAGCAGCCACCCGGACGGGGAAGATAAGAAAACGAACCACTCCGGCAAAGGCGTGGACCGTTCCGGCAAGGACCTGGTACGGGCCTGTTTCCTCTCGTATGACGAGGAAGCATTGATACGCCGGGAAATTTAAGAAGAATAGAAAAGCATACTCAAAAGAATGCCGGACAAAATTTAAACAGGCACTCAAAAAACAACAAATATCATGAACATGAACAATCCTTTAGAAAACTTGCGGCAGCTGACCGAAGCTGTCCGCATGGCAGGCGCGGATATCGCTCCCACCTACATTGAATATGTACAACTGGCTTTCGCCATCGCAAACGATTGCGGGGAAGCGGGACGCAATGATTTCCTCTCCCTCTGCTCCCTTTCCTCCAAATATGACGAAAAAAATGCACAAGCACTGTTCTCGAACGCGCTTCATGCCGATAAAGAAGATATACATCTGGGAACCGTGTTCCATCTGGCCGGGCAATGCGGAGTGAAGATTTCCGGCAGCGCCGGCCCTCACAAGGCAGGGACAATGGGGACAGCAGGGACAGCCCCGGATTTTCCACACACGTGCGCGCGATATAATAAGGTAGAAAATAACATTTCCGATGATACCGACGAGGAGGAACAGCTCACCGAAGGCTCCGATCCTTATTCCCCCCTGCCTACCTTTCCACAGAACTATGTGTGGCCGGGACTGCTGGAGAGAATCATCTCCTTCGGTAAAAATCCCGAACAGCGTGATGTATTGCTCCTGGGAGCGTTTACCGTACTGGGCGCCTCCCTCTCCCACATAGTGCGGTGCCAATACGGCCGGAAGTGGCAGGCCCCCTGTATGCAGACTTTCGTCGTGGCCCCGTCTGCCTCGGGAAAAAGCGCGTTGACGTGGGTACGGCTCCTCATCGAACCCATACACGACAAGATACGCAGCGAGGTGAAAGAGGCGATGAAAACTTACCGCCGGGAAAAGGCTGCCTACGACTCTCTGGGCAAGGAACGGAAAAATCAGGAAGCTCCCGTATTGCCTCCCAACCGGATGTTCCTCATATCGGGAAACAACACCGGAACAGGCATCCTGCAAAATATCATGGATTCCAACGGAACGGGCATCATCTGCGAAAGTGAGGCGGACACCGTATCCACCGCCATAGGGACCGAATACGGAAACTGGAGCGACACGCTGCGCAAGGCGTTCGACCACGACCGCCTGTCCTACAACCGGCGTACTGACCGCGAATATCAGGAGGTGAGCAGAAGCTATCTCTCCGTGCTGCTCTCGGGTACGCCCGCACAGGTAAAGCCCCTGATCCCCACGGCGGAGAACGGCCTGTTCTCCCGCCAGAACTTTTATTATATGCCACGCGTCACCCAGTGGGCGGACCAGTTCGGCGAGGATGAGGTGGATGTGGACGAGGAATTCCGCCTGATGGGCAACGAATGGAAAAACACGCTGGACGAGCTGACGCTTCGGGGATTGTTTACCCTGAAGCTGACTCATGCCCAGCATAAACAGTTCAACTTCCTGTTCGACAAGCTGTTCCATCGTTCCGGCAAGATCAACGGGGACGAGATGAGCAGTTCCGTCATCCGTCTTGCCGTCAATGCGTGCCGCATGATGTCGATAGTCGCCATCCTGCGAAGCCTGGAAGACCCTTCTCTGGTGAAACCTGACGCGCATATTTCTTCCGATAATCTGAAGGACCGTATCATCCCGCGCTGGAACCTGGTGATTACAGACGATGATTTCCATGCCGTGCTTGCCTTGGTGGAGCCGCTTTATCTGCACGCCACCCATGTTCTTTCGTTTCTGTCCTCCTCCGTTATCAAGCGCCGGAGCACGGCGGACAAGGATATGCTCTTTGCCGAGATGGAGGACGAGTTTACCCGCCGGATGCTGCTGGAAAAAGCGCACGACAGGAGGATACCTGAATCCACCGCACTGACCTGGCTCAAACGGCTCACCAAACAAGGGGCGCTGGTGAGTGTGGACGGCAAGGGAACGTATCACAAGAACTGACCCGGCTCTCTATATGTACACGCATGTGTGTGTGAGGAAAAAAGGGGCTGTCCCCACTGTCCCCGTGTCCCCGTCGCTGCTCCGTGCGGCCGTTGTTCCCGGATAGCAAAAATCGTTTGTGGCAATTCTTTGGGATTGTTCGGAAAACTCCGGATAAACTTTATATACGACACTCCATGCCGGTTAGTATAAAAACAATCGGGCACGCTTTATGCCGAAAGGGGATTTGAATAATTTGCCCATGTGTCAATGTACCGATTTATTGATTTGCTGCTATGTGCAATTTACCAATGCGCCAACCGGGCCGCACTCTATACCGTAGGTGATTGGCCGTTGGTTCATTATCATCATCTATCAAACTCACGTTAAACAAGAAACCATTCATGAATAAGACCGAAACAGCCCTTCTCTATTTTCCGGACAGTACGCCGAAAGTAGCCGTGCGTCATCTGATGCGCTGGATCGCCCGGTGCGCACCGTTGCTCCACGCCTTGGAAGCCACCGGATACCATCCCTGTCAGAAATCCTTCACCTGCCGCCAGTTGCAACTCGTCTACCTCCACCTGGGAGAACCGTGATTCCCCCTGGAATCTGCCACAGACTGTCCGAGAACTCTTCCTCTCTCTTTGAGGCGTGGATTACGCGGAAAGAATAAAGAGGGAAGCGTGAAATCCGCCCTGAAGTCACCACATGACGCAAGTGCTGGCCGAGTTCCCGGACAGTTTCCCCAAAGGGTCAAAAGGGGTCGGAAGGGGTCACGCCGCACGGACGTGAAGTTATCTTTGCAGTGTCAGAAGGAAGAAGCCGCAACCCGGCACAAGATTACAAAAATCCTGGTACAAGATTCCGCGGATCTTGCCCCAAGTTTCACCGGATGCCGCAGCAGTGTGCGCCTTGCTCCTACCTGACACTTTTCCGATAATAATAACCCTTTAAAAACAAAAACGATGATCAACTACAGTATCTCACTCCGTGCCAATCCCAGTGACCAGGATGCTCCCAAGAAGGCTTACGCCAACGCCCAGTACTCAGAAATCATGACACTGGACAAGTTTGCCGAGCATATCTCGACTCACGGCTCCAAATACAACCGTGCCGACATCCAGGCGGTCCTGATCCAAGCGGTGGACTGCATGCGGGAGCAGCTTCTGGCAGGACAACGCATCCAGATGGGCGATCTGGGCACTTTCTCCATTCATATCAACAGCATGGGAGCCGAATCACTGGAGACATACAATCCCGCCATCCATGTGGAAGACCTGAACGTGCGCTGGAAAGCCGGGACCCGTTTCCTCAGCTTGCTGAAAGACAGCGTATTCAACCTGGTCCCTACCCGAAAGGCTGCCAAGCTGGTGGTTAAAGCCCTGAAAGCGGGGAAAAACACCGTGGACCTGACGGGAGAGGCTTCCGGACCAGATGACAAGACGGAAGAAAACGCCTGAACTTTCCGGGCTTCTGAAGTCTGATAGTATTTTGTCTTTCTGAAATGAAACGGTTGTTCTGAAGTAGACCTGTATTTCTGTAAAGATCTGCCTTTCTGAAATAAAACTGTTGTTCTGAACAAAGTGAAGAATCTGAATGCAATCGTTTTTATGCCCACAGATTCCTCGTCTTTGTCCGGAATGACAGAAAAAAACAAATCCTTTAAAACAAATATCCCTATGAACAATTCAAAGAAAATCACCTGGAAGCAAATTCTGCACGCCATTATCCAAGCTGCCATAGCAGCGCTCACCGCCTTGGGCGTAACCAGTTGCACCACTCTCTTTTAAAAAGCCCCCTGGCCCATCGCATGACACTTTTTAATTCCCTATTTCAATTCAACCATGATTCAAGAAACTTTCCCTATGATAATCGGTGAGGAAGAGATCCCGAACGAACGTGCTCTCCTCACTCAAGAGGACGGCTGTAACTCGTAACTTTGCCGCATCACTTTTTCGTAACATTAAATATTTCACTTTACGAAAACTATATTTATGTAGAAAATGGATGCAAAAAAGATTACAGAAGACTACCACGACTGGCATAACATTGCCGAACTTCGACTTCTTGGCTTGAGCCGTTCTCAAATAGCAAAGAAGCTGCAACTTCCTCCCGGCAGAGTCATGCGGCTTTCCCGATTAAATGTTGATGAGCTTCTTCAACATGGCAATCGTCCGCGCCCTTCTTATTCCTGCCGTCTCGATCCTTATGAGGAGTCAGTTAAGCATTTGCTGATAACCTGTCCTTATTATTCTTCCACCCAGATTCATGAATATCTAAAGGAGAATAATCCCTCTTTTCCAAAAGTCTGTGAAAAGACTGTTTTCAATTACGTAAAAAAAATACGTAAAAGATACGATATACCTGCAAGAGTATAATTTTTTGCAGCAACAATCTTTTGTTCAGAATTCAATAAGAATCTGAACTGCATCCTTATTACCGAAATTTAAATAAAAGACATTATGAAATCCGTTATTTCAGACAATAAGATTATTCCATTCCTGCCTTGTTATAAAAGGACATCACAGTTGCATGAAACCAAAGTTAGTGATCTGAAAACTGTATATGGATGTAATGGATATGCGGTTTATGATTATATAGAAAATGAGATATTCCGTACAGGAAACCATTCATTGTATTGGTGTAAGAATATGCTTTGCAGAGTAGCGGACTATTGGGCACTCTCTCCGGAAGAAGTGGAGAAAATCGTGGAGTATTGTATTCAGGTTGACTTGTTCAATGCTGAGTTGTATACCAAGTATCATATTCTTACATCCGCAGAAATCAGGCAACAGTATAATAATGCCGGTTTCTTCATGGCTGTCAATTCATAATCACTAATCCGAAAATACTATGTTGATAAGATGTGAAATGTTAAAAAAACTGGCAAACGCTTTTATAGAGGTAGCCAAAGAGGAGAACCTGCCTGTAAATATCACAATGGGCAGGTCTTATACAGACTCCGGCAGTTCCAGACAAGTTGGTATTATTCTTGAATTTGACAGTTGGAACTCGAAAATCATCAATGATAAATTAGCTGACACCATCAACAGAATCTTCGAACTCGAATAAATATGAACCAAATGAATATAGAATTAAGTAAGATGCAGCTTATTCATTTAAGGAATATCTGCAAAAAAGGATGGGGTGGTTATAGTAAACCCTCTGATGATTTAGAAGAAATGGTAAAAAACGGTTTGTTGACGAAATCGGCTGGACCATTTGGTGATGTTGTTTATCGTCCAACTGATGCTGGGCGTAGTTATATTAATGACTTCAATAACGAACAGAAATGAGTCACATAGATGGCACTAGAAAATCGTATTCATCTCCATACGAGATAACGGTCTGTATGACCAAAGAGGAATGTAAGATATTGCTTCCGTTCTTTCAGAAAGCATATAAGAGTGTAAAATCAAAATACGAAAAGTATAATGATATTCACAATGGAGGGGAGGCTACGGAAAGAGAAGAAAATCTTCTTATGAAATACTCTGAGCAGTTGGAAAGACTGGAGAGTGTTTTATCATCTATTGATGAAATTTTAAAATTGGACAGATATGAGTAAAAAAAGAACAATGCAAATAGATGTAATTGAGGAAGTAAAAGGAACTCAATTCATGCAATGCAAACTGTATATAGATGGCAATGCGAGTGTTATTCTTATGAATAAAATCGATTATGAAAGGCTGTTAAGCGATAGTTTTTTTGTGCGTGATGGTAAAAATCGGGATTCAGCCGGAGTGTTGAATACTACTAACACTTTTTTAGAAAAAGATTAATATTTAAAATTAATTCGATATGAGCAAATATCAAACAGAAGCTGGGATAGAATGTACTCCCGAAGAATGTAAGTTGATTGACTCTCTGAAACGACTTGCAAAAAAGTGGGAAAAGGATGGTAAGCGTCTTTGGCTGTATTCAGCCAGTGGTTCGCTTCATGTAATGATGCATGGAGATACAGACAATAATCCTACACCGGAATTTACGCAATATGGAGGTAGCAATATTGAAAATAGTGTAACTACTATTGATGGCATATTAAATGATGGTGGAGATTGGTAATTGACTAATAACGATATAGGTATGAATATAGATACTGAATTTAACGTAGGAGATAGCGTATGCTATCTGAGCGGGGATAACATTATCCATACAAGTATAAGCAAAATAATTATCGAAATATCCTATACTGATGATAGTTTTCTTATGGTTTATAAGCTGTCAGATGGGCTAAGTGTGCCCAGAAACAATTATCCACAATGGGGAAAAAGACTTTTTAGAGATAAGGATAGTTTAATGAGATATTTATCAGAATCGTAACGGAACAATGGACTAACAGGCAAGTCACCGCATTGTATGCAGGCTGGTGATACAGGTTCGAATCCTGTTTGTTTCACACTGAAAAAAAATTCTTAAAACGTATAATTATGGGAAGAATTGCCAGAAAAGGCTTTGAGTACTACAGGGCCGAAACGGACCGGTTCCGTGACATCAAGATCCGCAAGCTGAGAAAGGAACACAGCTGTGCCGGTTATGCGATATACCAGTATGTCCTGAATGAGATCTACCGTGTGGAAGGCTGTTATATCCGTTTCACACAGGACGAGCTGTTCGATTGTGCGGAATACTGGAACATGAGGGAAGAGGAGGTTCTCCGGATCATCAACTATTGTACGGAAACGGGGCTGTTCAATGCCGGAATCTGGAAACAGTACGGCATTCTGACAGGGCACTCCATCCAGATCCGATATGTGTCCATGTGTCACGCGGCCAAGCGCAAGACAGTCATTCCGGAAGAAATAAATCTTCTTTCCGAAGAAAAATCCTCCTTCCCGGTTTCCCGGGCACAGCTTCCTGTGGAAGCGGCGTCCGTTCCGATCTGTGGATCTGTGGCAGTCACCTCTGTTCCCTTCACGGAACCTTCAGAAGCGCCCGTTCCTTTGAAAGAGGGGATTCTTCCGGAAAAAACCGGATTTATTCCGGAAGAATCCGTGAATATTCCGGAAGCTTACAATATAAAGGAAAGAAAAGAAAACATATCATCCTCAAGCTCCTTTACATCCGTTCAGGAAAAGACGGATGAGGAGGACAATTCCATCCGGACTTTAAAATCCGATCTGGAATACCTGAACCTGAAGGATGACCAGATCCGCTGGGCGTGCATTCTGAAAGCCCGTTATCCGGCCATGCCCCTGGAGTACGCCATAGCCGCCGTCAAGGACAGCATCCGTAACGGTGACTACCGTTACAGTGTGGGCGGCTGCCTCACTCCGCTGATAGAGAACTATATCCGCAAGTACAACGCTGAATGTTCAGGAGAAAAGAGGCAGGACGGTTTCCGTGCCGCCCTTGAGCGTCTAGGCATTTCTCCGGTACAGCAGCATGAGATCCTGCATCTGTCCGCGGACTCCCCCCGTGTGCTGGAAGCCGCCTTGAAGGAAATCGAGCGCAGCAACGGGCGCATCAGGAGCCCGCTATGTTTTCTCAGGAGCAGGCTGACGTCCGTCCGGACCGCATGATATTTTGACATTAGTTAGTATGTGAAAGAACATTCCATCCTGCCGTCCCGCTGTGAAGCCGGTGCGGCAGGAACTTAAAAAAAACGAAAGATTATGAAATCACAGGAAGCCAATGCGATCCCCTTGCGGGAGATACTGGAAAAATACGGTCATGAACCGGTCAGGTCCTACCACGGCTATCTCATGTACAGCTCCCCTTTCAGAAATGAGGAGACCCCCAGCTTCATGGTGAACCTGCACACGAACAAATGGAAGGATTTCGGTGAGGACAGCTCGGGAGGTGTGGCTGACCTGGTCATGCGTCTGGAACGGTGCGATTTTCACTCCGCCATGCGGCGGATTGAAAAAAGCGACCTGTCCGCCCCGTCCGACCCCCTCCCTGTTCCGACTTCCGCCGGGGATGCCGGCACCAGCCCCAGACTGACTGTCGACAATATCAATCCCCTGACCAACAGGATGCTTCTGGAATACATGGGCCGGCGTGGAATTGATGCGGACATTGCAAAGGCATATTGCAAGGAAGCATACTACCATTTCAGCGGAAGGAAGGACAGGCGCTGTTTCGCCGTAGCTTTCCCCAATGACAAGGGAGGCATGGAGCTCAGGAATCCGATATTCAAGGGATGTGCCGGAGTAAAAGCCGTCACCTGTCTTGACAATGGAGGCGACCGTTGTGCCGTTTTCGAGGGATTCATGGATTTTCTCAGCTATCTCCAGTATGCCAGGGAACATCCCGGACTGCCGCCAATGAATTTCTGCATCCTGAACTCCACGGCCATGGCCGGCAGGTCCGGAGAGTTCCTTTCCCGGCACCGGCTGGTACATGCCTTTCTGGACAACGACAAGGCAGGCATGGACGCCCTGGAGAAACTGGAGGGGAATCTTGGGAAGGATACGGTACTGGTCAATGAGTCCGTCCGGCTGTATCCCCGGCATAACGATTTCAACGAGTTCCTGCAAGCCTGTAAAAAAAAAGCAATGACTGCAGGAAATGAGATGTAATACAGCAAACAATATGAAAGAAGTATCAGAAAAGATAACGGAAAGAATCCGCAAGCTTATCCGGCTCAAAGAATCCGCCACACAGATCGGATCTGAAGGTGAAGCCCATGCGGCGGCAGCGGCGGTACACCGCCTGCTTATGGAATACAACCTCTCCCTGCTTGATCTTGCCGGTGAGAATCCACAAAACCGGCTGACAGCCTGCGAATCTGACAGAATCAGCTACAAGGATGCGGCCGGCAATATCTGGAAACGGGACCTGATGAGGGTCTTATGTGAATACAATTACTGCAAGATGCTGCTCTACGCGGGCACAACCCATATGGTGGTAATCGGGACAGAGGAAAATGCGGCAACTGTCATTGCGCTCTTTGACTACCTGCGTAAAACCTTCAGACGTCTGTCCGAAGAGAAGTATTCCGGGTATGCGCAAGGCAGACGCGGTTACTGGAGAACCGCCAAAGGTAAGAAGGACTATATCCGGTCTTATCTGGAAGGCTGCATACCCGGTTTACGCATGCAGCTGGAGAATTCCGGGCAGACGCCGCAGGAAACCGGCCTCATGATCTGTCACCAAAAACTGATAGACGACTATATGGGCAGGTTCAGGCTTGTCAGAAGAAAGCCTGTGGCGAACAGGCATAAGACGAACCACAAGGCTTATATGACCGGAGTTGATGACGGCCGCCATATAAGTCTGAGCAGGCAATTGAAGGATAATACTTTTAAAAGGATAAGAACATGGGCTTTGTCAACAGACTGATCACATGGATCATGGACCGGCTTTCCGTGGAGGTCGATCCGGATGCCGAATGGTTTTAGCAGATCGTGAAAAGGATGGTTGCGGTTCATCCCCGTTCACTTGATTAAAAACACATAAACGAAAAAAATATGGAGATAAAAGGAAAAGTACTTACCCTCTTTCCGGTCAAGGAAGGAGTCGGAAAGACATCGGGCACTCCGTGGAAGTCCCGTGAGTTTGTGATAGAAACGCAAGACCAGTATCCGAAGAGGATCTGCCTGCAAGTGATGAATGCCAACATGGACCGTTTTCCCATGGAGGAGGGTATGGAGGTCAGTGTCAAATTTGACATTTCCGCCCGTGAACGGGACGGCCGTTACTTCAACACGCTGACGGCATGGGACATCACCGTGCTGAATTCCCGGCCGTCCAATCAGGAAGGAGAAAACAGATGAGAAAGAAATTCTTTTTTCTGGGGATATTGTTGGGCGTCTGCCTGGCATCCCCGGCCCAGTTCTATTCCGCGCGTACCAACCTGATAGGGCTGGCAACGGGCAACATCAACCTGGAGGGGTCCATGACGCTGAACCGCCGATGGTCGCTTCATCTACCGGTCCAGTACAATCCCTTCGTCTTTAAGGACAACCGCCAGTTCCGCAACCTGACTGTCATGCCGGGCGTGCGCTACTGGTTCGTGGAGTCCTACTCCAATTTTTTTGTCGGGATGAACACCCTGGCAAGCGGCTATTCGATCGGCAGGATATGGAACAAGAAACGCTATGAGGGGGAAGGCTACGGCATCGGCCTCTCCATCGGCAAGGCCTACCCCCTGTCAAAAACATGGAACATAGAATGGGAACTCGGCGGCGCCGCGGTCTGGGCGAGGTACAACGAATACCGTTGCCGGGAATGCGGCGCCTTCCTGGGCAGAAAACACGGATGGTATCTGATACCTTCACGTGTGGCGTTGAACATGATATATCTTTTCTAAATGTACGGTCCTATGAAAAAAAGAAACATACCTGTAATCCTTTTACTTCCACTGCTGTCCTTATCCTGTTCCCTGTCCCACAAGATGGAAAGGAGCATCAGCAAGGTCGGTCTCTCACAGGCCGGCAAGCGGCCTGCACCGGACACGACATGCTATTCCGTTCCCGAAAAAATCACCTGGAAGGACAGTTCGGGAGTGGAACATATTGTCACCATGGCCGAACGTGACAGCGTTACGGGTGAAGAGATGACCGTGTTGCAGCTGGACGAGGTGACCATTGTCGCGCGTAACAGGAACATCCCCGAGCGTGCCGGGAAAGTGAATCTGGATTTTGTCGTGACCGTTCCGGGCAGGCTGATAGATGACAAATGGCAGGTACAGCTGACCCCTGTGGCCTACAAGCGTGGCAGACGCATAGAACTGGAGAGGATCTTCCTGTCCGGCGCCGACTTCGTCAAGCGGCAGAAAAAAGGATACGCGCAGTACCAGGCCTTCATAAACAGCATCATCCCGGATTCCGCCTATCTGAAAGAGATGTTCGACATGAAAGGCTACCGCCGTGCCATGGCCGAGCTGGAGGAGGAGTTCTACCAGGCATGGAAGCATGACTATATCGCCCGCGAGGAATGGATTGACTGGACTGAGAGATGGAACCGCCGTTACCAGCACTTCAACGCGAAGATGGAACGGAACCGCATGGCCATCGCCGGCCACAACACCATCCTGTCCGTACTTCCCGCCTACTGGCTCCGCCGTGACCTGGACACCACGCTGATTCCGTCCCGCTACCGCATGTTCTCGGAAGGCACCCCTCTGAAGGTACGCAGGGTGACGCCGGAAGATTCGGCGCGTATAGCGGAGAGATACTTCGATTACAAGCGCATTGCGGAGAACGAACGCAAACGTGACGCGGTGTCACGCAAATATGAGGAGCTGGTTCGTTTCCCTTACCAGGCCGCCCGTCTGGATACGGTCATCAGGAACAGGAACAATACCTTCAGCTATTATTACCGGCAGGAGATGGATGTTACCGATAACACGAAACGTATTGACCTGACAGTAGACGGAAGGATACTTGCCGTCAATGGCAGTTCCGCCAATTTACCGTCCTCGGATACCATTACCTATTATATAAGCAGTATGGTGCAGTTCCTGGACCATGCGCCCCGGTACAGGAAGGAGAAGATATACCGCAAGGCCACGGCCAATACGACCGCCTATATCAATTATCCGGCAGGCAGATACCTGTTTGACGAGGAATACGGGAACAACCGTTCCGAAATAGACAAAGTCCTGGAAGCGATCAACAAGCTGACCTATACCGGTGAGTTGGTGATGGACAGTATTGACATGACCGCCACCGCATCCCCGGAAGGCAGCGCGGCCGCGAACCGTATCCTGTCCAGGCAGCGTGCCGTTGCCTTGAAGGAGTACCTGTCCGGAAGGACGGATGACAGGACCGGCATCGACACCCTGATCCGTCCCCGGTGGATTGGCGAGGACTGGCAGCTTCTTGTCCGCAAGGTACAACAGGATACGGAAATGGATGACAGGTCAGCCGTTCTGGATATCATGTCCTCCGTAAAGGATCCGGACGCAAGGGAGGCCGGGATCCGGAAACGTTTCCCGGATGCCTACAAGCATATCAGGGAGAACTATTATCCTCTGGCACGTGCGGTGAACTTCGCATTCTACCTGCACCGCCGGGATATGATAGAGGAATTCAAATACACCACCGTCCTTGACTCGGCCTACATGCACGGTCTTGACCTGATGGAGGACAGGCAGTACAAGGACGCGCTGGTGATACTGTCGGACTATAACGACTACAACACGGCCATCTGCCTGATGTCACTGGGCTATGATGCACGGGCTGCCGGAATATTGGAATCCCTGCCGGAAAGTTCCAATGTGTGCTACCTGCTGTCCATCCTGTACAGCCGTCTGAAAGACGACGGCAAAGCCGTGTCCTCCTTCATGCGCTCACTGGAACTGGACGGTTCCAAAGCCTATCGCGGTCGTCTTGATCCGGAAATCAACCGGCTGATAACAACGTATAATTTAAACCTGTCGCAATATGAATAAAATAGTAAGAATTCTGCCCGGCATATTCCTGTCCCTGCTGTCACTTTCCTCTTGTGACGGCCTGTTCACCGAGGATTGTATCTACAAAGGATACCTGCACGCCCGTAACGGGTTCCATCACCCTTCCGATATGGGCACACCGGAACAGGCGGAGATGAACCTGATGGTTTTTCCGCTGACCGGTAACGGCGTGGCGGAATATGACAATCTTTCCATTCCTTTTAATGGAAGCGGTGATGCGTATGGGACCTTGCATATCGGGAGTTACGAGTTTCTCGCCTGCAACAAGGATGTCAACATCCTGGAGGATGCGGGCTCCGCCGCCACCGTCCGCTTGCGTGTTCCGACGGAACAGGGAAAGATCACGGCGGAGCAGGGATACGCGTATTCCTCTTCCGTGACCGGTACGGTCATGACTGACGACACCCTGCACGTCACCTGCGAGAGCAAACTGATGGTGCAGCGGATTGTCTTCAACATCACGGTGACGAATACGGGAATCCTGGAATATACCGGAATCACCGCCGAACTTGACGGCGTGACCACAAGCCGGTATGTACGTACAAGGGAAAAGGGAAGCGGTTTCGCCACCCTGCCTTTCACCGTCTCCCCTGAAAAGGAGAATTTCTTCCGGAAGGAAGTGCTGGTGTTCGGCATCAATACCGGGGTGAGCAATGTCATCCGTCTTCATCTGGACGGGGACATGCCCGTGGATGCGGATCTTGACCTGAGTGATGTGTTCAAGGACTTCACCGCTGACGGTATCAGTGTGGACATCACCGTCCGCGTATCCCCGTCCCTACATACCGCATCCGCTTCCATCGAGGACTGGCAGAATGTGGAATGGGGCCAGGGAATAATTACTTATTAATACTGTTTTTTTATCATCAATTTAAAATTTTACAAAATGAAGAAAATGTTTTTGTTCGCAGCGTGTCTTGCCGTATTGGCATGCAGCTGTTCCGAGAATGAAGAAGGAACCGTCAAGGATGTCCGTGCCTCCTTGAAAATCAACGCCAACATCGGTGCTCCCGCTGTTTCCCGCGCGGAAAAGACCGCCTGGGAAGCCGGTGACAAGCTGGGTCTTTATGTCTGCAACGGTACTCTGGGCACTCCGTACAACCAGAATGCCGTCTATACCAACACCCCTTTCACCTATTCAGCTGCCGGATGGACTTCGGAAGAGATCCTGCTGGATGAGAACGAGGCGACGGTGTTCGCTTATTATCCGTATGATGCCACGCTGACCACCCCCTCCGCCCTTCCGGTGGACATCACCACCCAGACGGACCATCTGTACGGACAGGGCGACACCAAGGCGAGCATCCTGAACCGTAATGTGAACATCACGATGAAACATGCCCTTTCACAGGTCGTATTCCGCATGAAGAAAACGGAAGGATACAGACAGGAAGGCGTCCTTACCGGAATCACACTGAAGAATGTCGGTTCCGCCACTCCGTTGTATACCCGTGCCACTATGGATATTTCAACAGGTTCCCTGACAAAAACGACGGCAGGCAATGTGGAATTCAGCGCCGGCGCCACTCTGACAGACAAGGCCGTATCCTTTTCATCCATTGTCGTTCCGGTTGATGCGACAGCGGGCAAGGATATGCAGGCCGTGTTCACCATTGACGGAAAGCAGCTGCAATTCACCTTCCCGGCCGGAACGAAATGGGAACGCTCTTACCGTAATATCTACGACATCGTACTGGGGAATAACGGTCTGGTCATCGGCGGTGCCGATGGCAGCGGTGTGACCATCGAACCCTGGACAGACGATGTGAAAGGTGAAATCCAGCTTGTACCTGTAATCTGACTTTAAGGGGCGGGAAGCCTTTCTTCCCGCCCTGTTACAAACCATATCGGGGCTGCCAATCCCCCATAATCAGACAAAACGATGAAAATGAAGAATATTTTAAACAGCCTTTTCCCCTGGCTGGCCGTGACAACCCTCCTGTCCCTGCAGGGCTGTGAGAATGAGGAAGGCACCGCAATCCACAGCCGTGATACCGTGTCCTTTGAAATTGACGCAGGGGGAGCACGGGCAACCGAGACAACGTTTGAGACCGGGGATGCCATCGGCGTCTATGCGGCAGTACGCATGTCATCAGCGCCTGCAACCTTGAAAACGTCCGGAAACTATGCGGACAACAAGCGGTTCGTCTGGAACGGCTCGCAGTTCGTGGCGGACGGGGACGCCAACGAAATAGCCGCCGGCTATGAAACGGATTATTATGCCTATTACCCCTACAGGGAAGACATGGGCAATCCGTTGGATTATGATTTCAGCATACAGGGGGACCAGCGGGAAGGCATCACGCTTTCCGACTTCATGTATGCGGCCAACAGGAGCGGAACAACCGATAAGGTCATAACGCTCGCCTTCTCCCACCGGCTGTCCCGGCTGCAGGTCACTTATACGCCGGAAGCGGGAGAGGCACTTTCCGGCGTGACCATCCAAAGGGCCAAGGCTACAGCCAATATCAACCTGGGAACCGGCACCGCCAATACCCTTGGAGCCACCTCGGATATACGGATGTATAATGACGGCGGCACATTCACTGCGGTCATTCCGGCGCAGGACCGGGATGCCGACGGTACATTCCTTACCCTTTTATTTGCCGACGGCACAAAAAAGGACTACACCCTTACGGCAAAGAAAGAATTCCTTGCGGGGCATACTACCGTAATTCCGTTCATGGGCAAAGAGCTGCAGTATACCTTTACCGTCAGTCCGGAAACCATCGGCAGCGGCTATTCCGGCGGCATCTATAACTACGAAACGGTTTCAAACAAATATTATTCAATAAACGGGAAGCCATTGCCCGGCACTGAGAGTCCATTGGATTACACGGTTTCAACGACAGACGTCTGGATAACCCCGGACAAGGCGGGCAAAACAATAAAGGTGGCGGAAAACCTGAATACCGCTCCCCGAAACGGCAAGGTCCTGTTTACCCAGGCAGAATCCGGAAGGACTTACATCCTGCCGGTACAACAGTCCTCCGCTACCACGCGGCAGACCTTGCAAATCAGCACAACTGCGGGAAACATACCCGCTGCCGGAGGAAACAAGGCTGTCACAGCCGTTCTCAGCACTTATTATAACGACCACCGGGATCCTGATAAAAAAGAAAATGTAACGGTTTCCCTCAGTGGAACCGGGACGGGATTCAGCCTGTCCGGGAATCAGGTCCTGGCTGTCAACAATACTACGACAAATGCCAGAAGTATTACCGTAAAAGGCAGTTACAACGGCATAACATCGGATAACAGCCTGACCATAACACAGGATGCCGGTGCAAAACAATACGCATCCTGGAGCGACTGGAGTGTAACCGTATCGGCCAATCCGGAAACGGTTGCAAACACGGGAGGTACATCCGTCATCACGGCCGATGCAGCCCGTACCCGTGCGTGGACGTGGAACGGTGTCGGCGGTTCAGGAGGTACGGAAACAGACAGGGCCACACCGTCATTGTCGGCAGCCGGCAGCGGATTCAGCCTGTCCGGAACAACACTGACAGCAGGCAACAACACAACAACATCTGAAAGATCCTGTACAGTCACGGCAACCCATGCCGGTAAATCAGCGACCTGTACAGTCAAGCAGCCGGCCGGAACAACCGGTTACGGAGATTGGAAAGTAAACATATCCGCCAGTCCGACCACTATCGCGGCCGCCGGAGGAACGTCAACGCTGACCTGCTCGGCTGCGCGTGACGTATATACCAATGGGGTAAAGACCGGTACGGAAACCGCCACACCTGTCATCTCGGGCAGTGCAGCCGGATTCAGCCTGTCCGGAAAAACAGTCAGCGCCGGCAACAACACCTCAACAAGCACGCGAAGTATAACATATACGGCAACCCATGCCGGTAAATCAGCCAGCTGTACGATCACCCAGTCTGCAGGAAACAGGCAATATGCGTCATGGAGTGCCTGGAACGTGACAGTGTCAGCCAATCCGGCCACGATAGCCGCAAGCGGAGGCACATCCTCCATCAGCGCGGCGGCAACCCGTACCCGCACATGGACGTGGAACGGTGTCAGCGGTTCCGGCGGTACGGAAACAGACAGGGCCACACCGTCATTGTCGGCAGCCGGCAGCGGATTCAGCCTGTCCGGAACAACACTGACAGCAGGCAACAACACAACAGCGTCTGAAAGGTCCTGCACAGTCACGGCCACTTCAAACGGCAGGTCGGCCGCCTGTACGGTCAGACAGTCCGCCGGCAGTCAGACAACGGAGTACGGCAACTGGACCACGGGCTCATTGTCAGTGTCCGCCAGCCCGTCCGGTATCGGCTCATCCGGAGGCACAAGCCGCCTGAGTGCGACAGCATCACAAAGCCGTCCGAAATACACGAAGTGGAACGGCATAACAACAGGCACCACCACAGAATACCGGAGTGTGGATGTGAGCTCATCCGCCTCATGGTCAGGAAGCGCGTCGGGCTTCAGCCGGAGCGGCACGACTGTCACAGTGGCGGCCAATGGCAGCACTTCATCCCGCAATTGTACCTATACGGCAAGTTACGGAGGAAAATCAGGCCATGTGACAATCCATCAGGATGGAAAGCCCGCCGATGTAATCACCTACGGGTACATATTCACGCTCGGAGCCGTCAGCGGTGATGACGTCGTCTCCACCGGGGGAACCGTCACCTACAGTGTCACCTCACAGAAGATCACATACACCAACGGCAGCGAAACCTCCCGCAGCAATATCGGCTGGTCGGCTTCCGCCAACGTGTCCTGGATCAGTGCCGGCACAAACTCGGCAACCGTCAGTGAAAACCCGACAACTTCCGACCGTAGCGGCACGATTACGCTGACCCAGAACGAAAGCGGAAGGAAACTGTCAATCACTGTATACCAGGACAGAAAGGTATCGGTGGACATAAACTAAAAACTATAAATATGGATAAACCATTCAATCATCTCATTATTTGTCTGACGTTTGTAATGCCGGTTGCAGCCCTCAGCGGCTGCTCCGGCCCTAACGACAGTCCGGAGCAGGACGCCGTCATGTCCATCAGCTCCTGCACGGCACGTGGTGATGACGGGCAGGAAATGTCCGTCAGCGAGTTCGGCATGTTTGTAACGGATACGGCGGGAAACCTGTATCCGGACAACATCCGAGTCCTCAACCGGTCCGGGAAATGGACATTCGCGGAGATTTCCCTGTCGGACGGGGATAAAGGCATATATGCGTATTATCCTTACAACCCGTCCTTCAGCGGCGGAAAGATGGGCCTGGACGCAAGGAGCCAGACAGACTATCTGTATTCGGAAAGGACCATGGTGTCCGGGAACGCACCCTCCGCCTCCATCACCCTGTATCATCTTCTTTCGAAGGTGACTTTCAGAATGCCCGCCGCCGTCACCGCGGTCAGAGTGGCGGATTACAGCTACTCCGCTTCGTACAGTCTTCTGACGGGCTCACTGGAGATAAAACCGGAAAAAGGCACAATATCCTCCGGGACAGGAAGCCTGCTGCTCTATCCCGGTGACAGTCCGGCCATGCACGTGGCGCTGGTGGCCGGCGGACATCCATACGACTTCGTCATGCCGGCGGCGGCATTCCGATCCGGAAAGGAATATGTCTACACTTTGAAAACCGCCGGAAACGGGGTGGAGATAGAGGACATCACCATCACCGGCTGGCAGCCCGGAGGCAATTATGAAGGAACAATAACTGAAAAAGAACAAGAAAGGCAATGAAAAAGAAAATTTATACTTTATCCGTCCTGCTGGCGGCGGTTCTTCCGGCAGGGGCACAATCCATCAAAAGTGACATCAACACCGTCCTGAACGACATCGCACTGCCGGTTTTCCTCGGTGTGATGGTCATGGCGCTTGCCGTAGGCATAGGAAAGAACTGGAGACTCATCAATGACGAGAACAGCGAGGGCAACAAGAAACAGGGATGGATGAACGTCGCCTACATGGTCGGCTATGTCCTTATCGCGGTGACCGTCATCAGCTTCTGCGTGGGCAAGATAGCCGGTGTCAGCTTCTCAATCTGACCGCCATGGAGTACAAGGTGCGCAAAGGGATCGAGAACCCGTGCAAGATACACGGGCTGCTGGTACGCGACTTCTATCTGTTGCTCGGTTACGGCGGATTCGCCGTGGCCGTGCTCCTGCTGAACGTCAAGAGCTGGCTGGAGGACGGTACGACAGGCGGTGAAATGCTTTTCATATTCGTATTGCTTGTCGGATGTGGCCTGTTGTTGGCAAGGAAGTTCTATAAGAATGCCTCAAGGAAGAAGTACAGGCCGCCGCATTGGGAGAAGACGGTTACAAACCGTGATGTGAGAAATGCTTTAATGAAAGACAGATAAACTATTGACAGTATGGAAAGTGTTAGAAACTGGCTGGAACAAACAATCGGAATGCCAATTGATTATATATGCATCATTATCATGGGGATGCTGACACTGCATGTTTTGATAAGAATTGCCATACATGGGAACATGGAGTTCTTAAAAAAGTATGGCAAGAGTGGCAATGATACCGAAAAAAAATCAATGATCCCTCTAAAGAAAGGAACGACTCATCGTCTGCATGATTCAACTTTTTTTTAAGGAGCTGCCAACAGTGTTTGCCCCCCAATGTAATCTTACCCAAACAAATCTTTGCAAACAGGAGAAGAATACTAAAGTAGGCAACACTTGAATATAGCACAAGAAACCTTGTCCAATAACAGGTCGCCGCATTGGGAGAAGACGGTTACAAACCGTGATGTGAGAAATGCTTTAATGAAAAAACAGATAGACTACAGAAAATATGAATAGACTTATAACTGACTGTCCCGAAGTGCTGTTTGCTTTTGTCTGGACATTCTTTTTTTGTGTGTCTTTTGTCTTTTATTGTATCACCAAGGAAATAAAAGATTCAAGAAATATACGTATACGTAAAAACAGCACTCCTAAAGAAATTGGAAATAAGGAAATAGGTGGTGAAAACAATGATAAAAAAGAAGATGATAAAGAGTTGCCTCCTTAAACTGTTGCTTTGTCTGTTGCCGGTTTTGACATGGCGGAGTTCCCACAGGTTGATGGCTATACCCAACAATAGCATGGGCGGAAGGAGTATTATCATGACTCTCCAAAATATTATAAAGTTGGGGTCAACTCCGGAGAGAGGGCAGGCAAATACCCAGTAAATCCCTGACATACAGGAAAGGATACCAACCGGTGCATAGCAGATCCATTCTTTGGAAACCCAAAATGCGGAAAGCGGAACGAGGACTACTGAATAGGCAACCGAAATTCCTGTCACAATCAACAACTGTATCCCAAGCGGTAGTGTTCTGAAATGAACCACGGCTGTGAACAGGAGCGGATAAATGACCAGTGCGCATAGAGCAATACATAGAAAAACATTAAAATGCTTTTCTCCGATTTCCAACTTTACAGTGATTCTGTCAGTCAATGTTTTAAGGGCTGTACTGATTTCATTCATAAACTAAAAAGATATAAAGATACAATATGTTTTATTGCTGCAAAGATATAAATAACAACTGAACGGGATAACAAATAAAAAAACAAACAATAAGAAAATGGCAAACGAAGGATATTCCATACTGGATGTCATCAATGACGAATACGGTGTCATCCTTACCAGAAACGGCTGCGTGTCTGTAGCGTTCCGCATGTACAATCCGGAATGCTACAGCCTGCACCGTACCGACCTGGAGGAGCGCAACGCGCGTCTCTACCAGGCGTTCAAACACCTGCCCTCCGGCAGCTTCGTGCACAAGCAGGACGTGTTCCTTAAAAGGGAGTACGTTCATGAGCTGGAAGGGGACAGCTTCATCGACAAGGCGGAACAGAGGCATTTCTCCGGCCGTGAGTATCTGGAACATGACTGTCTTCTGATATTCACCCTGTCCGGCCTGTCCTCCCTGGCAGCCTCGTACAATGCCAACCCGTTCTCCTACCGGGAGAGGCTGCATGTGTCCGACCGGGAGAAACTCACCGAATTTCTGGAGGGGGTGAACTCCGCCATTGGTGTGATAAACAGTATCAGGGACACCCGTCTGGAAAGGATGGCCGCCGCCAGCCTGAGGGAGTATGTCATCCGGTACATCAACTTCTTCCCCCGGGCTGACTGCGACCGTGACATCCATTTCTCCGGAGAGATCACCGTCGACCGGGAGAAAGCGCGTTGCTATACCGTCTGTGACGGTGACTATCTGCCTGACCGCACCGTCAGAAGCGATGTGGAGGACACCACACTGCCCGTGTCCGGATGCAGCCTGTACATGGCGGAACTGGAAGGCCTGGGCGTGCACCTGCACTGCAACCATGCGGTCAACCAGATCCTCTATTTCGAGGGCTCGGAGAAACTTTATGAAGAGTTCTCCCGCCGTGTGGCGGTCTACCGCACCAACAAGGGATGGGACAGGGCCATGCTGGAGCCGAAGGCGGACGAGCTCGAGAACATGCAGAAGGAGATCATGGAGGAGAGGCAGCTCCTCTGCCGTGCCAATTTTTCCGTCATGATATGGGATGACAGCCCGGAACTGCTGGACCGGGCCGAGAAGAAGCTGCGGGAATACCTGACCGTCTCGGACTTCAAATTCTATATACCGTCCTACGAGCATCTGGCCAACATATACCTGGCTTCGGTTCCCGGACAGGAGAAAGGGCTTGACAGCGGTTTCCTGTTCCTGACCCCGCTTTCCCTCGCGCTCTGTCTGTTCATCAACTACACGACATTCACCCCGGATGAGGAAGGGGTGTATTTCAATGACCGTATTTATCAGATACCTTTGAAAAAGGATATCTGGGACGCGAAGAAAAAACGCATACCGGCCCGCAACGGCATCGTGGTGGCATCCACCGGCGGCGGCAAGTCCGTGCTGACACTGAATATCGTGCAGCAGCTCATCGAGCAGGGCTATATCGTGGTGGTGGTGGAGTTCGGGTACTCTTTCGGACAGCTCTGCAAGCTTTATCCTGAAATCTCGCTGCATGTGGACTATGACGGGGAGACACCGCTGGGCCTGAATCCCTTCGATCTGGAGGGCCGTTCCCTTGACAACAACAAGATAGAGGTGCTATCGGGTATCGTGCAGCGTTTCTGGCGCCGCATGTTCGGGAAGGACGAGGAGGAGCAGTCCGTAGCCCTCACAAAATTCATCCAGGATTATTACACCACCTGCCTGCCGCCCCATTCCTTTCCCTCTTTCTACCGCCACGTGACGGAGCATTATGAGGATATCTGCCGGCGGAAGGACGTAGACCCCAATTATTTTGACCTGTCCTCCTTCCGCCTCATATGCAGCGAGTTCCTTCCCGGTGAACGGTATGCCAATGTATGCAGGACCGACGGAGTGCCCGATTTCGGGAACAGGCGGCTGGTCGTGTTCGAGCTGACGCAGATCAAACAGGACAAGTTCCTCTCCGACCTGGTCATGGCCCTGATCTTCGACGTGATTCATGACAAGATCCTTTCCGACCGGACCAGAAGGGGGATGATCATTTTTGACGAGTATGCCGAGACGGCGCAGATGAAGTCCAGAGGCGAGGATATCAGCATACATTCCGCAGTCGCCTTCTGCTACCAGAAGATACGCAAGGAGAACGGTGCGGTGATGACCATCGTCCAGAGTCCCGACCAGCTTCCCGATGACGAATTTACCAAAGGCATGATCACCAACACCCAGCTGCTGTACATCCTTCCCACAACGGATGTGGTATACAGGGCCGTGGAGAAAAGGTTCGAGATGGGGGGCGACCCCGCCCAGTGCAACATGATGCGGTCCATCCGCAACGACTTTTCCGGGGAGCGTCCGCATTCCGAGTGCTTCATCCGCTTCACCGGCGGCCAGGGGAGGTATGCGGTGGTGGTGCGCAACGAACTGAGCCGGGAGAAGTTCCTCGCCTTCCAGACCGACGGGGAGACATGGGCTGAGATTGACGGCTATTCCAGGACCATGCCGATGGAGGAAGCGATAGGCAGATACATGGAGAGACACCCGTCAAAGGACAGGAAATGAAAGGAGACCGTATGGAAAAAGGATTAAAGGGATACAGGCCGCTTCTGCTTCTGCTCCTGTGCGGCGGAATGACCTTGAAGGCTGCCGCACAGGCGGCGATTACCGACCCTCTCAACACCGCCCAGAGCACACTGACCGCGGGAAATACCGCTGCAACGGTGAAACAGGTGACGGAATCGGTGAACAGACTCCAGACCGCCCTGGACTATGTCCAGAAGGTGTCCGCCACCGTCAGACGCGCACGGATGTTCACGGACCTGATAGACCGGCAGAACCGGTTGAACAGCAACTGCCTCAGGACGCTGGAAGAGGCGGAGAAGATGGACATGAAGGAGCTGCCGGGCATCACTTCGGCCGTGCAGGACGTGGTGGCGAACAACGCCGCCATCATCTCCCTGACCATGGACATACTCGGCAGTGACCTGAAAATGAACGACAGCGGACGGATAAAGCATCTGAGGAAGTGTCTGGAAAAGCTGAGGGAGCAGGAGGCGGGACTGTCCGCCATCCGTCAGACCATCTCCCGTACACGGACAATCAGACGGAATTTGGGACTTGTAACAAAATAGGAATCAGAACAAAGGAGGAATATCATGAGATTGCTTTCAATTTTTTTCTTTTTTACAGGAATGTCGCTGCATTGCGTGACGGCGGGAGCCCAGTGGGTGGTCACCGACCCCGGCAATACGGCACAGGGAATCATCAATGCCGCCAATACGGCCAGTACGGTGAAGCAGACGGTGGAACAGGTGAACAGGCTCCAGACCGCCCTGGACTATGTCCAGAAGGTGTCCGCCACCGTCAGACGCGCACGGATGTTCACGGACCTGATAGACCGGCAGAACCGGTTGAACAGCAACTGCCTCAGGACGCTGGAAGAGGCGGAGAAGATGGACATGAAGGAGCTGCCGGGCATCACTTCGGCCGTGCAGGACGTGGTGGCGAACAACGCCGCCATCATCTCCCTGACCGGGGATATACTCAGCAGTGACCTGAAAATGAACGACAGCGAACGGATGGAGCAGCTCGACGGATGTCTTCAGGAAGTCCGTCGCCAGGAGGCTTCACTGGGCACCATCAGACAGATCATGTCACATACGCGTACCATCAGACGGAATTTGGGACTTGTAACGGAATAGGAATATGGCATCAATAACAGAAATATCGGTCGAGCATATCCACAATGCTTATGAAAGTATCCGGGGGAACATCGCCGTGGAAGCCTTCTATGCGGTAGTGACGGGATTCATGGCTGTCACGCTCATCCACCGTCTGTATACGGTATACCGGGAGGTGCAGTCCAACGAGGACGGCACGCCCACCATGAAGGATTACATGAACCTGGTGTGGCAGTATGTATTCTGCATAGCCGCCGTCGCACTGTTCCCCGTGCTGCTGGAAGCCCTGGAAACGGTGTTCGGCAAACTGATGGACGATCTGCAGGCCGGATTCGGCGGAAAGGTCTATGATGTGGCCGACCTGTTCCAGAAGCCGATAATCGCACAGTTCGAGAAACAGTTCAGCGACATGTCGGTAATGGACGTTGCCGGCGTGTTGCTCAATCCGGTCGGCAGTTCGTTCGATTATCTGCTGGCGTATGTGGCCGGCGTCATAGCCGCCCCTTTCTACATGTACGCGCAGACCCTGTTCATAGTCGGCAGATACATGTTCCTGCTCCTGCTGGAACTTATATCCCCTGTGGCGATAGCCTGTTTCTACAACGAGAGTACCCGGACGTATTTCCATACGTGGTGCAAGAACCTGCTGGTCTGTTATCTGATGGTACCGGCCTTCATCCTTGCCAGCAAGTTTTCGGACGCCATCGTCTGCGAGTATGTCATGAACACCTCGTGGAATGTCGTCCTGCAGGTGTTGTTTTCCCTTGCGTTGAAACTGTCCCTGCTGGCGATTGTGAGAGGCAGGATCCATAACCTTTTTTAAAACAACGGAAGAATATGAAAATGGATATAAAGAATATGGTGAGGGACTTCGCCTCACTGGGAGAGGCCAAGAAGCGGTCCTCCGTCTATGTCAAGGCGGTCAGCCTGTTGTGTGCGGCCATCGTCGCCCTGGTGCTGTTCTTCATGAACATGACCGTCCGCGGAGTGACGGACAGGATCCTTGTCGTGAATACCGGCGGAGAGTTCCTGCAATTGAAGTCCATGGAAACGGACAAGTTATACGAGACCCTGTTGAAGGCCCACTGCAACGCGGTGGCCTATTATGTAAACTCTTTCGACAGGATGAGCATCTCCGGAAACCAGGCGCAGGCCGTGTTTCTGGTGGAGAAATCCGAGCTGAACGCCATCTGGAACAAATACCTGAACGACCGCGCCTATGCCGACGCGGCGGACAGGGGTGTCATCTACAAGTGCGTGTTTGAGAAGCTGCACAGGGTCGGGATACGTGATGACGGTTACAACGTGCTGTTCACCTCCATCCTGTCCATCCATGATGCCGGCGGGGTCAAACGTATAAGGATATACAGCCGGGGCGACGCC